>Ga0207650_10000332_pt1 | contig 45789 bp, 45 predicted proteins | sample KBSS63metaG_FD_184325 | JGI IMG/M metagenome (GOLD analysis project Ga0207650, IMG submission 184325) | Switchgrass rhizosphere microbial communities from Kellogg Biological Station, Michigan, USA - KBS S6-3 metaG (SPAdes) (version 2) | ecosystem: Host-associated > Plants > Roots > Rhizosphere...
CGGCTCATCGCATCCTGGGGCTGAAGAAGGTCCCAAGGGTTTGGCTGTTCGCCAATTAAAGCGGTACGTGAGCTGGGTTTAGAACGTCGCGAGACAGTTCGGTCCCTATCTGGTGTGGGCGGAGCAGGTTTGAGGGAATCTGTCCTTAGTACGAGAGGACCGGGATGGATCCACCTCTAGTGTACGAGTTATGGCGCCAGCCGTAGCGCTCGGTAGCTAAGTGGAGCATGGATAAACGCTGAATGCATCTAAGCGTGAAGCCAGACCCAAGATTAGACCTGCCAGTGAGACTCCTTGTAGACCACGAGGTAATAGGGTGGGTATGTAAGCGCAGTAATGCGTTAAGTTGACCACTACTAATCAGTCCCATGGCTTGACCATAAAATTTACTCAAGCAACAAGCGCACGCTTGCACGCGTGAACTTGCCTAATGCAGTCACTATTCGATTTTTGAAAAGTTTTCCGGTGATTTTGTCGGCAGGGTCACACCCGTTCCCATCCCGAACACGGAAGTTAAGCCTGCTGGAGCCGATGGTACTGCGCGGGAAACTGCGTGGGAGAGTAGGAAGTCGCCGGGATTATTTAACACAAAAGCCCGCTCGAGAGTCTTCTCGAAGCGGGCTTTTGCTTTAAGCCCAGTCCTCACTGCGGTGCAATCTGAACCACGAGTGTGGTCGCTTTGATCTTGTCCTGACCAATAAACTTAAGCTTCTTGATTTCTTTTACCGCGCGCTCGCGATCGTCAAGCGTGATCTTTCCGTGGCCCTTCCACATTCCCATCTCCATGCCAATCCGAAAGAAATAAGTCTGCCCTGGTCCCATGTCGATCGCATAGCCCTTCTTATCATCGGTCATGCGGACGATGTGTTTGCCCGGGCGTAGCTTAATCGCGAAGTAACGCCCATTATCCATGCGCGCCAACTCGGTCTCATCCACAAACACCGAAGGCTCCAACATATAACCTGTCCATTTCTCAGGACGATAGATAAAGACCGTTGCCGCTTCGGTGCTAACCGCCGGAGTCTCCATTACCACGGGCACCAGCGTTGCACCTTCAACGCGAAAGCGCTTCTCTTCAGCGACATAAACAGGTACCACTGTGCCCGTTTCAATCTTTGCTTCACCACCTTTTCTGAAAAGAAAGGCCGGACTGATTCCTGCCAACATAGCCGTGCTGACGGTCTTGTCGTCACCTTCGCGACCTTTAGCTGCACGCAACTTCAGCCGCTGGCCGTCGCTCGTCGTCGTTGACTCAACCTGGACCGCCAGTTTGCCGGACTTACCCAGGTAACCGCGTTTCTCAGCATTGATAACACTGCCGATTGCCGGCGTACCTTTGCGCACGATCACTTGCCCATCGATCACCAGATCTTCGGCAACTGTGAAATCGACCGGGTCATTTGGCTTAGCTTCTTTACTTGTGACTTCCTTAGCGACGGAGACGTTGATTAGTGTGCCTTCAGTTACAACGATTTCATCTTCATGGTGATTGACATAAACAGCCGCATAGATGTGAGCCGCCGATAACGACGCGATTACCAGAATCGCAACCAGAGTTTGCTTGATGGGGAACATTTAGACAGACTCCTTCTCAGTAACATTTTGATTGAGACTGCGCTGGAATCATCCCTGGATCGTTGGGCCTACCGAGGAGAGAGCAAGGCGGGAACAGTATAACAAGTCGTCGAAATTATTAACTCAAAAAGCCCGCTCGAGAGCTTGTTCTCGAAGCGGGCTTTGCTTTTAAGAAGTCCTCATCTTATTACGGAACCTGAATAACTCCCTCGAACGAAACAAATGCCGGCGGGGTCTGACCGTTGCACGGCGTCAAATTACTGTAAAGATTGAAACGGCCGTTGCCAGTCGCACCAGCGTGACCGCCCGTGCCACCTGCAACACGGAAAGGAACCGCATGCGCAGTCACAGCCGTGCAGTTAACCGGGTCAATCGTCTGCACGAAAGAATCCGCCTCGATGAATACCTGATCTCCACTGCCGGGGTAAGTATCAGTCGCCTTCAGATCAAAAACGGTGTTGGTTGCGAGGTTGGCGCACGCAGAAAAGACGGCCGTGTTAAAGCCACCCTCAGTATCAATCCCCTGGCCAGTGAAACTGAGCTCGATGTTCTCGGGAAATGCTCCACAACGAGCCACGTTTGGCCCAGCTCCTGCCGGATTGAAAGCCGAAGCGCCTTTATAATGGGGATTAACTCGACCTGCCAACGCGGCTGCTGATGAATTCCCGCCACGAACAAAGCCGGTGAATACGATGAGTCCTGCGAGCGTGATCAGGGTTAATGTGAGCTTACTTTTCATTAGTAATTAATCTCCTTTGGGGCTAAGTAAAGTATTGGACAGTTAATAGCGTGCTGTCTCACATCCACTAAGGCGCAAAGGTTGGCGGAAAACTATCATCAGCGTTCAGGAATTTCCCGCTTGGCGGACGAAGCCAAACACAAAGGGCTCTGGTAGAATTGGCCAATCCTGATAGACACCAAAGAATCGTGATCACCATGATTACGCGCACCATGTTTTTAGCCGCGATCGTATGTGCCGCCATCCTGACTGGTATTGCGCAGGACGGAAGTCAGCACCGGCATGACGTGGGAGAGAAAGCCTTAACCAAACTCGGCCGCGTCAATTTCCCCATCTCCTGTTCCAACAAAGCGCAGCGACAATTCAATCAGGCTGTCGCATGGCTTCATTCTTTCGAATATGAAGAAGCTGAGAAGATGTTCACGCAGGTGAGCGTCGTCGATCCGCGCTGTGGTATGGCCCACTGGGGCATTGCGATGAGCAACTTTCATCAGTTGTGGGTGCCGCCAACTCCGGCAGAACTACAGAAGGGCTCCAGTGCCGCCACCGAAGCAATGCGGCTGGGCGCTGCTACGCAACGCGAGCGAGACTACATTGCCGCCATCGCAACGTTCTACAAAGACGCCGGCAAGGTCGATCATAAAACTCGCACGTTTGCATACAGCGACTCGATGAAGAAGATCCACGAGAACTACCGAACCGACGATGAAGCCGCTGTTTTTTATGCACTCTCTCTCATCAGCACGGGGATGATGGCGCGCGACAAAAGTTACACAAGAGAGAAAGAAGCCGCTGAAATTCTGAATCGTATTCTTGCGCGCCAACCTCGACATCCTGGCGTCGCGCATTACCTGATCCACGGTTACGATTTTCCAGCGCTCGCGCACCTCGCGCTCCCGGCGGCCCGCAGCTATGCATCGATTGCGCCCGCCTCCGCGCACGCGCAGCACATGCCTTCACATATTTTCATACGCCTTGGCATGTGGCCGCAGGCGATTAAATCCAATCTGGATGCTGAGGCGGCAGCGAAGGCGTTCGCAAACAGACATCAGATGCCGGGCGCATGGGATGAGCAGTTACACGCAATGGACTACCTTGCTTACGCCTACCTGCAAGGCGCTCAGGACAAGAAGGCGATGGCGGTTCTTCAGGACATGAACAAACTGCCCCAGGTTGATCCGCCCACTTTCAAAGTCGCATATGCACTGTCTGCTATTCCCGCCCGCTATGCTCTCGAACGCCGGCAATGGAGTGAAGCGGCGAAGTTGCCTTTGGGCCATCCCAGAATGACGGCTTTCCCGTGGGCCAACTTTCCATGGGCCACCGCACACATCTATTTCGCGCGAGCCGTCGGCGCTGCTCGACTAGGCGATACGGCACCTGCACGTAAAGCGGTTGAGGAGTTGGCCTCGATTCGGAACTCGCTCACCGAAGTGCGTGGTGGTTATGATTGGGGCAAACAAGTAGATATCGAACGGCAGGTTGCATCAGCGTGGGTGAAATATGCCGAAGGAGCGCACGACGAGGCGCTTAAATTGATGCGTGCGGCTGCTGATTTGGATGACGTCACCGACAAACATTCAGTCACTCCCGGTGCTGTGTTGCCCGCGCGGGAGCAATTAGGCGAACTCCTGCTCGAACTAAAACAACCTGTGGCTGCATTGGAAGCGTTTGAAACGGCGCTTCGCAACACACCTAACCGGTTCAATGCCTTATACGGCGCTGCGCGTGCCGCAACTCTTGGCGATAACCGCCAAAAGGCTCGCGACTATTACAAGAAGCTGGTGGAACTGGGCCGGTTCGCCGACTCCGTGCGGCCCGAGATAAACGAAGCGACAACCTTTCTCGCAAAAGCACGGTGAACCAAATGACCGTACCCAAGTGGATAAAACGGCTCGGCTTCTGGGGTTTTCTTTTCTTCCTCGTGAAAGGATTGCTCTGGCTGCTGGTTCCTGCGCTCGTCGCTTTTTGGGCAACTTCTTAGCCTCCTGTCATACAATCTCGCCGCACAAACGACTAATACACAGAAGTTCAGCTCACGCTGCATGAACGCGGATGGAAATCTCGGAGCTTAAAGCGGAACTCGAAAAGCTTCATCAGGCCAGTTTTGGCTGGGCGCTGAACTGTTGCCGCCATAACCGCAGCGACGCTGAAGAAGTATTGCAAACAGTCTATTTGAAAATTCTTCAAGGCAAGGCCATCTATCGCGGTGAGAGCAACTGCAAACCTGGCTCTTCGCAGTGATTCGAAAGACGGCCGTCACCGAGCGCCGCAAGCAGGTGTTGCGTTCATTCATAACACTCGGAAGCGCGGTGGAGTCGAAGCCTGAGATCGAACTCGAGCGGTCCGAACTTCAGCAGCGCTTCCGGCAAGCACTGGCCGGGCTGCCGAAACGTCAACGCGAGACGCTGCACTTGGTCTTCTACCAGGACCTGAGCCTGAGTGAAGCCGCAGCGGTGATGAATATCTCGATCGGTAGTGCGCGCCGTCATTACGAGCGCGGTAAGAAACGTTTGCGCGAATCACTGGATCGAGAGGGAGTTGATTATGGAATTCAGTGGAGACGAAAAGAGAATTCAGGCGTTGTTCTCTGAGCTGTCGCTTGAAAATCGAACTCGCACACCACGCTTCGAGAAACTGTGGTTGCGTGCTGAAGCAAGCACACCAACGCCGGCGCCGCTCGTCACGAGATTTGTGCTCGTCGCGATGGTAGTCATCGTAGTCATGAGTGTTGTCGCCGCGCGATCGTGGCTCAGCTCGTCTCAATCTCAACAAGCAGCGAACATTCCGCCGCAAATGATTCCCACAACATCGCAGCCGCGCATACAGCACAGCGAACTATCTATTGCTTCAAAAGACGTGGCGCGCCCACGAAGATTCGCGCGTCGACAAGCCGAACGCGCAGCAATAAATCAGGCCGCAATGCTTTCAAACTGGCAATCACCGACGAGCATCCTGCTGAATTCGCCAACCGCAGCGGTCCTAAGCTCGTTACCGCAACTCAATCAGTCAGCCCGGGATCTCGAACAGTTTCTACCGAAGAAGAATAGTGAATTGATAAAGGAGTCGAAGCAATGAAACTAACCATCGCCATCGTTTTTGCAGCAGCACTTTTGCTCGTCCCAGTCGTCAACGGTCAAGAGGCTCCGCAGGCGCCGCAACCGCCGAATGCGCGCGGAGCCGATACGGTACCAAACCATCCGCATCCGCCGCCTCCGCCCGATCCGTTGGCCCATCTGATGTTTCCGCCTGACATGATCATGGGCCATGCGCGCCAGCTCAATCTCACAGACGAGCAGAAAGCATACATGCGCGCCGAGATTCAGAAAACGACGACGATATATCAGGAGTTACAGTGGAAACTTCAGGATCAGTCGGAGCTACTGCACGAGACGATGAAATCGACGTCCGTGAATGAACAGCAGGCCCTCGCGCAACTCGACAAAGTGCTCGAGCTCGAGCGCGAGATAAAACGTTTGCACATTGGTCTGGCAGTGCGTCTGAAAAACCGGCTGACACCCGAGCAGCAGGAGCAGTTAAACAAAATGCGGATGGATCATCATCCCGCAGATGTGCGGCCGCCGATTGAATAGCAGGTAGGGTTATTGCAGGGCGCCGTTCGCAAGGGCGGCGTCTTTGAGTTTCGGGTTCTTAATCCAATCCTTCGCGGAGACAAAAGAGACTTTATCGTAGACCAGCACGATCGTTCCAACCGGAAGCAAGCGACTCACTTCACGTGCAGCAAACATCGGTATGCGAATACAACCATGACTCGCCGGTGTCGTCGGGACCGTGAGATACCCATGAATCGCCACCCCGCCACTGATGTAATTCGCGTAATAAACTGACCCGAGATCGCCATTCTCCCAGCCGTAAGTCTTGTCATAAACAACGAAGCGACCCCGCGGCGTATAAGCGACACTCATCTGCCCCTGGTCCATAAACGGCTTGTCGCTGCCGGTCGAAATGGGAAGCACTCTCACCGCACCTTCTTCGTTAATGAGCATCAACACCTGCCGGTCCACATCGACTTCAACATGCTCGTATCCCAGATCCCGGGGGTTGGGTGCAACGCCATTGCGAATCGCCTCGAGTTCCAGACGCGTTAGCTTGCCCGTAATCTCTCGCCCTTCCCACTTCTGAAAAGCAATCAACGCCGACGCCGTCCCTTCATCCAATCGTCCATCAACCGGCCCAGTCCAATAGCCCAACTCCGACAGCCTACGTTCGGCTTCAATTATTTCTGCACGAGTCAGTGATACACGTTTCTTCTGCGTAGTACCGGCAATTGCCTGCACCGAAATCAGAAGGAAACAAATTGTGACGATAACTTTCATGCTCGCTTAGGTCACCGCCTTGTGCCGGAACTGGCGCAGTCCAACCATCAACAACAGTGAATCAAAGATCAGCAGCGCCAGCAAGACCGCGACGATCGGTAAGTGCGGGAACTGCGGCACGAGCGTCCCTCGCAATCCTTCACTTGCGTATACGAGCGGATTGACTAGCACCGCTTTCTGAAGAATCGGGAAGTTTGCGAGCGCGCTCCAGGGGTAATACGTGCAACCGAAGAAGATCATCGGCGTCAGCACCATGCTGAACATTAATCCGATCTGGTTTTGCCCGACACTGCATCCCAGCGCCAAACCACCACACGCAGAAAACAACGCGACGAGCAGCGTAACGACCGCGAAGGTCAGCGGCGAAGGCAGGTTCAACTCCAGTCCCGGACGCAATAACACCCAGGCCGCAGGTATGACCCCGAGTCCCGCGACCACCGCCTGAGCAGCACCAAACAAAACTTTCTCGATCGCAATCCAGTCGTTTTCAATCGGCGCCAGCAGTCGATCTTCGATCTCGTGAGTAAACTGAAACTCAGCGATCAAAGGCATCGCGACAGCCCACACGCCCGTGAAGACCATGCTGATGGCCATGATGCCCGGCAGCAACAGGCTTTTGTACGCAGCCGGCATGTAGCCGCTGCTGACCATCACGCGCCCGAAGATAAACACGAACATCATCGGTTGCAGAAATGTTTGCAGCAGCAGTGGAACAACGTTTCGTCGCGCGACGCGTGCATCACGCCACAATAGGGCCACAAAAGTTTTCCAGTTCATTCGCGCAAGCTCCGTCCGGTGTGATGCAGGAACAGGTTCTCGAGACTCGGCTCCGAGATGTGTACATCCGATAACTCGACGGACGTCGTAGCCGCGAGATTCGCGATCTCCGATACGAGTGAGCCACCACGATCGGCGTAGACGTCCGCATTACTATCGCCATCATCCTGAACTCGCACTTCTCTAACACCCACGAGCGTCTTGAGCTGCTCGAAAAGTGCCGGCGAGTGCGTGCCGAATCGCAGTCGCAAAAGAAAGCCGCCGGGAACAGACGCCTTCAACTCGGCGGGCGTTCCGAGTGCGATGTTGCGCCCGTGATCGATGATGGCGAGTCGTTGGCACAGCGCATCGGCCTCTTCCATGTTGTGCGTTGTCAGCAGGATTGTCTTGCCACTCTGGTTGTATTCACGAATGATTTCCCAAAGCAACAAACGCGTCTGCGGATCGAGGCCGGCGCTCGGCTCGTCGAGGAACAGCACCTGCGGATCGTGCATCATCGCGCGCGCGATCGCGAGACGTTGCATCATGCCGCCGGAGAACCCGCGAACTAACTGATCCGCGCGGTCGCTTAGTTTGAAACGATCGAGCAATTCCGTGGCGCGCGTGGTTCGTGTGCGCGTGTCAATACCGAAATACGCGCCGTGAAAAACCAGGATTTCACGGGCAGTGAGCGCGAAATCGAGATTGGGACGCTGCCCAACAACGCCAATCAATCGTTTTACTTCAACCTGTTGCGCCCAGACATCGTATTCGCCGATCCACGCCTGACCACTCGTCGGTCGCACGCGCGTGGTGAGAATGCCGACAGTCGTCGACTTCCCGGCGCCGTTTGGACCAAGCAGTCCGAAGATCTCTCCGCCCGTCACGTTGAGCGACAACCCGTCCAGCGCGACAACCTCGCGCGCCGGCTGGTTCTTACTTTTGCGACGTGGTCCAAACCCACCACCCGCTGCAAGTGGCGGCGCCGATGTGTAGACCTTCCGAAGTTCGTGTGTGCGAATGCCAGCTATCATTTTCTTTTCCAGTGGACCGTCATACAAGCACCTAATTCTAGTCAAGGCTTGCGCTTTGGCAAGCGCCGGCGCAAATTAATGGGCGTGTCCAAATTACAATCTTCTCTGTGCGTCCTCTGTGTCCTCTGTGTCTCGGTGGTTTTCTTCCCGTGTTTCGGACAACAAATAAGTCGAAAAATCGATCGCTTCGTCAAACAAGAGATGGTGGCCCATCAGATTCCGGGAGTATCTCTCGTAGTCCTGCGCCGCGGCAAAATCGTTCTGCTGAAGAGCTATGGCTTTGCAAATGTCGAACATAAGGTGCCGGTCAAACCGTCGACGATTTTTCAATCCGGTTCGATTGGCAAACAGTTTACAGCGGCTGCCGTGATGATTCTGGTCCAGGAAAACAAACTCGCGCTCGAGGATAAGATCTCCAAATACTTCCCTGACGCTCCGCCCGCCTGGAAAGACATCACGGTGCAACACCTGCTGACGCACACGTCGGGCATGGGGGATTATCCGTCCGAGATCGATTTGCAGCGCGATTACACGGAAGAGCAATACTTCGAGTCGTTCAAAAAGGCGCCGCTGGATTTTGCTCCGGGGACTAGTTGGAACTACAGCAACATCGGCTACGCGACCCTCGGATTTCTCATTAGAAAAGTCACGGGCAAGTACTACGGAGACTTTTTGCAGGAGAGAATTTTCAAGCCGCTCGGTATGACGACGGCGCGAATTATTTCCGAAGACGACATCGTGCCAAACCGGGCTGCGGGTTATCGACTTGTAAACGGGCAGTTGAAGAACCAGGCATGGGTTTCACCATCGACGAACTCCACCGCCGATGGCTCGTTGTATCTATCAATCTTAGACCTCGCGAAGTGGGACGCCGCTCTCTACTCCGATCGACTTCTCACCCACTCGAGTCGCGAGAAAATTTGGGCGCCGGTAAAACTGAGCGACGGCACGACAAAAGATTATGGTTTCGGATGGCACCTCGCAGAGCTTCATGGTCGACGCATGGCTCTTCATGGCGGCGCGTGGCAAGGCTTTAAATCACACATTGTCCGCTTTCTGGATACAGATCTGACGCTTGTCTTCCTCGCCAATTCATGGGAGACGAGAGATTTCAAATTCGCTCGCGGGCTCGCCGCCTGTTTTTATCCTGAGTTTGCGCTGCCAGATGTGACAACGATTCACGACACCGATCGCCGGACAACAACTTTAGTGCGGCGGGCGTTAATGGGAGTGTTAACACGTAAGCTCGACGAACAACTCTTCACGACCGACGCTCGCGAAGGAATTGGCGAAGAGATCCAACAAAGCCTGAATGCCTTCAGTCTGCCTGTCGCGATCATCCACTCGAGCGAGCTAGTCGAGCAGAGAACTGAAAGCAACGCGCGCGTCTATCGCTACTTGTTGACCGATATCGGCCGCTCTCTGATGTGCACCATCAAACTAACGCCCGACGACAAGATTTCCTCAATCGAACTTGCAGACCTACACAACGCACAGAACCGAGCGCGGTAGCGCCGGGTCAACTCCCAAATGAAGGCTCTGTGATGCGTTTGACCCGGCGCTACCGCGCTCGGTTCTGTGCGTTGTTATTCCACTCCCTGACACTTCGCACAAAAGTAAACGATCCGCGTCCGCTCTTCCTCGTCCTCTTCAGCCTGCCTCGTCCTCTGTCTCAATTGCCTGATCTTCTCACCACAACGCAAACACGGCAGATTCGTACGACGAAAGACCATGTGTCGCGTTCCATACTCGCGGCCCGGCTGATACACCAGCGTCGGATCACTCGCCATCCGCTTCCGATCCTCTTCAGACGCTGTCGCACTGCGTTCATATGCATCACGCGCAAGTCGCGGAACCATTCTCAATAAACAATTCAAACTGCGTTGAGTAATCTCACCGACAGTCAGCCACGGATTCAGCTTGCAGTTGAAAAGAATTTCCGCGCGCAAGTAGTTTCCGAGTCCGGCGACGATTCGCTGATTCAAGAGCGCCGCGCCAATCGTCTCATCCTTGTGTTCAGTTGAAAGTAGTCGACGCAGAAATTCCTGACGATCGAATCGACGACGATAAGGCAGCGCGTCTGGACCAAGCGTGCCGAGGATCTCGATCACGTCGTAAGGATCACCTTCACCAACATTGAATATCGGCGCAGAGAGCAGTATTGCAGCGGCACCTTCTACTACCACGCGCGCCCGTTCACGCCTGTCCTTATCCGGCAGCTCGATCCGTTTGCGTCGGATTGGTCCAAACGTCTGCCAGCGACCCCACATCATCAGATGTGAGTGAAAGAAGAAGCCGCCTTCGATGTATCCGATCAAATGCTTTCCGTGCGAAACGACGCGCTCGATACGTCGTCCGATGAGGCGCGGTTCCTTTTCCAGTAACCATTGGCGTGCTTCTTTTGTTCGCGCTTCCAGCGAAACGATGGCGCGACCGCTTAACGCCGCATCGAGCGCATCTGCATACTTTCGTACCTCCGGACCTTCTGGCATCGTTTCAGGAAATCAACCCGCGGGATCTCAGCCAACTGAGTGCGCCTTCCAGGCCAAGCATCAGGCACACTATCAACACCGTGAGCGCTATCGTGATCGCACCTGGCGCAGCTACAACACCCCAAACAGCGCCCGCCAACACAACTAGAGGTCGAATGAAAGTAAACGGTCCGAATATCAGCACGCTTGTAATACTTCTGATGTCCACTGACGGAAACGCACGAACAAGAAATGTGATCAGAAGGATGAGTGCGTACGGCACATAAACGGTCAACATTCGCGCCCCAACCGATTCTATCTTCAAAAACAGCGCGCCCGCATCGTTCGAGCTGACGAGCATGATCGCAGTGACCACACCAACAATTAGCACAGCAACCTGGCCCACGAGCGCGCCTCTGATAAGCGCATGACGATAGTAAGCTCGCTTGTCGATTAGCGCGTTACGGCCCCCCGCTTCTCTATAACCGATGAACGCGGAATCGATTGTGGCAAGCAGCCAGAGGAAGACAGGAATCATTCGATCTTTCCCAGCGACGCTATGCGCGTTCCCATGTTCCTTAAAAACGCCTCTTGATATTTCGGGCGAATGCCAACGAGTGAATGAAAGACTCTTGGGATCGGCATTCGCCACAAGCGCGTGCCGTAGATCGCAGAGACAAACTCCGGTGCTGCGCTGCGCGTCATGTCCAGCAAGTATCTGCTCTTGTGCGCGCGCACCGCGGAGAGCACGCCGTCGTGCTTCGCTAAAGGCTCGCGCATACGCACGGCATGGAAGAGCCACGATCCGAGTGGCGCCATCGGCGAGCTATGAAAGTCGAAGTGAACGAACGCGCACGTTTCCGGACGGCAATGTTGTTGCAGAAGATAACTGAGGTCGTCGTCGCGGAAGTGATGAAGAATGCCAGTTGAAATGAAAACAGTCGCGGGCTCGTCGAGACGAAATGCATTGGCCACTTCAAACTTACAACGAAGGTTCTCGATCGTCGCCAGCCGCTGAGCTTCGTTGAGTAGCGCGACGTTAAAATCTACGCCCATCAATTGAACATCGTCGCCAAGCGATTCGCTCGCCGCCAGCCAACGAATGACGAAGCCTGTGCCGCATCCGATATCGACGATGCGAATCGGGTTTTTCACACCGCCGTCACGCAAAGCATTCAGAATCGGTTTCAGCAACTCGGCGACACGTTTGCCGTGCTGAAACTCTTCCGACATGCGTTGCATTTCGCAATGCGATGTAATCAGAACCTTATCGACTGCTTCCGGATCCAGAACGCCATCTTGTTCCGGTATCTGTTCGACGATTCTGACGGCTTCGTGGTTGCGAAGTTCCTTGAACTGGACCACGACGTCGATTTTCTTAACAGGCTTGCGCTGTAGTGTGAGGGGATCAAACGACACGATCGCGTCCGAGATCTCCGGGCCGTGACGTGTGATTGTGGAGAGGCTCATTCTTTAGTCGAAAGGTATTGTGGGCTTCGCGCCTGAAACAACAACGCCGCCGCGATCTCCAGGCGTAATCGAACCGAACCGCTCTTTGTAGACTTCCGGCAGTGGACGCGCGCCTGGCGGCGCCAGCCAAAGTCGCAGCAAGTGTCGTTTGCGCTCGGGCTCGGGATGATCTTTGAACGCGGTTCGATCGTGCAGAATAGTGTGGTTGTGCACGAGTTGAATATCGCCGGGCTGGAGTTCCATCATCAGGTTGAGCTTCGAATCGTTTGCGAGTTGATCGAGCATGTCGAGCGCCTCGATCTGAAGCTCGCTGAGCGGTTCAACACCGGGAAACCGCCGCGCCGACTCGATGTACTGTCTTTGATAGATCGCCGAGACTAATCCATCGTGATAGTTGAAGACGGGAATGTTGAAATACGGTTTGCTGCCCTCGGGAACCTCACCACGTCGATCGGTTTCGATTGGCTGCAGTAACACGTTCAGCAGCTCCGGTCTGCGCCGGCGCATCTCGTTGCAGATCGTCGTTGACGATACAAGACTCGACAACCCACCGGATTTAGCGGTTTGTAGGCACATCAGCCCAACCACATCACACGAGTCCGTATGATGGGTCTGACGTTCCCGCGTCTGATAAATCCTCGTATTCGGATCCTCACTCGACCGCCCTAGATCCCTCACATGCCCGAGCAAATGCCCCTCCGCATTCTGCATTCTTAAATTCCCGAGCTGCACCCCAATCACCAGAAACGCAATCGCCGCCTGTCGCTTGGTCCACCTTCCCACCGGCAACCCCTTGATTAGTACAAACCCCCTTCCATTTACCACCTCCTCCATCACGTCCCTCAATCTCGGCGCGACCGTGGGAAGTGGTACATCCTTAGCGGTGAGGTGCTGTAAATCCGATTCTTCTAATTTCCGAACCGCAATTTCAACTTCAGCAATCTCGGCGTCCTTCAGTCGCACTATCCAGTCAGTCTCCCGCACAACCTCGGGTCCATACCACACCGAAGCATCGCGAACCTCAGGCGGCAAAGTGGAATCGAGTGATGGCATCAACTAACGTTCGAATTCGATTCGACGGGCCTCGAGTTGGTCGAGAATCTCGGGCGCTTCTTTCAGCTCGGCAAGTGGTTGAAGCTGCTCGCGGATGTAATTCCAGTCAAGCTTTCTAGTCTGGCGCACAATGATGCGTTCGACATCTACCCAATCCTGTCCACGACCTGCGAAGGCTTTCAACACTATCAAATCTTCGGCTGAACAGGTTCGCAAATGAATGCCTGGTGGATAATCAAAATAAGACGAGCGTTCAATGACCAGGGCTTCGTAGGGCAACGCAGCGAGTGCGACATCGAGGCCAACGCCTTTTGACGAGCGAAGCAGTAATACGCGGCGTTCGCGTGCGAAGGTCGCGGCATCGGAAATTCGCGCGGTGAAATGTTTGAGAAGGACGTCACTAAATTGCTGCTCATCTCCAAAACCGGCGAACAAAGAAAGGTCTACATCAACCGTTTCCCGCGGTTCACTCCAACGTTGTAGCGCCAGTCCGCCTATGAAGCAAAACTGCCACTCGTGCGACTCGCAGACAGCCTGCAACTCAGCGGCCGCTTGAATGACTTCATTCACGTCCCGCAGCCTTTTTGAACCAGCGTTGTTGTTCGATGAGGCCCGACCATGGCTTTGGCGCGTATGGAGGTTGAGTGTAATCCGCGGACCCGCAAAGTAGAGCGATGGTTTGATAAGTATCGAGCTCTCTAATCTCCTTACGCCTGATACGCTCCAGATCCTCTCCGGCGAGTCTCCACGTCTCGACCCACCTTTTGCCAAGCGCGATCTGTTCCGGGGTCCAATCAGCCAGGGCGGACGACTTGTTCATGCACGCGATCTTAACACGTTTTGTTTGGGTACGGATGGAGAAGAGAGGCGCAAGATTCTACGTCCGACAGCTACAAAGAACCTAATATTCATGGAATAAAGATCGTTTGGTTATGCCATTCTAGTAACGACGGATCAGGTAAAAAGCGGCGCGGAAGTTGGGCGAGTTGGTTGTCATACCGTGTGAAAAAGATTTTGTTTGAATCCGAAGTGCTTGACGTTTCGAGCGAGGCAGAGACGCGAACACGAAATTCCGGCGTGATGGTTATTAGCCCCGCATCGAAAGCTTTGTGATGAAGGAGGTTTAGGCACAGACCATTACGTGGGTTCATTCGATTGTTCGGATCTTTGGCCCATGGCGCGATGTGACTTGCACTAAGCAACATTGGAATCGCGAGTCCCGTGATACAGCAACGAGACGCATAAGACGTCAAGACAGTTGTACGAAAGAACCGTTGGTTTACGCGGACTTTAACTATCCTTTCCCTCTCAAGTCCGTCTTTCGGTAAATCTTCCTCGTTAAGTCCGTTCATCTCTTCTACCGACTGCTTTGTGAGATCTGCAACTAAACGTTCACTCTCGAATGCCAACGAGTCCCAGTTGTTATTAAACTCTTCCCACACCTCGAATTCACGTTTGCTACCATGCGATGCCCCTTTGATGCCTCGCACCTGCAGTGCCGGATCAAGGCGCGCCAAATTAGCAAGTTTCCACGAGAGTGAGCCAGGACTCCGACCAAGGACAGCCGCGAGTGCTATAACGGCAGGATTGCGTGCATCGATCTGACCAAATGGGATCTTGCAGTACAGATTGAAGGCAATTATCAACTCGTCGCGAGTCCATAGACGATGATTGGTTGGCATTGATTGCAGCGATTGCGTTGACCACGTCAACGAGTGATTAGACCTAATCCTTCCCCGACTGCAGCCGCTTCCGTTGCAGGTTGTTCTTGTAGCTGTCCTCCAGATACTCCGCGCCGTCCGCGGTCAAGTACATCCGGGCGTCGTCGGTGTTGATGAGTTTTTTTTGATTTAGGAACCAGATGGTGAATTCGAGGTGTTCGCGGGGGCGGCCGATCATGCGCTCCAGCTCGACCAGATAGATGCCGGGGTTTTGAGGGTCGACGCGACGCTTCGTGTATAGAGCCTCTAATACTGTCAGGCGGACGACTTGCTCCATCTCGAAGTCGTTCTCGGATTGGGCGCCCGCGGAGACAAGGCGCCATCGATCCTTCCTGCGTGTTTGGTTTGTGGCGTCGTATTGCGCGCGCTTCTCGGGGTTCGAGAGCGCCGTGTAGGCTTCGGTGATCGCGCGGAAACGAGCTTCATTGCCAGTCTCGCGGTTGTCAGGATGGTATCGCTGTGCAAGCATGCGATAGACGCGATTGATCGTCTCCGGCTCAGCCACGTCACTCACCTGAAGCAACTCGTAATAATCCTCGATTTCATTCGATGACATTGAGGGAAATTTTCTCCTTCACAATTGATTTCACAATTGATCCACTTTCTCGCTCGCTCGTTAACGACGCCAACAACTCCAACAGCTTATCGTAATCAACCGGCTTCACCAGATGCCCGTCAAACCCCGCTTCCTCCGACTTGCGACGATCGTCTTCCTGGCCCCAGCCCGTCAATGCAATCACAATGATGTCTTTGCCCCACGGTTGCTCGCGCACGCGCCGGCACACTTCATGCCCATCCATCCCCGGCAAACCAATGTCGAGCAACACCACTTCCGGACGATACTTCTCAACCGCTTCGACTGCCTCAACACCATCATGCGCCATGTACGTCTTGTTGCCCGTGATCTGCATCAACATCGCAAGTGAATCAGCAGAGTCGCGATTATCGTCAACGATGAGAACGCGCCGCTGCGGTTGCGACTCTGACGCAACGTCTGGCCCATGCTGCGCTGCAACTTCATCGCGACTGAGAACCGGCAGACGCACAATAAACTCGCTGCCTTGTCCCTCACCAGCACTGCGCGCCTCGATCGAACCACCGTGCATCTCAGTCAACCGTTTTACCAACGTCAGCCCAATCCCGAGCCCGCCTTGCGATCGCTCCGACGTACGATCCACCTGCATAAACATATCGAAGATACTGTTTAACTTGTCTTGCGGAATTCCGGCGCCGTTGTCCTTCACTGTCACTTCCACATCATCACCAACTCGCTCCGCACTCAGCGAAATAGTCCCCGCTGGTCTAGTGTACTTGCAACTGTTATTGAGCAAGTTGCCAAACAATTGCGCCAGCCGTGCCCGATCGGCATTTAACAAAATCGGCTCATCCGGCAGGTCCACAATCAAGTGGTGACCGGCTGAATCAACCAAAGGACGCGCCACTTCGACAGCCTGCTGAATCACTGACGACAACTCAACTTCACCGCGTCGCAAGTCGAGACGATCGTGAGTAATACGATTCAAATCGAGAAGATCGTCGACGAGCCGGACCATCTGCGCTAACTGTCGCTCGAGCGTTTCATGCGCCTGCTTGAGAACCGCACCGTCACCATCCGCACGCTTCACAACTTCAAGCATGTTGCTCATCGGCGCAAGCGGATTTCTGAGCTCGTGAGCGAGTGTGGCGAGAAACTCGTTCTTGCGGCGATCGGCGTCTGAAAGATCGGCGGCTAATCTGCGCAAGTCATCTGCAAACTGTCGTCGTTCAGTTACATCCTGACTGACAGTCGCAAAAGCGATCGGCTGGTTAGCAGCATCCGTTAACGCCAATACCTTGTACGCCATCCAGCGTGGCTCGCCGGTCTTGAAGTGACGAAAGCGAATCTCGATCTCGCCGTGACCGTTGTTCAGCACCTCCGGAAAGAACTCGTTCATGATCTTCGCCTGGTCTTCAGGAAAGAAGAATTCCTGAACGGGCGTTTGCCGCGCTTCTTCAATATCCTTCAGACCAACCATTTCCAGTCCCGCGTGATTGATGAAGAAGGGAACACCTTCAAGATCACAGATGCCGATGAAGTCGGTGCTGTTTTCGACGAGCGTGACAAACATCTGCCGGTCGCCTTCAGCGCGCTTCTGCGCGGTAACGTCGCGCGCGATCTTCGACGCGCCGACCACATTTCCTGACTCATCCTTTATCGGCGAGATGGTGAGCGAAACAGTGATGCGCTGGCCGTCACTCCGCACGCGCTCGGTTTCGTAGTGCTCGATTCGTTTCCCTTCACGTAAGCTGGCGATGATTTGATCTTCTTCAGACAAACGTTCGGGCGGGATCACGAGCGAGATGTGTTGGCCCACCGCCTGCTCGGTCGTGTAACCGAAGAGTTGTTCCGCGGCAGCGTTCCAGCTTTGAATAATTCCATCGAGTGTCTTGCCGATGATTGCATCATTTGACGATTCGACGATCGACGCGAGCAGTTGTGCCGTGTGAAGTTGATTGACCCTGTTGCGTTCAATGAGACGCTGAGCGGTGACGTCTCGAAAGATCAGTACGCATCCGGAAACGTATCCTTCTTCATTACGGATCGGTGCGGCGCTGTCGTCGATCGGACAGTCAGTGCCGTCCTTTTTGATCAGGATGGTATGGTTTGCCAATCCGACAACCACTCCTTCACGCAACGCTTTCGTGGCTGGATTCTCCACCGGCAGACGCGTGCTTTCATTGACGATGTGAAACACGCGATCGAGCGGCTGGCCGAGCGCGTCCTGATGCGACCAGCCTGTTAGCGCCTCGCCAACGCCGTTGATGTAGGTGATGCATCCTTGAGTGTCAGTGGTGATCACCGCGTCGCCGATGCTTCGCAGCGTCACTCGGAAAACTTCTTGTCGCTGGTGAGCGCGTGCCTGTGCGATGCGTGCCGCTTCGCCAAACGCGATGATCAGAAAACAGGTGAAAAGGTACGCGATTGATCCCACCACATCGCCCCGGGAGAGATCGAAAGAGCCTCGTGGCGGAATGAACAAGTAAGAACAGGCAAGGTAGCCGAGCACTGTGACGGGGATTGCCACGCGATAACCCCCGAGCCACACGGCCGCCGCCACCGCCCCGAAGATCGTGACCAGCGGCAGCGCGTCTCCCATCAACGGGTCGAGCAGCCAGCGCAACAGCACCGCCGCTGCGAGTACGACAAATCCCAGGATGTAAGTTTTTAGCGAACTGCGCACCTTGCTCCTTGGGGTTTGGAGGGGTTAAACGCGCCGAGTGACGCGCTGGGAACTACGTGGATTTTAGCGTTGAAAGATTGGGTGCGTCCAATTTATTTCCCAAACTCACCTAACTTTTCCCTCGTAACATGTCTCTATACACAATGAAGGACGTTTTTATCGAGAGCTGGAGTGGTGATGAGACCGTCTGAGTCGCCTGACGAGCTGCTTGTGGTCGCGGCGATTCTGGGCAATTTAGAGGCGTTTGAAGAGCTCGTGGTGCGTTACCGGCCCGCGGTGGTGAGATTAGCGCGGACAATCGTGGGCGCCGATCACGCCGAAGACGTTGCGCAAGACTCGCTTTTGCTGGCTTTCAAGGCGCTGCCAGGTATCGAAGAGCCGCGCAAGTTTGGTGCATGGTTGTCGGCGATAACACGTCATCGAGCTTTGCGCTTCAGTAAAAGCGAAACGACGCGCACGAATGGCCGCGTAGCACTGGACGAGGCTTTGCTCGAAAAGATCGAAGCGCTCGCAAGACCGCTCGTTGATAAAGAACGTGACGAAGCGACGGTTGCAGCGCTCGACAGTCTTCCTGCTGACTACGCGATGCCGTTGCGTCTGCGATTTCTCGACGAGATGCCACTAGACCGCATCGCCGCGTTTATGGGAGTGCCACTGTCGACCGTGAAGTGGAGACTTCATCACGGCAAGAAACTGTTGAGGGCAAAAGTTGAAACAAACTAGGAGTACAAGATGGAAAAAGAAACAGTGAAACTGCTGAATGTCCTGCGACGAATCGCGCGCGCAGCGGGTTACGCTGCCTGGACGAAATCAGGAACTGACGCGACGCAGTTTTGCGTGGCGCAATACAACCGGGTGCTGGCGCGACTGATCGAGCTCGAACCGGCAGTCAAGCCATTATTTACACCGTTGAGTGAATCTACTTCGCCTGAGGTGACGCGGATCGCGGCGCGGGAGTTGCTCGCTTACTTCGAAGCAGATGAGCCGGAGTTTGCGCGTGGTCTCTATTTTGGTTGCCGGCCGCGGCGGCGGTCGAGAGTGCGATGCGTGCCAATTGCGGTTGGATGTGAGTGAGAGAAGGAGTAACGATGGAGAGAGAGAAAGAGTTAGTTAAGTTGATCAATGTGCTGCGACGCACGTCACGTATGGCGTTGCAATCGGAATGGACCGGCGGGAAAGAAGATGCGGCTGCGTTTTGCACTGAGCAGTACAACCGCGTGCTCGCGCGACTCAAAGAGATGGATCCGGGTGTTGGTGTGATCTTCGAGCCTTTGCCGGCAGGCAGTTCGTTGACTGTAGTTGCGATGGCTTCGCGACAGCTCGCAGCGTATTACGAAGACGAGCTTGGACCAGCGAAGGGTTTTGGGCGCGGGTACGGCTTCGCGTTCGATTCGAATAAGTTTAGAGAGTTCTGGGAGAAGTCGGCGCGTGAGTTTGAAGATATGGGCGAGTTCATTCGCGAGAACATCGACGAGTGGCTGCGACATAAGAAGGAGGCCACAAAAGACGCAAAAGAGACAAAAGGCACATAAAAAACCTTTGTGCCTTTTTGTGCTTTTTGTGTACCGGCTTAATGCGAGGAATAGTTGACGCGGATGTTGTTGGGGAAGGCTGAGATGGCTTCGCGTGTTACTTTTGGAGAGTTGCCGACGGAGAGCTCGCGCAGGTGGGGAAGAGCGGCGAGCGCAGTTAGGCCGGCATCTGTGATCCCTTTGCATCCTTCAAACGACAGTTCTTCAAGGGAACTCATCCTGCTCAACATCTCGAGAGTTCGATCGGTAATCTGTGTGTAGCCTGCGTGATACTTCTTGAGGTTGGGCAGTGCTTGGATGTGTTCGGTGGCAACGTCGGTCGTGTCGCGGCAGTACATTAGGATCAGTGACTCGAGTTGATGACAACGACCGACGTGACGGAAGCCCTCGTCGCTAACGTCCATCGGCATCAGCTCTTTGAGCGCTGGAAAACTCGGCAGCTTTGCGAGAGCAGCGTCGTCAACGAACTTACAACTCACTGCCAGGCCTTTCAACACTGGCATTTCTGCAAGTGCAGCGAAGCCCGCGCCGTTGAGATTTGGACACTCACGACCCCAGATGTATTCAATCGTCTTTGACTGGCTCAATGACTTGAATCCAGCGTCAGTCGCAACCGTGCCCTGGGCCATCAACATGCGAAGGTTCGGAAGCGCCGCGATGTGTCGCATCGCCTCGTCGTCGCAAATCTCGCCCGGGCAACCGAAGAAGCCGAGATTCGGCAACGCTGCGAGCGATCGAAGATCGTCACTACGTACATTTGCCGTGTGACGAAAGAAGCTCAAACCAAATATTCCGTCGAGTCCAACCAGCGCCGCGACGCGCGTGAATGGCCCATCGATCAGGAGGTTTGTAGGATCGACAGCGAAAGACATCAACCCATACTTAACTTCGTCTCCGCCCCACGTTTTGAAAGCGGGAAACTGATGTAGCAGCGAGAGACCTTCATCCGTGACCTTGCGGCCGGTCTTGAATTTTCGGAGCTTTGATTTTCCTGTGAGCGCCGCAATCGCACCGTCGCCAGTATGAGTGCCCAGCAGATCTACTTCCTCGAGTTGCTCGCAATGGCGGAGATGCGAGATTCCGTCGTCAGTGATTCCGCCCTGCCAGCACATTTCAAACACGCGCAGGTCGCGTAAGTGTTGTAGAACTTCAAGCCCGCGATCAGTCACGACGCCGCCGGGATAATGACTCAGCCGGAGCTCACGTAATTGCGGCATGCGAGCGAGATGCTGCAAGCCGTTGTCTGTTATGAGCGGCGAACCACTGAGATTCAGTGATGTCACGTGATCGAGGCGCGAAAGCCGCTCGAGATCCTCGTCATCCATCATGTTATCCATAAAACGAACGGCACTACGCTTGCCAAGAGCGTCAAGACCGGTTGCGAATGTTTCGAATGAATGCAGCCGGCTCGAAATTATGAGCGCTCTTGTTCCCAAAGTCACACGCGAATTGACGAAGATGAAACGCACGCTGCGCGACGTCTTCAATCTCGACAAATTACGCCCCGGACAGGCCGAAGTCATACGTTCCGTTCTCGAAGGCGAGAATACGGTCGCGATCATGCCGACCGGAGGAGGGAAGTCGCTCTGCTACCAGCTACCGACACTGCATCTACCCGGAACAACGGTCGTCGTCTCGCCGCTCATTGCGTTGATGAAAGATCAGGTCGACAAGTTGGAAGACGCCGGTTTGGAAGCTTCGCAACTGAATAGCGCACTCAGCACCAGCGAGCATGAGGAAAACCTCGAGCAGATCAAATCTGAGAACAGTGATTTCATCTTTGTTACGCCCGAGCGACTTACGACACCGGAGTTCCTCAATGAGTTGCGAAAGCAAACGATCAACTTCGTCGTGATTGACGAAGCTCATTGCATTTCGGAATGGGGTCACGACTTCCGTCCTGCTTATCTCGCACTCGGTTTGGCAGTGAAGGCGCTCGGTTCGCCACCTTTACTCGCCCTGACTGCGACTGCGACTCCCGAAGTCACCGCAGACATCGAAAAGCAACTCGATCTCGGAAAGCTTCGTGTAGTTAGAACGGGAATCTACCGTCCGAATCTTCAGTTCGAAGTGAAGCGAGTCACAAACGAGCTTGAGAAGCATCAGGAGCTCGTGCGAGTGCTGCGCGAACATGACGGCACGGGCATCATCTATTGCGCGACTGTCAAAACGGTCGAGGCATTAACTGAGTGGCTGAAGGATTTCGACTTCAAGGTCGAGAAGTATCACGGGCGCATGAAGGCGAGCGATCGAACGCAAAATCAGGAAGCGTTTATGTCTGGTGAGCTGCGAGCGATCGTGGCGACGAATGCGTTCGGCATGGGTATCGACAAGCCTGACATTCGTTTCGTCGTTCACTATCAAATGCCTGGCTCGCTCGAAGCGTACTATCAGGAGGCAGGCCGTGCGGGTCGTGATGGTGAACCGGCGCTCTGCTCGCTCTTTTATCAACTCGAGGATCGTCGCACGCAACAGTTTTTCCTCGGTGGTAAGCAGTTGACTGAAGAGCAGAAGGCGAAAAATAAAGAGAAGTTGGAGCGAATGATGCAGTACGGGCAGAGTGCGATGTGCCGTTGGCGTTTGTTGCACGATTACTTTGACGAAGAGATGGAAGAGGAGCATTGTGGTACGTGTGACAACTGCGTTCATCCGCTGGCAGAGCAGATCCTCGTCGCTCAGCGATCATCACCGGTGACACAGATCAATGGACATACTTGATGCGATCCAATGGCCGGCGATGGTCGTGACGGTTATCGCTGCGTGGATGGTCGGCTCTCAGAAAAAGTTTAAGCGCAACTGGGGGTTCTGGCTGTTTCTATTGAGCAACGTGCTGTGGATCGTTTGGGGTGTACACGATCACGCTTACGCGCTGATTTTCCTCCAGCTTTGCCTCGCGTTCCTAAACATCCGCGGCGCGGTGAAAAATCGTAGTGAGGCTTAGAAGTTACAGGGCGACTCAAGTGCAGGCGTCTTCGGTGGCACTGTGTCGCGAAACTTGATTGACTGTCGTCGCAGATCAGCGACGGCTGCGTCAACCTGCTCCGGTGTCATTCCGGCGCCGGCCTGAAAGAAAACCCAGTCAATATCTTCCTCATACTTGCGCAACTCTTTCGCGCTAATCATTCCATCGCGGATGAACCAGAGATTGAAATTGATCGACATCGTGTCTTCCGGATAATACTCGCCACCATGTTCGGCGAATGATTTGCCGTCGATGAAGTACGTGACCTTGCCGCCGGTAACCTGAGTAATGAGCGTGTGCCAGCCGCCCTGGTTGCCGTTCGCTGTTTTGAACACGTTGTCTTTCTTCCAGTTGGGCTCCGGACTGAAAGTTTCCCACGTTGTCGAATAGAGTGTTGGACCATCGATGCCCCAGCCGCCGTTCGGCAGGTATTCCCAATCGAGCTCGCTGTAGTCGAGATCCATCGGCGCTTTCAGAGGGCTGATCGTGTAGAAGCTTTGCACAAGCTGATCGCCGTCCGGTCCCGAAATCGGCGCATCGGAAAAGCGAACGCGAGCGGCGTAAGTGCCTTCGCGATATTTGCGTTGATGACAGATCTGCGTTTGCGTTGTGTTCGCGGGTGTGCCGTCAGTTGAAGATGTCATACGGATTATCCGATTCTTCGGGTTGGCCGGATCCTTCAGCAGCGTCACGTTTGTGTCCAACCACTTCGCGCCGGGTACGCCGGGCCAGCCGTCGACAGTGCGAACGATCCAGCCGTTCTTTTTGAGTTGTTCTTTATTGGCGTAGCTGAAGTCGTCGAATAGTATCTGGTTCGGTAGTCTTGCGTTTTGTGCAGTTGCGTTGAGCGTCAACGCGATCAGCAACACAATTACGCATAACGAAGCGACAAATGGTTTGTTGTTTGTGTGCATTTTGTGCCTTTTGCGGCTAATAATATCACTTGAATGGATTGCGCTGCGGTGGTTCTTCGTGATCGTCAATCGTGTGCAGGAGCCCGCGCACGATCAGATTCAACATCGGAATGCGATGACGTATCCACACACGCATCGGATCGGGTCGAGCACCGAGACGCGCTTTTGGCTCGAGCGCGGTGCGGCCCAGTGAGAGCCGTTTACATCCAAGCGCGATCGCATGGCCCACCACTGACTGCAGTAAACGAAAGTAGATCGGAATGTCTTTATTCGCCTTACGATCGAAGCCGATGTAATAACCTACCGCCGTCTCGCCGTCTTTAACCGTCGTTACAAAACCCAGCAACTCGTTATCTCTTCGCAAGACTGTGAAGCGCATGTCATCGCCGAGTCGCTCAGCCAGTGTCGGCAGAAATGCGACCGGCAACGTCACGAGCCGAAGTCGAGCATTCTTGTGAGTCTGCAAATAGAGCGCGTGTAATTGTTCGGCGTTACGCTTAATCTCGTCGAGTTTGACCTCCTCAACCGTGCAGCCGGCGGCGTCTACTTCTTTCTCGATCTGTTTCGCCTGTTTGCGATATTTCGACGTGAGACTCGCCATGTAGTCGTCGTAGCTTTTCCACTGCGGCGAAATATCAAGCACCATGTTGGGCTCGGTTTCGAGTTCTCGATATGAGAAACGTTCGAGTGCGGTCGCTGCTGAGGCGTAAGCGTCAGTAATATCTTTGACCATCACAACAGCGGTATCACCAAATAGCTTATCGACGCGACGCAATCGGTAGATCGCTTCTGCAACAGCGGGCCAGAGTGTTTGCTGGTCCACGTTGGGAGCGAAGGAAATACCGTGCATGCCCCACGAAAGCAGGTTGCCGCACACGAGCATCTTTTCTTCGTGACGGCTGATCGGATCTTTCGCCGTTGACGTTTTCCGCAGACGCGCCATCGAAACGCTCACGCACTGAGCCGCAACCGCAGCGACCGGTTCTTTCTCATGGAAGATGAGTGCATAACACTGCCGCAGGTTCTCCGGTCCCGCTTCCTCCAGCACTCGCAGGTATCGCGGTGAGAAGAACAGCGAACCCTCGGGCGTGACTTTTTGCCAGTGCGCCTGGTCGAGATAGTCGATGCTGTCTGCGAGGGCAAAAGCGAAACCACTCGGCGTGTGACGTGCTCGATGATGATCGCGCAAGTTGCGAGCTTTGGTAACGAGTTTGTCGATAGGTTTTATCTTCGGCATGCTGGGGCGAAATAATATCCGCGTTTTTGATTTGCGTCATCAGCGTTTTTAACTATTGACAATACCTGCACGCCCACATACTATATCGGCGCGCGATATAGTTAATAAACATTCTGAGAACAATCTGTGAAGGTACCCACCCGCAGACCAGAGGAGTTTCTGCCCCTGACTCCGGCCATGTTCCACATCTTGCTGGCACTGGCTGACAAAGAACGTCACGGCTATCACATCATGCGTGAAGTCGATGAGCGCACGGAGGGGAATGTAAAGCTGGGCCCCGGCACGCTGTACGGATCGATCAAGCGCATGATGGCGGATGGTCTAATCGAAGAGCTCGAGGAGCGCCCCGATCCGGAGCTTGACGATGAGCGCCGCCGCTATTATCGCCTGACTGATTTTGGCTTTCGCGTTGCGACTGCCGAAGCGCAACGTCTGGAGCAGATGGTGAGATCTGCGCGTGCGAAGAAACTGTTACCACGGACCAAATCAGGTTGATGAGTAGAAGTTTAAGTAAAGATACCCGGTGGTTTCTCTCGATCTATTCGATCCTGCTACTCGCTTACCCAAGGGAGTTTCGGCGGGAGTATGGATCGCAGATGGTCCTACTGCTCCTTGACTGCCAGCGTGACGCGCGCACCGCGCCGGCGCGCACGCGAATATGGCTCCGCACGCTGATCGATCTTGTTCGTACGGCGCCGCGAGAACATCTGGAAAAGATAAGGAAGGAGAACACGTTTATGAATAACCTGCGTAATGACCTCTTCGCGATTGGTGGATGTGTTTTGATAATTCTCGCTGCATTGCTGCTACTGAACTACGGCAGATCTCACCAGGTTTCCTCGATTCTTTTCTTTGGTTACGTGCTCGACGCGATCGCGTTCACCGGTCTCCTCGGAAACTTAATTGTGTTCCTTCTGATAAAGCTAACTCGGTTTAGACCGCTGCGCATCGCATTCTGGACATTCCTGATCGTGACTCTTGTCCCAACCCTTGCCATCACCCTGATCGCCGGCAGGGATCCAAACTTCAACGCACCTAACGTCGTGATTGGCTACGTTGTCAGCTTCTTCTTCTGGTATGGCCTTCACTGGCTGTGGTCAAACAAGCTGAGGCCTTCCGAAACCGCGTGACTGTGCGCAGAGAATCCGCGTTTTTAATCCGCGTCATCCGCGGCTAATATTCCTCGTTAATGAACCGTCTCATAGATTGGCGACCGCCCGAACACTGGACGCGTGTCACCACGATCGACATGCATACCGGTGGTGAGCCACTGCGGGTCATCATTGATGGATTGCCTCTAATTGAAGGACGAACCGTAATAGAAAAGCGACGGTACTTTCGCGATCACTACGATCACTTGCGCACCGGCCTGATGTGGGAGCCACGCGGTCATGCAGATATGTATGGCGCCGTCATCACTTCATCCGCTGATGCCGACTTGGACGTCTTCTTCCTGCACAACGAAGGCTACAGCACGATGTGCGGGCACGCGATCATCGCGCTCACGAAACTGGTAGTTGAAGCACGACTAGTCGATAAACCCGAGATAACTTTTAACGTACCCGCAGGCAGGATTCTCGCGCGTGCTGATGTTTCCGAAGGTAAAGTTACAGAAGCCTCGTTTCGCAACGTCCCTTCGTTTCTTTACCTGCGCGACCAGCGTGTTGATGTCGAGGGAATTGGTTCAGTCGAGTTTGATGTCGCTTATGGTGGCGCGTTCTACGCCTTCGTCGACGCGCCGACCGTTGGATTGGAACTCACCCCAGAACACTTCGATCGGATCATCGACTACGGTAGGCGGATTAAATGCGCGGTGATGAATAACTTTCCGATCAAACATCCGTTTGAAGAAGATCTGAGCTTTCTCTACGGCACGATATTCACCGCACCCGCGCTCAACCCTTCACATCACAGTCGCAATGCCTGCATCTTTGCCGAAGGCGAACTCGATCGCTCGGCAACAGGCAGCGGCGTGAGTGCGCGTGCGGCTTTGCACTTCGCAAAAGGCGAGTTAGGTTTGAATGAGCGTGTATCGATTGAGAGTATTCTCGGAAGTACGATGTCGGTTGAGGTCGTGGAAGTGACGAAATTTGGACCGTACGATGCGGTCATTCCCGAAGTTAGCGGCACGGCATCAATCACCGGCCGGAATGAATTCTACTTCGATCCAGATGACCCGTTTCAAAAAGGATTTATCTTTAGATAGCACTCATCTCTCCTTCTTATGGACCTGCAAGATTTCGTAAGCCTGACTGCCGCGATTCGCAATGTCTTTGAAGAAGTAAAACTGCTGCTGTTTTCCGTCGGCGCGAATGACTAATCTGTCAAACAGCAGCCGCTTCTTGAGCTGAATATCTTCAATCGTGTTTCGCTCAATCTCATGCTCGCGCAGACGGAACATTCGCTTCGTGACAAACACCAGACTGTCGTCATCGATTTGAAGATAACCCACCGAGTGGCGCAGTTTCTTCACGCCCTTTCCCGCCGTGCAACGAATAAAAAATCGACGACCTCGTGACCTAATCTTATTATCGAAACGATGCAAGATGTGCTCGGGAACATCTTCGCCGTCATCAACTGCCGCACTCCCACCAACCACATCGATCGGTACAGTAAACTCTGCACCGGCCGTCGCCAACCCTCGGGGCTGACCAAAACCAGTTACGTACTGCTTTGCTGCCGAGTAGAACTTCTTCAGCAACGCCATCGACGCAAGAAATTCAATTCTCAACAACCGAAAGGCCTTCGGCGCAAACCAAATAAACGCGATCAGGAAAATCACTACAATCGTCACCATGATCGCGGGATGACTCAGCGCCAGCCAACTCCCACCCACCACTAGACCGTCTTCAACCAAGCTGAGTGCGATATTAGAAAACGGCTCAGGACTATGATTCGCGAGCAGCCGTGTTCCGGCCTTCACTGAATGTCCGGAGAGCGACACGCCCGCACAAAGAGCCGCGATAACGGCTGTTTGCGGCTCAACGGCGCCGATGGCAGTCGCCCCAATCACCGCCGCGCCGAGCGGTCGTATAAACGTATGGACACTATCCCAGATGCTATCGACCCACGGAATCTTGTCGGCGAAAAACTCGATCAGGTAAATCACACCCGCCGCGATCAGCACGTAAGGACTCGCCAGCACCGCGAGCCCCGACGTCTCCGGACTGAGCGTGATTAGCCCGAGGCGAATTCCGAGCCCAACGGTGAGAACAGTCGCGTAGAGATTCAGCCCCGACACCAAACCGAGGCCCATTGTCGATCCGAGTAGGTTGATTACTTCCATTGCCGGTGATCTACGAACGATGTGCACTGGAGGATGCACGAAAGCTCGCTTGAGAGGATTCGTCAGTTATTGCCGGTCTCGGCGCGGATTTGCTGTAGCTCAGCGACTACTTCGAGATCTTTAGGACGGCCGGCGGCGCGCTTAACCTTAATTAAACGATCCAAATTGAGGCACAGACAGGCTACGCCGGCGATCTCGACTTCTATCGTCTCAGGCCGCAACTCCTCATAACCTCCACCACCCACTATCTCCCCCAACAGACCCAGTGCGCCCAATGTGGTTACGAGCGTAAAGTTCAGTCCCTTTTGAACGGTCGGTGCACTCCAGGCAAACGGTAGCCCGGGCGGGGCACCTCGGAGGTAAGGCTGGATCGCCTTCAGCGCATCAACTATGCGCGTAATGTTTTCTGTACTTCGCCTGTAAACAACATCGAGATCGAGAGTCAGCCTTGCCGAACCATGAGCAGTTGCCCCAGCACCATCGACAATGATGAATTCAATTTTGTTCTCAACCAGTAAACGGAGCAGCGCGTTGAAGTCGGTCACTTTTCGCGAGCCTTTCTACCTGCGCGGTGAAGGTCTTCAGCGAATTGCTGCAGTTTCATCAATTGCTGGAAACGCTGGTCTACTGTGAGCCGGAGGTTTTCGCGGATCAACGTGACGTCGATGTCTTTTTTGTACGCCTCGATAACGGGATCGAGATCATTCCCAGCTTCGGCTCTGTCCAGATCCTTCATCGGCGACATTATAGCGCAGGGCCCGATCACGAACCCTGCTAGAATGGACCGGTATGCAGTGCCCGAGGTGCAAGAGCGAGCGGATCCAGCGCGATTATGACGATGCGGTCTTCTTTATACGTATATTTGGGCTCCACAAGCTGCTTTGCAACAACTGTGGACTCGTTTTCAAGGGCTTCGATCCGCTCAGCACACAAAAACGAACGCCGTCGGAGAAGCCGAAACACGTGCGAAACCGCCGTCGTGGCCCTCGTTATTACGCCCACCTTCCGGCTGCAATTTCCGTGTTCGACGGAAACGTCACGGTCGGAAAGGTCTCGTATTCCCAACCTTCGCGGGGTCATTGCGAATCGATCAGCAAGTTTGGGATGAGGCTTTCCCTCGTCGGCACTCGATTTTCCGAAGCCGACTTGTCACGGATCGGCAGGCTCCTGTTCGTCCGCGTCGACTTGCCTGAGGGAGCAGTAGAAGCCGTCGTCAAAATAGTCACTTCCGAGCGCGCCGGCGAGGAGGGGAAGAAGAAGTGGCTCCTCGGCGTGAATATTCACCAGATGTCTGACGAGGATCGCGAACGGCTCACCGCCTATCTCGAAAAACGCCGCCAGGATAACCCCGTACTCATTTCCGATTAGGTGCAAAGGGCATAAACCGGACAAAAACGATAGAATGCCAGCATGTCACTGACGCTCAAACTGCGGCTCCTCGTCGTGCTTGCCCTGGCGATGTCTTGTTTTCAATGCCAGCCAACTGGCAGTAACAACAAAACGACTGCGGCTCCGGCGAACGGTCCGGTGCCGAAATACGGCTATCAAATCGTCAATATGTGGCCGCATGACAGCAACGCTTTCACGCAGGGCCTCGTCCTAATGGACGGCAAACTGCTGGAAAGCACGGGTCAGGAAGGTTTCTCGAGCTTGCGTCGCGTCGAGCTCGAAAGCGGCAAAGTTCTGAAGAAAGTCGATGTGCCCGTGCCTTACTTCGCGGAAGGCATCACGCAGCTGAATGGAAAGGTTTACCAGCTCACGTGGCAGCACAACCTCGGTTTTATCTACGACGCACAGACGTTCGATCGTTTGGGGCAATTCAACTACGAGGGCGAGGGCTGGGGACTCGCGACGGATGGCCAGTCGCTGATATTGAGCGACGGAACGCCTAACATCAGGTTTATCGACCCGGCGAGTTTTCGAGTGACGAGGAGTATTACGGTAACAGACCGAAACCGTCCGGTTAGGGAGCTGAATGAGCTTGAGTATGTGAAGGGCGAGATTTACGCGAACGTCTGGCACGACAACCGGATTGCCACGATCGATCCGCAGAGTGGGCACGTGAATTCGTGGATCGATTTGACGGGGCTACTGCCTGAAGGCGAGGTACTCGATCCGGAAGCGGTCTTGAATGGAATTGCGTACGACCAGGCAAGCGACAAATTGATCGTCACGGGCAAGCTCTGGCCGCGCGTGTACGAGATCAAGGTAAAGCGTTAACGCGGATTAAATACGCGGATTTAGTTCATGAGTTTTGGGACGTATTTTCGAGCATTTTCTTACGCCATGATCGCGGTGGCGATGCTGGCGCTCGTTCTCGCGGGGGGATTAAGTGTCGGGTTGTCGCTCGTGTTCTTTGTGGTGATGGTCGGAAGCTGGCTGCTTGAAAATACGAAGTGGCAGTTGCCGGAACGTTATGGCCTCGGAATCGTGCTGCTCTCGATCCCGTTGTTTTATGTCGACTGGAACTACCAGAAAGCGCTCGGCGAACCGACGGAGCGGCTGGGCGTCACCGCGCTCGCACATCTGATCGTCTTCCTCTCAGCCGTAAAACTTTTGCAAGTGAAGAAGGATCGCGACTGGGTTTTTCTCTACCTGATCTCATTCTTCGAAGTCCTGCTCGCAGCGGGCCTGAGCTTTAGTCCCGTATTCCTCGGTACACTCTCGCTCTACTTGTTGTGTGGCTTGTCAGCGGTCACTGCCTTTGAGATTCAAAAAGCGCGACGCGCTCTCGCTCCCACAGAAACGCGCCTGCTCGTGCCGCCCGATTCACGCGTCTTCAAAAAGTCTGGACAACGCTTTTGGCGCACCACCGAAGCCGCGCGACTGCCGTTTGTCGCAGTAACGTTACTTCTTTTGATCTTCGTGCTCGCGTTACCACTGTTTCTGATCGCGCCACGATCGGGCGCAGCGGCTCTAACACGCAGCGGTGGTCCACTTCAGAAGTTCAGCGGCTTTTCTGAAAACGTCACGCTCGGTCAGATCGGCCAACTGAAGATGACCGACGGTATCGTGATGCGTGTGCGCGTCGACGAAACACAGCCGCTGCGCGACTTGCGCTGGCGTGGTGTCGCGCTCGACGAATTCACCGGCCTCGGCTGGAAGAAATCAGCGCAGGCGCGACAGTTAGACGTGATCATGGAAAAGGGCGGATTCTTCAAAGTCGACACGACTGAAGCGCTCCATCGTCTGACAACACAAACGTTCTTTCTCGAGCCGTTGGAATCTTCAGTGCTCTTCGCGGCGCCGCGCGTAGTTGCGCTTCAGGGAGACTTGCCGTTCGTCCGTGTTGACGAAGAAGGATCGGTGCAGTCGAAGCGCCACGACTTCGAGCGGCTCATGTACAAGGCACTCTCTGACACGACCGAGCCGCGCATGGATCAACTGCGCAACGATCTGCGGCCGCTGCCTGTGCCTTACTATCGTTACCTGCAATTACCTGACCGGCTCGATCCGCGCATTGGACCACTGGCCACGACCATCATCCTGCACGCGAATGCGAGTAATCGTTATGACGCTGCGAAAGCGATCGAGTCGTATCTTCAGCGTGAATACGCTTATTCGTTAGATATGAAGGCAAGTGGACCGGATCCGGTTTCTGATTTCCTGTTCAACGTGAAGGCCGGTCATTGCGAGTATTTTGCGAGCGCGATGGTTATGTTGTTGCGCACGCATGGCATTGCTTCGCGTCTCGTCAATGGTTTTACGGCGGGTGAGTACAACGACGCAGCAGACGCTTACACGGTTCGACAATTCAATGCTCACTCGTGGGTCGAGGTCTTCTTTCCGGAAACACGTTCGTGGGTAACGTTCGATCCGACGCCGCCTGCCGGACGCACCGAACCGATCCGCACCGGTTTCGCGGCGCAACTGCAAAAGTATGGTGAGGCACTCGAGCTGCTGTGGTTTCAGTACGTCGTTGGTTACGACAAACAGGAGCAGCGCTCGCTCGCCACGTCGCTACACAATCGTATCTTCGATTACGGGCGGGTGGCCTCAAACATCCTCAATACGATGAGCCGTTACCTGAATGCGAACGTGCTCGCGGTCGTAGCCGGCGCCACAGCGTTTGCCCTCGCACTATTATTCATTTTCTACGGCAAACGGATCTGGGCCTGGACACGGAGAGGGCTGGACCATGCGACTGCGGATGGACGCAATTATTCGAACGTTCAGTTTTACGAGCGTTTGGTCTCGTTGATGGAGCAGCGTGGCGTTTCGCGCGACAAACATTTAACGCCGCTCGAATTTGCAAACACGTTGAGATCGAACGACGTGATGGTAATCACGCGGGCTTACAATCGCGTGCGTTTTGGCGGGCAGAAGCTTTCTGCGATCGAGAGGAAGGAAGTCGAGCGCGCCCTGTTTGCTTTGGAAGGAATTGAGCCGCGGATGAACGCGGATAAACGCTGATCTGCGTTCATCTGCGGCTAAAAAATGTTTCTATGAAGAAAGTCGGATTTATTAGCCTCGGATGTCCGAAGAACCTCGTTGATAGCGAGGTGATGATGGGACAGCTAAAGCACCACGGATATCAGATCACATCGAATGCGGAAGATGCTGACACCGTCGTAGTTAACACCTGCGGATTCATCGATTCAGCAAAAAAGGAATCGATCGACACGATTCTCGAAGCGGCTCAGCTCAAGACTAACGGACACGCGAAACGACTGATCGTCGCCGGCTGTTTGGTTGAGCGTTACCGCGACGAGTTGAAAGCCGAGATACCGGAAGTCGACGCGTTCATCGGCACGAATCAGATCAACGATATCCTCGCGGTTTGCGATCCAAAGACCAACACGCGCTCGCTGCCTGTCGTACCGCTCGGAAATCAGAGCGCGACTTATCTCTACGACGAATCAACACCGCGCATACTCGCAACGCCGTCACACTACGCGTTTGTGAAGATCGCTGAAGGCTGCGATCGCCCGTGTGCCTTCTGTTTTATTCCGCAGATGCGTGGACACTTTCGCAGCCGTCGTTTCGGATCGATCATCGCCGAAGCGCACCAGCTTGCTGAAGAAGGCGTGAAAGAGATCATCCTCGTGGCCCAGGATTCATCGCGCTACGGTGAAGATCTCGGCAAGCCGGATGCGCTTGCGCGTCTGTTGCGTGAGTTGTCGCACGTCGATGGGATCGAGTGGGTGCGCGTGATGTATACCTACCCGACGCACATCAGCGACGCTTTTCTCGACGTCATCGCGGAAGAACCAAAGGCCGTGAAGTATCTCGACATGCCTTTGCAGCACGCGTCACAGAACGTGCTGAAACTGATGAAACGTGGCGGCAATCGCGGCAGTCTGGAACGACTAATCGAGCGTGTTCGCAAGCGAGTTCCGGAGATCGCTGTGCGGACGACGTTTATTTCCGGCTTTCCCGGCGAGACTGAAAAGGATTATGAGGAGTTGCTCGCGTTCATCAAGAACGTCGAGTTTGATCGCGTCGGTGTTTTCACTTACTCGGACGAAGAAGGCACACCGGCGTTCGACTTGTCTGACAAAGTTCCGCAACGCACGGCGACGCGACGTCGCAACAGTCTTATGAAAGAGCAGGCGAAGATCTCGCGGCGAAAGAATCGCGCGCGAGTTGGCGATGTGGTGCGCGTGTTGTTTGAAGGCGAGTCGAAAGAGAGCGAGCTGCTGTGGCAGGGAAGAATGGAGACACAGGCGCCCGACATTGATGGCTGTGTGTTGATTAATGACGTGCCTGACGGCATGTTGCCGGAGAACGGCGAGTTTGTGAACGTCGAGATCACAGAAGGACATGAGTACGATCTTGTCGGGCGAATAATTTGAACTCTTCTCTGTGTTCTCTGTGCCTCTGTGGTTAACGAGATTACGGCATAACTCACCACAGAGACACAGAGAACACAGAGGTTGCACAGAGAACGTGCGTGAATTTTTTGGATCACGAGTGAACCCAATCCTCAGCCCATGCGTCTAAGCGCACACATCGATCCTTGATGTGGTCTTACTTCGTCTCCCACTTCCTGGTTGCTTTAGCTGTCTTATCCCAATTAAGGAGCATTGCCTCAATGACTCTCCCGAGGAGACAGTTTGTCTCGCTGCTACTGATCTATTGTTTTGCGGTCGCATCAATCCCCGGCGTCTCTGCACGTAATCCATCAACAATTGTTCAGCAGAACACTTCCGGTGAGGATGAAGGCCTGCGCTTTCGTTTGAGTGAAGGAACCGACCAGCCAGAGGTGCGTCCAGCAACGAATTTGGCGCCGTCGACTCCGTTATCTAACGCCGAGACAGAAGCGGTTCTCAAACGTCTCCCGCCAATCAAGAGCGAGACTGGGGACGACACAGACTTTGCCTTGCGCCAGCAGTCATTGCCACCACCACGAACCGGCCTCACGGTGATGCAGCCATTTCCCGCCGCGAACGAAGTGGTTCCTCCTAATTCACCGACTGTAGGACCACTCGAAGTCATTCGCTACTCACCCGAAGGTGACGTCCCGATCGCGCCAAGCCTGAGCATCACATTTTCACAGCCGATGATCGCGGTCACTTCGCAGGAAGAAGCGGCTAAATATGTTCCGGTAAAGCTCGCGCCGGAGCCACCCGGAAAATGGCGTTGGATTGGAACAAAAACCCTGCTGTTCGAACCTGATGGGCGCTTTCCGATGGCCACTCAGTTTTCGGTATCCGTGCCGGTGGGAACCAAATCGGCGAGCGGTGGAACGCTCAACAACGAGAAGGCCTGGACCTTCACAACGCCTGCTCCAACAGTGAAGAAAAAATACCCCGACGCTGACACACCGCAACGGTTGGATACTCTGATGTTTGTCGAGTTAGACCAGCGAATCGATCCGGCGGCGGTGTTGAAGACAATCAAAGTAACGGCAGAGAAGACTGAACTGCCCTTGCGACTCGCAACCAACCAGGAGATCGAAGCCGATCAGAGCGTGAAAGAGTTAATAAAGAACGCCGAGAAAGGTCGCTGGCTCGCGTTTCGCGCGATTGATACTTTGCCGGGCAACTCCGAAATCGCGGTGACAATCGGGCCGGGGACGCCATCAATGGAAGGATCGCGTACAACTAACGAGGGGCAGGAGTTTTCCTTCTCAACCTTTGGACCGCTCAAGGTTGTGCAAACTGAATGCGGTTACAACAAACGGTGCACCCCGAACGATCAGTGGCGAATCGTATTCAACAATCCAATCGACGCCGCCGCCTTTAAGCAATCCCAGGTCCAGGTTCAACCCGCTGAAGGACTGAACGCATCGATCGCCGGCTACGTTCTGATTATCTACGGCTCTAAGAAGCCCGAAACATCTTTCAAACTTACATTGGACAAGTCCATCCGAGACGTCTTTGGTCAGCAGCTCGGCAAAGATGAAACTCTGGAGTTCAAAGTTGGACCTGCTAATTCCATGATCTTCCTGTCAGGCGATGGCTTTGCCGTCCTCGATCCGGATGGATCACGTCAACTTACGCTTTACACAGTGAACTATCGAACGGTGAAGGTAAACCTCTACGCAGTTGAGCCAGCCGACTGGATTACATATCAAACCTACCGGCGACTACGTTATCGCGGTCTGGATGATCCCGTTGCTGGTAAGAAAGCAATTCTGCCGGGTCGTTTGATTTATTCGAAACAGATCGAGCTGACGAGCTCTCCAAACGACATGATTGACACCGCAATTGATTTGGCGCCCGCATTCACGAACGGTCTTGGTCAAGCGCTCGTCACAGTCGAGTCAATCACGCCGGCCAGCGACCGCAATCACAGCCCGCTTTCATGTTGGGTGCAATCGACGCGAATCGGGCTCGATGCTTTTGTCGATAACAATCAACTGGTTGGATGGGCCAACTCGCTCGTTGGTGGAACACCGCTGGGAGACGTGAAGATGGAAATCCTTCCGGCGAACGTTTCCAGCGTCACCCAGGCAAACGGGCTAGCTAGTCTTCCGTTGAAATCCGCGCCCGATTCTGCAATCAGCGTTCTGGTTGCGCGTCGCGGCGACGATGTGGCGATTCTTCCGGAGAATCCAAACGACTGGTGGTCTGAGAATGGCTCATGGCACAAGAAGCCGCAGCCAGATGAATTGCTCTGGTATGTCTTTGACGATCGACAACTCTACCGGCCCGGAGAAGAGGTGCACATCAAAGGCTGGATTCGTCGCCTGGGCACCGGCAATGGCGGCGATGTTGGCCCATTGAACGGCGCGATCAAAACAGTGAATTACGTGATCGAGGACGCAGAAGAGAACGAAGTCAAAGGAGGCGTGCTGACGCCCAATGCCTTCGGCGGATTCGACGTGGCATTCAAACTTCCGGCGAACATGAACCTGGGAACCGCGACGGTAAAGTTCAAAGCCGGGAGCACGATGAAGACTTTCAACGAAAAGGATTTCAACCACTATTTTGAGGTGCAGGAATTCCGCCGGCCTGAATTTGAAGTCACCGCAAAAAATGAGACTGAAGGCCCGTTGTTTGTCGGTGACCACGCTGATATTTCAGTAGTGGCGAGTTATTTCGCTGGTGGCGGTTTGGCAAATACAGAAGTTGAATGGAGGGTCGTCGCTGCTCCGACAACTTTCACGCCGCCAAATCGAGACGATTACACATTTGGAAAATGGATTCCTTGGTGGAAGGGTGAAAGTGAGGTCGACGAAGATACCGGGACCTTCACCGGCCGCACTGACGCGAGCGGCAAGCACCGTCTGCGCATCGACTTTGATTCTATGAAGCCGCCTCGGCCTTCAATGTTCGTGGCGGAGGCCAGCATTCAGGACGTAAACCGGCAAAGCTCGAACTCGCAGACGTCTCTGCTGGTCCATCCTGCGAGTCTGTACGTCGGGCTGAAGAGCGACAAGGTGTTTGTGCAACCGGGAGAGCCACTGGTTGTGCGATCAATCGTGACTGATCTCGACGGCAAAGCGATCGCTAATCAGCAAGTGAAGATGAATGCCGTCTTTTTGGTTTGGAAGCAAGTTGAAGGTGAGTGGAAAGAGGTTGAATCTGATCGACAGGATTGTGTCGTTCACTCGACCAATGATGCCGTTCCGTGCACGTTCACATCGAAAGCAGGCGGCCGGTATCGGGTCACGGCTGCAATTCGCGACGCGAATGGTCGTGCGAATGAAAGCGAGCTGAGTTTGTGGGTTGCTGGTGGCGAGCAACCTCTGAATCGTGTGGTTGAAAAAGCGGAGGTAGAGCTGATTCCGGATCGCAAGGAGTACAAGGCCGGCGATACAGCGCAGATCTTAGTGCAGGCGCCATTTTATCCGGCCGAGGCGACGATGACTTTGCGGCGTTCCGGAATCGTCAGGGCCCAGCGCTTTCGTATGGACGGTCCAGCCTACACTTTGAGCCTGCCGATCGAAGAGGCGTGGACACCAAATGTTCATGTGCAGGTTGATCTGGTCGGTGCTGAAGCTCGCAAGACTGAAACACTTCAATTGAATGCCGGAGCGGAAAAACGCCGACCCGCATTCGCCAGTGGTGAGATCAACCTAACGATTCCGCCTCTCTCGCGGAGATTGAATGTCATTGCCGCACCGCGTGAGAAAACTCTTGAACCGGCTGCCAGCACAGTCATCGATGTTGAGGTCAAAGATGCCCGTGGTAAGCGGGTTGGCAACAGCGAGGTGGCAGTGGTCGTAGTGGATGAGTCGGTGTTGGCGCTTACTGATTATAAGCTCAGCGATCCGCTTGCGATTTTCTATAGTGAGCGAGAGGCAAGCGCCGCTGACTTCCACTCGCGAGCACATCTTCAGATTTCAGACGATAGCGTTGGCGAGGGCTTTGGTTATGGCGGGGGCGCGGGTGGCGGCGGATATATGGATATGGCTGCGGAAACGGTGATGGTCTCTGCTAGCGGAAGAGGCAGGGCACGCAGAAACCGTGAGGCGGAAGAGACCCCGGACACAGCGCAAATCGCTCTGCGCCAGAATTTCAACGCGCTCGCCGTCTTTGCACCGTCCGTGCGAACTGATGTAAATGGTCGCGCGCACGTGCAGGTGAAATTGCCTGACAATCTGACGCGTTATCGAGTGATGGCGGTCGCAGTTGTGGGTGGAACTCAATTTGGCTCGGGTGAATCGGCGATTACTGCGCGGCTGCCTTTGATGGCGCGGCCATCGGCCCCACGCTTTTTGAACTTCGGCGATCGATTCGAGTTACCCGTCGTCTTGCAGAATCAAACCAACGCGCCGATGGCCGTTGAAGTTGCTGTGCGGGCGACGAATGCGAGTTTAGCCGGACAATCGAACACCACTGGTCGCCGGGTGACAGTACCTGCCAACGATCGCGTCGAAGTGCGCATTTCTGCAGCAGCAGTGAAGGCCGGTACGGCGCGCTTTCAGATCGGCGCGGTGTCAGGACGTTGGTCCGATGCGGCTGAGGTCGAATTGCCTGTGTGGACTCCGGCTACAACGGAGGCGTTCTCAACTTACGGCGAAATCGACAACGGCGTGATCAATCAGCCAGTGAAAGCGCCGGCGGATGTCTTTACGCAGTTTGGCGGCCTGGAGATTGAAACGTCGTCAACCCAATTACAAGCGTTGACGGACGCCGTCATCTATCTCACCACTTACCCTTACGAATGCTCGGAACAATTGGCTTCTCGCATCATCACCATCGCGGCGTTACGCGACGTACTTGCGGCTTTCCAAGCAAAAGATCTGCCCTCGCCGCAGGCATTGGAAGCGGCTGTTACGCGTGATCTGGAACGCTTACAGGGAATGCAGAACGAAGACGGCGGTTTTGGTTTCTGGCAACGCGGCAACGAATCATGGCCCTATCTAAGCATTCACGTCGCACACGCATTCGCGCGTGCGAAGCAGGAAAAGTTCGATGTGCCCACTACTGCATTTAATAAGTCGCAAGATTATCTACGAAAGATCGAATCAAACATTCCTTCTTATTACAGTGTGGAAGCGAGGCGTGGAATCGTTGCTTACGCGCTGTACGTGCGGGCGCAGATGGGCGATCGTGATGTCGTTCGGGCTAGAAACCTGATTGCGGAAGCAGGGCTGGAGGCGCTCTCACTGGAGTCGATTGGTTGGTTACTGTCAGTGCTTTCAAGCGATCCGAATTCCAGCAACGAAGTGGCCGCGATTCGTCACCTGCTGAACAATCGTGTCACCGAAACCGCAGGCACAGCCCACTTTGTGTCTTCGTACAGCGACAGTGACTATCTCTTGCTGAATTCCAACCGGCGTGCCGATGGAGTGATCCTGGAAGCCCTCATCATGGACCAGCCCACGAGCGATCTGATTCCCAAGATTGTGCGCGGACTGCTCGCCCACCGGACGCGCGGACGTTGGGAGAATACACAGGAGAATGTTTTCATTCTGCTGGCGCTCGATCGCTATTTCAAAACTTTTGAGAAAGCGACTCCCGACTTTGTCGCGCGCGCGTGGTTGGGTCAGCGCTTCGCCGGAGAGCAGGTGTTTCGCGGTCGCTCAACAGACCGCCAGCAAGTGAATGTGCCGATGCGTTATCTCGCTCAACAAACCGCGCCAGACCTTGTGATCAGCAAAGAGGGGACAGGCCGGCTTTACTATCGCGTCAGCATGAATTACGCGCCCAGCGATCTCAATTTGAAGCGTGCTGATTACGGCTTCACTGTCGAACGTAGTTACGAAGCAGTTGACGATCCGAAAGACGTTACGCGCGACGCGCAGGGCGTCTGGCATATTAAAGCCGGCGCGCGTGTGCGAGTGCAGCTGACAATGGTCGCTCCAACGCGTCGATATCACGTTGCTTTAGTTGATCCTTTGCCGGCAGGGTTTGAGACGCTGAATCCGACGCTGGCAACAACCGGGAGCATCCCACGCGATCCGAAACAAACGGGTGTGGTCGAGTACGGCAGCCGTTCATACGGTTACGGTTGGTGGTGGTGGAGACCGGAATGGTTCGAACATCAGAACCTGCGCGATGAACGGACCGAAGCTTTTACATCGCTATTGTGGGAAGGCGTGTACAAGTATTCTTATGTGGCTCGCGCGACGACACCCGGAGATTTCGTGGTGCCACCAGCCAAAGCGGAGGAGATGTATCATCCGGAAACTTTCGGCCGCGGTAGTACTGATCGCGTCCGGATTGAGTAGAATCAACCACGGATGACACGGATGAAGCCGACTGATTATCTGGCGTTATCGATTGGGACGTGTGGCGTTGGGTATTTGCCGCTGGCGCCGGGAACGTTCGGATCGTTAGTTGGGGTGGGATTATTTTTGCTGTTGGTCCGTGTGAGTCCGCTGGTGATCGTTGTTGCGATTCTCGCTGTTACGTTCGCGGGGATATGGGCCGGTTCGCGGATCGAGGAGTTGTCGGGTCGAAAAGATCCGGGCAAAGTCGTCGTTGACGAAGTCGCCGGTCAGATGATTGCACTCTTTCCGTTGACGCTTTTTACGCGCTGGTCCACTTTGGCAGTCATCGTTTCGTTTATACTTTTTCGCTTTTTTGACATCGTTAAGCCGTATCCTGCGAACCGGTTGCAGGATCTTCAAGGTGGCATGGGAATCATGTTTGACGATCTCGTAGCTGGCGTTTATAGCGCCGTAGTTGTTTCGATCGTCTTAAGAATTTTTTAGGAGTGAGTTCATGGAACGTAAAGAGTCGATTGGCAAAGACGCCACCAGCAAAGAGACGTTGAAGGATCTGGAAGAGAACGAAGCCTCAGTGAGAGATACATCTGGTGACGATGCGGAGATGCCGAGTCCTGATGGCGCATTTGACGATTCTGAGGAGAAGAAAGACGCGGATCCGGTGTAATTAATTTTGTGCTTTTGTGCCTTTTTGTGGCTAAGCTTCCGGCGGGTCCGGTTTTTTTGAGCTCCCGCCAATCCAGCCGCGCTTTTTGAAAAACAGCAACATGCCGGTGGCCACGACCAACATAATCGCCCAGGCCGCGTAGTAGCCATATCTCGAATGAAGCTCGGGCATGTTGTCGAAGTTCATGCCGTAAACTCCCGCGATAAACGTCAACGGCAGCATGACCGCCGAGAAGATCGTGAGCACTTTCATGATCTCGTTCAGACGGTTTGACACCACTGACAAGTAAGCCTCCAGCGACCCGCTAATCAGATCGCGATAACTCTCTGCCAGATCCACGACGCGCACGAGGTGATCGTAAACGTCGCGATAGAACGGGCGCATGTCTTCCTGTATCAACGCAAACTCGCCGCGACTCATGCGATGCAGGATGTCCATCTGCTTGCCCGAGATGCGTCGCAAACGCAACACGCTGCGCTTCAGATCCATGATCTCCGAGAGGATCTCATTGTTGGGTCGTCTGAGCGTGAAGATGTCGTCTTCGAGTTTGTCTATGCGATCGTCGAAGTCGTCGAGCACGGGCGAATAGAAATCGACGACCTGGTCCAGGATCTGGTGTAGCAGGAATGCAGGGCCACGCTGGCAAGCCACAGGTGTCGTCCGTAACAGTTGCTTCACGTTGTTGATGCTGCGAAACATGTCGTGGTGATAAGTGATGACGTAGTTTGGCCCAAGAAATCCATCGAGCTCGATCGTGTTGAAGCGATCGGGACTGGTGTTGGCAGTCACGCCATGAACGATGAAGTAGATGTAATCGTGAAACTCTTCGATCTTCGGATAGTGGCGATTCTCGCGACAGTCTTCCACCGTTAGCGGATGGAACTTAAAGACGTCTAGCAGCACGCGTTCGTCGGCTGTAGTCGGCTTTTCCATGTCGACCCAGATCACTGCTGACTTGTCCTTCAGCAGCTCAGGCAGGTCTTCCGCAGTCTTGCCTTCGATAATCTTCGGCGTGCCGGGTCGATAAACGAGAATCTCCATCAAAGTCTCCTTAGCCGCAAAAAGCACAAGAAAGAGTTAGCCACGAAAAGGCACAAAAGACACAAAATATACTTCAGGAGTTGTGGCGCTTTGTAGGTTTTTTCGCTTTTTATTTTGTGTGCCTTTTTGTGGCTAACTCTTTTGTGCCTTTTGTGGCTAATATACGCGACCATAATGACGGCAAAAATTTTTGTGGCAGATGATGTGAGTGAGAGTGGGCTGGGACCGCTCCGCTCCGCTGGTTTCAGCGTCGAGAAACGGCCCGGACTCGCGCCCGCCGAACTACATACGGCACTCAAAGATTGTGAAGGACTCATCGTCCGCAGCGAGACGAAAGTCACTGCGGATCTGCTCGACGCGGCGAACAGCCTGCGTGTCATCGGGCGCGCGGGGGTCGGTGTTGACAACATCGACGTCACAGCAGCGACGATCCGTGGCATGGTCGTGATGAACGCGCCTGACGGCAACACGATCACGACTGCCGAACACACTATCGCGATGCTGATCGCGCTCGCTCGCTCGATTCCGCAAGCAAGCAGCAGTCTGAAGTCAGGACGCTGGGACCGTAAGAAATTCATCGGCGTTGAGCTCCAGGGCAAGACGCTCGGAATTGTGGGTCTCGGTCGTATCGGGCGCGTGGTCGCCTCGCGCGCACGCGCGATGGGCATGCTGATCGTCGCTTACGATCCGTTCATCGCGCCTGAGCAGGCACGCGATCTCGAAATCGAGCTCGCGCCACTCGATGAAGTCTACGCGCGTGCGGACTTTCTCACGGTCCACACGCCGCTCACACCTGAGACACGTGGCCTCGTCGATCGCGAAGCAATCAGCAAGATGAAAACGGGCGCGCGCATTATCAACTGCGCTCGCGGCGGACTCGTTGATGAGGATGCGCTTTATGAGGCGATCGAGAGCGGCGCCATTGCGGGCGCGGCGCTCGACGTTTTCAGCGAGGAGCCGCCGCCTTCCGATCACAAACTGCTACAACTCGACCAGGTGATCGTTACGCCGCACCTGGGCGCGTCGACGAAAGAAGCTCAGGAGGGCGTCGCATTCACAGTCGCGGAACAGATGCGCGACTATTTGTTGACTGGCGTTTTGCGCGGCGCGGTGAACGTGCCCGCAATCGGGATCAAAGAGTTCAATCTGGTCCAACCGTACGTGAAGCTGGCGGAGAGTCTCGGGCGCTTTCAGGCGCAGCTCATCGACAAAGCGGTGAGCGAAGTGAGAATCGAGTTTGCTGGCGAGGTGGTTGACATGGATGCGGCGCCGGTCACGCGCGCGTTTCTTGCCGGATTGCTGCGCGACGTCAGTGCTCGCGTAAACGTCGTCAACGCATTTCTGATCGCCGACGAGCGCGGTATCAAAGTGACTACTACTTACGTTCGCACGGCCGGCGAAATGGCGCCCGCTATTCGCACTGAGATCAGCACGGGCCAATCAACGCAGAGTCTCGCCGGAACGCTGTTTGGCTATGGCGGACAACGGCGCGAGGGACGTATAACGGAGATCGACGGCTTTCATCTCGAAGCGACACCGCACGGTCACATGCTCGTCACGCGCAATCACGATGTGCCCGGTGTGATTGGCGGCATTGGCACGATATTGGGCCAGGGCGGCGTCAACATTAGTCATTTTCATCTCGGGCGCCGTGAACGTGGCGGTGAGGCGATGGCCGTAATCGAAATCGATGCACCGTTGAGCAAAGAGACATTGCAATCGCTGCGCTCGCTCGAGCAAGTCATATCAGCACAGCCGATCGATCTGTAGCTTGCACAGAACCGAGCGCGGTAGCGCCGGGTCGAATTCTGGCCACGCGCCTTTTATAAGGTTGACCCGGCGCTACCGCGCTCGGTTCTGTGCCTCGCACGGTGCTATGTTCCGGCACGAACCTCGGCACGCCAAACAATCCGACGTTCGATCCGGACAATCCGTTTGGTAACACGCCGCGAAATTTTCTTTATGGGCCGGGACAGAAGAATCTGGACCTTTCAGTGGTAAAGTTCATTCCGATCCGGGAGACGTTGCGAGGCGAGTTGCGGGCGGAGTTTTTCAATCTCTTTAACTGGACCAACTTCGCGAATCCGAACAGCAACATCGCCGTACCATCGACCTTCGGACACATCACGGCAACGAGCGCTGGGCCGAGAGTTATTCAGTTTGCTTTCAAGTTGAGTTTTTAGAAGGAGGATTTCTCACGCGGCGGCGCAGCGGCGCAACGTCCTTCTTTTCGTTGCGCCGCTGCGCCGCCGCGTGATGAGATACGGATTTTTAGTTAGTTCAATTTCCTGCATGCTCGCTACAATTTTTCTGTGGACCGGCAGTCGTGTGTTGGAACAAAATAATTGAGTATGAACCGGCGAATTGATTCGATCGATCTGTTGCGCGGCATTGTGATGGTGATCATGATGCTGGACCATACCCGCGACTTCGTTCACAACGCGGCGCTACAGTTCGATCCGACCGATCTTTCGCGTACGAATATTGCCCTGTTCTTCACGCGCTGGATCACACACTTCTGCGCGCCGGTGTTCGTATTTCTGGCAGGCACCGGTGCTTACTTGCAGCTTGCACGAGGAAGGACCAAAGCGGAATTGTCGCGGTTTCTGGTAACCCGCGGGCTGTGGCTGATCTTTCTCGAGCTAACGCTCGTGAAGCTAGGCGTCTTCTTTAATCCTGACATTCGATTTCTCGGGTTCCTGCAAGTGATCTGGGTCATCGGGATCTCGATGATCATCCTCGCAATGCTGATCTACTTGCCGAAGAGCGTGATTGCGGCGATTGGGTTGTTGATGATTGCGCTTCACAACCTGCTCGATTCCATTCGCGTTGCCGGTTGGCATGGTCCAGGCTCAGCGACACCACCGCTCAGCGAAAAGCTTTGGATACTCCTGCACCAGGCGTTTTATGCGTTTCCTGTTTTGGGTGACAACACGCCGGTGATTGCCGTGATCTACCCGCTCATTCCGTGGGTAGGCGTGATGGCGGTGGGTTATGTTTTTGGCGCGTTGTACCAGCTCGACGCACCACGACGAAGACGTTTGCTTCTGATCATAGGCGGCGCTGCAACGGCGCTCTTTATCGTGATCCGCGCCATCAACATTTATGGTGATCCGTCGCACTGGTCACAGCAGAAGAACTTCGTGTTCACTGCGCTCTCGTTTTTGAATACTACGAAGTATCCGCCGTCCCTCTTGTTCCTGTTGATGACGCTCGGCCCATCGATTCTCGCACTCGCGTTGTTTGAAGCGAAAGAATCCGGCGGTGCGCTGCGAAATGTCTTTGTGACTTTTGGACGTGTACCGCTGTTCTTCTACCTGCTTCAATGGTACACGGCGCACTTGATCTCGATTCTGTTGCACTTCGCGTTTGGTAAGCCGGTGAGCTGGTTGTGGCAGTCGCCGATCAACTTCGGACAGCCGCAACCGGGTATCGGATTCAATCTTGTCGTTGTTTATCTCGCGTGGCTCGCGGGTGTGTTGTTGCTTTATCCGTTGTGTAAATGGTTTGCGGGGGTGAAGCAGCGGCGACGCGATTGGTGGTTATCGTATCTATAAAGGCTTTGCACAAAAAGTCTCGATCGCTCTCTTCTCTGTGCAACCTCAGTGTCCTCTGTGTCTCTGTGGTTGATGAATTCCGAGTAAAACCACACCACAGAGACACAGAGGACACTGAGGTTGCACAGAGAAATCCCAGAACAAGGACT
>Ga0207650_10000337_pt1 | contig 45511 bp, 42 predicted proteins | sample KBSS63metaG_FD_184325 | JGI IMG/M metagenome (GOLD analysis project Ga0207650, IMG submission 184325) | Switchgrass rhizosphere microbial communities from Kellogg Biological Station, Michigan, USA - KBS S6-3 metaG (SPAdes) (version 2) | ecosystem: Host-associated > Plants > Roots > Rhizosphere...
TAATTGTCGACGATGCGGTGCCGGGGGTGTACCTCAGTTCGATGATTCGCAGCGCGTGGGTCGACAGTTACCTGCATACCCTGGAACTTCTGGGCCTGCGCGAAGATAAAAAGCTCAGCGATGCCGACAAGGCCGAGTTCATAAGCTTCGAAACGCGCATGCTGCAGCAGATGGCGCTCTACGAGAAAACCATCGCCGCCGGTGACGACCGTTCCGAGTTCGACAAATTCGAAACCTTGCACCAGCTCTACAACAAGAGCCTGGCCACCGTGAAAGAAAGCTTGCAGCGCGGTGACATCGCGGCCGCGCGCAAAGAGTTCGACACGCAACTGACTCCGGCCTGGACCGCAGGCCGGATGAAGCTCAACGACATCATTACCGAAAACAAGAATGTCGCCGACCGTGCGACCAACGCCATTGATGATGCGGTGTCCGCCGCGAAAATCAGCATGTTCCTGTCGCTGCTCGTGGCCCTCTTCGCCGCCGGCCTGTGCGGCCTGCTGCTGATGCGCGCAATCATGGCGCCGATGCAGCGTATCGTCGAAATCCTTGAGGTCATGCGGACCGGTGACCTGAGCAAGCGCCTGAACCTTGAGCGCAAGGACGAATTCGGCGCCGTGGAAACCGGCTTCAACGACATGATGACCGAACTGACGGCCCTGGTGTCCCAGGCTCAGCGCTCGTCGGTACAGGTGACCACCTCGGTGACAGAGATTGCCGCCACCTCCAAGCAGCAGCAGGCCACGGCCACTGAAACCGCTGCCACCACCACCGAAATCGGCGCCACCTCGCGGGAAATCGCCGCCACGTCCAAAGACTTGGTCCGCACCATGACCGAAGTGTCCACCGCCGCCGACCAGGCTTCGGTGGCCGCCGGTTCCGGCCAGCAGGGCCTGGCCCGCATGGAAGAGACCATGCACTCGGTGATGGGCGCCGCCGACTTGGTGAACGCCAAGCTGGCGATCCTCAACGAGAAGGCCGGCAACATCAACCAAGTGGTGGTGACCATCGTCAAGGTGGCCGACCAGACCAACCTGTTGTCGCTCAACGCGGCCATCGAGGCCGAGAAGGCCGGTGAATATGGACGCGGTTTTGCCGTGGTCGCCACTGAAGTGCGCCGCCTGGCCGACCAGACCGCCGTGGCCACCTACGACATCGAGCAGATGGTGCGCGAGATCCAGTCAGCGGTCTCCGCCGGGGTGATGGGCATGGACAAGTTTTCCGAGGAGGTGCGCCGTGGCATGTTCGAAGTGCAGCAGGTGGGCGAGCAACTCTCGCAGATCATCCACCAGGTGCAGGCGCTGGCGCCGCGCGTGTTGATGGTCAACGAAGGCATGCAGGCCCAGGCCACCGGTGCCGAGCAGATCAACCACGCGTTGGTGCAACTGGGCGATGCCAGCAGCCAGACGGTGGAGTCCCTGCGCCAGGCCAGTTTTGCGATTGATGAGCTGAGCCAGGTTGCGGTGGGCCTGCGCGGCGGCGTTTCGCGTTTCAAAGTCTGATGAGCGACCTAGCGGCTAAACGCGGCGCCGTCCCGGCAGCGAAAAAGGCGTTGTTCCTGGTGTTTCACATCGGCAGTGAACGGTATGCCCTCAAGGCCACCGAAGTGGCCGAAGTGCTGCCACGCCTGCCGCTTAAGCCGATCGCCCATGCACCGCTGTGGGTCTCGGGCATCTTTGCCCATCGCGGCGCGCTGGTGCCGGTGATCGACCTCAGCGCATTGACCTTCGGCACCCCGGCCCAGGCCCGCACCAGCACGCGGCTGGTGCTGGTCAATTACCAGCCGCACCCGTGGATAGAAGCGCGCTGGCTGGGGCTGATCCTGGAGCAGGCCACCGACACCCTGCGTTGCGACCCGGCGCAGTTCCAGCCCTACGGCCTGGACAACCGCCAGGCGCCGTACCTGGGGCCCGTGCGCGAAGACGCGCAGGGCCTGATGCAGTGGATCAGCGTGAATGACCTGCTCACCGATGAAGTGCGCGCCTTGTTGTTTTCTGCCGAGCTGAGCCTATGAGCCACGACCCACGCTTCTTTGTCTTCTTGAAAGAACGTATCGGCCTGGACGTCGCATCGGTCGGCGAGGCGATCATTGAGCGCGCGGTGCGCCAACGCAGCCAGGCGGTGCAGGCGCAAACCGCAGGCGAGTACTGGCAGCACCTGCAAAGCAGCGAAGATGAACAGCAAGCGCTGATCGAAGCGGTGATCGTCCCCGAAACCTGGTTTTTCCGTTACCCCGAGTCCTTTGCAACCCTGGCCCGACTGGCCAAGGCGCGCCTGCTGGAGATCAAGCAGATGCGCGCGCTGCGCATCCTCAGCCTGCCGTGTTCGACCGGCGAAGAACCCTATTCGATCGCCATGGCCTTGCTCGATGCGGGCCTGGCGCCGCACCAGTTCAAGGTGCAGGGAATGGACGTCAGCCCGCTGTCGGTGGAGCGCGCGCGACGGGGTGTGTACGGCAAGAACTCCTTTCGCGGTGGCGACTTGGCGTTTCGCGAGCGCCATTTTGTGGAGTGCGGCGACGGTTACCACATCGCCGACCGCGTGCGCGAACAGGTGCGCTTGCAAGTCGGCAACCTGCTCGACCCGGCGCTGCTGGCCCATGAGGCGAGCTATGACTTCGTGTTTTGCCGCAACCTGCTGATCTATTTCGACCAGCCGACCCAGCAGCAAGTGTTCGATGTGCTCAAGGGCCTGACCCACGTGGACGGGGTGCTGTTTATCGGCCCGGCCGAGGGCAGCCTGCTGGGGCGCCATGGCATGCGCTCGATTGGCGTGCCGCAGTCATTCGCGTTCAGCCGGCATGCGGAGCCGGTGGCGCCTGCGCCAACCTTTGTGCCCATGCCCCTGCCGCCGCGCAGTGCGGCACCCATCCCCGTCAAGCCGCGACCGTTCAGCACCGCCAGCGCGCACGTCGTGCCGATCAAGCCGGCGCTCGCCGATGCAAGCACCTTGCTCAGCCGTATCGCCACCCTGGCCAATGAGGGCAAAAGTGCCGAGGCGCGGGCCGCGTGCGATCAGTATTTGAGCAGCCACCCGCCGGTCGCCCAGGTGTTTTACTGGCTGGGGCTGCTCAGCGATGTGGACGGCAGCGCCCTGCAAGCCCAGGGGTATTATCGAAAAGCCTTGTACCTGGAACCCCAGCATCCGCAGGCCTTGATGCACCTGGCCGCGTTGCTTGAGTCCCAGGGCGACAGCGCGGGGGCGCGCCGTTTGCAGGCGCGGGCCGCCCGTAGCGAGCGAGCTGACAGTGAGTCCAAACGATGAGTAGCCCTGACGCGCTCGACACCGCCGGCCTCGACCTGACGCTGGCCGATACCCAAGCCATCGACGATTGCTGGAACCGCATCGGTATTCACGGCGACAAGTCGTGCCCGCTGCTGGTGGATCACATCCATTGTCGCAATTGCTCGGTTTACTCGGCGGCCGCTACGCGCTTGCTGGACCGTTATGCCTTGCAGCAGGATGACCGCCGCCCGACGGCCGCCAAGGTCGACGAAGAGATCGTGACCCGCTCCTTGCTGATGTTTCGCCTCGGCGAAGAATGGCTGGGGATTGCCACCCGCTGCCTGGTGGAAGTGGCACCGTTGCAACCGATCCACTCGCTGCCGCACCAGCGTTCGCGCGCGCTGCTCGGCGTGGCCAATGTGCGTGGCGCGCTGGTGGCGTGCCTGTCGCTGGTGGAACTGCTGGGCCTGGACACCACCGGCAACGGCACCGGCGGTGGGCGAGTCATGCCGCGCATGTTGATCATCGCCGCGCAGGATGGGCCGGTGGTGGTGCCGGTGGATGAAGTGGACGGCATCCACGCTATCGACGAGCGCACCCTGGACGCCGCGTCGGCCTCGGGCGCCCAGGCCAGCGCACGCTTTACCCAGGGGGTATTGCAGTGGAAGGGCCGCAGCCTGCGTTGGCTGGACGAGGCGCAATTGTTGTCCGCCGTGACTCGGAGCCTCACATGACCCCCGACCAGATGCGCGATGCCTCGCTGCTGGAACTGTTCAGCCTGGAAGCCGATGCGCAGACCCAGGTGCTGAGCGCGGGGCTGCTGGCCCTGGAACGTAACCCGACCCAGGCCGACCAGCTCGAGGCCTGCATGCGTGCGGCGCACTCGCTCAAGGGCGCGGCGCGCATTGTCGGCATAGACGCCGGGGTGAGCGTGTCGCATGTGATGGAGGACTGCCTGGTCAGTGCCCAGGAAGGCCGCCTGTACCTGCAACCCGAACATATCGACGCCTTGCTGCAAGGCACCGACCTGCTGATGCGCATAGCCACGCCGGGCAACAGCCTGGGCCCGGCGGATATCGACGCTTATGTGGTGCTGATGGAGCGCCTGCTCGACCCCTCGCAGCCGACCGCCAAAGTCGCGCCGCCGCCCGCCGTACCCGCCCCCGTCGTTGAAGCGCTGGCGCCGGACCCGGAGCCTGCGTCGCCGGTCGTCGGCGACACGCCACGCCAGAACAAACACATGACCGAAGGCGGCGAGCGCGTATTGCGTGTGACCGCCGAGCGCTTGAACAGCCTGTTGGACTTGTCCAGCAAGTCGTTGGTGGAAACCCAGCGCCTCAAGCCCTACCTGGCCGGCATGCAGCGCCTCAAGCGCATTCAAAGCCAGAGCGTGCGCGCCCTCGACGTCCTGGACGGCCAGCTCAAGCCGCTGGCCCTGAACCTTGAAGCCCAGGAAGCCCTGGCCGATACCCGCCGCTTGCTGAACGAAGCCCAGGCCTTGCTGGCGGAAAAAGTCGCCGAACTGGATGAGTTCGGCTGGCAGGCCGGGCAACGTGCCCAGGTGCTCTACGACACCGCACTGGCGTGCCGCATGCGCCCGTTTGCCGATGTGCTGGCCGGGCAAACGCGCATGGTGCGGGACCTGGGCCGCAGCCTGGGCAAGCAGGTGCGCCTGGAGATCGAAGGCGAAAAAACCCAGGTCGACCGCGACGTGCTGGAAAAGCTCGAAGCGCCACTCACCCATTTGCTCCGCAATGCCGTCGACCACGGCATCGAAACCCCTGAACAGCGCCTGCTGGCGGGTAAACCGGCCGAAGGGCTGATCCGCCTGCGCGCGTCCCACCAGGCCGGGTTGCTGGTGCTGGAACTGAGCGACGATGGCAATGGTGTCGACCTGGAGCGCCTGCGCGGCAGCATTGTGGATCGCCACCTTTCGACCCTGGAAACGGCGCTGAACCTGAGCGAAGAGGAACTGCTGACGTTCCTGTTCCTGCCGGGCTTCAGCCTGCGCGACAAGGTCACCGAAGTGTCCGGGCGCGGCGTCGGGCTGGACGCGGTGCAGCATATGGTGCGCCAGTTACGCGGCGCGGTGGTGCTGGAGCAGACGGCGGGGCAGGGCAGCCGGTTCCATCTGGAGGTGCCGCTGACCTTGTCGGTGGTGCGCAGCCTGGTGGTGGAAGTCGGCGAAGAAGCCTACGCGTTTCCATTGGCGCACATCGAGCGCATGTGCGACCTGGCCCCCGAAGACATCGTGCAACTGGAAGGCCGCCAGCATTTCTGGCACGAAGGCCGGCATGTCGGCCTGGTCGCCGCCAGCCAGTTGTTACAGCGCCCGCCGGGGCAGAACAATGATCAAACCTTGAAGGTGGTGGTGATACGCGAGCGCGATGCGGTGTACGGTATCGCCGTGGAGCGTTTTGTCGGCGAACGCACCCTGGTGGTGTTGCCGTTGGATGCGCGTTTGGGCAAGGTCCAGGATATTTCCGCCGGTGCCTTGCTGGACGACGGCTCGGTGGTGCTGATCGTCGATGTGGAAGACATGCTGCGTTCGGTGGACAAATTGCTCAACACCGGTCGCCTGGAACGTATCGCCCGGCGCAGCCAGCAGGCCACCGAGGCGCCGCGCAAACGCGTGCTGGTGGTGGACGACTCGCTCACCGTGCGGGAGTTGCAACGTAAATTGCTGCTTAATCGTGGTTACGAAGTGGCTGTGGCGGTCGACGGTATGGACGGTTGGAACGCCTTGCGCTCCGAAGACTTCGACCTTTTGATCACTGACATTGATATGCCTCGCATGGACGGTATTGAATTGGTCACACTCTTGCGCCGTGATACTCGCCTGCAATCATTGCCGGTGATGGTGGTGTCGTACAAAGACCGAGAAGAAGATCGTCGCCGTGGCCTGGACGCCGGCGCCGATTACTACCTGGCCAAGGCCAGTTTCCACGATGACGCGCTGCTCGATGCCGTGGTCGAGTTGATCGGAGGCGCGCGGGCATGAAGATCGCGATCGTCAATGACATGCCCCTGGCGGTAGAGGCGTTGCGCCGTGCCTTGAGCTTCGAACCCGCGCACCAACTGGTGTGGGTGGCCGCCAATGGCCTGGAAGCGGTGCGGTGCTGCGCCGAGCTGACGCCGGACCTGATCCTGATGGACCTGATCATGCCGGTGATGGACGGGGTGGAGGCCACGCGACAGATCATGGCCGAGACGCCGTGCGCGATCCTGCTGGTGACCGTCGACCGCCAGGCCAATATGGGCCGGGTCTTCGAAGCCATGGGGCATGGCGCCCTGGACGTGGTGGACACCCCGGCGCTGGGCGTGGGCAACCCCAAGGATGCGGCGGCGCCGTTACTGCGCAAAATCCTCAATATCGGCTGGTTGATCGGCCAGCGTGGCAGTCGCGTACGGGCCGAAACCACGCCGGCGCGCCATACCGGCAAACGCCAGAGCCTGGTGGCTATCGGCTCCTCGGCCGGTGGCCCCGCAGCCCTGGAGATCCTGCTCAAGGGCTTGCCCCGCGACTTTTGCGCCGCCATTGTGCTGGTGCAACACGTGGATCAGGTGTTCGCCGCCGGCATGGCTGAGTGGCTGAGCAGTGCCTCCGGGTTGCCGGTGCGCCTGGCCCGTGAAGGCGAACCGCCGCAAGGCGGGGTAGTGCTGCTGGCGGGTACCAACCACCATATTCGGTTACTCAAAAACGGAACGCTGGCCTACACCGCCGAGCCGGTGAATGAGATTTACCGGCCGTCGATCGACGTTTTTTTCGAAAGCGTGGCCAGCTACTGGAGTGGCGATGCGGTCGGCGTACTGCTGACCGGCATGGGCCGCGACGGTGCTCAAGGCCTCAAGTTGATGCGGGAACAAGGATATTTGACCATCGCCCAGGATCAGCAAAGCTGCGCGGTGTATGGCATGCCCAAAGCGGCGGCGGCAATTGATGCCGCTGTTGAAATTCGCCCACTGGATAGAATTGCGCCCCGGTTGCTGGAGGTCTTTGCACAATGAGCAGGGTCTTTGGCAGCGCTGGCTTGCAGGCAGTAATTCAGGTGACTGCACATGAATGATTTACAGATCGATGGCATCAAGACTGACGAAAACGCCGCCATGGTATTGCTGGTCGACGACCAGGCCATGATCGGCGAAGCCGTGCGACGCGGCCTGGCCCATGAAGAGAATATTGATTTCCACTTCTGCGCCGACCCGCACCAGGCGATTGCCCAGGCCATTCGCATCAAACCGACGGTTATCCTGCAGGACCTGGTCATGCCAGGCCTCGACGGCCTGACCCTGGTGCGTGAATACCGCAACCACCCGGCCACGCAGAACATCCCGATCATCGTGCTTTCCACCAAGGAAGACCCGTTGATCAAGAGCGCGGCGTTTTCGGCCGGGGCCAACGATTACCTGGTCAAACTGCCGGACAACATCGAACTGGTGGCACGTATCCGCTATCACTCGCGCTCCTATATGACCCTGTTGCAGCGCGATGCGGCTTATCGTGCGCTGCGGGTCAGCCAGCAACAGCTGCTGGACACCAACCTTGTGCTGCAACGGCTGATGAACTCCGATGGCCTGACGGGGCTGTCGAACCGTCGCCACTTCGACGAATACCTGGAACTGGAGTGGCGCCGCGCCATGCGTGACCAGACCCAGCTATCGCTGCTGATGATCGACGTGGACTTCTTCAAGACCTACAACGACAGCTTCGGCCACGTCGAGGGCGATGAAGCGCTGCGCAAAGTCGCCGACACCATCCGTGGAGCAAGCAGTCGCCCCTCGGACCTGCCGGCGCGCTATGGCGGCGAAGAGTTTGCCCTGGTGTTGCCGAACACCTCGCCGGGTGGGGCGCGTCTGGTGGCCGAGAAGCTGCGCATGGCCGTGGCCGCGCTGAAGATCCCGCACATAGCCCCGGTTGAAGGCTCGAGCCTGACCGTCAGTATCGGGCTGTCGACGATGACACCGGTGCAGGGCACCGATTGCCGAAAATTGATCATGGCGGCGGACAAGGGCTTGTATACCGCCAAGCACAACGGGCGCAATCTGGTCGGCATCGAGTAATTCGAGGCGGGCACAGCTTCATCAACTGACAGGCCCTCATCGGGAGCAAGCCCCCACATGTGATCGCGGTTATTCGGTGAATCGTGTGTAAACACTGGCCTTTTCGCCAAGCGGGCTGCCGCTCCCGCCCGTTTGCCGTTATACTCGCCGGCTTTCAAAAGTTCGCCAACGAGTGCTGCCCGCCATGGAAATCAACCCGATCCTTAACACCATCAAGGACCTGTCCGAGCGCTCCGAAACTATTCGGGGGTATCTTTGACTACGATCAAAAGCATGAGCGTCTGACCGAAGTCAATCGCGAGCTTGAAGATCCGAGTGTCTGGAACAAACCTGAATACGCCCAGGAACTGGGCCGCGAGCGCGCTGCGCTGGCGCAGATCGTCGATACCCTCGACGAGCTGAACACCGGTCTGGCCGATTGCCGTGACCTGCTGGACATGGCCGTCGAAGAAGACGACGAAGGCGCAGTGGGCGATGTCGTCGCCGAGCTGGCCCGTCTCGAGGAAAACCTCGCCAAGCTCGAATTCCGCCGCATGTTCAGCCACGAAATGGACCCGAACAACGCCTACCTGGACATCCAGGCCGGTTCCGGCGGCACCGAAGCCCAGGACTGGGCCAACATCCTGCTGCGCATGTACCTGCGCTGGGCCGACAAGCGCGGTTTCGACGCGACCATCATGGAACTGTCGGCCGGCGAAGTCGCGGGTATCAAAGGCGCTACCGTGCACATCAAGGGTGAATACGCCTTTGGCTGGTTGCGTACCGAGATCGGCGTACACCGTCTGGTGCGCAAGAGCCCGTTCGACTCCGGCAACCGCCGCCACACCTCGTTCTCGGCCGTGTTCGTTTCGCCAGAGATCGACGACAAAGTCGAAATCGAGATCAACCCGGCCGACCTGCGTATCGACACCTACCGCTCCTCCGGTGCCGGTGGCCAGCACGTAAACACCACCGACTCGGCCGTACGTATTACCCACGTACCGACCAACACCGTGGTCAGTTGCCAGAACGAGCGCTCCCAGCACGCGAACAAGGACACCGCCATGAAAATGCTGCGGGCCAAGTTGTACGAGCAGGAAATGCAGAAGCGCAACGCCGCTTCCCAGGCGCTGGAAGACACCAAGTCGGACATCGGCTGGGGTCACCAGATCCGTTCTTATGTGCTCGACGCGTCGCGGATCAAGGATCTGCGTACCAACATCGAACGCAGCGACTGCGACAAGGTGCTCGACGGCGATATCGACGAATACCTGGAAGCCAGCTTGAAATCAGGGCTGTAAACCGTCAGCCAAGACCCAAGTCCCCCGCCACCAGTGGGGGCAACGAACCTGTAATGGAATTTCAAAAGACATGAGCGACCAACAACTCGACCCGCAAGCCCTGCAACAGGAAGAAAACTCCCTGATCGCCCTGCGCAAGGAAAAGCTTGCTGCCGAGCGCGCCAAGGGTAACGCCTTCCCCAACGACTTCCGCCGCGACAACTACTGCGATGCCTTGCAGAAGCAGTATGCGGACAAGACCAAGGAAGAGCTGGCAGAGGCTGCGATCCCGGTCAAGGTGGCGGGTCGCATCATGCTCAACCGTGGCTCGTTCATGGTGATCCAGGACATGACCGGGCGTATCCAGGTCTACGTCAACCGCAAAACCTTGCCTGAAGAAACCCTGGCCTCGGTGAAAACCTGGGACATGGGCGACATCATCGCGGCCGAAGGCACCCTGGCCCGTTCGGGCAAGGGCGACCTGTATGTCGAGATGACCAGCGTGCGCCTGCTGACCAAGTCCCTGCGCCCCCTGCCGGACAAGCACCACGGCCTGACCGACACCGAGCAGCGCTACCGCCAGCGCTACTCGGTGTCGGTCAGGAACGAAGACGTGCGCCAGACCTTCCGCGTGCGTTCGCAAGTCATCGCCCACATCCGCAGCTTCCTGATGCAGCGCGACTTCCTGGAAGTGGAAACCCCGATGCTGCAAACCATCCCCGGTGGTGCCGCGGCCAAACCGTTCGAAACCCACCACAACGCCCTGGACATGGAAATGTTCCTGCGCATCGCGCCTGAGTTGTACCTCAAGCGTCTGGTGGTGGGCGGCTTCGAAAAGGTCTTCGAGATCAACCGCAACTTCCGTAACGAAGGCGTCTCGACCCGTCACAACCCTGAATTCACCATGTTGGAGTTCTACCAGGCCTACGCCGACTACGAAGACAACATGGACCTCACCGAAGAACTGTTCCGCGAGCTGGCGCAGTTGGTCCTGGGCAGCACCGACGTGCCGTACGGCGACAAGGTGTTCCACTTCGGCGAACCGTTCGTGCGCCTGTCGGTATTCGACTCGATCCTCAAGTACAACCCTGAGCTGACCGCTGACGACCTCAACGACATCGACAAGGCTCGTGCCATTGCCAAGAAAGCCGGCGCCAAGGTGCTGGGCTTCGAAGGTCTGGGCAAGCTGCAAGTGATGATTTTCGAAGAGTTGGTGGAGCACAAGCTGGAACAGCCGCACTTCATTACCCAGTACCCGTTCGAAGTGTCGCCGCTGGCGCGTCGCAACGACGACAACCCGAACGTCACCGACCGTTTCGAGCTGTTCATCGGTGGCCGCGAAATCGCCAACGCCTACTCCGAGCTTAACGACGCCGAAGATCAGGCCGAGCGCTTCATGGCGCAGGTGGCCGACAAGGACGCCGGCGACGACGAGGCGATGCACTACGACGCTGACTTCGTACGTGCCCTGGAATACGGCATGCCGCCAACGGCCGGCGAAGGCATCGGCATCGACCGTCTGGTGATGTTGTTGACCAACTCGCCATCGATCCGCGATGTGATCTTGTTCCCGCATATGCGGCCACAAGCGTAACCGTAGCGAAATCCGAAGCCGCCTTTTATAAGGCGGCTTTTTTATGTGGCGTTTATAAGCGTCAAGCAAACGACGCCAGGTTTTTTACTCTCAAGGATGTGTTTGGTGAACCGCGTAACCGCACAAGAAGGCGCCGCCGGCATCGCTGCTGCCGTGGCTGAAAGCGTCCAGTACCAGGGCCGCAAGGCCAGCCGTCGAGGCAGCGAACAGCGCCGACAAGACATTCTCGACGCGGCCATGCGCATCGTGGTGCGCGATGGCGTGCGTGCCGTGCGCCATCGGGCGGTGGCGGCGGAGGCGGGGGTGCCGTTGTCGGCCACCACCTATTACTTCAAGGACATCGACGACCTGCTCACCGATACCTTCGCCCAGTACGTGGAGCGCAGCGCCGCGTACATGGGCAAGCTGTGGGTACGCAACGAAGGCTTGCTGCGCGAGATGGTCGCCTATGGCGATGGCAGCGCAGCGTCGCGCTCGCAGTTGGCCGATGACATTGCGCGGTTGACCGCCGACTACGTGCTGCGCCAACTGACCAACCGTCGCGACTACCTGATGGCCGAGCTGGCCTTCCGCCAGGAAGCGCTGCTGAACCCCCGCCTGGCTGAACTGGTGCGCTCTCACCAGCAGATCCTGTTGCAGGGCACCGGGCAGTTTTTTCAGGTATTGGGCTCCCGCGAGCCGCAACAGGACGCCAAGGTGTTGACGGCGATTATCAGTCGGATGGAATATCAGGGCCTGCTGGGCGGCGCAGAGCCTCTGACCGGTGAAGAGATGCTTGAGATTCTCAAGCGCTACATGCATTTGGTGTTGGCCTCGGTCTAGCCTGGCCCCATGCACGATCTGCTTTATGTGGGAGCTGGTGTGTCGGCGCCTCACATCTGACGGGGTATTACATGAAAACCTGGCGTATCGCGGTAGTCGCCTTGTCGTTACTGTTGCTCAGCGGTTGCCTGGTGACCTTCAAGTCGCCGCTGGCAACGCAGGATACGGCGCCGGCTGAACTACTGGGCAAGTGGGCCAGCAAAAACGCCTGGGGCGAGCCGCTCAACCTGCACATCACCCGCGCGGGCGAGCAGCGATATAAAGCCGTGAGCTACCCTGTCGCCAAGCCGGGCCAGCGGGATGAGTACCTGTTCAGCGTGTCGCGCCATGGCAGCCGCTGGTATCTGTCGGCACCTTTGCCGGCCAAGCTGGGCGGGCATTTTATTCTGGCGGGCTTCGAAATCAACGAAAAGCACGAATTGGTGGTCTACAACCTCGATCTGGAGCAAATCCACCAAGCCATCGGCCAGCAGGCATTGCGCGGCCACACCGTAGAAACCGTCGAAGGCGACGGCGTATTGGTGGACAGCCCGATGGAGCAGGTGTTTGCCTACCTGGATAACCCGGCCAACGCCGATGTGTTCGTTGAAGCCGTGCGCTACCAGCGTGCGGGCAAATAACGTTTAAAGAAGGAAGCCCCCGGTGGACGATTACCAGCAGACGATACGCAGCTTGTCCGATCGCATTGTGCTGGCGCAAACACCGATTCGCGTGCTCGACGCCGTGAAGTGGGACGACAACATTCGCCAGGGCTTTCTCAAGGCCAAGGGCAAGGCGATGCCTGCGGTGGACCGCGACTATTACCTGAACCGGCCGCTGTCGTTCGACTCCAGCGCGGTGAAGCTGGAGTTCCAGAACATCGAGCGTGACATCACCCGCCGGCTCGGCCAGTTCAGCCCGGTGGGGCAGATCATGCGCCGCATGTGCCGTGAATATCGCATGGTGGTGCGCATGCTCGAAGCACGCGGCACCGAGGACTTCGGCCTGATCTCCCAGGAACTCTACGGCGCCGCCTCCGACGCCTTCCACGCCGGTGACCCGACCCTGGCCGACCTTGGCCTGATGCTCTCCGACTACCTGAACAATATCGACGGGCGTGGCGACCTCAAGGACGAAGCCAAGACCCTCACCGCCAAAGACGCCGTCGCGCTGTTGCAAACCCGCCTGAACAAGGTGTTTGGCGAGGCCGAGGAAACCATCCGCGTGTTTGAGTCCGACGGTATCGTCGCCGACGCGGCGGCAGGGGCCGACTACATCAAGATCCGCGCCGACGCGATGTTCAACAGCCGTGACGTGCGTGCCCTGGAAGTGCATGAAGGCCTGGTCCACGTCGGCACTACCTTGAACGGCCAGAACCAGCCGATCTGCACGTTCCTGTCCAAGGGCCCGCCGTCGTCCACCGTGACCCAGGAGGGCCTGGCGATCCTGATGGAGATCATCACGTTCGCGTCCTACCCCAGCCGCCTGCGCAAACTGACCAACCGCACCCGCGCCATCCATATGGTGGAGGAGGGCGCCGACTTCCTGCAGGTGTTCGAGTTCTTCCGCGAGCAAGGCTTTGAAATGGCCGAGAGCTATGGCAACGCCAGCCGGGTATTTCGCGGTTCGGTGCCGAATGGCCTGCCGTTTACCAAGGATTTGTCCTACCTCAAGGGCTTTATCATGGTCTACAACTACATCCAGCTGGCCGTGCGTAAGGGCAAGCTGGAGCAAGTGCCGTTGCTGTTCTGCGGCAAGACCACCCTGGAAGACATGCGCACCCTGCGCCAACTGGTCGACGAAGGCCTGGTGGTGCCGCCCAAGTACCTGCCCGAACAGTTCCGCGACATGAATGCGCTGGCGGCGTGGATGTGCTTCTCCAACTTCCTCAACCACCTGAGCCTGGACCGGATTGAGGCGGATTACTCCAACATCCTGTAACAGATATGACAGACGAAACCGGCTCACTGTGGGAGGGAACAAGCCCCCTCCCACAGTGGATCTGCACAAGTCGGCATATTCCAACTCAATCACGAGGCTTCAACGGATGAGAATCCTCGGCATTCTGTGCCTGCTACTCACACTGAACGGCTGCAGCTCACTGCTGTTCTACCCCGAACCGGGCCTGCCGTTCACACCGCAAAAGGCCGGGCTTGCCTACCGCGACGTCACCCTTACCACCGCCGATGGCGTGAAGTTGCACGCGTGGTGGCTGCCGGCCAAGCCGGGCGTGCCGCTCAAGGGCACGGTGCTGCACCTGCACGGCAACGGCGGTAACCTGGCCTGGCACCTGGGGGGGAGTTGGTGGCTGCCCGAGCAGGGCTATCAAGTGTTGCTGCTGGACTATCGCGGGTACGGCTTGTCGGAGGGCAAACCCTCGCTTCCCGCGATCTACCAGGATGTAGACGCCGCCTTCAGTTGGATCGACGAGGCTCCCGAAACCCAGGGCCAACCGTTGATCGTCCTCGGCCAGAGCCTGGGCGGCGCGCTGGCGGTGCATTACCTGGCGGCGCACCCCGAGCGCCAGGCCAGGCTCAAGGCGCTGGTGCTGGACGGCGTGCCCGCCAGTTATCGTGACGTAGGACAATTCGCCCTGAGCACCTCCTGGTTAACATGGCCGTTACAAGTGCCTTTGTCCTGGCTGGTGCCGGATGCCGACAGCGCAATCAACGCCATGCCCCAACTGACCGGCGTGCCGAAACTGTTGTTCCACAGCCTGGATGATCCGATCGTGCCGCTGGCCAATGGCATCCGCCTGTACCAGGCCGCGCCGCCGCCCAGGGTGTTGCAACTGACGCGCGGTGGGCATGTGCAGACCTTTGCCGACAAAACCTGGCAAACCGTGATGCTGCGCTATCTGGATGACCCGCAACACTTCAATGGCCTGCGTCGCCTGGGCGAAATCGCGAACTACCCCACTTCTAAAGTTGATTGATCAGAGAGCCCGCAATGAGCGAAGAACGCAACATGATCCCGCTGATCCTCACTGGCATCGGCACCATCATCGGTACCGTCGGTTGCCTGTGGTACTACGGCTACCTGCACTTTGCCAAGCCGCAGGATGCGCTGCTGCTCAGTGACTTCACCATGCTCAAGACCGTACCCGGCGAGGACTACAAGATCTCCCTGACCCCGGCGGCCCAAGTGGCGCAATGTGTGGACGGTGTGCTGGTGATGTTCGACACCGAGCAAAAGGGCCTGAGTGGCGTGCTGGTAAACAACAAGAAGCAAGCCGTGCGCTGCATGGGGCAGGAAACCCCGCAACTGCAGCAATAGGAGGATCGCGCCAATAGCTGGAAACATCTGGAACCGTTTTTCGTAGGGCGCCACTGACGGGTCTGTCAGTGCGACTGGCAGATCACTTACGAATACGGAACTTTGGAGAGTAAAAGATGGATATCGCTGCCATAGGCAAGATGTTGAGAATGGCCAGGGGCCATGAACGACTGGGACAGGACGCCGCCCAAGGCACTGTCCAGCGCCAGGAAAAAATAGACCCGGACGTGCTCAAGAAACTGATGGAGATGCTTTCGGATGGCGCTCAGGGCGGTGGCGGTGCTGACGGTCAAGTGGATCAAGAGCGGATCAGCAAGATGATGTCGGGGCGCCAGGGTATGGAAGCGCTGATGCCGGACAGTGACAACGGTCGCCAAATAGTGAGCTGACCCAAAAAAACCCACCGTCAGGTGGGTTTTTTTTCAGGCTGGATCAATCAGTTCGTCATCGACGAACGTGGCTTGACCGGCTGGTTGTCGTTGGAAATGGTCACTTCAACGCGACGGTTCATGGCACGGCCCGACACGCTGCCGTTATCGGCAACCGGGTATTCCTTGCCGTAACCGGTGGTCACGATGCGGCGCGGGTCAACGCCCATCTTGATCAGCGCGACCTGCACCGACGCGGCGCGACGCTCCGACAGGCTCTGGTTGTAGGCATCGCTGCCAGTGCTGTCGGTGTAGCCTTCAACGATCACCTGACGATCAGGGTTTTCCTGAAGGAACTGCGCCAGTTTGTTGATGTTCACCAGGCCGCTGGATTTGAGGTCGGCCTTGTTGGTGGCGAACAGCACATCACCAAAGGTCACCAGGGTGCCGCGATCGGTTTGCTTGGCATTCAAGCTGTCTTGCAGTTGCTTGATCTGTGCATCACGGGCATCCAGAAGGGCGCGGGCGCGTTCGTCACCGGCGTTTTTCAGCTTGGCTTCGGACTCGCGCAGCACGATGGTGTCTTTGGCTACTTCAACCCGCTGGTTGGTCAGGTAGGCCAGTTGGTCGACCTTCTTCTGGTCTTCCTTGTCGCGGTACGCCTTGTCGGCCTTGTCCAGCCAGTCTTGGGCGTCCTTGGTTTCCAGAGCGGCAACCTTGGTTGCGTTCGGGTTGGCTTGCAGGGCCGAGAAGTTGGTTCGTGCGTTTTCCAGGTTCGCGTTCGGCGGGGTAGAGCACGCCGCCAGGGCAACGCTCATCGCCAACAGGGCAGGGATCATCAATTGTTTACGCATAATCGTGTCGTCCTTTCAATTCGATATCGGGTGCGATGCAGTCAAGGCGCGTGGCTTATTTCTGCTGGATAGCCGCCGGGCGCATGCCTTCCTTACGCAGCTCGTCAACAGCCTTCTGGGAATCCTTCACGGCCTGCTCAGCCTTGGCGGCCTGGGCTTTGCGCTCTGCAACGCGAGCGTCCCACTCGGCTTGTTCAGCCAGGCGACGGGCTTCATCGTAGTTTTTGTCATGCATAGCCAGTTCAGCTTGCTTGAGCTTGTCTTGGGCCGACTTCATTTCTACGGCCGCGTACTCAGTGCCGCCGGCGCTCACAGCGCTGTTGACCGCCGATTGAGTCACCGCGTATTGCTCGGTCGGAGGGTTGCCGGCGCAGCCAGCCAAAACGAAGCTGGTGCCGATTGCCAGCGCGGCCAATTTGAGCCCGCGCAAGTGGTTAAACGTGGATTTGGCAGTGCTGGTCTTCATCGTCTTCAACTCCATTGGATAACTCCTGAAAAACTTCAAAATCCATCGCTGTGGGTCAACGGTTCAGGGCTCGACGGTAACGCTCATGGTGCCCTTTTAAACGACCGTTCCAAGTGATGGCTTACTGGTTGTGACTGGCGGCTTTTTTGAATAGTTCAGAGAAGATGGCGATTTGCCTAAAAAAATATCTGACTGAATGGTCAGCGTAAAAAGTTGGAACTTTCGGCAGGCGCAGCGGTACGCCGGGCCTTTACCAAGGCCCGGCGTAAAAGGGTGTGGCGGGGTTTTATCAGTGCTTGGGTTTGTCGGCGCCGGCAGCCATATCGTGCAGGTAACGCCGTGACAAGGTGAGAAAGCGCGGGGTAGGGCCGACGTCTTCGTACAGCGGATCGCCTTCCTCATCGGTGGCGATGACGTGCTGGCCCTTGATATAGGGAAAGCTGGCTTCCAACTCTTCAAGGGCGGCGCCGATCAGCTCGCCGAGCAGTTCTTCGGGGTGGCGCTTGGGATACATTTCGGCGATGGCCGCCAGCCGCGCGGCAGCTTCTACATCCAGATGGATCGCGTACTCGGTCTTGGTCAGGCGACCCTTGGCGTTCTCTTCCCAATGCTGGGCCAGTTCTCGAATTTTCATGGCAACCTCAATAAAACCCACGATAGCGGGCGGTGATGAGTGACCAGTCGCCCGCGTGGATAAACGCGACGACTCAACAGTGAGACTAGCTGCACGCCGCAAGGTTTAAAGTCTTGTCATAAAACGAGGCTGGCGGCACTCTGACACACCTGCGCGTCCCGGATTTCTGGCTGGAGATTGGCTGATGAGTGATATCGATGCACGCTTGCGTGAGGATGTTCACCTGCTGGGTGAACTGCTGGGCAACACCATTCGAGAGCAGTACGGCGCTGATTTTCTCGACAAGATCGAGCAGATCCGTAAAGGCGCCAAGGCCGACCGCCGCGGCGCCGGCGATGAACTGAGCAGCAGCCTCAACCAATTGCAGGAAGACGAACTGCTGCCGGTGGCCCGGGCGTTCAACCAGTTTCTCAACCTGGCCAATATCGCCGAACAGTACCAGTTGATTCACCGCCGCGATGAGTCGCAACCGGCGCCGTTCGAGTCTCGGGTGTTGCCGCAACTGCTGGCGCGCCTGCAAAGCGAAGGTCACAGCAACGAGTCCCTGGCCCGTCAATTGGGGCGCCTGGAGATCGAACTGGTCCTCACCGCCCACCCCACCGAAGTGGCGCGCCGCACCCTGATCCAGAAATACGATGCCATCGCCGCGCAATTGGCGCTGCAGGACCACCGCGACCTCACCACGGCCGAGCGCGAACAGATCCGCCAGCGCCTGCAACGGTTGATCGCCGAAGCCTGGCACACCGAAGAAATCCGCCGCACCCGGCCCACCCCGGTGGACGAAGCCAAGTGGGGCTTTGCCGTCATCGAGCATTCGTTGTGGCACGCCATCCCCAATTATTTGCGCAAGGCTGACCAGGCCTTGCACGCCGCCACCGGCCTGCGCCTGCCGCTTGAGGCCGCGCCGATCCGGTTTGCGTCCTGGATGGGCGGCGACCGTGATGGCAACCCGAACGTGACCGCACCGGTGACGCGCGAAGTGTTGTTGCTGGCGCGCTGGATGGCCGCCGATTTGTACCTGCGCGATATCGATCACCTGGCGTCCGAACTGTCGATGCAAAAAGCCAGCCCGGCATTGCAGGCCAAGGTCGGCGACAGCGTCGAGCCCTACCGCGCCTTGCTCAAGCAACTGCGCGAACGCCTGCGCGCCACGCGCCAGTGGGCCCATACCGCGTTGGGCAGCAGTACGCCGGCACCGGCTGAAGTGTTGCAGAACAACCGCGATCTGTTGGAGCCGCTGGAGCTGTGCTACCAGTCGCTGCATGAATGCGGCATGGGGGTGATCGCCGATGGCCCGTTGCTCGACTGCCTGCGCCGGGCCGTGACGTTTGGCTTGTTCCTGGTGCGCCTGGACGTGCGACAGGATTCCAGTCGCCATTGCGCGGCAATGACTGAAATCACCGATTACCTGGGCCTGGGCCGCTATGAGGACTGGGACGAAGACGCACGCATCAGCTTCCTGATGAAGGAACTGGCCAACCGTCGTCCGCTGCTGCCGGGTTATTTCAAACCGTCGGCGGATACCGCTGAAGTATTGAATACCTGCAAGGAGATCGCTGCCGCCCCGGCCGCCTCGTTGGGCTCCTACGTCATCTCCATGGCCGGCGCCGCCTCGGATGTGCTGGCGGTGCAACTGTTGCTTAAAGAGTCGGGCGTGCAACGGCCGATGCGCGTGGTGCCGCTGTTCGAAACCCTGGCCGACCTGGATAACGCCGGCCCCGTGATCGAGCGATTGTTGCTGCTGCCGGGTTACCGCGCGCGGTTGCAGGGGCCGCAGGAAGTGATGATCGGCTACTCCGACTCGGCCAAGGATGCCGGCACCACCGCCGCCGCCTGGGCGCAATATCGGGCGCAGGAACGGCTGGTGGACATCTGCCGCGAACAACAGGTGGAACTGCTGTTGTTCCATGGTCGCGGCGGCACCGTCGGGCGCGGTGGCGGCCCGGCTCACGCGGCGATTCTGTCGCAGCCGCCGGGTTCGGTGGCGGGGCGTTTCCGTACGACTGAACAAGGCGAAATGATCCGCTTCAAGTTCGGCCTGCCGGACATCGCCGAACAGAACCTCAATCTTTACCTGGCGGCGGTGCTGGAGGCGACGCTGTTGCCTCCGCCGCCACCCGAGCCTGCCTGGCGGCATTTGATGGACGAATTGGCCGCGGACGGTGTCAGCGCTTACCGCGCCGTGGTGCGGGAAAACCCGCAATTCGTCGAGTATTTCCGCCAGTCCACCCCAGAGCAGGAACTCGGCCGTTTGCCGTTGGGCAGCCGCCCGGCCAAGCGCCGGGCCGGTGGTATCGAAAGCCTGCGCGCCATCCCGTGGATCTTCGGCTGGACCCAGACCCGCCTGATGCTGCCCGCCTGGCTGGGCTGGGAAGCCGCCTTGAGCAAGGCCCTGGAGCGTGGCGAGGGCGAACTGCTGGGACAGATGCGCGAGCAGTGGCCGTTCTTCCGTACGCGCATCGATATGCTGGAAATGGTGTTGGCCAAGGCCGATGCCGATATCGCGCGTTTATACGATGAGCGCCTGGTGCAGCCCGACCTGTTGCCATTGGGTGCGCATTTGCGCGACCTATTGTCGCAGGCCTGCGACGTGGTGCTTGGCCTGACCGGCCAGTCGCAACTGCTGGCCCATAGCCCTGACACCCTGGAGTTCATCCGCCTGCGCAACACCTACCTCGACCCGCTGCACTTGTTGCAGGCCGAGTTGCTGGCACGTTCGCGCCAGCAGGAAGCGGCACAGGACAGCCCTCTGGAACAGGCGCTGCTGGTCTCCGTGGCCGGTATCGCCGCTGGTTTGCGCAACACCGGTTGAGGTTTTCGGCGTGTTCTCAATGGCTTGCAGCTAAACCGCGACGGCCGCCCCGAAACGGGCGGTCGTTGTTTGAACGGTCGGGTTGCACCCAGGCACACCCTACCTATGGCGCATGCGTGGCACGGGTTCCTGCGACTTTTGGCGGCTTGTGTGGTTAAGGCCTGCTGTGTATCTTGATCAGCCTTTGGCCGTTTGGGCGGCCTCGGCTCACATTTTTAAGAGCCATATTTTTACGAGATTGGCCCCACGCGGCGAATCCGAGCGTCATCTCTATAAAAAATTGAGGAGCACATCGATGCGCGTCATTCTGCTGGGAGCTCCCGGGGCCGGTAAAGGTACTCAGGCTAAGTTCATCACCGAGAAATTCGGCATTCCACAAATCTCCACCGGCGACATGCTGCGCGCGGCCGTAAAGGCCGGCACCGAGCTGGGCCTGATCGCCAAGAGCGTGATGGACAGCGGCGGCCTGGTCTCCGATGACCTGATCATCAACCTGGTCAAGGAACGCATCAGCCAGCAAGACTGCAAAAACGGTTTCCTGTTTGACGGTTTCCCACGCACCATTCCCCAGGCCGAAGCCCTGGTGAAGGCGGGCGTCGAGCTGGACGCCGTGGTCGAAATCGCCGTTGAAGACGAAGAAATCGTTCAGCGCATTGCCGGCCGTCGCGTTCACGAAGGTTCGGGCCGCGTGTATCACGTTGTCTACAACCCGCCAAAGGTTGAAGGCAAGGACGATGTCACCGGTGAAGACCTGGTACAGCGCAAAGACGACACCGAAGAAACCGTGCGTCATCGCCTGTCGGTCTACCATTCGCAGACCAAGCCGCTGGTGGACTTCTACCAGAAGCTGTCCGCTGCCCAGGGCAAGCCGAAGTACAGCCACATTCCTGGCGTTGGCTCGGTGGAAGCGATTACTGCCAAGGTGCTTGAAGCACTGAAATAACCCTTGCGCTCAGCTTCACAGACAACGGCCCGCTTGCGGGCCGTTGTTGTTTATACTGGCGCACTTTTTTTCGACTTGGACACCCACACCGATGAGCACCCTGCTGGCCCTGGACACCGCGACTGAAGCTTGCTCCGTTGCCTTGCTGCACGACGGCAAAGTAACCAGCCACTACGAGGTGATCCCGCGCCTGCACGCGCAGAAGCTGTTGCCGATGATCAAGCAGTTGCTGGAAGACGCGGGCACCACCCTGGCCGCCGTCGATGCCATCGCCTTTGGTCGTGGCCCGGGTGCCTTCACCGGTGTGCGCATCGCCATTGGCGTGGTGCAGGGCCTGGCGTTTGCGCTGGAGCGGCCAGTATTGCCGGTGTCCAACCTCGCGGTGCTGGCCCAGCGTGCGTTGCGCGAACAAGGGGCCTTGCAAGTGGCCGCAGCCATCGACGCGCGAATGGACGAGGTCTATTGGGGCTGCTACCGCGAAACGGCTGGCGAGATGCGCCTGGTGGGGGTGGAGGCGGTGCAGCCCCCCGAGTCCTCGGTGCTACCTGAGGGCGCCGGCGGTGACTGGTTTGGTGCTGGCACCGGCTGGGGCTATGGCGAGCGTATCGGCGTGCAACTGGCTGGCCAGGACGTCACGATGTTGCCTCACGCCGAAGACCTGCTGACGCTGGCACGCTTTGCTTTTGAGCGGGGCGAGGCGATTGCTGCTGATCAGGCGGCACCGGTTTACCTGCGCGATAAAGTCGCGCAGACCAAGGCGGAACGAGGAATTATTTGACGCCAAAAATGATGGCAATTTGGGGCAAAAGTCGCCAATCGTCAGAATTTGCCCCCGTTTTTAAACCTTTTTCAAATTATGTGTTCTAGTTATCACCAGAGCATTTGCGCACAACGGACAGTGCTGCCAAAATGCCATCACTGATAGCGAGTTCGCGCCCATGCGTATTGATGGATTTTCCTCACAGTCGTACCCAATCAAGCGTAAGCCGCGTAAGGCAAACGCCACGGTGGACGACTCCGTCGAGGATTCGCCGGATTTCATCGAAGTGCAGTCCGACGCGCAGGCCAGTTCTCAAGCACGCATCAGCGGCCTTCCAGCCCGTCAGCAAGACATGATCTTCCCGCGCTCCATGAGCAAAAGCGTTGCCACTGCCCTGGCCAGTTACCTGACCACCGCCAGCTTTGTCGAATGGGATATGGAAGTGCTGGGCCTCGACATCCATATCTGATGCGTCTGCCTTACTACCTCGGTTGCCCGTCCTGGAGTGAAAACGCCTGGCGCGAGTACCTGTACCCCGCCGATGCTCACTCCAGCGATTACCTTGCGCTGTATTCCCAGGTCTTCAACGCGGTTGAAGGCAACACCACGTTTTATGCCCGCCCCTCGGCCGCCACGGTGCAGCGCTGGGCCGACATCATGCCCGCAGATTTCCGCTTCACCGCCAAGTTCCCCGGTGATATCAGCCATGGTGGCGATTTGCGTGAGCAATTGCCGGCGGCGCAGAGTTTTGTTGGCTTGATGAGCCCACTGGGTGAGCGGGTTTCACCGCTGTGGCTGCAATTGTCGGCGAGTTTTTCGCCGCAGCGCCTGGCTGAGCTGGCCGGTTTTATTGAGGGCCTGGAGCGTCCGATGGCGGTGGAAGTACGCCACCCGGCGTTCTTCGCCAAGGGCGATGCCGAACGCATGCTCAACCGTTTGCTGCGTGACCGTGGTGTGGAGCGCATCTGCCTCGACCCACGTGCACTGTTCAGTTGCACCTCGACCTCGGCGGCGGTGCTGCATGCCCAATCAAAAAAGCCCAAGGTGCCGCCGCGTCCGGCCGCGCTGACGCTGTTTCCGCAGGTGCGGTTTATCGGCCACCCCGAGCTTGAGGCGAATGACCCCTTCCTGGTTCCCTGGGTAGAAAAAATCGCCGGTTGGATCGAAGAGGGCCGCACACCCTATGTGTTCCTGCACACCTCCGACAACCGCCTGGCCGCGCAACTGGCGCTGCGGTTCCACGAAAAACTGCGCGAGCGCCTACCCGGCCTGCCGGCGCTGCCTACGCTCAATCGCACTCCCGAAGTGGAACAACTGGGGTTACTCTAGGCTCCTTTTTCCGCCAGGAGCCAGACATGGATGCTCAAACCCTTCGCGCCGAAACCTTCAAGGCCCTGCACGAGCGTGACCGTGCGTTCGTCATGCCCAACCCATGGGACGCCGGCTCCGCCGTGATGCTGGCCAGCCTGGGTTTCGAAGCGTTGGCCACCACCAGTGCCGGTTATGCGTTCAGCCTGGGGCGCCCGGACGCGGAAGGCGCGCTGTCCCTGGAAGATACCTTGCTCAATGCCTCGATGATCGCCAACGCCACCGCGTTGCCGGTAGCGGCCGATCTGGAAAACGGCTTCGGCGACGCCCCCGATGACTGCGCCCGCACCATCCTGCGTGCCGCGGCCACCGGCATTGTCGGCGGCTCGATCGAAGATGCCACGGGTGTTGCCGCCGACCCGATCTATTCCTTCGACCTCTCTGTTGAACGTGTGGAAGCTGCTGTCGCGGCTGCCCGCAGCCTGCCATTCCCCTTCACCCTGACCGCCCGCGCGGAAAACCTCCTGCATGGCCGCCTGGATTTGCCCGACACTGTTCGCCGCCTGCAAGCCTACGCCGAGGCCGGTGCCGACGTGCTGTATGCGCCCGGCTTGCGCAGTGCCGAGGAAGTGCTGGCGGTGGTCAAGGCTGTGGCGCCCAAACCGGTGAATGTGTTGATGTCCGGCGGGCTCAAACTCAGCGTGGCGCAATTGAACTCGATGGGCGTCAAGCGCATCAGTGTCGGTTCGGCAATGGCGCTGGCGGCCTATGGCGAGTTTTATCGCGCGGCTCAGGAGGTTTATGAGTTGGGCACATTCAGTTTTACCGAGCGCTCGATGCCGTTCAGCCGGGCCAACCAGTTCTTCAAAGGTTAAGCCGTGCGTTTTTTCAACGTCATGGGGGCGCTGCTGGTGCTCGGCGGCGTTATTGCCGTTGGGGTCTGGCGCGGCTGGGTGCCGGTAGCGGATCAATGGAACCCCTGGGCGCCGCTGGATGTACGCGCCACCCCCAACCTGCTGACCCGCTACAAACTGGGGCGTCTGGCAAATGACCCCGCGTTGTGCGAACAGGTGCTGGAAACTTCCGGCCTGCATGTGAGCCATCAAGCTGATACGCCCGCCGACGTTGCCTGTCCCTTGCGCAATACCTTGCGCGTGCAGGGCGCGGCGGTCGGCTTGAGCGGCAGCTTTCTCGCCAGTTGCCCGTTGGCCGTGGCGTTCGCCCTGTTCGAGCGTCACAGCCTGCAACCGGCGGCCCAGGCGATATTTGGCCAGGCGGTGACGCGGGTCGATCATTTGGGCAGTTTTGCCTGTCGCAACATGTATAACCGTGCCGAAGGGCGGCTGAGCCAGCATGCCTCGGCCAACGCCTTGGATATCGCCGGGTTTCGCCTGGCGGATGGGCGCAGCATCAGCGTGCTCAAGGACTGGCCGGGGGAGGGCGACAAGGCGCGCTTCCTGCGACAGGTACGCGACAGCGCCTGTGATGATTTCAACGTGGTGTTGGGGCCGGACTACAACGCCGCGCACCGCAACCATTTCCACCTGGACATGGGCCCCTGGTGGGTGTGTCGCTGAAGGTCAGGCGGCCAGGCGCAGGTTCTGGGTGACCAGCGGGCGTGCCCAATGGTAGTCAAAGTCCAGGGCCTGTTGTTGCGCCAGCAGCTCCTCGGTCGGGTACGGCGTGGCGGGAGGTGGCAGCAGGTCCAGCTCGAACTCGGCAATCGGCAGATGCAATGGGCGTGGCTGCGGCGCCGGGCCTGGCTCGGGCAATGGCTGGCCGGCGCTCAGCACGATGGGGCGTACCCAACCGCTTTCAAAATTCTGCTGGCGTTGCTGGGCGACGATCTCTTCTTGCGAGAATGGCGTGGCGGCCGGTGGCAGCAACTCGGTGTCGAATTCGGCGATGGGCAGGAACAGCGGCTCAGGCGGGGCGATGATGGTGTCTTTCACGTCGCACTCACGCTGGGTGAGGATCTGCGCCAGCAGGTCGGCGCCTTCGCTGGGTTCTACCGCCGGGTCCATCGCAGCCGACGCCTGGGCAGCCGACGCCTGGGCAGCCGGCACGCCTGGCGTATCGCCAAGCTGCTCGGCCAACGCGCGGGCGAAGAAGTCCTGCCACACATGGCTCACCCCGGCCAGCGCTTGGGTATTGCGCAGGCCGTAGTGGTTGTGGGTCGGCAGTACACCGATGGTTAGGGGGAGAATGTCTGACATTTTTTTCGGTCGACGCTCAGCTCTGGCAAAATACCTGACTGTGATTTTTATCGGCCGTTGTTTGCCGATCCTTAATATTTTTGAGCGTAGCGATTGATGAGCGAACATCCAGCGGCCAGCCGCATCCAGGTCGAGGCTTTGGCCGAAGGTTTCCAGGCTCGCGCCGAGCAATGGGCTTCGTTGCTTGGTCTACCTTTACAGCTCGCGGATGCGGAGTTTTCCCTGCAGGTCGGGGAGCATGGCCTGCAACTGCAACAGCTCGGGCCTGACGCACCGGGGCCGGTGCGTGTGGACTTTGTCGAGGGTGGCGCCGCGCACCGGCGTTTATACGGTGGCGGCAGCGGGCAGATGATCGCCAAGGCCGTTGGCGTTGCCCAAGGCGTGCGCCCACGCGTACTGGATGCCACGGCCGGCCTGGGCAAGGATGCGTTCGTACTGGCCAGCCTCGGTTGCGACATGAGCCTGATCGAACGCCAGCCGCTGATCGGCGCCTTGCTTGAAGACGGCCTGGCGCGCGGCGCGGAGGATTTCGAAGTGGCGCCCATCGTGGCACGCATGAAGCTGCTCAAGGGCAACTCCATCGAGGTGATGCGTCATTGGGAAGGCGAGCCGCCGCAGGTTATCTACCTCGACCCCATGTTCCCTCATCGTGAGAAAACTGCCCTGGTGAAGAAAGAAATGCGCCTGTTCCGGCCGTTGGTGGGCGATGATCCGGACGCGCCGGCCCTGTTGGCCGCGGCACTGGCCCTGGCCAGCCACCGCGTGGTGGTCAAGCGCCCACGCAAGGCGCCCTGCATCGAAGGGCCCAAGCCGAGCCATGCGCTGGATGGCAAGTCCAGCCGCTATGACATCTATCCGAAGAAAGCGCTCAAGCCTTGATGTTCAAGGCCTGTAGGCCCGCATAAACAACCCCACCACGTCCTGCACATGCGCTTCGGCGGCTTCTTCAGTCAGTTGCCCGCCGCAGCCATACAGCAAGCAGAAATTCGCCGTGCCCTTGAGCAGGCAAAAAAAGTGCTCGGCGGCCTTAAAGGGTTTGTCGATGCTCAGGGCGCCGCTTTGGTCGATCTTACCGAGCAGGCGCTCCATGCCTTGCAGCATGCGCATCGGGCCGGCTTCGAAAAAGATCCGCGACAGTTTCGCGTCCTGATTGCCGGTGGTCATCATCAGGCGATGCAGGTTGACCGACTCCTCACTGTTGATCAGGCGATGAAAGCCCCGTGCGATGTTCAACAGCACCGTCTTGACGGGCATGCCGTCGGGCAGCTCGAAGTACATGACCGGTAATTGCTCTTCGCACTTGGCCACGACGGCGGCGGTGAATAGCGTCTCTTTGTCGGTGAAGTGGCTGTAGACGGTCAGTTTCGATACGCCGGCTTCAAGGGCCACGGCATCCATGCTGGTGTTGGCGTAACCATGACTCAAAAACAGAAATTTCGCTGCTTCGAGGATCGCCTGGCGTTTTGCCATGTCCTTGGGGCGCCCGGGGCTGTTGGTGTTCAATGGATTGTCGGACATTTTCACCTTTAATACTGGACTGGTGAGTTTGGTATTAATAACATACTGGCCAGTATAATTATTCCTAGCTCCATTTGCGAAAGGTCCTTCAGCATGCGCAGTACTTTCCTGCCCCTTGCGTTGCCTGTCAGCCTGGTCTTCCTATTGGCCGCCTGCGGCCATGAAGAAGCGGCCCAGACCACCGTCCGCCCGGCCATGGTGGTGCAGCCGCAGCCATCGGCGCAGTCGACGGACAGCTACCCCGGCGAAGTACGTGCCCGCTATGAACCGGACCTGGCCTTTCGCATCGGCGGCAAAGTCAGCAAACGGTTGGTGGAAGAGGGCGAGCGCGTCAAGGCCAACCAAGCCCTGGCGGAACTCGACCCCCAGGACGTGCGCCTGCAATTGGAAGCCACCCGTGCCCAAGTGGCCGCCGCCGAGGCCAACCTGAGCCTGGTGCGCGCTGAACGTGACCGCTACAAAACCCTGATGGACCGTCAGATGGTCAGCCGTTCGCAGTACGACAATTCCGAAAACCTCTACCGATCCGGTGAAGCGCGCCTCAAGCAGATCAAGGCCGAGTTCGATGTGGCCAGCAACCAGGCCGGTTATGCCGTGCTTCGTGCGCCGCAGGACGGTGTGGTTGCCAAACGTGCGGTGGAAGTCGGCCAGGTGGTGTCCGCCGGGCAAACCGTGTTCACCCTGGCCACCGATGGCGAGCGGGAGGTCCTGATCAGCCTGCCGGAGCAGGGGTTTGGCCGCTTCAAGATCGGCCAGCCGGTGGCGGTGGAGTTGTGGAGCCAGCCGGACCAGCGCTTTGCCGGGCGCATTCGTGAGCTGTCACCGGCTGCCGATCCCAAGTCGCGCACGTTTGCTGCACGCGTTGCGTTCACCGGTGGCAAGGTGCCGGCGGAACTGGGCCAGAGCGCCCGCGTATTTATCCAGGCCGACGGTGTTATTCCACTGTCGGTGCCGTTGTCGGCCCTCAGCGCGGAGAATGGCGCGTCCTACGTTTGGCGTGTGCAGCCGGACAACACCCTCAAGCGCGTGCCGGTGCGTATCGGCGCGTTCGGCGAAAAAACCGTCCCGGTGCTGGAAGGCCTGACCCCCACCGACTGGGTCGTCGCGGCGGGCGTGCACGTGCTCCACGAGGGCCAGCAAGTGCGCCCGGTGGATCGCTCCAACCGTGTGGTCAATCTAGCGGCCAAGGAGTAGTCCCTGATGGGTTTCAATCTTTCCGAATGGGCGTTGCGTAATCGCCAGATCGTACTGTTCCTGATGATCCTGCTGGCGGTGGTCGGCACTTTGTCCTACACCAAACTGGGGCAAAGCGAAGACCCGCCGTTCACCTTCAAGGCCATGGTGATCAAGACCAACTGGCCGGGTGCTACCGCCCAGGAAGTCTCGCGCCAGGTCACCGAGCGCATCGAGAAAAAACTGATGGAGACCGGCGAGTACGAACGCATCGTTTCGTTTTCGCGTCCCGGTGAGTCCACGGTCACCTTCATTGCTCGCGACTCCATGCACTCCGTGCAGATTCCCGAGTTGTGGTACCAGGTGCGCAAGAAAATCAGCGACATCCGCCAGACCTTGCCGCCGGACATCCAGGGGCCGTTTTTCAACGATGAATTCGGTACCACCTTCGGCAACATCTATGCCCTGACTGGCGACGGCTTCGACTACGCCGTGCTCAAGGACTACGCCGACCGCATCCAGATTCAACTGCAACGTGTGCCGGATGTGGGCAAGGTCGAACTGCTTGGCCTACAGGACGAGAAGATCTGGATCGAACTGTCCAACCTCAAGCTCGCTACCCTCGGCCTGCCGTTGGCGGCGGTGCAGCAGGCGTTGCAGGAACAAAATGCGGTGTCCACCGCCGGCTTCTTTGAAACCCCGAGCGAGCGCGTGCAACTGCGCGTGTCGGGTAACTTCAAAACGGTGGAAGAGATCCGTAACTTTCCGATTCGCGTCGGCGACCGCACCTTCCGCATTGGCGATGTGGCCGACATCCATCGGGGTTTCAATGACCCACCGGCGCCGCGCATGCGTTATATGGGCGCGGATGCCATCGGCCTGGCCGTGGCCATGCGCGACGGCGGCGACATTCTGGTACTGGGCAAGGCCCTTGAGGGTGAATTCGCACGCCTGCAGAAGAACCTTCCGGCCGGCATGGAGCTGCGCAAGGTATCGGACCAACCGGCAGCGGTGAAAACCAGTGTCGGAGAGTTCGTCCAAGTGTTGGCCGAGGCCTTGGCGATTGTCTTGCTGGTGAGCTTCTTCTCCCTTGGCGTACGCACCGGCATGGTGGTGGCCCTGGCGATTCCGCTGGTGTTGGCGATGACCTTTGCCACCATGTATTACCTCGGCATCGGCCTGCACAAGATCTCTCTCGGTGCGCTGGTATTGGCCTTGGGCCTGCTGGTGGACGACGCGATCATCGCCGTGGAAATGATGGCGATCAAAATGGAGCAGGGCTATGACCGGCTTAAAGCCGCGAGTTTCGCCTGGACCAGTACCGCCTTCCCGATGCTCACCGGTACGCTGATCACCGCCGCCGGCTTCCTGCCGATTGCCACCGCGCAATCCAGTACCGGCGAATACACGCGCTCTATTTTCCAGGTGGTGACCATCGCGTTGCTCGCCTCGTGGGTCGCCGCTGTGGTGTTTGTGCCGTATCTGGGGGAAAAGCTCCTGCCTGACCTGGCGAAGATTCACGCGGCCAAACACGGCGCGGATGGCCCTGACCCCTACGGCACACCGTTTTACCAGCGCGTCAGACGTTTGGTGGAATGGTGCGTGCGCCGGCGCAAAACCGTGATCGTGTTGACCTTGCTACTGTTTATCGGCTCGGTGGCCTTGTTCCGCTTTGTGCCGCAGCAGTTCTTCCCGGCTTCCGGTCGCCTGGAGTTGATGGTTGATCTGAAACTGGCCGAAGGCGCCTCCCTGAGCAACACCGCCGACCAGGTAAAACGTCTGGAAGGATTGCTCAAGGCCCACGCCGGCGTCGAAAACTATGTGGCCTATGTCGGCACCGGCTCGCCACGTTTCTACCTGCCCCTGGACCAGCAACTGCCGGCGGCCAGCTTCGCGCAGTTTGTAGTGCTGGCTAAAACCATCGAAGAACGCGAAGGCCTGCGTACCTGGTTGATCGAAACCCTCGACGAACAATTCCCCGCACTGCGCGGGCGCGTCACCCGGTTGGAGAACGGACCGCCTGTGGGTTATCCGGTGCAGTTTCGTGTAACCGGCGAGCACATCGAAGAGGTCCGCGCCCTGGCTCGGAAAGTGGCGGCCAAGGTCCGCGAAAATTCCCACGTCGCCAATGTGCATCTGGACTGGGAAGAACCGAGCAAAATCGTCTACCTGAATATCGACCAGGACCGCGCCAGGGCGTTGGGGGTCAGTACCGCCAACCTGGCCAAATTCCTGCAGAGCTCGCTGACCGGCTCCAGCGTCAGCCAGTACCGGGAAGACAACGAGTTGATCGAGATCCTGTTGCGCGGCACGGTTCATGAACGCACCGAGTTGTCGCTGCTGCCAAGCCTGGCCGTGCCGACCGACAACGGCAAAAGCGTCGCGCTGTCGCAGATCGCCACCCTCGAATACGGCTTCGAGGAGGGCATTATCTGGCACCGTAACCGCCTGCCGACCGTGACCGTGCGCGCCGATATCTATGGCAAGGAGCAACCGGCGACCCTGGTCCAGCAGATCCTGCCAACGCTCGCCGACGTACGTGCCGAACTGCCGGACGGTTATCAGCTGGAGGTCGGCGGCACCGTCGAAGACTCCGCCCGTGGGCAGAACTCGGTGAAGGCCGGGGTACCGCTGTTTATCGTGGTGGTGCTGACCTTGCTCATGCTGCAACTGCGCAGCTTCTCGCGCAGCGCCATGGTGTTCTTGACCGCGCCGCTGGGCCTGATCGGTGTGACGCTGTTCCTGCTGGTGTTCCGCCAGCCGTTCGGTTTCGTGGCGATGCTCGGCACCATCGCCCTGTCGGGCATGATCATGCGCAACTCGGTGATCCTGGTGGACCAGATCGAGCAAGACATCAAGGCCGGCCTGGCACCGTGGCAAGCCATTATCGAGGCCACCGTGCGGCGCTTTCGCCCGATTGTGCTGACGGCACTCGCGGCGGTGCTGGCGATGATCCCGCTGTCGCGCAGCGTGTTCTTCGGGCCGATGGCGGTAGCGATCATGGGTGGGTTGATTGTGGCGACGGCGTTGACACTATTGTTCCTGCCGGCGCTGTATGCTGCGTGGTTCCGAGTGAGGAAGGACGTCGCGTAATCATGTTGGCCACTGTTTCAGCCCTGTTGCTGCTGCTGCTCGCCCCAGGCCCCACCAATACCCTGTTGTTTCGCGCCGGGGTGTTGTTCGGGCTTCGGGCTTCGTGGCTGTTGGTGTTTATCGAATGCCTGGCGTACCTGCTCCAAGTGTCGGTGTGGGGCGTCGCGCTGCTCTACCTGGGGGCTTATTCACCTTGGGCATTGCAAGCGACGCAACTGGCCGCCGCCTGCTACCTGTTGTATGTCTCGTACAAGCTCTGGCAACGCAAAAACAGCGCCCTCGACCCACGGCACGACCGCTTCTCTGGGCTTTATTTTTTCTGGCTGACGGTCATGAACCCCAAGGGGCTGTTGATCGTATCCTTCATCGCGCCGGCCAGCACCTTTGCCACGCTGCAAGGTTATGTCACGTTCATGGGCACGCTGGCGCTGGTGGTGATACCGGTGGGGGCGGCCTGGATCGTGCTGGGCAGTCGCTTTGCAGGGATTCAAAAAACCTGGCTCACGCCGTTGAGGATCAATCGCGCAACGTCCGTGGCGATCGGTTGTTTTGCCACGCTCATGATGGGGCGGTTGGCCGAGGCGGTTATGCATTGATTGGCCGGCGTTTCACATGCTGATGCAAACACGCCTCAGGCCAGGTGGAACGTTCATGGGTTTCACTCCACTCAGATTTGCCTGATGGACAGGCACAGGTCTTGGTTCCGCCCGTTGGCGGCCGGCCTGATTTCACTGAGTTCAAGGAGTGTCAGATGTCGTTTTTCAGCGCAATTGCTGCGTTCAAGGGTGCATTTCTGGGGGCGTTGCTGGGTGGCTACTTGCCGCGCGAAGGCACTGCTCCAGCTTTACAGCAAAGACCAGGAGGCGAGGCTCATCGCCCCCATCCAACCCGGCCAGGTTATGGGCGGCCGCACCCCACGCGTCCCGCTTGTGCCACACCGCATCACCCGCATACGCACCCGATCAGCCATCCTCAATTGCCGAGCCGGCCGTTGTTTGCGTTGTTTAACCGCTAAGCGTCAGGCGTAAGACCACTGCGCCCAGTTTCGCAGGAAGCGGCCTGGGCGCAGTGAGGAAGGGGTTACAGCGCGCCGAACACCTTCTTCGCCAGGCTGGTGGCCGCCGCCGCCGGATTCTTGCGAATGGTTTCTTCCTGTTCGGCAATCATCTTGAACAAACCGTCCAGCGCCTGCTCGGTCACGTAGTTTTCGACGTTGGCGCTCTTGGCATCCACTGCGCCGAATGCCGCCGCCTTGCCTGCCAGGGCGTTGTACTGCTGAGCCACGCCGACCTTGTCGGTGGCGGCCTTGACGATGGGCAGGAACTTGGCGCGAATCTCTTCGCGGCTGGTTTTATTCAGGTACTGGGTTGCCGAGTCCTGGCCACCGCTAAGGATGCCCTTGGCGTCGGTGACGCTCATTTTTTTCACGGCATTGACCAGGATCGGCTGAGCCTGGGTCACTGCTGTTTCCGCCGCTTTGTTCATGCTGGTTTCCAGTTGCGTGACCTGGTCACCCATACCGAACATTTTCAGCTTGTCGGCGACTTTGCCCAACTTGCCGGGCAGGCCGATCTTGACCTCGGGGTTGTTGCTGAAGCCGCCGGGTGTGCCCAGTTGTTTCACGGCGATCTGTGCGCCTTGGGTGAGGGCATCCTTGAGGCCGCCGCTGGCGTCGCCTTGGGACAGGCTGCCAAGGTCCAGGGCCATGGCGTTGGCACCGAGCAGCAGGCCGGCACACAGGGCGGTAAGGCGAAGGGAGTTACGGAGCATGGGCGCTTCCTTATGATCGAATTCAGTGGGCCACGGCATCGACGCGCAGGCGCAGAGGTTGTGGGTCCTGGCCGTTGAGCTGAACAGCGTGCCGTTCGGTAGTGGTAAACAGTAGCTTGCCGTCCAGTTCGATGCGAGCGCTCACCGAATAAGTGTGGCCGGGCTTGACCTGCGCCGGGTCGTAGCTCAGGTGAAACGGCAGGGGCACCTGGCCTTTGACCGGGCCTTTCTGTTCGGCGAGGGTCACGGCCGGCGCGTCCATCAGGGATACGTCTTGCAGGCTGACGCTCAAGGTCGCGGCCGCAGGAAGAGCGATGCGTTGCAGGTAGAACACCTCGCCGTCGAGGCTTGCCTGGGGGGAGTGGTGCACGGATTGGCAGGCTCCAAGCAGGGCGGTAAGGCCCAGCAGGATAATTTTTTTCATGGTGCGGCTCCTTTCAATGGCGCCTGCATCCAACGGGCGCCTGTTTAAATCTAGCGGGTTTCTTGCGCCTCGACTGACGCTTCGGCTGCGCCGTCCACACGGTGCAGGGCCACTTGGCGGATCGACAGGCGAATGTCGGCCGGCAACACGCGTTTGGCGGCGCCTTCGGCCAGTTCGCCGAGCAATGCGTGGTAGCTCAACTTGCCGGCTTCGTCGCGGCGCAGCACATCCTGCTCCAGCAACGTCTGAATAAAATGTCGGAAAAGGCTCTTATCGAAGAACTCCGGAGCATTGAGGCCATGCAGGATCGACAGGCGCTGGGCCATGATCGTGCACAGGTCCTCCAGTTCTTCGGCGCTGATACTGTTCTGGCCGCTGTTGAGCAGCAGCGAAATCGCCATGTAGAAGCGTTGCAGGGTCTGGGCGATGCTCTTGGACAGCAGCGTCAGCAACACGAAGTGCCGCGAACTCGGCGCCGGGCGCAGGTACACGTCTTTTTCGAAGCGCAGCAGGCCCTGTTCGACAAACGCTTGCAGCCACTGGTCGATGACCGCGTCGAGCTCTTCCAGCGACCAGCGAATAAACAGCTCCGATTGCAGGTACGGGTACAGCGCGTGGGTATAGCGCAGGATCTGCTCGCGGTTCATGCGCGCACTGCTCTGGAAGAAACTCGCCAGCAACGCCGGCAGGGCGAAGATGTGCAGCACGTTGTTGCGGTAGTAGGTCATCAGGACGGCGTTCTGCTCGTCCAGGTACAGGATCTTGCCCAGGGCGTCGCTCTGTTCCGACAGCAGGTTCATGTCCTTGACGTGCTTGATCAGCGCCAGGCCATCGCCTTCCGGCAGGGTGGTGTGCGGCGAATAAGGCACGCGGCGCAACAGCGCCAGGTACAGGTCCAACTGGCGGGCCATGGCCTGTTCGTCCAGGGCCAGGCGCGTGGTCGACAGCAGAGCCAGGGCCACCAGGTTCACCGGGTTCACCGCTGCGGCTTCGTTCAAGTGGCGGGCCACTTGTTCGCCGAGGCGGTTGGTGGTTTCGTTGAGCCAGGCCGGTTTGTAGTTCGGGCCCAGCTCCTGGGCGCGCCAGTCGGGTTGTTCGTTGTCGAGAAACTCAGCCAGCTTGATCGGCTCGCCGAAGTTGACCGCCACCTGGCCGAAACGCTGCTTGAGCGCGCCGACCACTTTGAAGATGTCGAAGATCGATTCTTTCTTCTTGCTCGCACCGCGCAACTCACCGAGGTAAGTACGGCCTTCCAGTACGCGTTCATAGCCGATATACACCGGCACGAACACAATCGGCATGCGCGAGGAGCGCAGGAAACTGCGCAGGGTAATCGCCAGCATCCCGGTTTTCGGCTGCAGCATGCGGCCGGTGCGCGAACGCCCGCCTTCCACGAAGTACTCCACCGGGAAGCCCTTGGTGAACAACGTGTGCAGGTATTCGTTGAACACCGAGGTGTACAGCGGGTTGCCCTTGAAGGTGCGGCGCATGAAAAACGCACCGCCACGGCGCAGCAGGCTGCCGATTACCGGCATGTTCAGGTTGATGCCGGCCGCGATATGCGGCGGCGTCAGGCCATTTTTGAACAGCAGGTACGACAGCAGCAGGTAGTCGATATGGCTGCGGTGGCAGGGTACGTAGATCACCTCATAGCCCTGGGCAACCTTTTGCACACCTTCGATGTTATTGACCTTGATGCCGTCGTAGATCTTGTTCCAGAACCAGCTCAGCACCACCTCCAAAAAGCGGATCGCGGTGTAGGTGTAATCCGAGGCGATTTCGTTGCCATAGCGCAGGGCCTGGGCCTTGGCTTTTTCCGGGCTGATTTTTTCGCGCTCGGCTTCATCAAGAATGGCCTGGCGCACCAGCGGCATATTCACCAGGCCCTTCACCAGGTTGCGGCGATGGGACAGGTCGGGGCCGATCACGGCGGTCTTCAGGTTACGAAAGTGCACACGCAGTATGCGTTGGGCCATGCGCACGGTGCGTTCGTGCCCTTTATTGTGCTCGATCAACTCACGCAGGTTGATAGGCGCAGAGAATTGCACACGGGTCTTGCGACCCAGGATCAGGATGCTTAACAAGCGGCGTAGACGGCCGGTGACGGCCCAGCTGTCGGCAAACAGCAGTTTCCACGGGCTGGACTCGCTCGCCGGGGTCTGCCCCCAGAACACACTGACCGGAATGATTTGTGCATTCTCTTCGGCGTGTTCGCTCAGGGTGTTGACCAGGCGGGTCAGGGTCGGCGGCGCGCCGCGCTTGTCCTGGCGGCCGAGCCAGTCGGGTTCCGGCGTGAGGTAGAAGAACGCTGCCGGTTCCATCAGCGGGCCTACCGATACCGGCAGCACCGGGCGCGGCAAGCCGGCCTTGGTGCACTCGGCATCGACCACGGCCAGCTCGGTGAGGGAGGGCGATTGCAGGACGTAAAACACCGGCCGGCTGCGGTCCAGGTTAAGGGTAAGGGACGACTGGTTGATCGTCTCCGAGCGAACCCAGAGGTACAACAGTCGGCGCAAGGTGCCAAATACCAGACGGCGGAACGGGGAGCGGGTCATAGGCGAGCTGCTTGAAGTGGAAAAAACCGAGCGGGCGCTCGGGCGGGTAGTGTGCCGTATTCGCCGAAAATCGGCAAAAAAGCAGCGATGTAAACTTGAGTTGATCGTTTTTGAGCCTGTCTTATACTCGGCAGTTCAACGCGAACCGGCTCAACAATAAAAAAACCGAAGGGGGAGTGAGACAAATGGCAACGCGCGAAACCGGGAATGTGAAGTGGTTCAACGATGCAAAAGGCTATGGGTTCATTCAGCGTGAAGACGGCAAGGATGTGTTCGTGCATTACCGCGCCATTCGCGGGGACGGGCATCGCTCGTTGGCCGAAGGCCAGCAGGTGGAATACGCCGTGGTGAGCGGTGAGAAGGGCTTGCAGGCCGAGGATGTGGTCGGTTTGTAATGCGGGCTTTTGTTACACCGCAGAACCCATGTGGGAGGGGGCTTGCTCCCGATGGCTGAGTGTCAGTCACTGAATACATTGACTGACCCACCGCCATCGGGAGCAAGCCCCCTTCCACATTTTTGATTGGGTGTTCAGCTTAAGATCAGGCGGTTTTCCAGGTGATCTGCTCTTCACCGTCTGCGCTGATGCGAATCCAGATGTCAGCGCTTTCCTCGCCTTCTTCCTCAATCCACGTGCCCGGTGCACAACGCACTTCGACGTTCAGCGCGGCAAAGGCCGCCCGGGCGCAGGCGATGTCGTCGTCCCACGGGGTCTGGTCGCTTTCCAGATACAGGCTGTTCCATTTGCCGACGGCCTTGGGCAGCCAGGTTACCGGCACATTGCCGGCCTTGCATTTGTAGGTCTGGCCCTTCTGGACCCAGTCGGTGCATGGGCCGAGGGCGGCGCCGAGCCAGGCGGCGATGGCCTTGTGGTCGACGTCAGCGTCCTTCAGGTAAATCTCGATATCGGGTTGGCGCATGGATGTTCCTCGTTGCGGGATTCGAAAATCCATTCGCGGATGTAGAAAAGTCGGTTATTGAAGCACGAAATAGTCGTAGCGCATCGACACGGTGACCAGCAGCGGCTCGGCAGCCTCGATCACCTCGCTACGGCGCTCGGCGCTGGCACGCCAGCCGTGGGGCGTCATGGCCAGCAGGTTGGCGCGGTCCTGGGGTTCATCCAGGCGCAGAGTGAATTCCAGGGTCTCGCTGTGCGCCAGGCTCATACCCTCGGGCACTAGGGCCAGGTGCTTGTCGTCGGTGTACTCGCGCACTTCGTCGTACAGGCGCTCGCGCAATTGCATCAGATGGCCGCGGGTGGGGCCGACCTTCATCAAGCCGCCGCCAGGGCTGAGCAGGCGCTTGGCTTCCTGCCAGTCCAGCGGGCTGAACACACTGGCAAGGAACTGGCAGCTGGCATCGGCCAACGGCACGCGGGCCATGCTGGCGATCAACCAGGTCAGCGCCGGGTTGCGCTTGCAGGCGCGCTTGACCGCTTCCTTGGAAATATCCAGCGCGTAACCGTCGGCCTGGGGCAGGGCGTCGGCGATTTGCGCCGTGTAGTAACCCTCGCCACAGCCGATGTCCACCCAGCGCTGCGGCGCGCGTTCGGCGGCCAATTGCGCCAGGCGCCTGGCCACCGGGGCGTAGTGCCCGGCGTTGAGGAAGTCGCGGCGCGCCTCGACCATGGCCAGGTTGTCGCCTGGATCGCGGCTGTTCTTGTGCTGCACCGGCAACAGGTTCAGGTAACCCTGGCGCGCGCGGTCGAAACGGTGCCCGGCCGGGCACGCCACGCCATTGTCCACCGCGTTGAGCGGGGCGCTGCAAATGGGGCAAGCGAGCATCAGGCGAGCAACTTGATCAGGGTCTGGTAGTAGATTTCGGTCAGCACATCGAGGTCGCTGGCGAGAATGCGCTCGTTGACCTGATGAATCGTCGCGTTGACCGGGCCCAACTCGACCACTTGGGTTCCGAGGGTGGCGATGAAACGCCCGTCCGAGGTGCCGCCGCTGGTGGACGCCTGGGTCTCGCGCCCGGTGATCGCCTTGATGCTGGCGGAGACGGCATCGAGCAACGCGCCCGGTTCGGTGAGAAACGGCAGGCCCGACAGCGCCCATTCCACGTGCCAGTCCAGGCCATGCTTGTCGAGGATCTGCGCGACGCGCTGTTGCAGGCCTTCGACGGTGGATTCGGTGGAGAAACGGAAGTTGAATACCGCCGTCAGATCGCCGGGAATCACGTTGGTGGCCCCGGTGCCGGAGTTGAGGTTGGAGATCTGGAAGCTGGTCGGCGGGAAGAACCTGTTGCCGTCGTCCCAATGCTCCGCGGCCAATTCGGCCAGGGCCGGCGCGGCCAGGTGGATCGGGTTTTTCGCCAGGTGCGGGTAGGCCACGTGGCCTTGTACACCGCGCACGGTCAGGGTGGCGCCGAGTGAGCCACGGCGGCCGTTCTTGACCACGTCGCCCACCAGGGTAGTGCTCGACGGTTCGCCGACGATGCACCAGTCCAGGCGCTCTTTGCGCGCGGCCAGGCGTTCGATGACCGCTTTGGTGCCGTGGTGCGCCGGGCCTTCTTCATCGCTGGTGATCAGGAAGGCGACCGAGCCCTTGTGGTCCGGGTAGTCGGTGACGAAGCGCTCGGCAGCCACCAGCATCGCCGCCAGGCTGCCTTTCATATCGGCCGCGCCACGCCCGCACAGCATGCCGTTTTCATCGATCAGCGCGTCGAACGGGTCGTTCTGCCAGGCCTGCACCGGGCCGGTCGGCACCACGTCGGTGTGGCCGGCAAAGCACAGCACCGGGCCTTCGTGTTTGCCATGGGTGGCCCAGAAATTGTCTACCTCGAAGATGCGCATCGGCTCCAGCGCAAAACCAGCGTCGCCCAGGCGCTGCATCATCAGCTTCTGGCAATCGGCGTCGATCGGCGTGACCGAGGGGCGCCGGATCAGGTCGATGGCAAGTTGAAGGGTCGGCGAAAGGTCGGCATGGGCCGTCATGGGAAAACTCCGGAAAGCATGTTTGGAAGAGCAGGGCGGGCAGACAAAACGGCCGTTATCTTATAGCAAAACGGCGGCCAGAGGCCGCCGTTTAGTGCATTGCGCCAGTTTTAACTGGCCGGTGCGGGCTCAGGTGCCGCTGCCGGTTTGGGCAGCGACGACAGGAACGCCATGATCAACGCCGCCACATACGGCAGCGATTGCACCAGCAGCATCACCACCCAGAAGCGCATGTCATTGCTCGGCAGGCCCTGCACCAGGTAGATCCCCAGCGCCGCGCCCCACAACAGCAGCATGATGAACATCTCTTCGCGGGCTTCGGAAATAGCCACCCAGAAGCCGTGGTTATCCGCGTTTTTCGGTGTACGAAAGAACGGAATACTGCTGGTGAAGAAGCCATACAGCACCGCCTTGGCGATGGTGTGGGACAACGCCAAGCCGGCCAGGGCCGCGCAGAACGCGTCCTTGAGGTTTACGCCTACCGCACGGCGGTACAGGAAGATGATCTTGCCCACCTTGAACACGAACAACGCCAGGGGCGGGATCGCGAAAATCAGCAGCGGCGGGTCGACCCGCGTCGGCACGATGATCATCGCCGCCGACCACAACAGCGCACCGACGGTAAAGAAGATGTTCATGCCATCCGCCACCCACGGCAACCAGCCCGCGAGGAAGTGGTAGCGCTGGCCACGGGTCAGCTCGGTGTCCTTGCCGCGCAAGAGGCTGGCGGTGTGACGCTTGATGATTTGGATCGCGCCGTAGGCCCAGCGGAAACGCTGTTTCTTGAAGTCGATAAAGGTGTCCGGCATCAGGCCTTTGCCGTAGCTGTCGTGGTAATACGCGGCCGACAGGCCTTTCTCGAATACGCGCAGGCCCAATTCGGCGTCTTCACAGATGCACCAGTCGGCCCAGCCCAGTTCTTCGAGCACCGAACGACGGGTCATGGTCATGGTGCCGTGCTGGATGATCGCGTCGCGGTCGTTACGGGTGACCATGCCGATATGGAAGAAGCCTTTGTATTCCGCGTAGCAGAGCTTCTTGAAGGTGCTTTCGTTCTGGTCGCGGTAATCCTGCGGCGACTGCACCACGGCGATTTTCGGGTCGGCGAAGTGCGGCACCATGTGCTTGAGCCAGTTTGGCGACACGCAGTAGTCCGAGTCGATCACTGCGATCACTTCGGCATCCTTGGCCGTGTGCGGGATCAGGTAGTTCAGTGCGCCGCCCTTGAAACCGGCCAGCGGGGCGACGTGGAAGAACTTGAAGCGCGGGCCCAGGGTTTCGCAGTAGTCGCGCACCGGTTCCCAAACGGCAGGGTCCTTGGTGTTGTTGTCGATGATCAGGACTTCGTAGTCCGGGTAATCGAGGGCGGCCAGGGCATCGAGGGTCTGTTTGACCATTTCCGGCGGTTCGTTGTAGCACGGCACGTGGATCGACACTTTCGGGCGGTAGTGCGAATCCCCTTCAACCGGCAGGAATTCACGCCGACGCTTGTGGGTCCACACCGCTTCGGCCAGTTCGTGGGCTTCGGTGAGCAGCACGATAAATACGCCCAGGGCGCCGAGCGCCAGGAGGATACCCACGGTGACGCTGAACCAGGTGCTGTATTGCTGACTGTAGTCGTAGCCGATCCACACCAGCACCGAACCGCACAGGAACGCAATAAACGTCAGGAAGGTACGGCCACGTTGGCGCAGGGCCGAGCCGTCGATCATCAGCAACGTCAGGGACAGCAGCGCGAGCACCACCGAGCCGATGGCCAGCACGCGCCATTGCGGGATCGCGACCACAGGCCCTTCAAAGTTGAATTTCTGCTGGCGCGCAGCGTTGAACACCCCCCAATAGGCGCCTGCCGAACCTTCGTCGCTGACTTTCCACGGCTGATCGAAGGCCTCGATCACGAAGTAGTTGTAGCCCTGGCGATTAAGCTTGTTCACCAGGGTGCGTAGGTAAATCGCCTGGTCTGCGGGGGACGTTTCGTTGCCACCGCGCATGCGTCCGTTACTCGGCCAGCCCACTTCCGACAGCAGCAACGGCTTTTTCGGGAACAGTTTCTTCAGGTCCTTGGCACGGTCAAGTACGTACTGGCCGGCCTTGTCCATGGGGATGAACTCCCAGAACGGCAGGATGTGCGCGGCGATCAGGTCGACGTGCTTGGCCAGTTGCGGGTTTTTTTCCCAGATGTGCCATTGCTCGGAGGTAGTCACCGGCACTTTCACGGCGGCGCGCACGCGGTCCAGCAGCACGATCAGTGCCTCTGGGGTGATCTCTTCACGGAACAGCGCTTCGTTACCCACCACCACTCGTACGACGCTGCGCGAGGTGTTGGCGATCTCGATGGCGCGCTGGATCTCGCGTTCGTTGCGTTCCAGGTCCGGGCTGATCCAGATCCCGAGGGTCACGCGCAGGCCGAACTCTTCCGCCAGCTTGGGGATGTCCCCCAGGGTGCCGTCGACCGAATAGGTGCGGATGTTGTCCGTCAGCTTGCTCATGATCGCAAGGTCCTGACGCATCTGCTCATCGGTGGGGTACTGGTTTTTCTGCGGGTACTGGCCTTGCTGGAACGGCGAGTAGGAAAACCCCGAGATCTGCTCAGGCCAGTTGGGAGCGGTGACCGGGCGGTTGATCAGCGCCCAGAAGCCGGTGAACAGCGCGGCAATTGCCAGCACCACCACCAGGTTGAGTCCAAATTTACGCGATGCCATGGTTATGTCGGGTTCCAAAAGGTGTGGAACGAAAAGAGGTGCCGGCCTGCGCCGAACGGCGCGCATCCTACACCGGCCTTTCCCCGAGCGTACAGCAGACAGAGAAAAGCCGGACGTTAGTCAGCGAAAGACCATCTAAGTTCTTTACTTGTAGCTTGTCGTTTCGAACTTGTCGCTGCGTAGTCCATAATGCGCGCCGGTTTTTGGGGTAATGGTCATGAGTACAGAAGATCCGCGGTTTGCAGGCGTCGCCCGCTTGTATGGCATTGAAGGCCTGGAGCGCTTGAAAGCGGCCCACGTGGCGATCGTCGGTGTCGGCGGCGTAGGCTCCTGGGCAGCCGAGGCCATGGCCCGTTGCGGGGTGGGTGAAATTTCGCTGTTTGACCTCGATGACGTCTGCGTGAGCAACAGCAACCGCCAGTTGCACGCGCTGGACAGCACCGTGGGCAAGCCCAAGGTCGAGGTGATGGCCGAGCGCCTGCGCGGCATCAACCCGGACTGCACGGTGCATGCGGTGGCGGATTTCGTGACCCGCGACACCATGGCCGAGTACATCACCCCAAACATCGATTGCGTGATCGACTGCATCGACGCCGTTAACGCCAAGGCCGCGCTGATTGCCTGGTGCAAGCGTCGCAAGATCCAGATCATCACCACCGGCGGCGCCGGCGGGCAAATCGACCCGACGCTGATCCAGGTGTGCGACCTGAACCGCACCTTCAACGACCCGCTGGCTTCGAAAGTGCGCTCTACGTTGCGCCGCGACTATGGTTTCTCCCGCACCGTGACCCGCCATTACAGCGTGCCGTGCGTGTTTTCCACCGAGCAACTGCGTTATCCCAAGCCGGACGGCAGCATCTGTTTGCAGAAGAGTTTTGTCGGTGACGGGGTGAAGCTGGACTGCGCCGGTGGGTTTGGCGCGGTGATGATGGTCACGGCGACCTTCGGCATGGTGGCGGCCACCAAGGCGGTGGACAAGATTGTGGCTGGGGTGCGCAGGCCTTCAGAGCGGGTCAAGCCCGCCTGAATGTCAGTGTGGCGAGTGGCTGAGTTCGCGCATGCGCTGCAGGACGGCATTCAAGCCATTGCTGCGCGACGGCGACAGTTGGCGTGAAAGCCCCAGTTGGTTGAACCAGTCAGGCAAATCCACCGCCTGCAACTCAGCCGCCGACAACCCATTAACCCGCGCCAGCAATAACGCCACCAGCCCCCGGATCATTCGCGCATCACTGCTGGCGGCAAACTGCCAATGGCCGTCGTGCAAGCGCCCTACCAACCACACCAGGCTTTCGCAGCCCTGCACCAGGTTGGCATCGACCTTCTCTTCATCGGCCAAGGCGGGCAGACGCTCGCCCCATTGCATCAGCAGGCGCGCACGTTGTTCCCAACTGCCGACTGACTGGAATGCCGCCAGCGCCGCGACTGCGTCGATTGGCACGCTCATCGCAACATATCCAGCGCCTGGTCCAGTGCGTCAAAGAAGCGCTCCAAGTCGTCTGAATCGTTGTACAGCGCCAGGGATACACGGATCGCTCCTGACAAATGCAGCGCTTTGAACAGCGGCATTGCACAGTGATGGCCGGCACGCACGGCGATGCCTTGTTCGGTCAGCAGGTGCGCAAGGTCGGCGTTATGCACGCCTTCTACCACAAAGCTGACCAACGCCACCTGCGGCGCGCCCAGCACGTGCACGCCATTGCGCGCTTTCAAGCCGCGTAAGAGGTAGTCGTGCAGGGCGGCTTCGTGGGCCACGACGGCCTGCTGGTCCAGTGAACTCAGGTAATCGAGGCTCGCGCCCAAGCCGATCACGCTGGCGATCGGCGGCGTGCCGGCTTCGAAGCCCAGCGGCGCGGGGCGAAAGCTCGCGCTGTGGTAGTCGGCCTGTTGCACCATCTCGCCGCCGAATTGCCAGTGACGCAGATGATGCAGGGCTTCGTTGCGGCCATACAGCACGCCGACGCCGTCGGGGCCGTAGAGCTTGTGGCTGGAAAACACATAAAAGTCGCAGCCCAGCGCCTGCACATCGTGGCGGCCATGGACGATACCCTGGGCCCCGTCGATCACGCTCAGGGCGCCGTGGGCCTTGACGCGCGCGAGCAGGGCTTCCAGCGGTTGCCAGGCGCCGAGTACGTTAGAGAGCTGGCTCACCGCCAGCAGGCGCGTACGTGGGCCGATCAGCTCGGCGGCGGCATGCAGGTCGATCACGCCGTCATCGCCCAGTGGCAACACCACCAGCTGCAGCGCGCGGCGTTTGGCCAGTTGCTGCCAGGGCAGCAGGTTGGCGTGGTGTTCCAGGGCGCTGATCACAATCTCATCGCCCGCATTGAATAAGTGCTCAAGGCCGTAAGCCAAGAGGTTCAGCGCAGAGGTCGCGCCGTGAGTAAACACGATTTGCCCGGTGTCGCCTGCATTCAGCCACTGCGCGACCTTGCTGCGACTGTCCTCGAAGGCCTGGGTGGCATGAGCCCCAGGCAAATGCTGGGCACGGTGCACATTGGCTGCGCCATTGGCGTAGTAATGGCTGATGGCATCCAGCAGGGCTTGGGGTTTTTGCGTGGTGGCGGCGTTATCCAGATAGGTCTGGTCTTGCCGTTGCAGGGTGGCGATGGCCGGGAAATCGGCGCGCCAGGGGGAGGGCACAAGCATGGTGGTCAAGACCAGACCTATCGGGCCGCCCCGGAAGGCGCGGCCCGTTAGTGGCATCGAGTGGCTGCTTAGTTGTGAGCGTGCAGCGCTTCGTTCAGTTCGATCGCCGATTTGTGGGTTTTGCACTCCACGGCACCGGTCTCGGAGTTACGGCGGAACAGCAGGTCCGGCTGGCCGGCCAGTTCGCGCGCCTTGACTACCTTGACCAGTTGGTTTTTCTCGTCGAGCAGTGCGACCTTGGTGCCGGCGGTGACGTACAGGCCCGACTCCACGGTGTTGCGGTCGCCCAACGGGATACCGATACCGGCGTTGGCGCCGATCAGGCAGCCTTCGCCAACCTTGATCACGATGTTGCCGCCGCCCGACAGGGTGCCCATGGTGGAGCAACCGCCGCCCAGGTCCGAACCCTTGCCGACGAACACGCCGGCCGACACACGGCCCTCGATCATGCCCGGGCCTTCGGTGCCCGCGTTGAAATTGACGAAGCCTTCGTGCATCACGGTGGTGCCTTCGCCTACATAGGCACCCAGGCGCAGGCGGGCGGCATCAGCGATACGCACACCGGCCGGCACCACGTAGTCGGTCATTTTCGGGAATTTGTCCACCGAGAACACTTCCAGCAGGTCGCCACGCAGGCGCGCTTCGAGCTGGCGCTCGGCCAGTTCCGCGATGTCGATCGCGCCCTGGCTGGTCCAGGCCACGTTCGGCAACTGTGGGAACACACCGGCCAGGTTCAGGCCGTGAGGCTTGACCAGGCGATGGGACAGCAGGTGCAGTTTGAGGTAGGCCTCAGGGGTGGAGGTCAGCGCGGTGTCTTCGGCCAGCAGAGTGGCGACCAGCGGCGTGTGGCTTTCGGCCAGGCGGCTCAGCAGGGCCGCTTGGGCAGCATCGACGCCTTTAAGTGCGTCAGCCAGTTGCAGGGCCTGGGTCACGGTGAAGGTGATGGCCTGGTTGCCTTGGGTGTAACCGAGGATCGGTGCGATAGCCGCCACGATTTCAGCCGATGGGTTGAGCAACGGTTGTGCGTAAAACACTTCCAGCCAAGCACCTTGGCGGTTCTGAGTGCCGACGCCGAAGCCCAGGCTGAACAGGGAATTGGACATGCTGTTACCTCTACAAA
>Ga0207650_10000338_pt1 | contig 45436 bp, 36 predicted proteins | sample KBSS63metaG_FD_184325 | JGI IMG/M metagenome (GOLD analysis project Ga0207650, IMG submission 184325) | Switchgrass rhizosphere microbial communities from Kellogg Biological Station, Michigan, USA - KBS S6-3 metaG (SPAdes) (version 2) | ecosystem: Host-associated > Plants > Roots > Rhizosphere...
CCAAACAAAATCACCAAAATCCATAGTAAATCCGGTTTACGTTGCATCGATTGCCCCCCTTCAGGCACCTCGTACACGATGACAACAACGTTCCAAAGTAGTCCGTTGCAGCTGCGTCAAGCTTAAAGGCCGGCATTTTGCGGTAACGTGAACCAACACGCAAACCTTGGCGCCAACCGACTGTCGGTTTGTCATCAAATTGCCTGACAACTTGCCCAATGCCTTTTTCAGGAGCCCCAAAATGGCCTATTGGCTGATGAAATCCGAGCCCGACGAACTCTCCATCAACGGTCTGGAAAAGCTCGGTGAAGCACGCTGGGACGGGGTGCGTAACTACCAGGCCCGCAACTTCCTGCGCGCCATGGCGGTGGGTGACGAATTTTTCTTTTATCACTCCAGTTGCCCGGAGCCGGGTATTGCCGGTATCGGCAAGATCGTCGAGGCGGCCTATCCGGACCCTACTGCATTGGAGCCACAAAGCCACTACTTCGACGCGAAGGCCACCCCGGAGAAAAACCCGTGGAGTGCGATCAACGTGGCCCACGTCCAGACCTTTCCCAAAGTGCTCGGCCTCGGTTACCTGAAGCAGCAAACCGCCCTTGCCGAACTGCCCCTGGTGCAAAAAGGCAGCCGGCTGTCGGTGATGGCCGTCACGCCCGAGCAATGGGCTGCAGTAATCAACTTGCTTTAACTGACCGGTATCAACGCCCCGCCGGGGCAAACCGCTCAAACTAGGACGCTAATGCCGCAGGAAGCCGCCATGTCGACGAATCACCACACCTCCCGTCTTTTCGCCGTCGCACTCATCGCTTTGTTGTTGGGTGCCGGTGGCTTTGGTTACTGGCGCTCCACCCAGGACCGCCTGCCGGAAGGCATTGGCATGGGCAATGGCCGCTTGGAGTCCACCGAAGTGCAGATCGCCGCCAAGATCCCCGGACGCCTGGCCGAAGTGCGGGTTGACGAAGGCGACAAGGTGCTCAAGGGCCAATTGCTTGCACGCATGGACACCCGCACCCTTGAAGCCCAGCGCGCCCAAGCCGAAGCCGAAGTACTGCGCGCCAAGGAAAACTTCGCCGCCGCCGAAGCCAATGTGCAACTGCGCCAGAGCGAGCAACTGCTGGCCAACCAGGAACTCAAGCGCACCCAGGAGCTGTACAAACGCGGATTCGCCAGCAGCCAACTGATCGACCAGCAGCAAGCGCGGCAAAACACCGGCAATGCGGCAGTGATTGCCGCCCAAGCGCAGGTCAACTCGGGAAAGGCCGCCATCGGAGCCGCCCAGGCCCAGGTGGCCCAACTTACCAGCGAAATCGACGACAGCAGCCTGCGCGCGCCCATCGACGGCATTATCCAATTGCGCCTGGCCGAGCCAGGTGAGGTGCTGGGCGCGGGTGGGCGGGTGCTGCTGTTGATTGATCCCAATGATCAATACATGAACCTCTACCTGCCCGCGTCCGTCACCGGTCGCCTGACCGTCGGCAGCGACGCGCGTATCCTGCTCGACGCCCTGCCCGGCCAGCCACTGCCGGCCAAGATCAGTTTTGTCGCCGCCAAATCCCAGTTCACCCCCAAGGAAGTGGAAACCCGCGACGAGCGCCAAAAACTGGTCTTCCGCGTCAAACTGCGCCTCACCCAGCCCAGCGCCGTGCCCCAAGCCAAACCGGGCATGCCCGGCGCAGGTTATGTGCGCACGGCTGACACTGACTGGCCGGCCAACCTGCAATGACCGCCCTGGCGCTGCAGGCCACGGGGATCAATCATCGCTACGGCAAGCAGCAGGCACTGGTCGACATCACGTTCAGCTTGCCGGCCGGTACGCGCTGCGGGTTGATCGGTCCGGATGGCGCGGGCAAGTCGAGCCTGCTGGGTTTGATCGCCGGGGTTAAAAAACTTCAGGATGGCCAGTTGCACGTGCTCGGCGGCGCCATCGAAGACCGCCGTCACCGCAACAGCCTGTACCCACGCATTGCCTTTATGCCCCAGGGTTTGGGCGGCAACCTGTACCCCGAGCTGTCTATCCGCGAAAACATCCGATTCTTCGCCACGTTGTTCGGCCTGTCGAAAGCCGATTGCGACCAGCGCATGCACAACCTGCTGCTGGCCACCGACCTCGCACGCTTCGCCGACCGTCCGGCCGGCAAGCTGTCTGGCGGTATGAAGCAGAAGCTTGGCCTGTGTTGCGCGCTGATCCACGACCCCGACCTGTTGATCCTCGACGAGCCCACCACTGGCGTCGATCCGTTGTCACGTCGACGCTTCTGGGAATTGGTCGACAGTGTACGCAGCGAGCGGCCACAACTGACGCTGCTGGTGGCCACGGCATACATGGAAGAAGCCGAGCAGTTCGAGCATTGCCTGATGCTTGATCGCGGCAAGTTGATCGCCGACGGCCTGAGCAGTGAATTGGCTGGCGCAACATCCAGCGGCAAATTGGACGAGGCGTTCACCCACTTCCAGGGTGACAGCGCCCACGACAACCAACCGCTGGTGATTCCGCCGCGCGAAAGCGACAACACCGACATCGCCATCGAAGCCCACGACCTGACCCTGCGCTTCGGCGATTTCACCGCGGTCAACAACGTCAGCTTCGCCATCGGCCGAGGTGAAATATTCGGGTTCCTCGGCTCCAACGGCTGCGGCAAGACCACCACCATGAAAGTCCTCACCGGGCTGATGCCAGCCACTGAGGGCAGTGCGACGCTGCTGGGCAACCCGGTCAATGCCAAGGACCTGGCCACCCGCAAGCGCGTGGGGTTCATGTCGCAAAGCTTCTCGCTGTATGGCGAGCTCAGCGTGCGCCAGAACTTGGTGCTGCATGCGCAATTGTTCGACTTGCCCACAGCTGATAGCGGTCCGCGCATTGACGAGCTGATCCAACGCTTCGATCTCATTGACGTCGCCGAGCAACCGTCCGGTGAACTGCCTCTCGGCCTGCGTCAGCGACTGTCATTGGCGGTGGCCGTATTGCATCGCCCGGAAGTGCTGATCCTCGATGAGCCCACCTCGGGCGTCGACCCGGCTGCGCGGGATGATTTCTGGCGACTGCTGATCGAGCTATCCCGCGAACAAGGCGTGACCATCTTCCTGTCCACCCACTTCATGAACGAAGCCCAGCGCTGCGATCGCATCTCCCTGATGCATGCGGGCAAGGTGCTGGCCTGCGATACACCGGATGCGCTGCGACGGCAATTTCACGGTGATACGCTGGAAGCCGCGTTCGTCACCTGCCTGGAACAGGCCCAGGGCGAAGCCGAGCCCGCTGCAGCCACCGCAACCGTCAGCGCGACCAGCGCACCGCCCGTGAGCAAGCGTGGATTCAGCCTGGCTCGCCTGTTGGCCGTGGCCAGCCGCGAAGGCAAGGAACTGCTGCGCGACAAAGTGCGCATGGCCTTCGCGCTGCTGGGAGCGATGTTCATGATGGTGATCTTCGGCTATGGCATTTCCCTGGACGTGGAAAACCTCGCGTTCGCCGTCTACGACCAGGACCAGACGCCGCAAAGCCGCGCCTACTTGGAAGCCTTTCGTAGCTCACGCTATTTCGCCGAGCAGTCGCCCATTCAGGATTCGACTGAGTTGCACCGACGCCTGCAACGTTCGGAAATCAAACTGGCCCTGGAGATTCCGCCCGGTTTTGGCCGCGACCTCTACGCCGGTCGCCAGCCCACAGTGGCCGCGTGGCTCGATGGCGGCATGCCGTTTCGCGCGGAAACCAGCCGCAACTACGTCGAGGCCGTACACCAGGGCAACCTTGCGCAACTGGCCGAACTGAGCAGCCTGCCCCGCAACGACCTGACCGCCGCCAGGCTGGAGACGCGCTTTCGCTATAACCAGGACGTGGTCAGCGTGAACGCCATCGGCCCCGGAGTGATGGCGCTGATCCTGGCGTTTATCCCGGCGATGCTCACCGCCCTCGGCATCGTGCGCGAGAAGGAGCTGGGCTCGATCACCAACTTCTACGCCACGCCGCTGACCCGCCTGGAGTTCCTGCTTGGCAAACAGGCGCCCTACCTCGCCGTCAGCCTGGTCAACCTGGCGGTATTGGTGGCGATGAACCGCTGGTTGTTCGGCGTACCGTTCAAGGGCAGCGGCCTGACACTGGCGTTCGGCGGGTTGCTGTACGTGCTGGCGACCACCAGCATGGGCCTGCTGATTTCGGCGTTCACCCGTACGCAGATCGCGGCGATCCTCGGCACGATGATCATCACCAGCCTGCCGACGATCCAGTTCTCCGGGCTGATCGTGCCACGCTCGTCACTGGAAGGAGCGGCGGCATTGATGGGCATGCTGTTTCCGGCCGGGCACTTTCTGGATATCGCCGTGGGCACGTTCACCAAGGCCCTGGACCTGCGCCAGTTGTGGCCGCAATGCCTGGCGCTGTTCGGGTTTTTCGTCGGGTTTACTGGGCTGAGCCTGATCATGCTCAAGAAGCAGGAGGCCTGATGCACACGTTCGCGCACATCCTGCGGCTGGGGGTCAAGGAGCTGACCAGCCTGCGACACGACAGCGTGTTGCTGCTGTTTTTGTTCTACGCCTTCACCGTCGCCATCTATATGCCCGCCGCCGGCTCGGTGATCGGCGTGCACAACGCCAGCGTGGCGTTTGTGGACGAAGACCACAGCTCACTCTCACGCCAAATGGCCGAGGCGTTGCAGCCGCCCGAGTTCCAAGCGCCTGTGCCGTTACCCTATGACCAGTTGGACAAGGTCATGGACAGCGGCGAATACACCTTCGTGATCAATGTGCCAGCGAACTTCCAGGCCGACCTGTTGGCAGGGCGCCAGCCGGGCGTGCAGGTGAATGTGGATGCCACGGCGATGAGCCAGGCGTTCATGGGCGCGGGCTACATTGGGCGGATATTTCAACGCGAACTGCTGACCAGCAGCGGACAAGCCGATGCCGCCGGCCAGGCGCCCGCGTTGCTGACCACCCGCGCCCTGTTCAACACCAACTTGGAAGGTGGCTGGTTCCTGGCGGTGATCCAGATCGTCAACAACATCACCATCCTGGCTATCGTGCTGACCGGCACGGCGCTGCTGCGCGAACGCGAGCACGGCACCCTCGACCATCTGCTGGTACTGCCACTGACGGCGCTGGAAATCATGCTGGCGAAAATCTGGAGCAACATGCTCGTGGTGGTGCTATGCACCTGGCTGTCGCTGGAAGTGGTGGTCAAAGGCCTGCTCGGCGTACCGCTGGCCGGGTCGCTGAGCTTGTTTCTGTTCGTGACGGCGCTGTACCTGTTTGCCAGCACCGCGCTGGGCATCTTCCTCGCCACCCTCGCCCGCTCGACGCCGCAGTTCGGCTTGCTGGCAATCCCGGTGATCATCCCGATGCTGCTGCTCTCAGGCGGCAGCACGCCGCTGGACAGCATGCCCGAGTGGCTGCAGTGGATAATGCAGGGCTCGCCGTCGACGCATTTTGTGAGTCTGAGCGCGGCGATTCTGTTTCGGGATGCGGGAGTAAGCGTAGTGTGGCCGGACTTGCTGGCGCTGGCGGGGATTGGGTTGGTGTTTTTTGCGGTGGCGTTGGCGCGGTTTCGTAAAAGCCTCGCCTCCTGAGAATGATGCCCTCGCCACAAGAGCACCGTTCTGCCCGTCACATAAGTGGGGTTACTGGATGATCAAGTTGTTGAACAACAGGTCTTCCACCACCGGCTTGCCCGTCTCGTCGTTCATCACTTGCTGGGTTTGCTTCAACGCTTCCTGGCGCAGCTTTTCCTTGCCTTCAACGGTGCTCATGGCCTCGTTGAAGGCAAGGAAAAGCTGCGCCAGGAGCTGGTTGCGGATCAATGGATCGTTGGCTTTGACCAGTGCTGCCGCCTCGGTGCCGGTCACGCGCAGGGCGATGTCGGCCTTGAACACCTTGAGCTTCGCCGTGCCATCCAGGCCATAGTTACCCACGAACGGCGGGCTCAGGCTGATATAGCTGACTTTCGGCGCCTCGCCTTCTTTGGCCTCTTCGGCCTGGGCTGCCATCGGCAAGGTCAGGGCCAGCATCAATAGGATCCACGCTTTCACAGTTCATTCCTCACATTCGGTTGCCGGGTAGCATAACGCTAGCAAGGCAGAGCACAAGCTTATGGCGACTTATCAGGCCCGGGCATGCTCGTTGACCCAGGGGCATACCCTCCTACACTTATCGGCCACGACGCCAAAAGGAATAGTCCGATGAAAGCTGTGCTGTGCAAAGCCTTCGGCCCCGCCGAAACCCTGGTGCTGGAAGAGATCGCCAGCCCGGCGATCAAGAAGAACGAAATCCTGCTGGACGTGCATGCCGCCGGGGTCAACTTCCCGGACACCCTGATTATCGAGGGCAAGTACCAGTTCAAGCCGCCCTTCCCGTTCTCGCCGGGTGGCGAAGCGGCGGGCGTGGTCAGTGAAGTGGGCGAAAAAGTCAGCCACCTCAAAGTCGGTGACCGGGTCATGGCGCTGACCGGCTGGGGCAGCTTTGCCGAACAGGTCGCGGTGCCGGGCTATAACGTGCTGCCGATCCCGCCGAGCATGGACTTCAACACGGCCGCCGCGTTCAGCATGACCTACGGCACGTCCATGCACGCGCTGAAACAACGGGCCAACCTGCAACCCGGCGAAACCCTGTTGGTCCTGGGCGCCTCCGGAGGCGTGGGCCTGGCCGCCGTGGAAATCGGCAAGGCCATGGGCGCACGGGTGATCGCTGCCGCCAGCAGCGCCGACAAACTGGCGGTGGCGAAGGCCGCCGGCGCCGATGAGCTGATCAACTACAGCGAAACCAGCCTGAAAGACGAGATCAAGCGCCTGACCGACGGCAACGGTGCCGATGTGATCTACGACCCGGTGGGGGGCGACCTGTTTGACCAAGCCGTCCGTGCCATCGCCTGGAACGGCCGCTTGCTGGTGGTGGGGTTTGCCAGCGGGCGCATCCCGGAGCTGCCGGTGAACCTGGCGCTGCTCAAGGGTGCGGCGGTGGTGGGGGTGTTCTGGGGTTCATTTGCCCAGCGGCAGCCGCAGGACAATGCGGCGAATTTCCAGCAATTGTTCGGCTGGTACGCCGAGGGCAAGTTGAAGCCGTTGGTGTCGCAGGTGTATCCGCTGGAACAAGCCGCCCAGGCGATCAATGACCTGGGGCAGCGCAGGGCGGTGGGCAAGGTCGTCGTCCAAACGCGCTGAGCGATGTGAAATGCGCTCACAGGTGGAAGGGGGCTTGCTCCCGATTGCAGGGTGTCAGTCACTGAATCTGTCGACTGAGCCACCGCTATCGGGCGCAAACCCCCTCCCACATTTGGGTCTCCATCATCCTGAAGAACTCAACCACGACCCGCACTTATCTATTAGCGACATGTTCATAAGAGAACATGCAATTGCGCTCATTTCCTGTGTTTGCCACTAAGAGGCGATGCTATTTTCGGTAACGAAACTGTAACATTCGCATCCGCAGTCAAAACAAGAAATCTGGAGCCCTTGAATGTTTGCTTTCTTTCGTCCTGCCGCACATCAGGCGCCCCTGCCTGAAGAAAAAATAGACAGTACCTACCGACGCCTGCGCTGGCAGATCTTCGCCGGTATTTTCTTCGGTTACGCCGGGTACTACCTGCTGCGCAAAAACTTCTCCCTCGCCATGCCGTACCTGATCGACGAGGGTTACACCCGTGGCGAACTGGGCCTGGCGATGTCCGCCATCGCGATTGCCTACGGCCTGTCCAAATTCCTCATGGGCCTGGTGTCCGACCGCTCCAACCCGCGCTATTTCCTGCCCTTCGGCCTGCTGGTTTCAGCAGGGGTGATGTTCATTTTCGGTTTCGCACCTTGGGCGACGTCCAGCGTGACCATGATGTTCATTTTGTTGTTCATCAATGGCTGGGCCCAGGGCATGGGCTGGCCACCGAGCGGACGCACCATGGTGCACTGGTGGTCGCAGAAAGAACGCGGTGGCGTGGTGTCGGTGTGGAACGTGGCGCATAACGTCGGCGGCGGCCTGATCGGCCCGCTGTTCCTGCTGGGCATGGCCTGGTTCAACGACTGGCATGCGGCGTTCTATGTACCGGCGACAGTGGCCTTGGCAGTGGCGGCGTTTGCCTTCATCACCATGCGCGACACGCCGCAGTCGGTCGGCCTGCCGCCGATTGAGAAATACAAGAACGATTACCCGGAAGGCTACGACGCCAGCCACGAAGACGAATTCAGCGCCAAGGAAATTTTCGTCAAGTACGTGCTGCGCAATAAAATGCTGTGGTACATCGCCTTCGCCAACGTCTTCGTCTACCTGCTGCGCTACGGCGTACTGGATTGGGCACCGACCTACCTCAAGGAAGCCAAGCACTTCACGGTCGATAAATCATCCTGGGCGTACTTCTTCTACGAATGGGCGGGTATCCCAGGCACGCTGCTGTGCGGCTGGATGTCGGACAAGATCTTCCGTGGCAACCGTGGCCTGACCGGTATCGTGTTCATGGCGCTGGTGACCGTGGCGACCCTGGTGTACTGGCTCAACCCGCCGGGCAACCCGATGGTCGACATGATCGCGCTGGTGTCCATCGGCTTCCTGATCTACGGCCCGGTGATGCTGATCGGCCTGCAAGCGCTGGAACTGGCACCGAAGAAAGCCGCCGGCACCGCGGCAGGTTTCACCGGTCTGTTCGGTTACCTGGGCGGTTCGGTGGCGGCGAGCGCGGCCATGGGCTATACCGTGGACCATTTCGGCTGGGACGGTGGTTTTGTGCTGCTGATCGGCGCGTGCGTATTGGCGATCGCCTTCCTGATCCCCACGCTGTGGCACACCAACAGCGTCAGCTCGGCGCGTTAATCGCCTGAGCAATCCTTTGCACAACGCTTGAGCCGCGCCTCCAGGTTTTTATCTGGCATGGCGTGGCTACGCAGGGCGTTGACGGTCTGCTCGACATAATCGCGAGTGGTGCCGTAACGCCCGCAAGCGCTTTGCAACACATGGTTCAGCACGATGTCGGGCAGGTTGCCGGCGTAGCTGGGCAGGTGTCGCTCCAATACAAACCCGAGCGCCTGCACGGTACTGCCATCCTCAAGACGGCAACTGAGCCAGTGCGGCCGATAGGAGGGGTAAGGCATCTCGCGCTGCCACAGGGCATACAGCGAGGCCTCCAACTGATCTTCCGGCAAGCGGTAAGCGAACCCACTGCAAGAGCCTCCACGGTCCAGACCAAACACCAGCCCCGGCAACTCCGGCGTGCCCCGATGCTCGTGAGACCACAGGTACAGGCCCCGGTGATAACCGTGAACCCGCGCCCGCACGCGCTCGGTCGACGAGCATTCAGGCCGCCAGATCAGCGAACCATACGCAAACAGCCAGACCGGCCCACCCTTATGCCGAGCCATGGTGGCTTGCATCGAGCTCATCAATTGTTCGTGAGTGAGTTGCGGCCCAAGATCGAGTCGCGGAGGGTAAGCCAATTGCAAAAGATCGGTTTCAATGGCGGTCATGGCAAATCGCTTAGGTCTCCTGTGCTCTTACCAGTTATAGGCAACTTTACCGTAATAGAACGCGCCGCTGTAACCGTACGGCGAAAAAGTGCTATAGGCCAAATTGCCACCACTGCTGGCAAAGGCGTTGACCTTCTCCGGGTACTTATCAGTGACGTTGTCGCCGCCCAGGGTGAAGGTCCAGTTCTTCAGCTTGTAGTCTGCCGACAGGTCCAGCACCCAGGCCGCCTTGAAGGTCTGGTCATTGACCTTGTCTGCCTGGTAGCTGGTGAATTCACCATAGCGCACCAGGTTGCTGTGCAGCGCCCAACGGCCGAACGTGAAGTCGTTACCCAGGCTCAGCTTGTGTTGTGGCGTGGTATCGCCGAGCAAACCGATACGCTCGCGACGGTCCACGCGCAACAGGTTCACACCCAGGCTGTCGAGAATCGCCGGGTTGGCTTTTACGTCAGTGACTTTGGTGTGGTTGTAGTTATAGCCCACGGTGCTGTTCCAGCGGATACCGTTATCGAATTGGTAGCGATAGTTGGCCACGAGGTCGACACCGTCGGTGCTGGTGTCAGTCGCGTTAGTGAAGTAGCGGGCGCTGGTGTAGTTGATGTTGCCCACGCCATTGGCTTGCAGGTAGGCAATCGCCGCCGGGTTGAGGTTCAGGTTTGACGACAGGCTGATGCGGTCGCGGATGTCGATACGGTACACATCGAGCGTCACGGTCAGGTCATCGGCAGGCTCCAGCACCAGGCCGAGGCTGTAGTTGCGCGACTTTTCAGCCTTGAGGTCTTCGGCGCCGAGCAAGCGAGCCACCTGGCTGTTGGCCGGGAAGGTGCCCGCTTCCTGGACGGTACTGCCGATCAGTTGCGATGAGGTGTAGGCAAAGTTCTGCTGGGCCAGGGACGGCGCGCGGAAACCATTGGAAATACTGCCGCGCAAGGCCACCTGCGGGGTGAAGTCGTAGCGGGCCGACAGCGAGCCACTGACGTTGGAACCGAAGTCGCTGTAGTCCTCATGGCGCACGGCGGCGGAGGCGCTGAGTTTTTCGGTGAAATTGGTTTCCAGGTCCAGGTACTGCGCCCAGTTATGCCGTGTGCTCGTACCGGCGTCGGCGTCGCGGAAACCGCCCAGGCCGGAGCTGCCGGTCTGGAAGTAGGACGCCGGCTCACCCGCTTCGATCTCGTAACCCTGGTGCAGGTATTCGCCACCAAAGGCCACGGAGACCGGGTAAGGCAGGAAGCCCACGTCGAACTCACGCGACAGGTCCAGGCTGATCTGCTTCTGATCGTTGCTCAGGGTGCCGTTGTTGAACTTGCGCGGCGTGGCCAGGCCCAGGGACGTGTTGATGGTTTCGGTGCCCAGCTCGTACTGGTTCTTGCCGTAGTTGGCCGACAGGTCGTAATGCCAGTCGTAGGCCAACAGCCCGCGCAGGCCCACCACCAGCGAGGTGTCTTCCAGGTTGCCCTTGATCAGCGGCAGGTAGCCGTTGGGGTTGAGTGCCGCGATGTTGTTGGAGGCGTTGCTCGCCCGGTAAAACGCTGCCGTCTCCCCGCGCCGTTTGCTGTAGCCACCGAAGCTGTAGAACTCGGCGGCATCGTTGAAGGCATATTCCGAGTTGAACTGGAATTTGCCTTCATCGGTGGCCGGCTCGCCCTGGCGGAACACGCGCTGGCCGTAGGTGGTGGAACCGATGCTGGCTGGGCGGTAATCATTGCCGGCGCGGTTGGTGTAATCGTTATCGGCGCCTTCGGCCGACAGGTTGATAAAGCCGTTGTCGCCCAGCGCCAGGCCGGTATTGCCGCTGACATTACGCTGGATACCGTCGCCCTTCTTGTACTCGCCGAACTTGGTGGAGATCGAGCCGCCCTGGTCGGCGTGCTTGAGGATCACGTTGATCACCCCGGCAATCGCATCGGAGCCATAGCGGGCGGACGCGCCGTCGCGCAGCACTTCGATATGGTCCACCGCCGACAGCGGGATCGCGTTCAAGTCCGCCGGTGCAGAGCCACGGCCCACCGCCCCACCCAGGTTGACGAAGGCGCTGGTGTGGCGACGTTTGCCATTGACCAGCACCAGCACCTGATCCGGCGACAGGCCGCGCAATTGCGCAGGACGCACCAGTTCGGCGCCGTCCACCAGGCTTGGGCGTGGGAAATTGATCGACGGAATCAGCCGCGCCAACACCGCGCCCAACTCATCGGAACCTGTGCTGCGCAAGGTATCTCCGGAAATCACATCGATCGGTGACAGCGAAGCACTGGCCGTACGCTCCTGGGCGCGGGTACCGGTGACGATCACAGTGTCGAGCTTGGGTGTATCGGTGGCGGACGTTTCGGCCGCAAAGACGGGATTGAAACCCACAGCGGTCAGCAAATTGGCCGACAAAATCGCCGTGTACAGCGCGTGTTGCTTGTAGCTCCCCATACCGCTCCCCTTGAATCAAAAACCAGAACGTCGTGCTCTGAGTTCGTACGATCGGTCCGGCTGGCGGGCGGTGGCGGTCAGTGATTGGTTGTTGTGAGTGTTCGGTAGTCCGTTGATATATAGCCTAATGATATTTATGAAACAAATTAAATACCTTTAAAGAATAAGCGAATGCATAAGCGAATCCGCCCATTCATCAGGATTGAGCGCGCCAATCTCGCTACTTTCAGCCCCGGTTCAGCCTGGGAACGTGCCAAACCCTCAAAATAACGCACACATCACGACCCACCTAGCCGCCCAATAATCGACTACCGAGGTCGCACCCATGAAGAAATTCCGAATGCCTGGCCTATTGCTGCTGGCCCAGGCCACCACCGCACTGGCGGGCGAAACATCCGCTACCGAGGACGACAAAGGCTTCTGGTATGCACAGACCAGCGTCTACACGCGGCACTTCGCGCCCGACCCGGACCACAACAACAACCAGGATCTGATCGGCCTGGAGCGCAACGAAGCATCCGGTTTTGTGTACGGCGGGGCGACGTTCCGCAACTCGTTCCGCCAACGCTCGTACTACGCCTATGCGGGCAAGCGCTATGACATGGCCGACTATCCGGTGTATTTGAAGCTGACAGGCGGGGCGATCCAAGGTTATCGCGGCAAGTACCGCGACAAGATCCCGTTGAATCGTTTCGGCGTGGCGCCGGTGATCATTCCGTCCGTGGGCACGCATTACGGGCCGGTGGCGGCGGAGTTAGTGTTGCTGGGGTTCAATGCGGCGATGGTGACGACGGGATTGCGATTCTAAGCAGGCACCGTCCAGCGTGGGAGCGGGCTTACTGGGGCGAGGGAGCTTGCTGTGGCGAGGGAGCTTGCTCCCGTTCGACAGCGCAGCTGGAGCCGGCTCTTTGGGCGGCGCTTCGCCCCCCAGCGCAAGCCAGCGTGCTCGCCACAGCAAGCCCGCACAATTTGATCGGCATGCAACCGTGATGTTTTGCCCGGCTCAGGGCCGTGGCGCGTAGGCAAACACATCGGCACGCATCTGGTGCGCATCCATACCGGCCTCGACCAGGGCATCCAGGGTGCCGTAGATCATCGCCGGTGAACCGCTGGCGTAGACGTGCACCGACTTGAGGTCGGTGATGTCTTCGCACACCGCTTCGTGCAGCAACCCGCAGCGCCCTTCCCAGCCGCACAAGTCACTGACGACTTTGTGCAGGAACAGGTTGGGCAGTTGCAGCCACTGGTCCCAGTGTTCTATCTGGTAGAAATCTTCCGGGCGACGCACGCCCCAGTACAGGTGCACCGGGTGCTTGAAGCCGGACGCGCGACAATGTTCGATCAGGCTATGCATCTGCGCCATGCCGGTGCCGGCGGCGATCAACACCAGCGGCCCATCCGGCAACTCGGCCAAATGGGTGTCGCCGAACGGCAGCTCCACACGGGCCATCTGATTGCGCTGCAGTTGCTCCAGCAAGCTACGCGCGCTGTCCTCGCGGGCCAGCACATGCAGCTCCAGCTCGCGCCCGGCATGGGGCGCCGACGCCAGGGAAAACGCCGACTTCTCGCCATTCTCCCGCTCGATCATCAAGTATTGCCCGGCGTGGTAACGCACCGCCTTGCCGGCTGGCGCCCGCAGGCGCACACGCCACACGTCGCCACCGACCTCTACACATTCACTCAATTGGCACGACAACTTGCGCAACGGCAACTCTCCCGGCGCCAGCACGCCATCCCACAACACAATGCAGTCTTCCAGCGGCTCAGCGATGCAGGTGTAGAACTCGCCGTGGTCACGCACCTCACCGGCTTGCTGCACGCGGCCTTCCACCAACAGCGCCGCGCACACATGGCACACGCCGTTGCGGCAGGCCTGGGGGCATTCGTAGCCCAGGCGGCGCGCACCTTCGAGGATTCGCTCGCCAGGGACCAGCTCCAGCACAGCGCCGGAAGGTTGCAGGGTTACACGCATCAATCTATTCCCAATTCTTTCCAGATCGCATCAACACGCGCGGTGACGGCTTCATCCTTGACGATCACTCTGCCCCACTCGCGGGTGGTTTCACCCGGCCATTTGTGGGTAGCGTCCAGGCCCATCTTCGACCCCAGGCCAGACACGGGCGACGCGAAGTCGAGGTAGTCGATCGGCGTGTTGTCGATCATCACCGTGTCGCGCTTGGGGTCCATGCGCGTGGTGATGGCCCAGATCACGTCGTTCCAGTCGCGGGCATTGATGTCGTCGTCGGTGACAATAACGAACTTGGTGTACATGAACTGTCGCAAAAACGACCACACACCGAGCATTACCCGCTTGGCATGACCGGGGTACGACTTCTTCATGGTCACGATGGCCATACGGTACGAGCAGCCTTCCGGCGGCAGGTAGAAGTCGGTGATCTCCGGGAATTGCTTCTGCAGGATCGGCACGAACACTTCGTTGAGCGCCACGCCGAGAATGGCCGGCTCATCCGGCGGACGGCCGGTGTAGGTGCTGTGGTAGATCGGTTTGATCCGATGGGTGATGCGCTCGACGGTGAACACCGGGAAGCTGTCGACTTCGTTGTAGTAGCCGGTGTGGTCGCCGTAAGGGCCTTCATCCGCCATTTCGCCGGGATGAATCACGCCTTCGAGGATGATTTCAGCAGTCGCCGGCACTTGCAGGTCGTTGCCGCGGCACTTCACCAGCTCGGTACGGTTGCCGCGCAACAGGCCAGCGAAAGCGTATTCGGACAGGCTGTCAGGCACCGGGGTCACGGCCCCGAGGATGGTGGCCGGGTCGGCACCCAGGGCCACGGAGACCGGGAACGGTTTACCAGGGTGTTTTTCGCACCACTCGCGGAAGTCCAAGGCACCGCCACGGTGGCTCAGCCAGCGCATGATCACCTTATTGCGGCCGATCACTTGCTGGCGGTAGATACCGAGGTTCTGGCGATCCTTGTTCGGGCCTTTGGTGACGGTCAGGCCCCAGGTGATCAGCGGGCCGACGTCGCCGGGCCAGCAGGTCTGTACCGGCAGCATGGCGAGGTCGACATCATCGCCTTCGATGACCACTTCCTGGCACACCGCGTCCTTGACCACCTTGGGGGCCATGGCAATGATCTTGCGGAAGATCGGCAGCTTCGACCAGGCATCCTTCAGCCCCTTGGGTGGCTCGGGCTCCTTGAGGAAGGCCAGCAACTTGCCGATCTCGCGAAGCTCGCTGACCGACTCGGCGCCCATGCCAAAAGCCACGCGCTCGGGGGTACCGAAGAGGTTGCCCAGCACCGGAATATCAAAGCCGGTCGGGTTCTCGAACAGCAGCGCCGGGCCCTTGTTGCGCAGGGTACGGTCGCAAATCTCAGTCATTTCCAGCACCGGGGAAATCGGCATCTGGATACGTTTCAACTCTCCGCGCTGCTCAAGTTGCTGCACGAAATCCCGAAGATCCTTGAATTTCATTAACCATGCCACCCGTAAAATAGGCGTACATCCTACCTGCTCTGAAGGCAGCTGGCAGCTTAATTGGCCGTCAGCCGCCGTGATTGCAAGGAACTGAACAGCGGTTCCAGGAAGGCCTCGATGTGCCGCGCGCCCACGTCAGAGAGGTGGTTGTCGTCGGTGTACAACGCGCGACCATTGAGCTCGACCCGGCACAGGCCATCGGCGCCACACAGCAGGGGCGCGGGGTCCAACACGGTCACGCCGCTGTCGGCCGCCGCCAGTTCGTCAAACAACTGAGTGATAAAGGCCTGGCGCTTCATATGTTCCTCCACGGGCAGCCCTTCCTTGTCCACCGGACGGTGCATCATGGCCAGGCGACTGAGGCGGTACGGCACAATGATTTCCTGCAACGGCACCTCCTTGACCAGCCACACCCGATGCCCGGCGGCGCGCAGCCCTTTAATGCGCTCGCGCAGGCCCTGGGCGAAGCGCTCTTCAGCCACGGCGCGTACGTAGTTGCCGGTGGCAGGGTCTTTGAGCGCATGCTCTTTGTCCCCTGACATTTGCCCATAGAGGTACAGGCTCCAGCGCGCCACCAGCACTACATCGCTGAACGGCTGTTCGGCCATGGCTTTCTCGACCCGCTGGTTGAAATGCGCGCAACGGGCAATATTCTCCAGGCCATCCAACGGCATGCAGCCAGCGAAGCTCGCCTGCACCAGGCTGATATCGTGACGTTTGGCGCCGTCCTCGAGTGCCGGAATCAATGCGGTGGCATGGCTGTCACCCCAGACCAGCGCGGACACTGAGCTGTTTTTGGGACCGAAGTGGCAAAACAGGCGTTCATCCGGCGTGTTTTTGTCGGCCATGCACGCCATCAACGCCGGGCTCCATGTTTTCGCCTGGGCATAACGCAGCGCCTGTTCGGACAGGCGCCAGGGCACCCCTTTGGCTTCACGCAACGCCAAACCGGTAAAACCAAGGCACAGGATCCCGGCGAGACCCGCCGCCAGGATCGCCTTGCGGCCCGCCAGCAAGCGCTTTTCGCGAAACGGTGCCTCCACGAATCGCCAGGACAGATAGCCCAGCACCAGGCTCACCAGCATCAGGCCCGCCAACTCAAACGGGCTCAAACCGTCCACCGCCGCATAGTTGGCGTACACGAACACCGGCCAGTGCCACAGGTACCAGGAATATGAAATGAGCCCCACGCCCACCATCACCCGAGAGCTCAACAAGCGCCCGACCCAGGTGTGTTGCTGCCCGTTGGCCCAGATCAACCCGACCACGCCCAGCACCGGCAGCAACGCGGCAGCACCAGGAAACGGCGTGTGTCGATCGAAACCGAACACGGCAATCAGGATCAACGCCAGGGAGACCAGGCTGATCCCTTGGGCCAGGGCGGGCGGGGCGCGCCAGTCACGCAGGGGCATCACCGCCAGCATCGCCCCGGCGAGTAACTCCCAGGCACGCAGGTGCAGCAGATAGAACGCTTTTTGCGGCTGATGCGTGACCGCCCAGACGCTCATGCCGAATGACACCAGCAACACACCCAGCAACGCCAGCCGCCAGTGTTTCAAACGGCTTGAAAGCAGGGTCAGCAACAGCGGAAAGACAATGTAGAACTGCTCTTCCACTGCCAACGACCAGGTATGCAGTAACGGCTTGATGTCGGAGGCCGCATCAAAATAACCGTGCTGGCGTGCAAACAGCAGGTTGGAGCTGAAGGTCGCCTGATAGTGCGCCGAGCGCCCCAACGCTTCGTAGTCCTTGGGCGCCAGCAGGAACCAACCCACCACCAGCGTCGCCGCCATCATCACAAACAGCGCCGGCAGAATACGCCGGGCACGGCGCGCCCAGAACTCCACGAAACTGAAACGCCCGGCCTGACGTTCGCGCCAGATGATCGAGGTGATCAGAAAACCGGAAATCACGAAAAACACATCGACGCCGACAAAACCGCCAGTGACGCCTGGAACGCCAAAATGGAACAGCACGACTGCCAGGACAGCAATAGCACGCAGGCCGTCGATGTCTCTTCGATAAGCAAGAACGGTCATAAACAATGGTCAGCCAGATACGAATGGGGATGAGCGTAGCCGCACTCACCTATTTTTGTTTCTTAACTGACACTTGAGGCACTCAAACCTCCCCTTTTCGACACAAAAAAAATGGCGCCCCTGAGGGCGCCATTTTTTCGGACCTGAAACGTGGTTTTACTTACGCTTCATCGACAAGAAGAACTCATCGTTGGTCTTGGTGGTTTTCAGCTTGTCGATCAAGAACTCGATGGCAGCGACTTCGTCCATCGGGTGCAGCAGCTTGCGCAGGATCCACATACGCTGCAGTTCGTCATCGGCAGTCAGCAACTCTTCGCGGCGGGTACCGGAACGGTTGATGTTGATCGCCGGGAACACGCGTTTTTCCGCGATGCGACGGTCCAGGGGCAGTTCCATGTTGCCGGTACCCTTGAACTCTTCGTAGATCACTTCGTCCATCTTCGAACCGGTTTCAACCAGTGCGGTGGCGATAATGGTCAACGAGCCGCCTTCCTCGATGTTCCGCGCGGCGCCGAAGAAACGCTTCGGTTTCTCCAGGGCGTGGGCATCGACACCACCGGTCAATACCTTGCCGGAGCTCGGGATCACGGTGTTATAGGCGCGGGCCAGACGGGTGATGGAGTCGAGCAGGATCACCACGTCCTTCTTGTGTTCGACTAGGCGCTTGGCCTTCTCGATCACCATTTCGGCAACCTGCACGTGGCGGGTTGGCGGTTCATCGAACGTGGAGGCAACCACTTCGCCGCGCACAGTGCGCTGCATTTCGGTCACTTCTTCCGGACGCTCATCGATCAACAGCACGATCAGGTGAACTTCAGGATTGTTACGTGCGATGTTCGCTGCAATGTTCTGCAGCATGATGGTCTTACCGGCCTTTGGCGGTGCGACGATCAGGCCACGTTGGCCTTTGCCGATCGGGGCACACAGGTCGATGACACGGCCGGTCAAGTCTTCGGTGGAACCGTTACCGGCTTCCATCTTCATGCGCACGGTCGGGAACAGCGGCGTCAGGTTCTCGAAGAGAATCTTGTTTTTCGCGTTCTCGGGACGATCGAAGTTGATCGTGTCGACCTTGAGCAGGGCGAAATAACGCTCGCCTTCCTTCGGAGGGCGGATCTTGCCAACAATGGTGTCGCCGGTGCGCAAGTTGAAGCGACGGATCTGGCTCGGCGAGACGTAGATATCGTCTGGGCCGGCGAGATAGGAGGCGTCTGCAGAGCGGAGGAAGCCGAAGCCGTCCTGGAGAATCTCCAGCACGCCATCACCGGAGATTTCCTCGCCGCTTTTCGCGTGCTTTTTCAGCAGGGAGAAAATCACGTCCTGCTTGCGCGAACGGGCCATATTTTCTATGCCCATTTCTTCGGCCAGTTGGAGCAGGTCGGTAATCGGCTTTTGCTTGAGTTCAGTCAGATTCATATAGGAATGACGTAATCATTTATGGAGGGGGGAAATTAAGCTTTTGGCTTAATGAGGCCGCGCCGCGGAGAAGGCGACAGGATCGCGTACTAATCGAAAAGGAGTGCGTCGGCGACGGCTTGCAGGGGGCAGTGGAGAAACCAGTGCGGGGCCGAATGTACCACCTGAGTTTCGGAGCGTCTAGCCCTGTTTTACGAAAAAGCCCCGCGATTTGCGGGGCTTTTTTGACGACGCTTAGATGTTGGCGTCGAGGAAAGCTTGCAGCTGGGACTTCGACAGCGCGCCCACTTTAGTGGCTTCGACGTTGCCGTTCTTGAACAGCATCAGCGTAGGAATACCGCGCACGCCGTGCTTGGCCGGGGTTTCCTGGTTGTCGTCGATGTTCAGCTTGGCGATGGTCAGCTTGCCTTCGAAAGTGGTCGCAATGTCGTCCAGAACCGGAGCGATCATTTTGCAAGGGCCGCACCATTCAGCCCAGTAGTCAACCAGCACCGGGCCAGCAGCCTTGAGTACTTCGGCCTCAAAGGTCGCGTCGGTGACGTGCTTGATAAGATCGTTGCTCATGGATGTCTCCGGATTGTAAGCAAAAAAAACGTGGCCCATCATAGCCGCCCTTCCCCCGTTCAGGAAGCCGCCTCTGATTGAGTCTTGCTATGGTGGCGCATGAGTTTGCGTATAGCCCAACTCACGGCGTTACGGGAGTCACGAAGGCGATGCCCGTGCGCAACGCCGCATTGCGCACGTGTTCCTGCATGGTTTTCTGCGCCGCCGCACTGGCGCGCCGGGCCAGGGCACGCAGGATCTTGCGGTGCTCCTGCCAGGTTTCCATGGCCCGCTCCGGCCGGATGAACGGTAGTTTCTGGCTCTCCAGGAACACCTCGGCGCTGGCGCTCAGGATACTCACCATGGCTTGGTTACCGCTGGCCAGCAGGATGCGTTGGTGAAATTCAAAGTCCAGCCGCGCGGCGGCTTCAAAGTCGCCGACCTTGAGCACCTTGCGCATCGCTTCGACGTTGTCTTCCAGGCGGTCCAGTTCATCCGTCGTCAACGTGACCGCCGCCAGCCCCGCCGCAAACCCCTCAAGGGCGTATCGCAACTGGAAGATATCCAGCGGCGTGGCCTGCGCCGCGAATGGCCAGGCAAACCCTGGCGATTCCTCGGGCGCTTGCACGAACACCCCCTTGCCAGGCTGCACACTCACCACTCCCAAGGCACTCAGTGACGACAACGCCTCGCGCAACGACGCCCGGCTCACGCCCAACTGCACGGCCAGGTCACGCTGGGACGGCAACGCATCGCCCGGCCCGAAGCCTTGCTCCTTGATCAGTTTGCGGATGGCCTGCAGGGCCGCTTCCGGTACGGCTTGGGCGATGGAATTCATAAAAAACTCAAGGTTCCAGTCAACTGAGCGGCTAGTTGTAAAGCTATTCGCGGCAGGCGGCAAGCCACGCCCCAAAGGCGCTCGCCCGATTCTGCCAGCGCTCGAAAAGGGTGCGAAAAGCCCGACAACTGTTCAGACCAGTAAGACCACCTCGGCTCAATAAACACCAGCCTTACAGACGATCTGAGCGGTACTGGCATGGGCTGTGCACTGGGCAAATCCAGAAAATCCCTTCGCCCTTCTCGGAGAGTTGCCATGACCAAGCGCTACAGCGCCCTGCTTACTGCCCTGTTCGCCAGCCTGATGCTGAGCCAGGCACCCGCCCAGGCCAATGGTCTGGACGACATCGTTGCCCGTGGCACCCTAAAGGTCGCCGTGCCCCAGGACTTCCCGCCGTTCGGCTCGGTCGGCCCTGACATGAAGCCTCGCGGCCTCGACATCGACACCGCCAAGCTGTTGGCCGACCAGCTCAAGGTCAAGCTGGAGCTGACCCCGGTGAACAGCACCAACCGTATTCCGTTCCTCACCACCGGCAAGGTCGACCTGGTGATTTCCAGCCTGGGCAAGAACCCCGAGCGCGAAAAGGTCATCGATTTCTCCAAGGCCTACGCGCCGTTCTACCTGGCCGTGTTCGGTCCGCCTGATGCCGCCATCAGCAGCGTCGACGACCTCAAGGGCAAGACCATCAGCGTGACCCGTGGCGCCATTGAAGACATCGAGCTGACCGCCGTCGCGCCCAAGGAAGCCACGATCAAACGCTTCGAAGACAACAACTCGACCATCGCCGCCTACCTGGCCGGCCAGGTCGACCTGATTGCCAGCGGTAACGTGGTGATGGTGGCGATCAGCGAGCGCAACCCGAAACGCGTGCCGGCGTTGAAGGTGAAGCTCAAGGATTCCCCCGTGTACGTGGGCGTGAACAAGAACGAGCCCGCACTGCTGGAGAAGGTCAATCAGATCCTGGTTGCGGCCAAGGCCGACGGCAGCCTGGAAAAGAACGCGATGCAGTGGCTCAAAGAACCATTGCCTGCTGATCTCTAAGGCGGAGCTGACCCATGGCCTATCAATTCGACTTTGTGCCGGTGCTGGCCAATACCGACCTGCTGCTGCGCGGCGCACTGTTCACCCTTGAGCTGACAGCGATCGGTGCGATCCTGGGGGTAGCCCTGGGCACCGTCGGAGCGGTGGTGAGGGCGTGGAAGATCCAGCCCTTCGCCTGGTGCTTCGGTGTGTATGTCGAGTTGATTCGCAACACACCGTTCCTGGTGCAGCTGTTCTTCATCTTCTTCGGCCTGCCGTCATTGGGGCTGAAAATTACCGAGTGGCAAGCCGCAGTGCTGGCGATGGTGATCAACTTGGGGGCCTACTCCACCGAGATCATCCGCGCCGGCATCCAAGCCATTCCCCGCGGGCAACTGGAAGCCGCCGCCGCGCTGGCCATGACGCGTTTCGAAGCCTTCCGTCATGTGGTGCTGCTGCCGGCGCTGGGCAAGGTATGGCCGGCGCTGAGCAGCCAGATCATCATCGTGATGCTCGGTTCGGCGGTGTGTTCCCAGATCGCCACCGAGGAGCTGAGCTTTGCCGCCAACTTTATCCAGTCGCGTAACTTCCGTGCGTTCGAAACCTATGCCCTGACCACCCTGGTGTACCTGTGCATGGCGCTGATGATTCGCCAGTTGCTCAATTGGATCGGTCGACGCTTCGTGATGAGGAACAGCCGATGAGTGATTTTTCCTTTTGGGACATCGTGCGTAACCTGGCCACCGGCCTGCAATGGACACTCCTGCTGTCGCTGGTGGCGTTTGTTGGTGGCGGCGTGATCGGTTTGCTGGTGATGACGATGCGCATCAGCCGCAAAGCCTTCCCGCGCAACGTGGCGCGCACCTATATCGAACTGTTCCAGGGCACACCGCTGCTGATGCAGCTGTTCCTGGTGTTTTTCGGCATTGCCCTGCTCGGCGTGGATATCTCGCCCTGGCTGGCGGCGGCCATTGCCCTGACCCTGTTTACCAGCGCCTACCTGGCCGAAATCTGGCGCGGCTGCGTCGACTCCATTGCCCATGGGCAATGGGAAGCGTCGGCCAGCCTGGCGCTTAACCCACTGGAGCAACTGCGCTACGTGATCCTGCCCCAGGCGCTGCGAATTGCCGTGGCGCCAACGGTGGGCTTCTCGGTGCAAGTCGTCAAAGGCACCGCCGTGACTTCGATCATAGGCTTTACCGAACTGACCAAGACCGGCGGCATGCTCGCCAACGCCACCTTCGAGCCCTTCATGGTCTACGGCCTGGTGGCCCTTGGTTACTTTTTGCTCTGCTACCCCTTGTCCCTCAGTGCGCGCTACCTGGAAAGGAGACTGCATGCCTCTGCTTAGAATTTCCGCCCTGCATAAGTATTACGGCGATCACCACGTACTCAAGGGCATCGACCTGACCGTTGAAGAAGGCCAGGTGGTGGCGATCATCGGCCGCAGCGGCTCGGGCAAGTCCACTTTGCTGCGAACCCTCAACGGCCTGGAATCCATCAACGACGGCGTGATCGAAGTCGATGGCGAATACCTGGACGCTGCCCGCGCCGACCTGCGCAGCCTGCGGCAGAAAGTCGGCATGGTGTTCCAGCAGTTCAACCTGTTCCCGCACCTGACTGTCGGCGAAAACGTCATGCTTGCGCCACAAGTGGTGCAGAAGGTGCCCAAGGCCAAGGCCGCCCAATTGGCCAGGCAAATGCTCGAACGCGTGGGGCTGGGCGAGAAATTCGACGCCTTCCCCGATCGCCTGTCCGGCGGCCAGCAACAACGCGTGGCGATTGCCCGCGCGCTGGCGATGTCACCCAAGGTGTTGCTGTGCGACGAGATCACCTCGGCCCTCGACCCGGAACTGGTCAACGAAGTGCTCAGCGTGGTGCGCCAACTGGCCAAGGACGGCATGACCCTGATCATGGTGACCCACGAAATGCGCTTCGCGCGGGAAGTCGGCGATAAGCTGGTGTTCATGCACCAAGGAAAGGTGCATGAAGTGGGTGACCCCAAGCAGCTGTTCGCCAACCCGCAAACGGTCGAACTGGCCAACTTCATCGGCTCTACGGAACAGTAGGACTGACCAGTTCGAATTGGCCATGCCCCTCCAGCAGCACCTCCCGGCGCACCGAGAGGGCATCGGCGGGCAAGTGAACCTCAATCTCTACCTGGGCCGTCAACCGGCGGCCCGTCACTGGCACACCGGCTGCGCTCGCCACCAATGTGCGGCCAGGTAACAGCCGCCCGTCAGCCGTTTCATCGGGTTGCCACGCCACCGGCCTGCCGTCGACCTGAGCCCGCCTCAGGCTCAACATGAAGCGTCCTTGCCGGCCAAACTGAAAACCCTGGGCATCGGCAGGCGCACCACTGAAGCGCAATGCCATTGCCGCCGGGTTGGCGCAGAGCACGCTCAGGTGCAGCGTACGCTGCGTATCCAGCCTCAGTGTCGAGCGACCGGACGACGTTTGCGAGGGACGAATCACCCCGTAATCGACCCGGGGCTCGCTCAAGGTCATCCGGCAGTCTTCGGCCCGCGCCTGGTTCACCAGCAGGGCGACGACCACCAGACACACGCCAGCGGCACGCGGGCCGTTCATCCGTTCAGCGAACATGGCATACCACGGGTGCGGTTTCGTAGAGTTGGTCATCGTCAGGCTCTTGCTCCGGGTTGACTTGCAGCAGGCAGGATTGCGAATCCGGCAATGAAACCTTCAGGGTTTGCGGCCCATCGATGTTGCTGAGGAAAATCATGCCCTCACCCACCACGCTGGTTACAAAGTTGTTGTCCTGGCCAAACACAGCAGCCCCTTGAGGCAAGGGCCGACCTTGTTCATCCTGAGCTTCAAGCAACAGGCGACGGACTTTCACCACATCAAAGTTGAGAATATTGACTGAACCCCGACCAGCGGCGAGCACCTTGGTCCCGTTCTTCAAGTCGACGCGCTTGGGCAGCGACTGGGTCTGCACCTGCAGATGGTTGTTGCTGTAAGCCTGCAGCCCGGGGATCACGGCCTGGCCACTGAAATCGGTCCATACCGGTCCTTGGGGCGTCGAGACCTTTGCCGCACCGATATCACCCACCGAGACAATGCCAAAGGTGTCCTGCACCGCATACGGCGAGAAGGTCACGCCGTGCTCATGGGCCACGATGCCGCCTTGCAGTTGGCCGGAATAGTTGGTGTTCGACGGGTCACGGTCGACGCCCAGGCTCACGCGGGTATAGAGCGGCAAGATGTCCACACGGCCACGCACGCTTTGCTCTCGTTCTTTCAGGTCCCGATCAACACCGACCTCGTAGTTCACATAGTCGTTGACCCGCTCGCTGAGGGCGGTGCCGGCATCCAGCCGGTCACCTCGACGACTGACGTAAGCGCTCACACGCCGATCATCGCCGAGCGGCACCGTGACCTGCAGCCGGACGGACGTGCCCTCGTCCAGCCGCTCGTCACGGCGACCGCCCCGAACCGGGTCCAGGCGCCGAGGCTCGGTCGCACCTACCTGAGCGTCGGCGATCAGGGCTACCCCCACGCCGTTGAAGGTGTTGTTCCACGAGGCAAAGAGGTGATCGTTGGAGTGCCCGTCAAATTGCGAGTTACGTGTGAAGCCGAGGGAGAAACCGCCCAGGGACGGGTCCGCCCAGCTCAAACCTGCCGTGTACTGGCGCTTGAAACGCGCATCCAGATCGTACCCTCGCGACGCCTGGCCGGCGTCCAGTACTTCCCGGTAGCCGCGGCTCTGTGCCGAGGCACTCAGGTTGATATCAAGGTTGGCAAATAACGGAGTCCCCAAAGACAGCGTGCTACGTGCGCCTCCCACCTCATCTTGAGCATCACGGGACAGGTTATGCCGCACACCCACGCTCACCTGGTGGAAAAATACACTGCTCAGGGAGCCGCCTGCCGACTGGTACTCATCGGTACTCAGCAGACCGAAGCCCAACGATGATCGCTGGCCCAATCCCCAGGTGCCGCTGCCCATGGCGACCACAGGGGACTCCCGGTTGTCGAGGGACGTCTCACGCACCTTGCCGAGGGAAAAATAGTACCCCGGCTCCACCGGCGCCCCACCACGAAAGGAAGCAGCGGGCACCACGAAACTGCGCTTGGCCCCACGCACGTCAATCACGCTCACGTCAAGGTCGCTGGTGCTGTTCAGCAATGGCAAACCGGTGAGCCTGAACGGACCTTCCGGCACCAGGGTGGAGTGGATCAATGCGCCCGATTGACGGACTTCGACCCGAGACTGGCTTTGAGCCAGCCCTTCCACCACGACGTTGCTGTCGCCCGCGCCGGTGCGCTGCTGGCCATCCGGGGAGAACTGCAAGCCCGTCAGCTGCACACCGCCAAATATCGGGTTGTTGCTGGAAATCTGCCCCACCTGGAAGGTCGACTGCAACGCCGCGATATCACGCTGGGCATAAGCATTCACCTGCTCGGTGCGCGTCTTGCCATTGTCGGACACATAAAACTGGCGGCTGCGGACAATCCAATTACCCAGGTTGAAACCCGCCTCGGTATAGGCCGATACGAAGCGACTTGGCCCACCGCGCGAGTGGGTATCGAAACCCAATATGTCGTAGTTAAAGAGGGCTGCCGCGCCCCCCTGGGAAAAATTCCCGGTCTCCCACTCGGGCTCGCGCAGGGACTGCGTGGGCACCACCAGGGTGATCTCATCGCTGCTGGGGCGTAGCCGCACCATGGTCGCCGGGTATTCCCCGACGAAGTCATGGCAGGCCTGGTCAGGGGTAATGCCCTCACGCAGAACCCTGGACGGGGTGACCAGACCGGCCTTTGCCAGTAACGCAGGGGTGAAGCACAACTGGCCCTGGTAATCGAAACGTGCATCAACCAACCCCAGCGGGGTGCCATTGACTCGCAGCCCGACCACATGGACACCTTCGCGAAAGCGCGCGGCGCTACGAAAGTATTCCGACACCTGTGGATCAATGCCAAGGGAGGTCAACGCAGCCAGATCAAAACCTTCCCCCAGCCCGACCGCTACGCTGGTACCGGGCAGACTCCACAGCGTCGCAAGCCCCAGCAGAATCCTGGAACGCGCTTGGGAAACATTGCTCGGCACGCTATTGGCAGAGCGACGGGTATGCCTGCTCTTCTTCATAGGCGCGTCAATCCGCATCAGCCGTAACGGGTGCGCGGTAGGTATCCACCGTAAACCCGTAGACCGTGGCCGGTTGAATCCCCACGGCCACCACGCCCGCCACCGGGCCTGCCGACGCAAGCGTCAGCACTTCGCCCGGGAGGATGTAGGTTCGCGGCAACGTTGCAACGCTTGCCTGCGGATGCAGTTGTACTTCCATCCCCAGGCGTACGACGTAAGCGCTGTTGTTGTGGACCCTCAACTGATCCCCTTCACGCTTCCATGTCAGCAACTGCCAGGGCGCGTCATGCCTGGGCAAGCCTTTAGGGTGCAGGATCAAGGGCAGGCTCTGGCGCAGGGTGATACCAATGGTCGCACCGCCGGGTGCTCGTGCCTCGGGGATACCTTCAAAGGAAACCCGTTTCAGGCGCTGGGTCTTGAGCGGTTTCTTCGTGGTACTGATGAAGCGAACAAGTTGGGTGTCGCCCGCTTCGACCCGAGTAATCGGGGGCGTTACGATCAACAAGGGTTCCAGGTCTTCGGGTATGTTTTGTATGACCGAATGGAGCAACGCAGGGCCAGGGTCGGTATTTTTAACATTAAGCGTTGCCTCACCCTCTTCTTCATTAAGAATGACAACGGTTGTTTCGGGTTGCATTCCGTCTGCGACTGCCAAACCACACCAAAAGAGGCACAAGCTTATATAGCGCAGCAACGACACAACCATTATTGATAGAACATTCACCGATTTTCCCCACAGCCATAAAATCAAACACCAACAAACGCACACGTTAAAACAGCCGACATTTAACAGAGATAGATAAGTACCTTTGCGTTAATGTCGGCCGTTAATGACGTACTTAGATGTAATCCACTGACAGGCTGGTGCGACCATCCAACGTTACATCGCGGGTCAGGTCCAAATCCTGTGTGCGGTTGATAACGGCTTTCACTTCAAGTGTGCCCGTAAGACTGGTGACGGATGCAGGTACCACACTGGTACCGCTGCGCCACGAATACTGGGCGGGTGATTGGGCGACTTTACCGTCACTGTTCTGCCAGGCAGCGCCCGAGCTGCTGCGCATGATAGGGCTCAGGGTCCCGCTGGACGATTGCAGATTTTTGAGGGTGACGGAGTACCCACCGGTACGCTTGCTATTGGCGAGACCCAGACCGTAGTTCTGCGCCTCGGTGAACCCGGTACCGAGGATGCCTGTCACCTTGCTGGCGGATTGCAGGTCACTCAGCGCCACTCGGAACTGCGCTGGGGTTTGGCCGCAACTGATGCTCAAGCCGACCGTTTTCGCTGCAAGAGAAGTGAACTGCGTCGGCGACAAGCTTGCGGCGGGAATTGTCTGGTAATCAACGATGCCGCCACCGGCGAGGCTAAGGTTGCAAGCCACCGGCTTGATAGTCCCGCGTACAATCAGTTCAGCAACATTCGTTGCATGAGCCCCGATACTCGCGACCAGGCAAAGAGTCCCCACTGTCACACCAAGCATTTTTTTCATAGTCAACCTGTCATCTGTAATGAGTCGGTGCATTCACGAAGGCCGAACATTCCGACCCTAAATAAATAACACCACGGCGTAATTGCCGGATGACAGTCTGTCGTTTTGGCACCTGATTAAAGAATCAGATTAGACGCCAGTCATTGTGGGAACCGTAAAAACAAATAGTGAGCCAAGCCAAAACACCAAGTAGGCGTAAATACAAAACCAATAAGTTATTAATCGCTCCCTTGTAGGCAAAATCATAAACAGCAAAATGACAACAAGAGGTTAATAACTCCTACAAAAGTGAAGCTCTATTCAAGGGTGGTTCAGAAACCTCCCTACATTACCTACAAGAATTCCTCACAGACACCTACATGAAAATTACCGAAGCCGTACGCGTTGGCACCAAAGGTCGATCGTGGCACGATGGCTGGGTTATCGACCGAGACCCCCTAACCATGCCGCAATCCCAAGCCAAGAATCTGTCCCTGATCGCCGCCATCGACCTGGGCTCGAACAGCTTTCACATGGTCGTGGCCAAGGCCCAGAACGGCGAAATCCGCATCCTTGAGCGGCTCGGCGAAAAAGTGCAACTGGCTGCCGGAATCGACGATGAGCGCCAACTCAATGAAGAATCCATGCAACGCGGGCTTGATTGTCTCAAGCGCTTTGCCCAACTGATCAACGGCATGCCCCTGGGCGCCGTGCGAATCGTCGGCACCAACGCCCTGCGTGAAGCCCGTAACCGCGGCGAATTCATCCGGCGCGCCGAGGAAATCCTCGGGCATCCCGTAGAAGTCATCTCCGGCCGTGAAGAAGCGCGCCTGATCTACCTCGGCGTGTCCCACACCCTGGCTGACACCCCTGGCAAACGCCTGGTCGCCGACATTGGGGGCGGCAGCACCGAATTCATCATTGGCCAGCGCTTCGAGCCGCTGCTGCGCGAAAGCCTGCAGATGGGCTGCGTCAGCTACACCCAACGCTATTTCAAGGATGGCAAGATCACCCCGGCGCGCTATGCCCAGGCCTACACGGCGGCGCGACTGGAGATCATGAGCATCGAGCACGCCCTGCACCGCCTGACTTGGGATGAAGCCATCGGTTCGTCCGGCACCATCCGCGCCATCGGCCTGGCCCTGAAAGCCGGCGGCCATGGCACCGGCGAGGTCAACGCCGAAGGCTTGGCGTGGCTCAAGCGCAAACTGTTCAAGCTGGGGGATGCAGAAAAAATCGACTTCGACGGCATCAAGCCCGACCGTCGTACTATCTTCCCGGCCGGCCTGGCGATTCTCGAAGCGATCTTCGACGCCCTCGAACTTCAGCGCATGGACCACTGCGACGGCGCCCTGCGCGAAGGCGTGCTCTACGACCTGCTGGGGCGTCACCATCACGAAGACGTGCGTGAGCGCACGCTCACCTCGTTGATGGAGCGCTACCATGTCGATCTGGAACAAGCCGCCCGCGTGGAACGCAAAGCGCTGCACGCCTTCGACCAGGTGGCCGAGGATTGGGACTTGGAAGACGGTGTATGGCGCGAGTTGCTGGGCTGGGCCGCCAAGGTGCATGAAGTGGGCCTGGATATCGCCCACTACCATTACCACAAGCACGGCGCCTACCTGATCGAGCATTCGGACCTGGCGGGTTTCTCCCGGGAAGACCAGCAGATGCTCGCCCTGTTGGTGCGCGGCCATCGCCGCAACATCCCCAGGGACAAGTTCGCTGAATTCGGTGACGAAGGCATCAAGCTGATTCGCCTGTGCGTGCTGCTGCGCTTTGCGATCCTGTTCCACCACATTCGTGGCACCCAGGAAATGCCTCAGGTAACCCTGCGCGCCGACGGCGACAGCCTGGACGTGGTGTTCCCGAAAGGCTGGCTGGATGAGAACCAGCTGACCCAGGCAGATTTTGGCCAGGAAGCGGAGTGGCTGACGCGGGTGGGGTTCAGCCTTAATTTGCGCTGATGAACACCGCAAACAACTGTGTGAGCGGGCTTGCGTGGTGAGCGGGCTTATGTGGTGAGCGGGCTTGCCCCGCGCTGGGCTGCGAAGCAGCCCCAATAAAAACGCCGCATTCTGTCAGACAGAATGCGGCGTTTGGTTTTAGGGCCGCTTCGCAGCCCAGCGCGGGGCAAGCCCGCTCACCACACAAGCCTGCTCCCACATGGGGTCGCGTTAGCCTGGATTAATTCACCGACAGGATCGGGCTACCCAACTTCTCTAACAGCGTCGCCTGCGCACTGCGCGGGTTCTGGTTGCCGGTCGGTGTGTTGCGCACGTAGCGCCCGTCCGACTGCAGGCTCCAGCTGTGGGTGTTGTCGGTCAGGTAGCTTTCCAGCTCCTTCTTGACCCGCATGATCAGCTTCTTGCCTTCCACCGGGAAGCAGGTCTCCACACGCTTATCGAGGTTGCGCTCCATCCAGTCGGCGCTGGAGAGGAACATCTGCTCCTCGCCGCCGTTGAGGAAGTAGAACACCCGTGTGTGTTCCAGGAAGCGGCCGATGATCGAGCGCACATGAATGTTGTGCGACACCCCGACAATGCCCGGACGCAGGCAGCACATCCCACGCACCACTAGGTCGATACGCACGCCGGACTGGCTGGCCTTGTACAGCGCGCGGATGATCTTCGGATCGGTCAGCGAGTTGAACTTGGCAATAATGTGCGCAGGTTTGCCCTCCAGGGCGAACTGGGTTTCGCGGGCAATCATGTCGAGCATGCCCTTCTTGAGGGTGAACGGCGCGTGCAGCAGCTTCTTCATGCGCAAGGTCTTGCCCATGCCGATCAACTGGCTGAACAACTTGCCGACGTCTTCACACAAGGCATCGTCGGACGTCAGCAGGCTGTAGTCGGTGTAGAGCTTGGCGTTGCCGGCGTGATAGTTGCCGGTGCCCAAGTGGGCGTAACGCACGATCTCACCGGCTTCACGGCGCAGGATCAGCATCATCTTGGCGTGAGTCTTGAAGCCCACGACGCCGTAGATCACCACCGCACCCGCCGCCTGCAGACGGCTGGCCAGCTGCAGGTTGGATTCTTCGTCGAACCGCGCACGCAACTCGATCACCGCAGTGACTTCCTTGCCGTTACGCGCGGCGTCGACCAAGGCGTCGACAATTTCCGAGTTGGCGCCGGAACGGTACAGGGTTTGGCGTACGGCCAAGACGTGCGGGTCCTTGGCAGCCTGGCGCAGCAGGTCGACCACCGGGGTGAAGGACTCGAACGGGTGCAGCAACAGGATGTCCTGCTTGCTCACCACACTGAAAATGTTCTCGCTGTTTTGCAGCAGCTTCGGGATCTGCGGGGTGAACGGCGTGTATTGCAGCTCCGGGTGGCTGTCCAGGCCGGTGATGCTGAACAGGCGCGTCAGGTTCACCGGGCCATTGACCTGGTAAAGCTCGGACTCGGACAGGTTGAACTGCTTGAGCAGGTAGTCCGACAGGTGTTTGGGGCAGGTGTCGGCCACTTCCAGGCGCACCGCGTCGCCGTAGCGCCGCGAGAACAGCTCACCGCGCAGGGCACGGGCCAAGTCTTCGACGTCTTCGGAGTCCAGCGCCAGGTCGGCGTTACGGGTCAGGCGGAATTGGTAGCAACCCTTCACCTTCATGCCCTGGAACAGGTCATCGGCGTGCGCATGGATCATCGACGACAGGAATACATAGTTATCGCCAGCGCCCCCCACCTCTTCGGGTACCTTGATGATCCGTGGCAACAGGCGCGGCGCCGGGATGATCGCCAGGCCGGAGTCACGACCGAAGGCGTCGATACCTTCCAACTCCACGATGAAGTTGAGGCTCTTGTTCACCAGCAACGGGAACGGGTGAGTCGGGTCGAGGCCGATCGGGGTGATGATCGGGGAAATCTCGTCACGGAAGTAACGGCGCACCCAGGTCTTGATCTTGGTGGTCCAGTGACGGCGGCGGATGAAGCGGACCTGATGTTTTTCCAGTTCCGGCAACAGGATGTCATTGAGGATCGCGTACTGGCGGTCCACATGGCCGTGCACCAGCTCGCTGATGCGTGCCAGGGCCTGGTGCGGCTGCAGGCCATCGGCGCCGGCTTGCTCGCGGGCAAAGGTGATCTGCTTCTTGAGGCCGGCGACGCGGATCTCGAAGAACTCGTCCAGGTTGCTGGAGAAGATCAGCAGGAACTTCAGCCGTTCCAGCAACGGATAGGACTCATCCAGCGCCTGCTCCAGCACGCGGATGTTGAATTGCAGTTGTGACAGCTCGCGGTGGATGTACAGGCTGCTGTCATCCAGGTTGGTCACGGCGACCACCGGGGCCGGTACGGGCGGCTCGGCGACCACGACCGGCGCGGCAGGCTCGTGCTCCGGCGGGGTCTCGCTGACCTGTTCAACCACCGGGTGAGCGTCTTTTACGGCAACTTCTGTGAGTCCTTCGGTATTCATCGAGTGTTCCTGTGAGGGCTATTGTTGCTCTCTAAGCAATTGGGCGGCGCGGGCGGCGAAGTAAGTCAGGATGCCATCAGCCCCGGCGCGTTTAAAGGCTGTCAGGGATTCAAGGATCACCCCTTCACTCAGCCATCCATTCTGTATTGCAGCCATGTGCATCGCGTATTCGCCGCTGACCTGATAGACGAAAGTCGGCACTTTGAATTCTTCTTTGACCCGGTAAAGGATGTCCAGGTAAGGCATCCCCGGCTTGACCATCACCATGTCAGCGCCTTCGGCCAGGTCGGCCGCCACTTCGTGCAGGGCTTCATGGCTGTTGGCCGGGTCCATCTGGTACGAAGCCTTGTTGGCCTTGCCCAGGTTCAGCGCCGAGCCCACCGCATCGCGGAACGGGCCGTAATAGGCGCTGGCGTACTTGGCCGAGTAAGCCATGATCCGCACGTTGACGTGACCGGCCAGCTCCAGGGCTTCGCGGATCGCCTGGATGCGGCCGTCCATCATGTCCGACGGTGCAACCACCTGGGCGCCTGCCGCTGCGTGGGACAACGCCTGCTTTACCAGCGCGTCGACAGTGATGTCGTTCTGAACATAGCCGTCTTCGTCAAGAATGCCATCCTGCCCGTGGGTGGTGAACGGGTCCAACGCCACGTCGGTGATCACCCCAAGCTCCGGGAACCGCTCGCGCAAGGCACGGGTGGCGCGCTGGGCGATCCCGTCCGGGTTCCAGGCTTCGGCAGCATCCAAAGACTTGAGTTCAGGCGGCGTGACCGGGAACAGCGCCAATGCCGGAATCCCCAGCTCGACCCAACCGGCGGCTTCTTCAAGCAGCAGGTCAATGGTCAAGCGCTCCACACCGGGCATCGAAGCCACTGCTTCGCGACGATTTTCACCGTCCAGCACAAACACCGGCAGGATCAGATCGTTGGTCGTCAGCACGTTTTCACGTACCAGACGACGAGAGAAATCATCTCGACGATTGCGACGCAGACGGGTGGCGGGAAACAGGCGATTGGCAGGGGTAAAGCTCACGACAGACTCCTGAGCCCGGGTTCACGGGCGAGCGTTGCAGTTATAAGCGGCCATTATGACGAAGGTATGACAGTTGTGCTTAACGATGCGACCTGTAGTCGCATTCGTCATTTCCGTAGGAATTGTTCACTTCGTGACACATCTCGATACTTTCATGAATCTTCGTGAAGGCGTAGGCTGCGCGTTCATTTCGCCAGCACCCAGACCATGCTTCAACAATTTCTGCATGACTTCGGCTACTTTGCCCTCTTCCTAGGCACCTTCTTCGAAGGCGAGACCATCTTGGTGCTCGCAGGCTTCCTGGCGTTCCGTGGGTACATGGATATCAACCTGGTGGTCGTGGTTGCCTTTTTCGGCAGCTACGCCGGCGATCAGCTCTGGTATTACATGGGCCGCAAACACGGGCGCAAGCTGTTAGCGCGCAAGCCACGCTGGCAGTTGATGGGCGACAAGGCCCTGGAGCATATCCGCAAACATCCGGATATCTGGGTGCTGAGCTTTCGCTTTGTCTACGGATTGCGCACGGTCATGCCGGTGGCGATCGGCCTTTCCGGCTACCCACCCCTGCGCTACCTGATCCTCAACGGTATTGGAGCCGCGATCTGGGCTGCCGCCCTGGGTGCTGCGGCGTATCACTTCGGTGCCGTACTGGAAGGCATGCTCGGTAGCGTCAAGAAATATGAGCTGTGGGTATTGGGTGCGTTGCTGGTACTGGGCTTCGGCCTGTGGCTGCGCCGCCGCTTCAAGAATGCGCGTATTGCCCGTGAGGCCTGCGCCGAAGCCAAGGCCCGACTGGCCGCCGAACCCGCCCCTGTCGAAGCCCCTAAGACGCCAGTCGAGTAAACCGGCCTCTGCAGCAATAGAGGCCGATCACGCTGAGCAGGCTGTAGCTCAGCAGGCCCAGCCAGCCCAGGTTGCTGGCGGGCCATAGCCCGGTCAACGGCGCCAGCCATACCAGCGGCACATTCAGTGCCAGCCTCAAAAGCTCGGCCTTCCACGCCCACGGGCGGTTCTCCAGGGCCACGCCCAACGTAAACAGCCCCAGCGCCATCGCACTCCAGCCCAGGATCAACGCCGCCGTGGGCAAGCCTTCGCCAACATTCATCAAATAGCTGCCAAAACCTACATACGCCGCAAACTGCAGGGCGATATAGACCTGCTGGCGCACATCCAGCGGGACTTCGAATTTGCGGAACTGGCTCAAGTCATGTTTGGCCAACGGGTACTTGGCCTTCACGTCCGCCGGGCGCCAGCCGGTGCGCATGAACCAGATGCGCAGCTTGTCCCACCGGCTCTCGGTGCGCCGTGCGTCACGCCATAACTGTGCATAAAACTGCAGGTTGGCCCACAGCGGATCCCAGCTGGCCAGCGGCGTGGTCACGCCGAAAATCACCGGCTCGTTGTCGTCTTCCTCTTGGAAGGTGCCGAACAGTCGGTCCCAAATAATGAACACCCCGCCGTAGTTACGATCCATGTAGGGAGCGTTCTGTGCATGGTGGGCCCGATGATTGGACGGCGTGACAAAAAACCACTCATACCAGCCGAGCTTCGGCACATGCCGGGTGTGCACCCAGAATTGATACAGCAAATTGAGCGATGCCACGCTGATAAACACCACCAATGGCACGCCCAGTACAGCCAGGGGCAGGTAGAAGATCCAGCTGAGCAGGAAGCCGGTGCTGGTCTGGCGCAGTGCGGTGCTGAGGTTGTAGTCCTCGCTCTGGTGATGCACCGAGTGCGCGGCCCACAGGATGTTGCGCTCGTGGCCCATGCGGTGCAGCCAGTAATAGCAGAAGTCGTAGAACACAAACGCGAACACCCAGGTCCAGACACTTTGGGCAGGCAGTTCGATGACAGCGAGATGCTTGAGGGCGAACGCGTAGGTCAACAGCCCCACACCCTTGGTCAACAACCCCGTGGTCGTCGACAACACCCCGGTGCTGAGGCTGTTGATAGCATCCGCCACCCGGTAGTTGCGCTCGCCGCGCCAACGGTCGGCAAGCAGCTCCACGATGATCAAGGCGACGAAAAACGGTACCGCGTAAGGCACAAAGTCCATGGTCTGGTCCGGTCTATTTTTGTTACATCAAGATTAGGTGCAGCGGCGCGAGATCCCATTGGCAACAGATGACAAATTAGTAGACATTTAACGCCAAGAACCCAGGAGAAATGCCCATGAGCAAAAAGATTGCAGTGATCCTTTCCGGCTGCGGCGTGTACGACGGCGCAGAGATTCACGAAAGCGTGATCACCTTGCTGCGCCTGGACCAGCGTGGCGCTCAGGTCCAATGTTTTGCCCCGGATATCGCGCAATTGCACGTGATCAACCACCTCACCGGCGAAGAGATGCCCGAGTCGCGCAATGTACTGGTGGAGTCGGCCCGGATCGCACGGGGTAACGTGAAGAACCTTCGCGACGCCAACGCCGAAGACTTCGACGCGCTGATCGTGCCCGGCGGGTTCGGCGCGGCGAAAAACCTCTCGAACTTTGCCGTTGAAGGCGCCGGCTGCAGCGTCAACCCGCAAGTGCTGGAACTGGCCGAGGCGTTTGCCGAAGCAGGCAAGCCTGTGGGGCTGATCTGCATTTCACCGGCCCTGGCGGCCAAAATCTACGGCCCAGGCGTGACCTGCACCATCGGCAACTGTGCCGACACCGCTGCCGCGCTGGACAAGATGGGCGCCACACACCAGGAATGTGCGGTGGAAGATATCGTCGAAGACACGGCACGCAAACTGGTGAGCACGCCGGCCTATATGCTCGGCAAGAACATCAGCGAGGTCGCATCGGGGATCAACAAGCTGGTTGACCGGGTGCTGGAACTGACCCACGAGAACGACTGATAGCCCCCTACTGTGGTGAGCGGGCTTGTTCTGGTGACCGGGCCTGTTTTGTGAGCAGGCCTGTTTTGTGAGCAGGCCTGTTGTTGTGAGTAGGCTTGTGGGTGGGCTTGTGTGGTGAGCGAGCTTGTTGTGGTGAGCGGGCTTGCCCCGCGCTGGGTGGCGAAGCCGCCCTAAACCCTGCAGTCATGTTCTAACGGACTCACCGCGTCGGCTGAATTGGGGCTGCTGCGCAGCCCAGCGCGGGGCAAGCCCGCTCACCACAACAAGCTCGCTCACCACAACAAGCCTGACCACCACAACAAGCACCCTCACCACAACAAGCCTGCTCGGCACACCTACCCCGCCACAGGGTCAGGCCTGGCGCATTAACCGCGTCAGGATCCGGTCCAACGCATTGGCAAACGCCTGCTTCTCCTTCTCCCCGTGCGGCGGTGGCCCTCCGCCCATCTGGCCTTGCTCACGCAGATCAGTGAACAGGTTGCGCACCGCCAAGCGTTCGCTCATGTTCGCCGGGCTGAACTCCTTGCCGCGTGGGTCGAGGGCCGTGACGCCGTTTTTCACCAAGCGGTCGGCCAGGGGCACATCGCTGCAGATCACCAATTCGCCGGACACCGCGTGTTCCACCAGGTAGTCATCCGCCGCATCCGGGCCACTGGGCACCACGATCAACTTCACGCAAGAAAAGCTCGGCTTGACCTGACTCTGACCGGCCACCAGTACGACTTCGAACTGGCGCTTGAGGGCAAACTTCACCACTTGGTCCTTGGCCGCCCGAGGACAGGCGTCGGCATCGATCCACACCCGCATACTTAAGCCACCACCCGGCGCTTCTCGGCCAAACGGCTGCGACCATACAGCACCACAATCGCCAGGATCGCCACGGCCTGCGCACTCAGCGAGTACGCATCGGCGTGGATGCCCAGCCAGTCGAAGTCAAAGAAGGCGACCGGCCGCGTGCCAAAAATGCCGGCCTCCTGCAACGCCTTCACGCCATGCCCGGCAAACACCACCGACAGTGCACACAACAATGCCGCGTTGATCCCGAAGAACAACGCCAGCGGCAGCTTCGCCGAACCGCGCAGGATCACCCACGCCAGGCCCACCAGCAGCACCAGCGCCGTGGCGCCACCGGCCAACACCGCGTTGTGCCCGGCCGGGCCAGCTTGCAGCCACAGGGTTTCGTAGAACAGGATCACTTCGAACAACTCGCGGTACACCGAGAAGAACGCCAGCATCGCAAAGCCGAACCGCCCGCCGCCGCCCACCAGGCTGCTCTTGATGTAGTCCTGCCAAGCGGCGGCGTGGCGGCGATCGTGCATCCACACGCCGAGCCACAGCACCATCACACTGGCGAACAGGGCCGTGCAGCCTTCAAGCAATTCGCGCTGGGCGCCGCTCACGTCAATCACATACGCCGCCAACGCCCAGGTCGCCAGACCCGCCAACAGCGCCAGGCCCCAACCGACGTTGACGCTGCGCACCGCCGACTGCTGGCCGGTGTTGCGCAGGAACGCAAGGATCGCGGCCAGCACCAGGATCGCTTCCAGGCCTTCGCGCAACAGGATCAGCAAGCCGGAGATGTAGCTCAACGACCAACTCAGGCCATCACTGCCCAGCAAGCCGGCAGACTCGGTGAGCTTGCCCTTGGCCACGTCCAAGCGTTGTTGCACCTGCTCGACCGGCAAACCGTCCTGCAACGACTGCCGGTAGGCCATCAGCGCCTTCTCGGTGTCCTTGCGCACGTTGGCGTCAACGTTATCCAGCGAGCTTTCTACCAGCTCGAAACCTTCCAGATACGCGGCCACCGACAGGTCGTAAGCCTGTTCGTGGTCACCCTTTTGGAACGCCGCCAGGCTCTTGTCCAGCGTGCTGGCGGTGTAGTCCAGCAACTGCGCCGGGCCACGCTTGACCTGCGGCGGTTGCGCACGCTGGGCGCGGAACGTCGCGGCAGCCGCGGGACCGCTGGCGGCCAGCACTTCATTGGGGGTCTGGCGGGCCAGGTCGGCGAGGTTGAACGGTTGCTCGCTTTTCGCAGCGGCCAGGTCGGCGGTGAAGCCGGCGATGTAGGTGGCCAGGTCCCAGCGCTGGCGGTCGTCCAGTTGGTCGGCGAAGGACGGCATGTCAGTGCCTTCGACGCCCAGGCCAAGGGTGTTGTAGATCGCGTAAAGGCTCAAGCGGTCCAGGCGTACGGCGTCCCGCAGGTTGGCGGGCGGCGGCGTCATGCCCACGCTGGCTGGGCCGTCACCGGCGCCAGAAGTGCCGTGGCATACCGAACAATGCTGGGCGTAGAGCGGCGCACCGCGCGTGGGATCAGGGGTGATCGCCGGGGCCTGGCTGACTTCATAGGCCACGGCCAACTGGGCGCCCAATTGACGGGCTTGGCGAGCGACTGTCGCGCCGTCTTGATGGGCAGTTACAGCCGCTAACAGTTCGTCGACGCCCTTGACCAACGCCGCGCGCTCCGGGCGTTGTGGCAGTTCGGCCATCAGGCCCTGCAACACGCCGAGAAACTCCAGTTGTTCGCGGTATTCGGATTCATCGATAACCTTGCCCGCCTCCACCGTCGGAGGATAGTCAGCGCCTATGTAGTCCAGCAAATGCAGGGCTTGTGGGGCGCCCTCGGCAGTCGCGGCCATCAGGTTGAAGCTGCACGACATCAACGCCGGCAACATCAGCCAGGCGAGAAAACGGAAGGGGGCAGTCATGAACGAATCTCAAAGGGAAATACGAAGTAACACATTGTTGAGCCTTAATGGGTTTGACTCAAGGCGTAAGTGATTGGGTGTTGGTGGGGGCGGGGCATTTTTAGAAGCGGACTAGTGGCGTTTGGCGACTTCGCCGGGGCAAAAAGCCATTGTTTTGCCAGTAATGGTGCTTATAATGCCGCGCCCTGTTAGTGCGAAAGGGAATTTCATTCCTCGTTTTTATGAGGAATGACCACATCGGTTGATACTTTCAGGGAAGAAGTCTGCATGGCATTTCGCGCCTTACCCTCGCTCGCGCTCGCGGCGGTGACCTTGTTGTCCGGCTGCTCGATGTTCCGCAGCTACGATACCGAGCTGCAAGCCACCAATCAGCAATTGGCCACCGGCAATGTCGACGCCGCCCTGACCCTGCTGGAAAAGAACAACACCGGCGACGACAAGGACCTGCTCTATTTCTTCGAAAAGGGCGAGCTGCTCCGTGCCAAGGGTGACTTGACCGGCAGCCAGACCGCCTGGCGCAGCGCCGACCTGCAAGTCTACAAGTGGGAAGAGTCGGTCAAGTTCGACAGCGCCAGGTACCTCGCCCAATTTGGCAGCTTCCTGGCCAATGACAAGGTGCGTCGCTACGAAGGCTATGACTACGAAAAGGTCATGCTGACCACGCAGATGGCCCTGAACCTGTTGGCCCTGAACGACTTCGACGGCGCACGCACCGAAATCAAGAAAACCCATGAACGTGAAGCCGTGATCGCCGACCTGCGGGACAAGGAATACCTCAAGCGCGAGGACGAAGCCCAGCGCGAAGGCGTGACCACCCAGATGAAAGACCTGCGCGGCTACCCGGTGGAAACCCTGGACGCGCCGGAAGTGGTCGGCCTGAAAAACAGCTACCAGAGTGCGTTCAGCCATTACCTGGCTGGCTTTGTCTACGAAGCCCTCGGCGAAAAAGACCTGGCGGCACCCGGCTATCGCAAGGCCGTTGAACTGCGCCCCAACACGCCATTATTGGAAAAGGCCCTGCTGGACCTGGACAAATCCAAGGTCGGCGCCGATGAAACCGACGTGCTGATCGTGGTACAGAGCGGCCTGGCACCAGCCCGCGACTCTATTCGCCTGCCGCTGCCGATCCCGATCAATGGCAACCTGGTGATCACCCCGCTGTCGTTCCCGGTGATCAAGGCTGATACGTCCACCGCAACCTTCGCGCAGATTGGCGTCGACGGCCAGCAACAGAACCTCACTGCACTCAACAGCACCACGGCCATGTCCCGCCGCGCCCTGCGCGATGACATGCCGGGGATCATCCTGCGCACCACCGTGCGTGCGGTCACCCGTGGCGTGGCGCAAAACAACCTGAACAAGACCAACCCCATGGCGGGCCTGGTGCTGGGTATCGCTTCGGCCGTCACTGAAGGCGCCGACACCCGCACGTGGCGTACCCTGCCGGACCTCACCCAGGTGACCCGCCTGCGCCTCAAGCATGGCGAGCATCAGGTCAGCCTGCCCAACGCCCTGGGCGGCACGCGGGTGACGGTCAAGGCCGATCAGCGTTATCAGGTCATCACCCTGCGCGTGGTCGGCAACCAGGTATTCGCCGGCGGCCTGGCCGCCCACGTGGAGCCGAACACCGCCAACCAGGCCATCGCCCTCAAACAACCTTAAGGAGCACGTTATGCGTCACTTCATCCTCGGCGCCCTGGCGCTGGTCCTGCTGGCCGGCTGTGCCACCCCGCCGCCGCCGGAGCCTGGCAGCGCCGCGAGCAAAATCGTGGTGATGGGCAAGTTCAAGGGCATCGCGGTCGGTGCCATTCGTGTGGCCCGCGAGAACGGCTTCCTCACCGCCAAGGTGCAGTTGAGCAACATCACCAGCAGCAACCAGATGATGTATTACCGCTTTGCCTGGCTGGGTGCCGACGGCTTCCCGGTGGGCGATGAAGAAACCTGGAAAGTGCTGAACCTGTACGCCAACCAGGCGACCTTCCTGCCTGCGATTGCCAATGTGCCGCAGGCGGCGGACTTCCGTCTTGAAGTGAAAACCCCTTGAGCCGTCCATCCTTTTTGCTGCTGAGAGATTTCCCAATGTTTGCACGCTTCTCGATCCTTGCCGTCGTCGCCGTCCTGGCCAGCGGCTGCGCCAACACCTCCCCGGTACTGGGCGGTAAAAACATCAGCTACGGCGATACCAAGGCAGTGGAACTGGTGACCAATGAGTTCGGTTCCACCGACCTGCAGATGATCGCCGAAAGCATGACCCGCTCCCTGGCTCAGTCCGGCATCCTGCAAGGCCGTCCGGTGGTGCAGGTATACGACGTGAAGAACAAGACCAGTGAGTACATCGACACCCGTGAAATCACCACGTCGATCAAGACCCAACTGATGAAGACCGGCACCGCACGCTTTGCCAGCGACAACACCGACATGCAGAGCCAGGTCGACCAGCTCAAGCTGCAGAACCAGAGCGGCCTGTACAAGAAGTCCACCGTCAGCAAGACCGGCAATATGGTCGCCGCAAAGTACCGCCTGGAAGGCTCCATCAGCTCCATCGTCAAGCGCAGCTCGGACTACAAGGACGTGTTCTACAAATTCAGCCTGCAGCTGATCGACGTCGAGAGCGGCCTGGCCGAATGGATGGACGAAAAAGAAATCCGCAAAACCACGGAGCGCTAAGCAATGCGTGCATGGATCGGCATGATCAGCCTGCTGTGTGCCTTAGGCGCCTCGGCCGCCCCGAAGATCGCGGTGACCGACCTGGCCTACGAGGCGCGGGTCGAGGAATACATCCACCAGGTTTCGGCGAGCAACAACTTCCAGGCCAGCGCTTACCACGCCAGTGGGGCGTCGAACTACAGCGAGTACGAAAGCCGTACCAGCTACATCGAACAGACCGAGCTGCGTAAATTCAGCGGTGATATCAAGGGCGAGATCCTCAAGTCCCGGCAGTTCCAACTGGTGCAGGGCACGCCCTACACCGCCGATGCCAAGGGTGACGTCTACGACGTGATCAAACGCATCAAGGCCGGTAATTTCAAGGGCGCCGACTATGTGCTGTTCGGCACACTGTCAGACATCGACTTCACCCAGGACATCAACGCCCTGGACCACACCAACAGCTACTCGGCGGTGCTGGGCCTGACGCTGGTGGCGGATTTCAGCCTGATCAATACGCGCACCTACGAGATCACCTCGGCGTTTACCGCCATGGGTGAAGGCCAGGACACCAAGCTGGTGAACAGCCGTGACGTACGCGTGAGCCTGAACCGGCCGCGCGTGGTGAAGGAAGTGTCGAAAGCCTTGGGTGAAGATGTGGCCCGGCAGTTGGCGGAACAGTTGGGTGGTGGGTATCAAGACCCCGGCCAGCCACCGCTACGCAACAACCTGCCAAGGGATGAAGCACCGAAGATTTTGCGCTGAGCCTAGAACTCACTGCCAACACAAAACCAATGTGGGAGCGGCGGTGCGACGATTCGACTTGCCCGCGCCCACATTTTTGATTCGGTGTCTTCAGTTGGCGTGCGGTTTACGCCGTTGCGCGATGCAAGCTGGCCAGGAAACCCGCAGCGCCCACAAACAACCCGGCAAACGTGCGGTTCATACGCTTCTGCTGCTTAGGCGTACGCAACAAGCGCAACACCTTCGACGCCAGCCCCGTATAGCCTGCCATCACGACCATGTCGACGCAGATCATCGTCGCGCCCAGGATCAGGTACTGGATCAGCAGCGGCGCCTGCGGGTTCACGAACTGCGGCAGCACCGCCAACATGAATACCAAGGCTTTGGGGTTGCTGGCATTGACCAGAAAGCCCCGGAACATCATCGCCATCGGCTTGCCGATCGGGCGCACGGCCGCGTCATCGGTCATGTCCATGGGCAAGGCGCGCCACTGCTTGATGGCCAGGTACACCAAGTACGCCACGCCAAACCATTTGATCACATAGAAGGCCGTGGACGACGTCGCCAGAATGGCACCCAGGCCGCAAGCAACGACGGCAATCTGCATCGCCAGCCCCAGTTGGAGGCCAATGGCGTTCCAGTAACCGCGCAGGAAACCGTATTGCAGGCCGCTGGACATCGAGGCGATGGCGCCGGCGCCAGGGGAAAGGGAGATGATCCAACTGGCCAGGAAAAAGGCCAGCCACGTATCGAGTGCCATTACACACCTCAGGAGGGAGTTTGCTGTTGTGCCTTAAGCTAACTCCGCCGACCAAAGAATGGCTATAGATTTTTACAGGATGACTGCTAGCGGTCGCCCGGAAACACATGGGTACCTGGCCAACGTCGCACCGAGCGTTGGAAGAACAGGCTGTTGGGTACTTGCACCATCGCGCTGTCGGTACCGGCTTCCGCTACTTCGACCAGCGTGGTGTAGAGCAGGTTGATCGCCACGACGCGGCCTTTCACACCCGGTTTGTCGACGGTGTCCACCAACTCGACGATGTCACCCAGGCGAAACGGCCCGACGGTGAAGATCAGAATGGCGCACAGCAGGTTGGAGAGCACCGACCACATGGCGAAGAACGCCACCGCCGCCACCGCGACAAACCCCGACAGCGCCGTCCACAACACCGTTGCAGACACACCCAGGCGACCCAGCACAAAGATCAGCGCACTGCCCATGATCAGCCAGCGCAAACCACCGCGCAGCGGCATCAACAATTGCGGTGGGAACGGGTAACGCTCACCGAGGCGCGTCAGGCCTTTGGCAACAAAACGCTGGGCGAGGTAGCCGGCCAGCAGAATCAGCAGGATTTGCACGCCGATCCACACGGGTTCGATCCATTGCGCCGGCAGTGGCAGTTGCAACGCTTCCATCAGGACAGCGCCTCCAGCTCCGCTTGCAGGGTTTCCAGCACTTCGAGGGCTTCCATCCAAGTCTCTTCCAATTGCCCTTCGCGGACCTTGAGCTTGGCCTGTTCAGCCAGCAGGTCGCGCAACTCGTCCTTACGGGCGGCTTCGTAGACGGCGCTGTCGCCCAGGCTGGTTTCGATTTTGGCCAGGCGCTCGTGCACCTTGCCCAACTCGGCCTCCAGCTTGTCGGCTTCACGCTTGTGCGGCGCCAATTGTTGGCGCAACGCAGCGGCAGCCTGACGCTGGGCTTTCTTGTCAGTCTTGTCGGGGTTGACCGGGGTATTGCTGACCGGCGCATTGCGCAGGCGGTAATCCGTCAGCCAGCGTGCGTAGTCATCCAGGTCGCCGTCGAATTCTTCGACCTTACCGTCCGCCACCAGCAGGAAGTTATCCGTGGTGCTCTTGAGCAAGTGGCGATCGTGAGACACCACCAGTACCGCACCACTGAACTCTTGCAGGGCCATGGTCAGCGCCAGGCGCATTTCCAGGTCCAGGTGGTTGGTCGGTTCGTCGAGCAGCAGCAGGTTCGGGCGGTCCCAGGCGATCAACGCCAGGGCCAGGCGGGCTTTTTCGCCGCCGGAGAAATTCAGCACCGGCTCATCGATGCGCGCGCCACGGAAGTCGAAACCACCGAGGAAGTCGCGCAGGGTTTGCTCGCGCTCGGTCGGCGCCAGGCGCTGCAAGTGCAGCAACGGGCTGGCCTTGGCGTCGAGGGAGTCCAACTGGTGCTGGGCGAAGTAGCCCACCACCGTGTTCTCGCCACGGGTCAAGCGCCCGGCCAGGGGCGAAAGCTCGCCCGACAGGTTCTTGATCAGCGTCGACTTGCCCGCACCGTTAGGGCCGAGCAAACCGATGCGCGCACCTGGCGTGAGCTGCAGCTTCACTTTTTCCAGGATGGTTTTGTCGCCGTACCCCAAGCGGGCATCTGACAAGTCCAGCAGAGGGCTGGAGATCTTCGCCGACTCGCGGAACACAAAGTCGAACGGCGAATCGACGTGGGCCGCCGACAGCTCTTCCATGCGTTCCAGGGCCTTGATCCGGCTCTGGGCCTGGCGGGCCTTGGTGGCCTGGGCCTTGAAGCGGGCGATATAGCTTTCCATGTGCGCACGCTGCGCCTGCTGCTTTTCAAAGGCCTGTTGCTGCTGGGCCAGGCGTTCGGCGCGAGCGCGTTCGAATGCGGTGTAGCCGCCCCGGTAGAGCGTGATTTTCTTCTGTTCGACGTGGGCGATGTTGTCGACCACGGCGTCGAGGAAGTCCCGGTCGTGGGAAATCAGCAGCAAGGTGCCCTGATAGTTCTTGAGGAAGTCTTCCAGCCACAGGATCGCATCGAGGTCCAAGTGGTTGGTCGGTTCGTCGAGCAGCAACAGGTCCGAGGGGCACATCAGCGCCTGCGCCAGGTTCAGGCGCATGCGCCAGCCGCCGGAGAAGTCGGCGACCGGGCGGTCCATCTGTTCGTTGGTAAAGCCAAGGCCGGCGAGCATCTTGCGGGCGCGGGCGTCGGCGGTGTAGCCGTCGGCGCTGTCGAGTTCCGAGTGCAGGCGGGCCTGAGCGGCGCCATCCTGGGCTTTCTCGGCCTCGGCCAGGTCGTGTTGCACCTGGCGCAGGCGCAGGTCGCCATCGAGCACGTAGTCGATCGCGATGCGGTCCAGGGTGTCGATCTCCTGGCGCATATGGGCGATACGCCAGTCGGCCGGCAGCAAGCAGTCCCCGGAGTCCGGGGTCAGCTCACCCAGCAACAGGGCGAACAACGTGGATTTGCCGGCACCGTTGGCACCGATCAGGCCGGCTTTGTGACCGGCGTGCAGGGTCAGCTCGGCGTCTTCGAGAAGACGTTGCGGGCCACGCTGTAATGTTAGGCTTTGAAGTCGGATCATAATGGCGGCG
>Ga0207650_10000341_pt1 | contig 45117 bp, 44 predicted proteins | sample KBSS63metaG_FD_184325 | JGI IMG/M metagenome (GOLD analysis project Ga0207650, IMG submission 184325) | Switchgrass rhizosphere microbial communities from Kellogg Biological Station, Michigan, USA - KBS S6-3 metaG (SPAdes) (version 2) | ecosystem: Host-associated > Plants > Roots > Rhizosphere...
CCAGCAATACCACCGGTACGGTCATGGTGGTGATGATGGTGGCGCGGAAGTTCTGCAGGAACAGGAACATCACCAGGAACACCAGCACGATCGCTTCGACCAGGGTGTGCACTACACCTGAGATCGATTCGGTCACAACAGGCGTGGTGTCATACGGCACCACCGCCTTCATGCCTGGCGGGAAGAACGGCTCCAGGGACGCCACGGTGGCACGGATGGCCTTGGCGGTGTCCAGGGCGTTGGCGCCGGAAGCCAGTTTGATCGCCATACCGGAAGCCGGGTTTCCGTTGAACTGCGCGCTGATGCTGTAGTTCTGGCCGCCCAGTTCGATACGGGCGATGTCATGCAGGCGAACCTGGGAACCGTCGGCATTGACCTTCATCAGGATGTTGCCGAATTGCTCGGCCGTCTGCAGACGGGTCTTGCCGATGATGGTTGCGTTCAGCTGGTTGCCGGGCAGGGCAGGCAGGCCGCCCAATTGACCGGTGGCGACCTGGACGTTCTGCGCGGAGATGGCGGTGCTGACGTCGACCGGGGTCAGCTGAAAGTTGTTCAGCTTGGCCGGATCCAGCCAGATACGCATGGCGTACTGCGAGCCGAAGACCTGGAAGTCACCCACACCCGCGGTCCGCGAGATCGGGTCCTGGATGTTGGACACGATGTAGTTGGACAGATCGTCCTTGGTCATGCTGCCGTCTTCCGACACCAGACCAATCACCATCAGGAAGTTCTTCACCGACTTGGTGACGCGGATACCCTGCTGCTGCACTTCTTGCGGCAACAGCGGCGTCGCCAGGTTCAGCTTGTTCTGCACCTGAACCTGGGCGATGTCCGGGTTGGTACCCTGGTTGAACGTCGCGGTGATGGTCATGCTGCCGTCGGAGTTACTGTCCGAGGCGACATAACGCAGGTTGTCGATACCGTTGAGTTGTTGCTCGATCACCTGCACCACGGTGTCCTGCACGGTTTGTGCGGACGCGCCTGGGTAGGTCACCTGGATATCGATGGCGGTTGGCGCGATGGCCGGGTACTGGTTGATGGGCAACTTCAAGATCGACAGTGCCCCGACCAGCATGATCACCAGGGCAATTACCCAGGCGAAAATGGGACGGTCGATAAAAAATTTCGACATGGATTACTCCCCTTTGCCAGCAGCGGCAGCAGGAGCGGCAGTACCGGCAGGCTTGGCGTTGTCAGCCTCCTTGACCTTGACCTCGGCGCCCGGCTTGACGTACTGCAAGCCTTCGGTGATCACACGGTCACCGGCGTTCAAGCCTTTTTCCACCAGCCAGTAGGCGCCGGCGGTACGGTTGGCCACCAGTTCACGCTGCTCGACCTTGTTGTCGGCATTGACGATCAGCGCCGTCGGGGTGCCCTTGAGGTCGCGGGTTACGCCCTGCTGTGGCGCCAGGATGGCCTTGCTGTTCACGCCGGCTTGCAGCTGGGCGTGCACGAACATGCCCGGCAGCAGGGTGTGGTCAGGGTTGGGGAACACTGCGCGCAGGGTCACGGAACCGGTGGTCTGGTCGACCGACACTTCGGAGAACTCCAGCTTGCCGTCCTGGCCGTAGTCGCTGCCGTCTTCCAGGGTCAGCTTGACCTTGGCGGCATTGGCGCCGGCTTTTTCCAGTTGGCCGCTTTCCAAGTCGCGGCGCAGCTTCAGCATTTCAGCGGAAGACTGCGTGACGTCGACGTAGATCGGGTCCAGTTGTTGGATGACGGCCATGGAGTCGGCCTGGCCGTTGCTGACCAGCGCGCCCTCGGTCACCGAAGAACGGCCGATACGCCCGGAGATCGGCGCGAACACTTTGGTGTAGCGCACGTTGATCTGGGCGGTTTGAACGTTTGCTTCCGCGGTCATGCGGTTGGCGACGGCGGTGTCGTATTCCTGGCGGCTGACGGCTTGCTCATCGACCAACTGCTTGTAGCGGTCGGAGATGGACTTGGTCTGCGTCAGGCTGGCCTGTGCGCTTTTCAGGGTGGCTTCATACACCGACGGGTCGATCTGGTAGAGCTGTTGCCCTTCCTTCACGTCCGCGCCTTCCTTGAACAGACGCTTGAGAATGATGCCGTTGACCTGCGGGCGAACTTCCGCGATGCGATAGGCCGTGGTGCGGCCTGGCAATTCGGAGGTCAGGGTAAAGGCTTGCGGTTGAATAGTGACCACGCCGACCTGAGGGGTTTGAGCGGGCGGAGCCGCTTCTTCCTTTTTACATCCGCTGAGCAGCGATGCCAGGGCGACGGCAGTGACCAGAGCGGTAACAGCTGGCTTAAGTTGCATGAAGATCCTCGGGTCAGGCGCGCAGGGTGCGCACAAGAAGTGTGGAAGGGTAAAAAACAAGCTGTGAGTGGATAAGTAGCTTGCTACGCAATATACTTACGTTCATGGTTGTTTGTAAACTCTTGACAGGCTTCGCGAAGTGTTGACAAAGCAACGCCCGAAGCCTCGATTCCATTACGTTCGGCACCCATGACGGTGTCGTCCCACAAATATTCGGATGATCGTTTACGTCTATTAACGTTGCGTTAACGATAGCCCCCAGTGTCCTGATTGAGGTTTTACTGCCATGGTTCGTCGCACCAAAGAGGAAGCTCAGGAAACGCGTAGCCAAATTCTCGACGCCGCCGAGCAAGCCTTCTATGAACGCGGCGTTGCGCGCACCACGCTGGCGGACATTGCCGCGCTGGCCGGTGTGACGCGGGGCGCCATCTATTGGCATTTCAGCAATAAATCCGATCTGTTGCAGGCGTTGCTCGATACCTTGCATGAGCCGCTGGACGAACTGGCCCGCGCCAGTGAAAGCGAGGATGAACTCGACCCGCTGGGCTGCATGCGCAAGCTGTTGATTCATCTGTTCCATCAAGTGGCCCTGGACCCGAAAACCCGGCGCATCAATGAGATCTTGTTTCATAAGTGCGAATTCACCGATGAAATGTGCGACATGCGCCGCCAACGCCAAACCCACAGCCTGGAATGCAACCTGCGCATCGGCCTGACATTGCGTAACGCGGTCCATCGCGGGCAACTTCCGGAAAACCTCGATACCACCCGTGGCGCGGTGTGCATTCACGCCTACATCAATGGGCTGATCGGCCAGTGGCTGCTGGTCCCCGACAGCTTCCAGTTACATCAGGAGGCAGAACGCTGGGTGGATGCAGGGCTGGACATGCTGCGCTGGAGCCCCAGCCTGCGCAATTGAGACAAAATGCGTAATTGCATCAGGTTGTGTCAACAGTAAAGCCCAAGGACCGTCAATCGTCCTTCTGCCTGATGGTGGGGTGACTTTATATACGGGCTGGCGGGCGGTTGATAGGTAGCCGCCTAAGTATTTTGTAGCGATTTTGTTGCAGGGCTGTGAAGGAGTGTTTCCTAGCCCCCATGAAAAAGCCCCGGTTCCTGCGAGCCGGGGCTTTTTCGTTTCAGCACAATACATGCCCTGTCTGAAGCCTGACGCCGTGTCGTATTACTGGGCAATCAGAGTACGACCTCCGCGTAGCATATTGTTTTCGTGCATACAACTGGTCGAGTGGACAGGTGTTTGGTTTTTCTTGCCTTGCTAGTGTCCGCATCCAAGACGGACAACCGTAATAGCAACGAAAAACCTACGGCGATGAGGGGAACTCTAATGGGTGTGGAAAGTGTGTTTGATGAGTTCATTATTGACTATGAGAAAATCCACGAAGCGTACTGGACCAATACGTTAAGTGAGTACGAGCTTAAACGCTGGCATGAAATGCAGCTTAGAACAGTCTTGCATCATGTCAAAAATAAGTCTGAGTTCTATGCCAGGCACTTCAAAGATATCGATGTGGACGGCATCACTCTGTCGGATCTTGGCGCTTTACCCTTTACCACAAAGGATGATTTGCGAGAGTCCATGATGGACATTCTCTCCGGTACGTTGGAAGACAGCATTTATTATTATGAAACAACGGGCACTACCGGCCCGGCAACTCCGTGCCCTCGGGATAAAAAAGAAAGCTATGCCAGTAACAAACAACTGTCTATGGCTTATCGGGCTGTGCTGGAGAAGCATTTCCCTAACGAGAAGACCGTTGTTGGCATCATGGGCCCGACTGAAGTGCACTCGTTTGGCGATACCTTGGGTGATGTCTGTCATCAACTTGGAGTGTGTAACGCCAAGATCTGGCCGCATTCCCCGGTGATCGGATATCCCAAGACCCTGCAGTTGATGAAGGACTTGCGCATCGGCGTGGTCGCGTCGGCGCCGGGGCTGCTGCTGGCGCTGGCCAAGGAGGCCGAACGGCTGGGTTTCAACCCGCGCGAGGACTTTCATCTGCGTGCGTTCATGATGAGTGGCGAGCTGTGTACGCCCGCTTTGAAAAACAATTTGTACAGCCTCTGGGGGTGTGAAGCCTACAACAGTCTGTATGGCTCGCAGGAGGCAATGATCATTGCTGCTGCCAACGCCAGCGACCAACTGATGCCGCACCGCCTCAACTACATCATCGAGGTGCTGAACCCGCAGACGGGTGAAAGCCTGGGCGACAGTGGGGAAGGCGAACTGTGCGTGACCATGCTGATCGCCGGCGTGAAACCGTTGATCCGCTACCGCACGGGCGATTTGGTCTGTATTCAAAAAAATCCGAAAAATCCGATCTCCCAGGCGCAGGTCATGAAGGTCGTCGGGCGCGTGAAAGATGCGATGACCCTCAATGGCAAGGCGTTCACAGCGGGTCATATAGAGCAGGCGCTGCTTGAGGGCGTAGAGCAATGCCTGGGCTATCAAATCGTTATCAACTGCGTGAACGGCAGGGACACGGTGATTGCCAAGATGGAAATGTCCAAGTTCTATGAAGGTGATCGCAGCCAATTGACCTTGTTGATTCGTGAGCGTGTACGTGAGCGCCTGGGTGTCGATGCGACCATCATGGTGGTCGATGACCTGGATGACCACGTGAACCTGGGCAGTTGGTTCAGCTGGAAAGAAGCGCGAATTATCGATCAGCGCAATCGATAGGCGAGGGCGGCGAATGAGCATGTCCGTGCAAATCGTTTCGGCGAGAAGTGAACTGTTCCAGAAGGTCCGCGCGTTGAGAGCTCGTTACATCGGTGACAACCCGGCCAATGAAGAAAGTTATTCCGATACTGAGGCATTACGCGATGCCTGTTCGTACCATATGGCTTATCTGGATGGCGATGAGATAGTCGGGGCTATTCGTATAACGCCGTTGGGCCATGGCATGAGTTTTGTCGAGCGCGTTGTTCAAGTGGAAAACTATTTTGCCCATCCGATGGACTCGTTTGATGCCAATCGATTGGTATTGGATGAACGATACAGAGGAGGTGTGCACCTGAGGGTGTTTCTTCTGCATACCGCCATCTGGTTGAAAGCCAATACGCAGTTTCAATATATCTCGGCGTTATGCCGAGGGCGCTTGGCCGCCTTGTATGTCGATATAGGCGGCCATGTACTGGCCAACGACATTACTTGGACTAACCGCCATTCATCACGTGATTACAGTCTGGTTTACCTGGAACTGGATACCGTTTTTAACACCATCAAAGGAAAAGTAGCTAATGGATAAGTTATTCAACGAACTGGATGCGATTGTTGATAGCGGTTGGGCCAAGATCAAGCAAGGCCGTTATTGGAAGTACAGCCTTGAGCAGCCGATTACGCGGGAGTTGTATCAGCAGGTGATGCTCCAGGTGTACCACTACACCCGGTTCAACTCTATCAACCAGGCGGCTTGCGCGTTCAGCGCGGACCCCAGCCAGACCACGCTGTTGCGCTTCGTCTACAAGCATGCACTTGAAGAGTTGGGCCACGAAAAAATGGTCATTCGTGACCTGGAATCGATTGGCGCCCTGCCTGACACACTGCCTGCACCGCTGCCCCCCACCCAGGCACTGATCGCTTATCTCAACGACGTTTCCATTCGTCTAGGGCCGGTTGCCCGCCTGGGCTACAGCTATTGGGCAGAAGAGGTGTACGAGCACATTCAGCCTATCCTGAATAAGTTTCGCACTGACCTGGGGCTCAAGGATGAGCAAATGACCTTTTTCGTTGCCCATTCGACCATTGATGAAAAACATTCCGAAGAGGTGCGTCTGGCGATGCAGCGTTCGGTGAAAACCGATGAAGAGCGGGCGTTGATCAAAGAAGTGACGCGAGTGACCTTGTACCTCACCGGTCAGTTGTTGGAAGAGTCGTTGCTGGAATACGAACGTCTCGCCCAGGCGCCGTTGGCCAAGGCGTCCTGAACTGATGAAGCTGATCGTCATCGTCGGTTCAAGCCGCTCGCACGGGGTCAGCAGCCAGGTGGTGTCGTTGGTTCGACGCCATCTGGAGGGACGAGCGACGGTCCAGGACCTTTGGTTGCGTGATTACCGTATCGACTACTGCGATGCCGACAACGCGTGCGCGCACACCGACTGCGGGGTGCAGGACGATGTCGCCGCTATTGTCGATGAAATGGCCAAGGCAGACGCCATCCTTTACCTGCCCGTGATGCATGCCTATGGCACCAACAGTCGCTTCCAGGCATTTCTGGAGCGGGTGGGGTACGGCTTCATGCGTCCCAGAGAGCGTCCGCTACGGGACAAACTCGCTGCGGTGGCCGTGGTGGGGCGCCGCTACGGACACACTGCCGTCTTTGGTCAGGTGGTACTCAACGTGCTGTTGAACAAAATGGTGCTGGTTGGCTCCGGGTTTCCGGCCACCTTCAACACGCAATTGGTTCAAGACCCCGAAGCGGAACAAGCGTTACGGGAAACTCTGGACCGCCTCCTTGAGCACTTTCACAAATTACATGATCGGCCGCGCCAACGCGTCGAGCGTCTGCGCCTGCTCAAACAAGTCCAATTTCAAACGGGATGAGGGATATATGCCTATTCGCGATTCACTGATAGCCGTACTGGTGGCCTTTTTATGGGGCGCCCAGGTGACTGCGGTTAAAATCGGGGGCGAGGAGCTCCCACCAATTCTGATGGTTGCCATGCGCTTTTTCATGATGGCGGTTGCATTGGTGCCGTTCTGCGGAGTGCCCAAGCGCCAAGAATGGCTGCCCATCTTTTCGATTGCCTCGTTGGTTGGGGCCGTGCATTTCGGGCTGTTGTATTGCGGCATTTCGCGGGTGGATGCATCCACGTCCGCCATTGCCTATCAACTTTCGACGCCATTTACACTGTTGCTGGCGTTCGCTGTATTGAAGGAACGCATTGGCCTGCAGGTGGTGGCGGGGATTGTCATTGCACTGCTTGGCGTGCTGACGGTACTGGGTGGTGTTGGCCAGGGCGGTGCGTTGTCAGGTGTCTTGCTGGTAATTGCGGCGGCCTTTGTTTTTGCGGTGGGGACGGTGCTTACCAAGCGCTGGGGGCCTTTCAACCCCGTAGCGATAAGCGCATGGACCGCCTTGATTGCGGCGCCGGAGTTACTGATGGTGTCTGCGGCGGTGGAGGGGCACGCCTGGGGTTCGGTATTGACGGCCAGCCCGAAGGCTTGGGCCGCTGTGGTATATACCGCAGTCAGCGGCGGGCTGATCGGTTTTGGCCTGTGGTACTGGCTTTTGGGGCGGCATCCTGTCCAGCGTTTGACACCGTTCCTGTTACTCGTACCGGTGTTTGCGGTTGCCGTCAGCCAATTGCTGTTGCAGGAGGGGGTATCGCTGAGTCTGGTCGTCGGTGGCGTCGCCGTGCTGCTGGGTGTTGCACTGTGCCAAGTGCGTCTACCGGCACGGCGGGCGCACGCCGAGAACACCTCGGCGCAGAGGTGAGACCTGATGATTCGGCCAAGTCAGTGGGTATTGCGCGCCCTGTGTGAGTACAACCGATTCCGTTACAGGCTCAAGGCTCGGCGATGGCAGGGGCGTGGTTACGATGTTCCCTACTTGCAGTCAAGCGGCGAGCGGTCCGGGTCTACCCTGGTGTTCCTGCACGGGCTGGGTGCCAGCAAGGATCAGTGGGGGCCGCACATTTATTCGATGGTGCGCACGCACAACTGTGTGTTCCTGGACCTGCCGGGCGAAGGTGAGTCGTGGTTCGATAACTCACATAGCTATTGTCCAGAGGCTCAGGTCGAGCGTCTGAAGGCGTTTTTCGATGCACAGCGCTTCAATGATCTTGTATTGATAGGCAGTTCCATAGGGGGTTGCATTGCCTGTCTTTACGCGGCCTGCTACCCGGCAGACGTTTCCCGCTTGATTGCGCTGGCGCCTGCAGGGTTGCCGGCGGCACAGCTGAGCCCGGCGATGAGCGAGTTTCTTGAGTCCGGGCGACATCCCTTCGGCTACCGAACGGTGGACGAACTGCAGGGCTTGTGGGCGACCGTGTTTACTCGGCCCCCCAAGGTTCCGGCGTTTCTGGCAAGGGCGCTGGCCATCAAGGGGGCGCTGCGTTATGCGAGGGTCGGGAAAATACTGAGTGACTTTCAGGGGGCCGGACTGTATCCGCTGCAGCTGCGATTGAAGCAGGTTGAAGCCCCGACCTTGATAGTGTGGGGGCGCAATGATCGCGTGTTTGATGTTTCGTGCCTGCACGCGGCCTACAGTCTTTTACCGCAGGCAAGCATTTGTATCATCGAGGAGGCAGGGCATGTTCCGTACCTGGAGTGTGCCGAGCAAACTGTGGACGCGCTCAAGCGTTTCTTGTCTGATGAGTGTTGCCCGCACGCCGGTGTGAGTACCTATAAAACGTAGGTAATAGAGGTTGACCCTTAATAATCCTATGAGTAGTATCCAACGGGCATTCGGGAATTAACCCTGCAATGCCCTCAAGACACAGGAAGTCTTAAATGTACTACCGACTATCAGTGCTGAATAACACCTTCGGATCTTGCTCCGAATCCAACACTGCCCATCTTTCGGTTTTCAAAAGCAATATCTGGCGTCGCTAATCCTGCGACCGTCGGTGTCTTGCTGTCTGTTTCAGTCAAACACCCCCCAAGAGTGATTCATTAATAGCCGAACGCTGTTATTCGATCTTTCGTGGCTGTTCCCATGGAAATCGTAATGCGCGAAGGGTGCGCTGAAGTTGTGTCTCTTTTTTGAGTCTCAACTTTTGCCGGCCTTGAGTGGGCGTGTGGTTGATGAGTCATTCATATCAATACTTAGAAAGTTGAACTGCCCAACAGTTTGAAGCGTCGCCCTGTGCGTTCGAATCTCTGTTGTATGGGCTGCTATCAAGAACAAGGAGTGATGTCATGCGTGGAATAACCACACCCGTGAGTGTCCAACTGCATAGTGAGCGTATGAAATGTGACCCGCTTGCCGTGTATGAGGCGGCGGCGAAAGTAGTGGGAGCTGAGAAGACGTTTATTCTCGAATCGCTCTCTGGCCCCAGCCGCGATCGCAAGGCGACGATCATCGGAATAGAGCCTCTGCTGGCCGTAAAAATCTACGAGCGCCGTGCAACGCTTGAAGGCGATGAACCGCTGATCAATTACCTGAGAAATGCACTGTCGGAAAACGGAATAGTGGTGGACGCCGCCGGGTGCATAGCGATTGATTCAAGCGATTCCACCTGGGATTTATTGCGTGCGTTACAAGCGCCTTTTGACGTTCCACGCCAGACTCATCCCAGCCTGGCCTTTTTTGGTTACCTGTCATACGACTGCGTTCGGTTTGTCGAAGATATTCCTGACCTCACCGAGCGAACCAATGATTATCCGATCATTGCATTGACCGTGTTTCAGACGCTGATGTATTTCCACGCCAATGCAACAGTCGATGTCATGGTCAACAACAGTGCCCTGTGGGCGTCTCGCAGCACCGATGATTACGTCGCGTTGCTGGCGGATGCGGCCGGGATTCCGGCGGATGACACACCGATCAGTTACCCGTCGGTCACGGTCGCCCGCGATACGGTGCAAAAGGAGCAGTTCCTGGGATGGGTCGATAAGGCGCTGGAGCACATCCGCCAAGGTGACATCTATCAGATCCAGCTGGGTCATGAAGTGCAGGTGGATACGTCGGTCAAGCCGTTCGACGTCTATCGCGCGTTACGCAAGAACAACCCTTCGCCCTACATGTATCTGGCCAACCTGGGGGGAGTTGATCTGATCGGCGCAAGCCCAGAGTTATTCGTTCGTATCAAAGACGAACTGATTGAAATGCGGCCTATCGCCGGTACCGTGGGCAAGACACCGGGCATACCGTCCAGCGAATTGATCCTGAGCATGACGCGTTCTGAAAAAGAACGGGCCGAACATTTGATGCTGGTGGACCTGTGCCGCAATGATATCGGCCGAGTTTGCCAGCCAGGTTCACTTGAGGTGGACGAATTGATGTTGGTGGAGGAGTACTCCCACCTCTATCACATGGTGTCCAACGTGCGAGGGTTACTGCGAAAAGGCTTTGATGCCTTTGACGTGATCAAGGCCTCTTTTCCTGCTGGAACCATGACCGGAGCACCGAAGATCCGTGCCATGCAGATTATCGAAAGCATGGAAAAAAACCGCCGTGGCATCTATGCCGGAGCCGTCGGTTTGATTGGCTTCGACGGCAGTATCAATACCGCGCTCTGCATTCGCTCAGCGGTCCATAAGGATGGGACGTACTACCTGAGGGCTTCGGCGGGCGTGGTCGCCGACTCGGTGGCGGATAACGAGTGGACTGAAACTTTCCACAAGATGGGTTCCGTATACCGTGCTGTTACCGGAAAGGAGATGCTGCAATGAAAGTCTTCCTGATTGATGCCTATGACAGTTTTGTGTTCATTATCAGCCAGTACCTTGAGCAGCTGGGGTTGGAAACCCATGTGGAGCGCAATGATGTTCCGGACCTGATCCAGCGTATCGAAGCCTATGCTCCAGATTTTTGCGTCCTGGGGCCTGGCCCTGGCCATCCGCAGGATGCCGGCTATATCGAAGTCATCCAGCACTTCAAAGGGCGCCTGCCGATTTTGGGGGTATGCCTTGGGCACCAAGCCATCGGTCTGGCATTCGGCGGTTCGGTCATTCGGGCCGACCATGTGATGCATGGCAAGATCAGCACCATTGAGAACGATGGTTGTGGCGTCTACACCCACACCCAAGGGCGCTCGATCAAAGCGACCCGCTACCATTCGCTGATCATTGATCATCAGTGTCTGGCGCGGCAATTGGCCGTGACCTCCACCTCGACGGATGATGGATACATCATGGGTGTCCGGCATCTGGAGTATCCGATCGAGGGTGTCCAGTTTCATCCCGAGAGCATTTTGACGGAGAACGGCCTTGGCATATTCAGAAGCTTCATAGAGCAGCATTGTCGCCCATCAGGGTCATAAATGACGGGCACCGGGTCGACAGTGCTCGACCCGTTTTCAACACTAAGTTATGTCAGAAAGCTTCTATGGATGGCAGGGATTCATCGTGGGTGACTTATTTAAGTATAGAAAGGAAGGCGTACCGCCGAGGGTAGACTTCAAGCGCGTGTTGGATGATTTCTCCTTACTCGCCAATGACTTGCATCGTCGTGACTGGGAGCGTCACCTGCGTAAAATCCTGCGGCGCATCGGCTATGAACGCTACTTGTTGAGCTTGGGGCCTTCGACAACCCATGATCCCTTCAACAGAATCATGACGACTTACCCTTCTGACTGGCTGAAGCGGTACAAGGACGAAAACTTCATTCAAGTGGACCCCATCATCAGGCATTGCCGTCATCACTTTGCCCCGCTGTTTTGGGGGCGCGCACGCCTAAAGGCGAGAGGCTGTACCAACCGATTCTGGAAGGAACGGGAGGGGTATGGCCTATTACGAGGCGTGAGTATTCCCCTGCGGTTCAACGAGATGGCCGGATCACTCAATGTTGCTCAATGCGTGAGCGATACAGATGAACTTGCCGATGATCTGAATGGCCCGTTGGGCATGTTGTTTATGTTGATTCCGTTTTTATTGGAAGGCTCGCAGAAACACTTGAAAACTGTGGGCGAGCCACCCAGCAGCCTGACATTGCGTGAGTCCGAGGTGTTGAAATGGACCGGGGTGGGTAAAACGACGTGGGAAATGAGCTGCATCCTGGGTTGCTCGGAACGAACCATCAACTTTCATATCGCGAATGCAAGTCGCAAGTTGGGGTCTTTCAGTCGTCGGCAAGCCGTCGGTGTGGCGTTGGCGCAGGGGTTGATCTCGCTGTAGGTTGCCCATTTCAAATGGCACAGCGTGTTTTCAGTTGACGAGAAAAAAGCCCCGGCACTCATGCGCGGGGCTTTTCGTTTCGCTCGATTACATCAGAGAGCCAGCGTCGGATAGTCGATGTAACCCACTGGGCCTTTGCTATAGAAAGTATCTGGGCGGGCTTCGTTGAGCGGCGCATCGGCCTTCAAGCGAGCTGGCAAATCCGGGTTGGCAATGAACGGCACGCCCCAGGCCACGGCATCGGCTTTACCTTCGGCCAACCAGGCGTTGGCGCTGTCCTTGGTGAAACGTTCGTTGGCGATGTACGCGCCGCCGAAGGCTTTTTTCAGTTGCGGGCCGAGGCTGTCGGCGCCTTCTTTTTCACGCGAGCAGATGAAGGCGATACCACGTTTGCCCAGTTCACTGGCGACGTAGGTGAAAGTTTCCGCCAGGTTGTCGTCGCCCATGTCGTGGGAGTCGGCGCGGGGTGCCAGGTGCACACCAACGCGGCCGGCGCCCCAGACTTCGATGGCCGCATCGGTCACTTCCAGCAGCAGGCGTGCACGGTTTTCCAGGGAGCCGCCGTACTGGTCAGTGCGCTTATTGGTGCTGCTCTGCAGGAACTGGTCGAGCAGGTAACCGTTGGCGCCGTGGATTTCCACGCCGTCGAAGCCGGCGGCCTTGGCGTTCTCGGCTCCGGTGCGGTAGGCGTCGACGATGTCGGCGATTTCAGCGGTCTCCAGGGCGCGTGGGGTCGGGTAGTCGGCCAGTGGGCGCACCAGGCTGACGTGGCCTTTAGGCTGGATCGCGCTCGGTGCCACCGGGGTTTCGCCGTTCAGGTAGGACTCATGGGAAATACGGCCCACATGCCACAGTTGCAGGAAGATCTTGCCGCCCGCGCCATGCACCGACTTGGTCACGTTGGCCCAGCCGCGCACTTGGTCGTTGGACCAGATGCCCGGGGTGTCCGGATAGCCCACGCCCAGCGGCGTCACCGAGGTGGCTTCGCTGAGGATCAGCCCGGCGGAAGCGCGCTGCACGTAGTACTCGGCCATCAGCGCGTTGGGCACGCGACCGGCGTCGGCACGGCAGCGGGTCAGCGGCGCCATGATGATGCGGTTCGACAGTTCCAGGTCGCCCAGTTTGATCGGATCGAAAATAGTCGTCATGGGATAACACCCTTCTCTTTAAGTGGTTGATCAGTGGGTCGCAGGGGCCAGGTCGGCATCGCCGCTCTGACGGAAAGTAATCAGGGTCACCAGCAGCGCTAGAATCGCCAGGGCCGCTGCGGCCAACGGCACGCTGGTCAGGCCGAAACCGTGGGCGATCACACTGCCGCCGACCCAGGCGCCGAGGGCATTGCCGATGTTGAAGGCGCCGATGTTCAGGGTGGACACCAGGTTCGGTGCGGCTTTGCCGAAGGTCACCACGTTGATCTGCAGCGCGGGTACGGCGGCGAACGAGGCGGTGGCCCAGAGGAACAGGGTGATTTCGGTCGGGATCACCGCGACGCTGGTCCAGGTCAGGGCCGTCGAGACCACCGCCATGCTGACGAACACGCCGATCAGGGTGGCCGCCAGGCGCTTGTCCGCCAGCTTGCCGCCGATGATGTTGCCGACGGTGAGGCCCAGGCCGATCAACAACAGCGTCCAGGTCACGCCTTTGGGCGAAACGCCGGTGACGTCGCCCAGCAGCGGCGCGACGTAAGTGAAGAGGGTGAACATCGACGCGGCAAACAGCGCGGTCATGCTCAGCGACAGCCAGATACCGGCGCCCTTGAGGGCTGCCAGTTCGGCGCGCATGTCGAGTTTCTCTTCATCACGTTTGGCGGGCAGGAAGCGGATCAGGCCGATCAACGCCACCACACCAATCACCGTCACCGCCCAGAAGGTCGAGCGCCAGCCGGCTTCCTGGCCGAGTGCGGTGCCCAGCGGTACACCGAGCACGTTGGCCAGGGTTAAACCGGTGAACATCAAGGCCACGGCCGAGGCACGCTTGTTGGCCGGCACCAGGTTGGCGGCGACCACCGATCCAATACCAAAGAACGCACCGTGGCACAGCGCGGTGACCACACGGGCAAACATCAGCACGTTGTAGTCACTGGCCAGGGCGCAGAGCAGGTTGCCGATAATGAAGATGCCCATCAACGCTACCAGGGCAGCCTTGCGTGGCAGCTTGGCGGTGGCCAGTGCCATGAAAGGTGCACCGATGGCCACGCCCAGGGCGTAGCCGGTGACCAGCCAGCCGGCGCCGGGAATCGACACGCCGAGGTCCGCCGCCACATCGGGTAGCAGGCCCATGATGACGAACTCGGTGGTGCCGATGGCGAAGGCGCTGAGGGCCAGTATGAGTAGCGAGAGGGGCATTATCGTTTCCTTGTTACAGCGCTGCGTTGTCGTCAGCGCTGAGTTCAGTGGTGAGCGCGGCGAGGAACGCCTGGATGGTTTCCTCGTTGCGTTTGAAAAAGTGCCACTGCCCGGCCTTCTGGCTGCTGATCAATCCCGCCCGTTGCAACGTCGCCAAGTGAGCCGACACCGTTGACTGGGACAAGCCGCAGCGCTGGTCGATCTGCCCGGCGCAGATGCCGTACTCGTGGTTGTGCAGTTGCTCGGGGAACTGCACTTTCGGGTCTTTGAGCCAGGTGAGGATGTCTCGTCGTACTGGGTGCGCCAGCGCTTTTATTATTTCGTCGAGGTCGATGGACATGGCAGGTGCTCGGTGTGGTGCAGCGTTATATCGCGATGAGGCGAACCTTAAATCGTTGTATCCCGATATACCAATATGATTTTGCTCTGAGGACAGGCCAAATCGGTATATCGGGTTATAACGATACGTTGTCGGCAGTGATAGACTGCGCGCCATGAATTATCTCGCACATCTGCACCTGGGCGGCCAACTTCCTGCGCAACTGCTGGGCAGTCTCTATGGCGACTTCGTCAAAGGGCGCCTGCAGGGCCAGTTCAGCCCGCAAATCGAAGCGGCGATCCAACTGCATCGCTCGATTGATCGTTTTACCGACAGCCACCCGCTGGTGGGGGAGGCATTGTCGCGCTTCAGCCTGACTCGCCGGCGCTATGCCGGAATCGTCCTCGATGTGTTTTTCGACCACTGCCTGGCGCGGGACTGGGCGCTGTATGCCGACCAGCCGTTGGAGCGCTTCACCTCGCAGGTGTACCGCGTGCTGGCGGCCGAGCCGCAATTGCCGGGGCGGCTGGCGCAGATTGCGCCGTACATGGCGGCGGATGATTGGTTGGGTTCTTACCGTGAGTTCGCGGTGATGGAGCAGGTGTTGCGGGGGATTTCGCGGCGGCTGACACAGCCGGAGGCGTTGGGGTTTGCAATGCACGAGTTGCGTCAACTTTATGAGTCGCTTAGCGAAGACTTCCGGCTGTTCTATCCAGAGTTGCAGGCCTTTGCACGCAACCATCTGACCACTGAGGTCTAAAGGTGGGAGCTGGCTTGCCTGCGATTGCAGTCTGCCAGTTGATACATGTGTTGCTGACCCACCGCTATCGCAGGCAAGCCAGCTCCCACATTTTGATCGGTGTTCACTTTATTCAAGCGGCGAATGCTGGCCGTGCATCTACCTGCTCTGCTTCCGGCAACGGCCCAAACAACGCCTTTTGCACCGCCTGCTGCGCCTGATACGCCAGCGCCGCACGTTCCTGCCCGGCACAGGCAATCGGCTTGAGCACATGGATTTCCACATCGCCCTGATCATTGGCAAACAGACGCATCAGGTGCGACAGCAAATCATCATCGCCAATAAACGGTGCCAGCGGGTCTACCTGGCCATCACGCAAATAACGGATCGCCACCGGCTGCAGCGACACATCGGCATCGATCGCACTGGCCAGCAAGCGCCCGTGGAACGTACGCAGGCTGCGCCCGTCGGTGGTGGTGCCTTCGGGAAACATCAACAGCGGGTGCTGTTGTTCCAGATGGCGGGTCATCTGCTTGCGGATCAACTGGCTGTCGCCTGACCCTCGGCGGATAAACAAGCTACCGGCCTTGGCTGCCAACCAGCCCGCCACCGGCCAGGTACGCACTTCGGCCTTGGACAAAAATGACATCGGCGCCACGGCGCCCAGCAACGGAATGTCGGTCCATGACACGTGATTGCTCACCCACAGCATCGGCTGCGTCGGCAGCTCACCGTGCACCGTCACACGAAAGGGCAGGGCATTGGTCAGCCGCGCCATGAAAAACCGCGACCAACGCTGGCGCCGCACCATCGAGTTGGCCACGCCCAGACGCTCAAACAGCCCAAACACGCTGGCCATGCTCAAGCCCAGCGCCACCACCAACAACACGCGGGCGATGCGCCCGTAAATCCGCAGGCGACTCATCACATCGCCGCCTTGAAGTGACGGGCGTAACGCGGGCACAACTCATCGCGCTTGAGCAGGATGAACACGTCGGCCACCTGGAAATCTTCATCCCAGCACGGTTCGCCGCAGATCTTCGCGCCCAGGCGCATGTAGGCCTTGAGCAGTGGCGGCATCTCGGCGATCACGTTGGACGGCAGGTCCAGGGCCGGCAGCGGTTTTTTTGGTTCGGCGCGCAAGTGTTCATTGCACAAGTAGCGTTCGCGCAGGCGTTGCATGATCGCGTGGGCCTGGATGCCGCCGTCGTGCATCGGGATGCTCGCGCAGCCCATCAGGTAGCTGTAGCCGCCCTGGTTGAGCACTTCGGCCAACTCGCCCCATAACACGGCGATGGTGCCGCCATTGCGGTAGGCCGGGTCGACGCAGGTACGGCCGATTTCCAGGATCGGGCCCTGCAAATGCAGCAGGCCATGCAGGCTGAATTCTTCTTCACTGTAGAACCGGCCCAGGGTGCTGGCGGCCTGGTGGTCGAGCAAACGGGTGGTGGCGACGAGTCGACCGCTGTTCAAGTCCCGCACGCCGATGTGGCTGCAGTGAACATCATAGTCATCCATGTCCAGGCCCAGCTCAGCGCCTTTCAGCTTGGCGTTGAACTCGCCGCTGAACACGTTGAACCGCAGGGCCTGGGCTTCCTGCAACGCCTGCGCGCCAACCAGGCGTTCGGCTTGCAGACGGCGTTCATTGCCGGTGTCGCTGATGCGGGCGATCTGAGTCATGGCGAGTCTCCGAGTGCCGGCCACGATTTCGGCCGGTCGACTTTGTTGTCCAAAGTCAGGCTATGTAGGCTCGGTGTCATCTCCATGAAGTTATGGTGACGCTTGGATGACAGCCCATCCTGTCGCAAATCTGTCATCAGCCTCGGCTAGGCTCGCGCACTTGAATGCCCCCTTGAGTTTGCGTCCATGGTCAGAGGCCTGCTGTGCGTTGCCTTGCTGTTCGTCACCGTTGTCGCCCACGCCGAAACCTGGCCCGATAAAGAATGGGCCAAGGGCACGCCACTCTCAGGTCCTGCTGTCGATGCCTTGGACGCCTACGCGTTCCCGGCGCGGGACGACGCTACCCGCCAAGGCATTCGCACCGACGCGTTGCTGGTGATCCGCGACGGCGAGGTCATCTATGAACGTTACGCAGCGCCCACCACGGCCAGCACGCCACACCTGACCTGGTCCATCAGCAAAAGCTTGATGGCCACCGTATTGGGTGTGGCCTACGGCGATAACCGTTTCAAATTGTCCGACCCGGTGGCGCGTTTTTACCCGCCCATGAAACAGCACCCGAGCGTGACCATGGCCGACCTGCTGCACTGGGCCTCGGGCCTGGACTGGCAGGAAGACTACGAATATGCGCCGCTGAAATCTTCGGTGGTGGCGATGCTCTACACCCGCGGTCGCGGTGACATGGCCGACTTTGCCGCAGACACCGCAGCGGCCAGCCCACCGGGCCAGGCTTTTCGATATTCCAGCGGCGACAGCACTATTTTGTCCGCCGCCCTTAAAGGCATGCTCGGTCACAAGGCCTACGTGAGTTACCCGTGGGATGCGCTGTTCAAGCCGCTGGGCATTCGCAACGCCACCTGGGAAACCGACGCCGACGAAACCTTCGTCGCCTCGTCCTACGCCTACCTCACCGCTCGCGACCTGGCGCGCGTCGGCCTGCTGATGGCACGGGAGGGGCGCTGGGGGGATCAACAGTTGCTGCCCAAAGACTGGGTCGCCTTCAACCGTCAGCCGTTCGATAAATACACAGCCGGCCAGGACGAAGCCGTTCCCGGCGGCCACTGGTGGCTTAACCAAGGTGCGCCGCGGCCCTGGCCAGACGCGCCCGCCGACACCTTTGCGGCCCTCGGCCATTGGGGCCAGGCGCTGTTTGTGATGCCTGAAGAACATCTGGTGATCGTACGTTACGGCGATGACCGCGACGGCAGCTATCGCCACAACGAACTGCTCAAACGCGTGCTTGCGGCGGTGCAGCCATGATCCGTCGTTGTCCGTTTACCAGCCTGTTTCTGCTGCTGTTGCTCGCCCTGCTGGGGTGGATCTGGCACGAGCGCGTCAACCTGCAAGCCTTCCCCGACATCATCGCGGCGTATACGGCCAAGGAGTATTGCTCGTGTCGGTATGTGATGAATAATCCGGCGGCGTATTGCCGTGGGTATGTGAAGCAATACGTGCCGACCAGTGCGTTCCACGATAACCCGGAGCGCAGTGAAGTGACGGCGAGTGGGTTGGGGCGTACGCACAGTGCACGGTGGTTGGGGGAGCGGCAGGGGTGTCGGCTTAATCCCTGACCCACCCGCTTCCGCAGTTGATCGACGTTATTAGTTCCATTGCGCCCGGCACACGGCACAGTTAAGGTTCGTGCAGGTTTTTTGCCTCATGAGTCTTTATGTTCAATGTCAAACCACTGGCCTTCACACTGTTGACCTGCGCCGCCGTGCCCGCCCATGCCGACTGGTACCTGGACAACGAGTCCTCGCGCCTTTCCTTCGTCACCACCAAAAACACCGAGATCGCTGAGGTGCAGCGCTTCCTGGTGCTGCACGGCAAAGTCGACAGCAAGGGCGCCGCGCAATTGGAGGTGGAGCTGGAGTCGGTCAACAGCGGCATTCCGCTGCGCGATGAGCGCATGCGCAATCAGTTGTTCGAGATCAAGACGTTCCCCGATGCGCTGATCAACGCGCAGATCAACCTGCAACCCATCAACGACCTGGCGCCCGGCGCGCAATTGGAATTGCGTTTGCCGCTGAGCGTCACCCTGCACGGTAAGACCCAGACCTATAGCGCCGAGCTGTTGGCCACGCGCCTCGATGACCGGCGTTTCCAGGTGGTGACCCTGGAGCCGGTGGTGTTGCACGCGGAGGACTTCGACCTGGCGCCGGGCGTGGCCATGTTGCGTAAGGCGGCGGGGCTTAAGTCGATCAGTTTGTCGGTGCCGGTGGGTGCGGTGCTGATTTTTACGGCGCGCTGACGTGAGCGGTGCGGTGTTCCCATGGCGCAGCGCCAACCGGTTCGAGTTGTTGATCGACGGGCCGCGTTTTTTTCCGCAGATGCTGGTGGGCATTGCGCGGGCGGAGCGCCAGGTTGATCTGGAGTTGTATCTGGTCGAAGCCGGAGCCTGCGCCGAAGAAATGGTGAAAGCCCTGGTGCAGGCCGCCGAACGCGGCGTGCGGGTGCGTTGCCTGTTTGATGATTACGGCAGCCTGGCGTTTACCCTTGGGTTGCGCAAACGCCTGACCGACGTGGGTGTGGAGTTGCGGTTCTACAATCGCCTGAGCTGGCGCCGCTGGATGCGCAACCTGTACCGCGACCACCGCAAGCTGTTGTTGATCGACCAGGAAATCGCCGTGGTCGGCGGCACGGGTGTCACCGATGAGTTCTGGACGCCAGGGCAAGACACCGCCGATTGGCATGAAGTGATGGTGCAGATCAGCGGCCCGCTGGTGCTGGACTGGCAGGCGCTGTTCGACCGCCAATGGCATGCCAACGCCGCCCGCCGGGAGTGGAAGCCGGCGACCCATTTTGGTTTGCCGCGTTTGCCAAAGGTACCGGCGACCGGGCCGGGGCTTGGTCGGGTGGCCTACGCCGACGCCCGTCAGCACCGCGATATCCTGCAATCGCTGATCCGCGCCTTGAACAACAGCCAGCAGCGTATCTGGCTGGCTACCCCGTATTTTCTGCCGACCTGGGGCGTGCGCCGTGCCTTGCGCCGTGCCGCTGGGCGCGGCGTCGACGTGCGTTTGCTGCTCACCGGCCCGCGTACCGATCATCCGTCGGTGCGTTATGCCGGGCATCGCTATTACCCGCGTTTGCTGCGTGCGGGTGTGCAGATTTTCGAGTATCAGCCGTGTTTCCTGCACTTGAAGATGGTGCTGGTGGACGATTGGGTGAGCATTGGTTCGTGCAACTTTGATCACTGGAATCTGCGCTTCAACCTGGAAGCTAATCTGGAGGCGTTGGACCCGGAGTTGACGTTGGCGGTGGCGGGCAGTTTCGAGCGGGATTTTGCACAGAGCCAGGCGGTGAGCCTGGAGGCGTGGAAGGCGCGGCCGTTGTGGCGGCGGGTGAAGCAGCGGGTGTGGGGGTGGATTGATCGGTTGGTGGTGAATTTGCTCGATCGGCGCGGCTAGTACCGACACCACTGATCAAATGTGTGAGGGGGCTGTGGTGAGTGGGGGTTGTCCCTTTGCGGGTTCACTGCAGATCTAATAGGGCTGCTTCGCAGCCCAGCGCGGGGCAAGCCCGCTCACCACAGCAAGCCCACTCACCACAGCGAGCCCGTTCACCACAGCAAGCCCCCTCTCACATTTTTAGAGCAGTTCGAAGGTTTGTTGCTGCACATCCTGGGAGTCCAGCCCGATCTGCACATTGAACTCGCCCGGTTCTGCGGCGAATTTGAGCTGGGTGTTGTAGAACTTCAAGTCTTCTTCGGTGATGGTGAAGTGCAGGGTGCGCTCTTCGCCAGCCTTGAGCATGACCTTCTGGAAGTTCTTCAGCTCTTTGATCGGGCGGATCATCGAACCGGCTACGTCCTGGATATACAGCTGCACCACGGTTTCGCCGTCCACCTTGCCGGTGTTGGTCACGGTGACGCTGGCGTCGAGCTTGCCGGTCTTGTTCAGGGTGGTGGAGGACAGCGCCATGTCGGACAGGCCGAACGTGGTGTAGCTCAAGCCATAGCCGAACGGGAACAGCGGCCCGGTGGTGTCATCGAAGTACTGCGAGGTGTAGTTGCCCGGCTTGCCTGGCGTGAACGGCCGGCCAATGGTCAGGTGGTTGTAGTAGGTCGGAATCTGCCCCACCGAGCGTGGGAAAGTGATCGGCAGTTTGCCCGACGGGTTGTAGTCACCAAACAGCACGTCGGCGATGGCGTTGCCGCCTTCGGTACCGGCGAACCAGGTTTCCAGGATCGCGTCGGCCTGCTGGTTTTCTTCCAGAATCGACAGCGGGCGGCCGTTCATCAGCACCAGCACCAGCGGTTTGCCCGTGGCTTTGAGGGCCTTGATCAGGTCACGCTGGCTTTGTGGGAGGTTCAGGTCGGTGCGGCTGGAGGATTCGTGGGACATGCCACGGGATTCACCCACGGCGGCCACCACCACGTCCGCATCCTTGGCGGCTTTGACCGCTTCGTCGATCATCACTTGGGCAGGACGGGTGTCATCCACCACTTCCGGTGCATCGAAGTTGAGGAAGTTCAGGTAGTCGACCACGGCCTTGTCGTTGGTAATGTTGGCGCCACGGGCATAGAGGATCTTGCCTTTTTCGCCGATCACCGCGTTGAGGCCGTCGAGCAGGGTGACCGATTGTTCCGGCTTACCGGCGGCGGCCCAACTGCCCATCATGTCGATCGGCGCCTTCGCCAGCGGGCCGACCAGGGCGATGGTCGCGGATTTTTTCAGCGGCAGGGTGTTGTTCTGGTTTTTCAGCAGTACCAGGCTGCGGCGCGCGATGTCGCGCGCGTCGGCGCGGTGCAGGCGGCTTTCCGCGTAGGTGTCGGCCGGGTCATCCTCGGCCTTGCCGATGCGCAGGTACGGGTCCTTGAACAGGCCCATGTCGTACTTGGCGCCGAGCACTTCGCGCACCGCATTGTCGATGTCGCTCTGCTCGATCTCTCCGGACTTGAGCAGCCCCGGCAGTTCCTTGCCGTACAGCGAGTCGTTCATGCTCATGTCGATGCCGGCCTTGATCGCCAGCTTCGCGGCTTCACGCCCGTCCTTGGCTACGCCGTGCTTGATCAGCTCGAAGATCGCGCCATGGTCGCTCACGGCCAGGCCCTTGAAGCCCCAGTCCTTGCGCAACAGGTCGTTCATCAGCCAGGTGTTGGCGGTGGCGGGCACGCCGTTGATGGAATTCAGCGCCACCATCACACCGCCGGAACCGGCCTTGATCGCGGCGTGGTAGGGCGGCAGGTAGTCCTGGTACATCTTGACCGGGCTCATGTCGACCACGTTGTAGTCGCGCCCCCCTTCCACCGCGCCGTACAGGGCGAAGTGCTTGACGCTGGCCATGATGCTGTCGGCATTCGCCGGGCTGACGCCCTGGAAGGCTTTGACCATCACTTCGGCGATGCGCGAGACCAGGTAGGTGTCCTCACCGAAACCTTCGGAGGTGCGGCCCCAGCGCGGGTCGCGGGAGATGTCGACCATCGGCGCGAAGGTGATGTCGAGGCTGTCGGCGGCGGCTTCCTGGGCGGCAATGCGCCCTGAGCGGCCGATGGCCTCCATGTCCCAGCTGGACGCCAGGGCCAGGCTGATCGGGAAGATCGTGCGGTGGCCGTGGATCACGTCGTAGGCGAAGAACATCGGGATCTTCAAGCGGCTGCGCATGGCCGCGTCCTGCATCGGACGGTTTTCCGGGCGGGTGATGGAGTTGAACGTGCCACCGATGCGGCCGGCGGCGATTTCCTTGCGGATCAGCTCGCGGGGCATCTCGGGGCCGATGCTGATCAGGCGCAATTGGCCGATCTTTTCGTCCAGGGTCATCTGCTTGAGCAGGTCGCTGACGAAGGCGTCCTTGTCTTTAAGCGCAGCAGGCTTTGTTTCTGCCCAGACGGGGTGGGTGGCCAGAGTGGCAACAAGGCCGAGCAAACACAGCTTTTTCATGAATATCCTTTTTCGGCTCACTGCGCAGCATCAAGGGAACGCTGGCGGCCAAAATGTGGGGAGCGTCTATTGTTGTTCGGGTGTTGTTCAGATAAATGCAGCACACTCTGAACTCTTTTTCGCGCTGGGCATCTTTGTAGCTGATTGGCTCAATGCATTCCAGTGGTGGCGGATTATGCCCCAAGCGCGCGGTGTATAGGGTCACTCGTAACATTCCATCAAGATTGGGCAGGAGAAACACCATGCAAGCAGCACAAGGTTACCGCTGGGGCTTGAAAGCCGCGGTTTTGCTATTGATCAGCACAGTGCTGAGCGGTTGTGGCATCAACAACATCCCGACCCTGGACGAACAGGCCAAGGCTGCCTGGGGCCAGGTGCAGAACCAGTACCAGCGCCGCGCCGACCTGATCCCCAACCTGGTGGAAGTGGTCAAGGGCTACGCCGCCCATGAGCAAGACACCCTCACCGCCGTGATTGAGGCGCGGGCCAAGGCCACCTCGATCCAGGTGGATGCCAGCACCCTCGACAACCCGGAAAAACTCAAACAGTTTCAGCAAGCCCAGGATGGCTTGAGCGGCGCACTCAGCCGTTTGATGGTGGTGTCCGAGCGCTACCCGGACCTGAAGGCCAACCAGAATTTCCTGGCCCTGCAATCGCAGCTTGAAGGCACCGAAAACCGTATCGCCGTGGCCCGCCGCGACTTTATCCAGGCCGTTCAGGCCTACAACACCGAGATCCGCACTTTCCCTGGCCGCCTGTGGCACAGCGTGATGTACAGCGACTTGCCGATCCGCGCCACGTTTGAAGCCACCAGTGCCGATGCCGATAAAGCGCCGCAAGTGAAGTTCAAATAAGGCTGCACTGAGGTGTCGATGCGTTTATTACGGATAGGCCTGGCGCTGTGGCTGTTGGCCTGCGTCGGCGTGGCCCAGGCCGCACTGAGCTTCCCGGCGCTGAGCGGACGGGTGGTGGACACCGCCCAGATGATCGACCCGGCGGTGCGCGAGCAGATTACCCAGCAATTGCAGGTACTGGAGCAAACCCGTGGCGACCAGATCGTGGTGGTCACGGTGCCAGACCTGCAGGGTGTGTCCATTGAGGACTACGGTTATCAACTCGGCCGCCAATGGGGCATCGGCCAGAAGGGCAAGGACAACGGCGCGCTGTTGATCGTCGCCCGCGATGAGCGCAAATTGCGCATCGAAGTCGGCTATGGCCTGGAAGGTGTGCTCACTGACGCGCAGTCGTGGGTGATCATCAACCAGGTGATCACACCGTCTTTCAAAGCCGGTCACTACAGCAAAGGCATCAGCGACGGCGTGGCCGCGATGGTGCAGGTGGTCGGCGGTGAACCGTTGGCCGTGCCGGCCCATGTGGCGGACGCAAACTTCGCCAAGGATAATCCGGTTTTTTCCATCGGCTTGTTTATCCTGCTGATCGGCGTGTTGTGGCTGTGCCATCGTATGGGGCTGCCGGTGGGCGCTATCCTGCTGGCGATTCTCAGCAGCAGCGGACGCGGCGGTGGTGGTGGGGGCGGCGGCGGTGGTTTCCGGGGCGGCGGTGGCGGCTTCGGCGGCGGCGGGGCTTCAGGCGGCTGGTGATGATAATAATGAGAGAGCAACGACAACCATGGCATTACTGACTGAACACGAGCAGCGCCAAGTCGCCGAGGCGATCGCCCGGGTGGAAAAAACCACTGACGCGGAACTGGTGACCGTACTGGCCGCTCGCGCGGACGACTACGCCTATATCCCGCTGCTGTGGGCCAGCCTGATCGCCTTGGTGGTGCCCGGTGTGGTGCATTACTTGTCGGGCTACCTGACCATGTACACCCTGCTGCTGGCGCAATGGACGACGTTCATCGTGTTGTGCCTGGTGTTTCGCCTGCCTAAGGTCACCACGCGCCTCATCCCCCGTTCGGTCCGTCACTGGCGTGCTTCGAACCTGGCGCGTCGGCAGTTTCTGGAGCAGAACCTGCACCACACGGTGGGGAGTACCGGGGTGCTGATTTTCGTCAGCGAGGCCGAGCGGTATGTGGAGATCCTGGTGGATGACGGCATTTCCAAGTGCCTGGATGACAGCAGTTGGGATGCGATCGTCAAGGCGTTCACCCAGCAGGTGAAACAGGGACAGACGTTGGCGGGGTTTATCAGCTGCATTGAAGCCTGTGGCGAGTTGCTCAAGGTGCATGTGCCGGTGACCCAAACCCGTAACGAACTGCCTAATCGCTTGGTTGTACTCGAATAAAAAACTCAACACGGGGCTAAAAATGTGGGAGGGGGCTTGCCCCCGATAGCGGTGGATCAGCCAATAAATCGAGTACTGACACACCGCCATCGGGGGCAAGCCCCCTCCCACATTGGGTTTTGTGTCATCCATTCAGAGCACCGCTGATCAAATAACCCCGTGCCCTGAATCACGATCCCCCCTAAAATGCCCGGCATTCCCTGCCCGAGGCGTTTTTGTTCATGTCTGTCACTGCTCAACCGGATCATCATGCCCAGTTCATCGAACTGCTGAGCGCAAGCCTCGCGCAGAATGCCTTTATCAAGCTGGTGCTGGCCAAATACGTCGGTGACGAGACTGAGTTGCAGCGGTTGATCATCAAGCCGGTAACGGTCAAGGAGCAGCCGTGCCTGTCCTTCGTCTACCGTTACAAGACCCGCGATATCACCAAGAACTTTCCTTTGGCAGACGGCGTGACGGCGATTGCCGAGCTGCTGCCCGCCCAGTTCAAGAACGCCCACCTGCTGTCGCTGACCGACGAAGCCCAGCTGGAATACAGCAAGAAGAACAAAAGCTCGCTGTTCAAAAGCAAATCGCAGCAACTGCGCGAAGCGCCCTCGGCTGAGCATAACCGCGAGAAGAACCGCTTCCTTGACCTGAGCCGGCCGTTCCTCGCCGACCTGGGTGTGACCGACGCCAAGCAGGCGCTGATCCCATCGATGTCGCGCAAGTGGAAGCAGATCAACAAGTTCATCGAAGTGTTCAGCCATGCGCTGACCTCGTCACCGTTGAAGCTGGACCAGCCGGTGCGCGTCGCCGACTTCGGTTCGGGCAAGGGCTACCTGACGTTTGCGATTCACGACTACCTGCGCAACACCCTCAAGGCCGAGGGCGAGGTGACGGGCGTCGAGCTGCGTGAAGACATGGTCACCCTGTGCAACACCGCCGCCGCCCGCCTGGAACACCCGGGGCTGGTGTTCAAATGTGGCGATGTGCGCAGCGTGGCCCCCAGCGAGCTGGACGTGATGATCGCCCTGCATGCCTGCGACATTGCCACTGACTATGCGATCCACACCGGCATTCGCTCCGGCGCGTCGATCATCATGTGCTCGCCGTGCTGCCACAAGCAGATCCGCCTGCAGATCCAGAGCCCGGTGCTGCTAAAGCCCATGCTGCAATACGGCCTGCACCTGGGCCAGCAGGCGGAAATGGTCACCGACAGTCTGCGTGCGCTGTTCCTTGAAGCCTGTGGCTATGAGACCAAGGTGTTCGAGTTCATCTCGTTGGAGCACACCAACAAGAACAAGATGATCCTTGCCGTGAAGCGCGCCGAGCCGGTGGACAATGCTCAACTGCTGGAGAAAATCCAGGAGTTGAAGGCGTTCTACCACATTACCGAACACTGCCTGGAAACCTTGCTGCGTGCGGAGGGTTACCTGAACTGAGCACCGAACCCCTGTGGGAGGGAGCAGGCCCCCTCCCACATTTAGACTGTGCTGGGCTTGGTGGCTGGTGCAGGCTGCACCGCCGTCTTGCGCCCCAGCATCACCGTCACGATCACCCCGCACGCAAACACCCAGGTGATCGGCTCGATATGTTCACCAAAGAACAACGCCGAAAACGCGATGGTGAAGAAGATCTGTAACAGCTGGATCTGGCTGACCCGCGCGATGCCGCCCATGGCCAACCCGGCGTACCAGGCAAAGAACCCGAGGAACTGCGAGAACAACGAGACATAGCCAAACGCCCACCACGCGCGCATCGACACCGCGCCTTGATGCTGCGCCGCCAGGTACCACACCGGGCCGATCAAGACCGGTGTCGACAGCACCAGCGCCCAGCAGATCACCTGCCAGCCGCCCATCTCCTTGGCCAACCGGCCACCTTCGGCATAACCCAAGCCACCGACAGCGATCGCACCCAGCATCAGCAGGTCACCGGCTTGGATACTGCCGGCCCCGGTGATCAGCGCATAACTCAACACCAACGCACTGCCCAGCGCGGCACAGGCCCAGAAGGCTTTTGACGGCCGCTCGTGGGACAGCCACGCCGCGTACAGCGCCACGCACAGCGGTTGCAGGCCGTTGACCAGCGCGCCGTGGGACGCCGGCAAGGTTTGCATGGCCCAGGCCGACAGCACCGGAAAGCCGAGAATGACGCCGGCGATCACCAGGCACAGCCCGCGCACCTGGCGCCAGGTGGGCCAGCGCTCGCGGCGCCACAGCAACAGCGCCGCCGCCGGAATCGCCGCGAACAACGCACGGCCCAGGCCGTTGAGCAACGGGTGGATTTCCTGCACCACGATGCGGGTGAAGGGCAGGGTCAGGCTGAAGATGATGACGCCCAGCAGGCCGAGGGCCATGCCGGTGTTTTCGCGCGAGCTCATGGGAGGGATCCGAAATCCAGAGGGCTTCAAGGGAAGCCCATCTAGCCACATCCCCCGCAGAGTGCGGGCCTACAGCTGGGTACGGATTTATCCGTACAGTTGAACACCGCGTCGCCTGCATCGCGGGCAAGCCCGGCTTCCACATTGACCGTGCCGGTCTTCAGAAGAAGCGGGTGATGCTGATCTTGGCGTTGCGGCCTTCGCTGTAGACACCTTCGCCGCTCAGCGCGGGCTGGTAGCTGCGGTTGAACAGGTTGTCGACGGTGAAGTTGATTTCGGTGCCTTTGAGACCTGCCTGCTGCGGTTTCCAATTGGCGAACAAACCTTGGGTGTCATAGCTTGGGTTTTCGGTCTGGTCGTAGATGAAGTCGCCAATGGTGGAGTTCAAGCCGCTGGGGTAGATGTCTGTGGGCACGCGATCGGTCTTGCGCACGAACTGGCCCTGCCAACCCACCTGTGCGTCCCAGCTCGGGATCTTGGTACCCAGCACCACCACCCATTTGGCCGGTGGAATATCCCGCGCCCATACGTGCAGGTTGGTCGCCCAGGGGTTGGTGTAGGGGTTGTCGCGCTTGCCTGTGGCCCAGGAGTAAGTCAGGGAACCGAACAGGTAGGTCGAGTCGTAGTAGCTTTCCAGCTCAACGCCCTTGATGGTCATGCCACCCACATTGCGATAGTTGGTCCTGGATGCCGCGTCGCTGCACACCGAACCGATACTGCCCGGCACTGTCAGTTGCCGTTCGCAGCCGATGCCGGTGGCCTTCATGATTTCGTCTTCGATGCGGTTGTGGAACAACGTGGTGCGCAGTTGCAGGTTGTCGTCGCGGGTGAAGAGCCCTGAGAAGTTGGTTACGTTGCCCGCGGTAATCGCCGTAATACGCTCCGGGTCCAGATTCAGGCTGGTGGCGCTACGGGTGCTGATAGGGCCCTGGACTTCGTACTGTTCATCGATCACCGGCGCACGCCACGTGCGGTTCCAACTGGCGAAGAAGGCCACATCCGGGGTCACGTTCCAGAACGCCGCCAGGCGCGGCGACCAGCCTGTGTAAGTGCGGTCGCTGTAGTCGTGGCCCACGCGTGGGTCCGGGCTGCTGTAGTACGGCGCATCATTGGCTTCGCCGCGGTTGCGCACATGGTCGTAGCGCAGGGACGGCGTGATCGTCAGGTCACCTAGGGTAATGGCGTCCTGAATATAAAACGCGTTGCTGTCGACCTTGCCGTGGGGCATGAAATACGGCTGGAAATGCCCATAGTTGTATTGGGCGGTGTTGTAGGTCGCGCCTGGCATCCAGCTTTCGGTTTCACGCTTGTGCTTGCGGATCTGCATGCCGGTGGTCACGGCGTGCTCCAGCGGGCCGGTGGTCAGTAGGCTGGTATTGCGCAGTTCGAGGATGCGGTCGGTGTAGGACGTATCCATCTTGCGTCCGCCGGTGGCCAGGCCAATCACGGCATTCGCGGCGCGCTCATCGGTCTGGTCGGTATTGGACTGCGAGTAGCTCAGCTTCAGGTCGATCAGCGGGTTGTCCAGTGGGTGGTATTCGTACTTGCTCGACCAGGTGGTGTCCACCGTGTCGCGGTCGGCCAGAAAGCGCGAGACGGCCGTGGCGTAGCCATAGCGGTCGATGTCTGATTGCCTCGGCGGCGATGGGTAGGATTTAGCCGAGAACGGCGTCATACGTTGGCTTTGGGCGCGAGAGTAAGACAGGCCCATGCTGTGTTCGTCGGTGAAATAGGCGTTGAACTTGAACAACTGGCCTTCGACATCCTGCGCGCTGTTGGGCAAGCGTTTGGGGTTGATCGGGTATTGATTGCGCGGGTCGGGCGGTGTGTCGGCAAGCTTGAGGTCGTCGCCGTCGCGCTGGGTCAGGTAGGCCAGGGCGTCCATGCGGCCGTCGTCGGTGCGGCCATACACTGCACCGGTGTAGACCTGTTCGTGGGTGTTGCTGGCGTAGCCGTATTTGACCATCGCTCCTGTATTGCGCCCGTCCTTGAGCAGGTCGGATGCGTCTTTGGTGATCATGTTGACCGTGCCGCCAAAACCGCCGTTACCGGTGAATGGCGAGTAGGGGCCTTTCTCCACTTCAATGCTTTTGATCAACTCGGGCTCAATGAAGATGGTGCCTTGTTGATAGCGCTCGAAACCGCTTTTGGCCGCGCCATCCACGGTCATTGGCACATCCTCGGCATCGCCCATGCCGCGGATGTTCATGGTCTGGCCGCCGGGCTTGGGTGAGCCGCCCATGGACACCCCGGGCAGGGTCTGCAACAGCGAAGGAATGTTATCGGGCTGGTAGCGGTCGATATCCGCCTGGCTCAGGGTGGAGCGGCCGACGGTGCTGGAGTCGACCTCGTTACCGGTGCCGATCACGCTCAGGGCATCCAGCTGGATCGCGCCGCTCTGGGTGGTTTTCGCCTCTTCGGGCCTTACCACGTAGGTGCTGCCGATCTTGATCAGGGTGAGTTCGCCGTTTTTCAGCAGGTTACGAATCGCCACTTCCGGCGTGAAATCACCGTTGAGCGCCGGCGCTTGCACGTTCTTGAGCAGCGCTTCATCGAACAGCAGCTGGATCTGTGCCTGCTGCGCCACTTGGCTCAGGGACGTGGCCAGCGCCTGGGCGGGTAGTTGGAATGTCTCGGCCTGGGCACTGAGGCTGAACGCCAGGCAGGTGGCGATGAGGGTCGGTCGAAGAAGCAGAAGCGAAGCGTGGCAAGGCGCGCGAAACATGAAATCCCCCGGTGCGGCCAAATGGCCAAAAAGATGTGCGTATCAGGTGCAGACCGGAGGAAGACGGGGCAGGTGAAAAAATCCACACCTGCGAATGCAAAATATTCTCAAGTACGTGTCTTTAGGGATTATTTGCTCGGTTCGATGCGTACGATGCCATCGGCCGACGCCACGGTTTTTACCGGTAGCAACGCGGGCAGGGCATTGAGCAGGGCGTCGGGGTCGTTTACATCCAGATTGCCCGACACCTTCAGGTGCGCCACGGCGTTACTCACCTGCAGCGGTGCCTGGGGGCGATACAGGCTCAACTCATCGATCAGGCTAGCCAGTTCGCGGTTGCGAAACGACAAGTGCCCGCTGCGCCAGTCAGCGACTTCCTCTGCGGGGAGGGTTTGCTGTTGCAACGTGCCTTTGGCGTAGCGGTAGAGGGCGCGTTGCTGTGCACCCAGCAGGCTGACGGGGCTTTTCGCGTCAGGCGCGAAGGCGACCTGGCCATGGGCAACGCTGACCACCAGTTGCTGCTGGCTGCGCCGCACATCGAAGCCGGTGCCCACCACGCGCACATTGGCTTCGCCCGCCTGCACGAAGAGTGGCCGTTCCTTATCGGCGGCCACGTCGATGTACACCTGGCCCTTTTCCAGGTGCACGATGCGCTGGTACGCCGTGAAATCCACCCGCACGCGGGTGTTGGCATTCACATACAAGGTGCTGCCATCGGGCAGTTCCAGCGTGCGCATGCCTTTGGCGTGGCCCGCGACGTGAGTGTGATACAGCGCGCGGGGCGCGCCGATAGGGGTGGCCAACACCGCGCACAGCAAGGCGGCGGCCACGGCCACGGCGGGGCGCCAGACCGACGGTTTGCGCTTGCCCAGCGCCACCGGTTTGTTCAGTTGCTGCAACTGGGCCAGGTCTGCCCACAGCTGCTCGAATTCGGCATAGGCGCGGGCATGGGCGGGCTCGGCTTGCCAGGCGGCGAAGGCTTTGCGGTCGGCACGCCCCGTGTCATTGCGGTTGCGGGCAAACCAGCTGGCGGCTTGGGCATCGATGGAGTCGCTCGCTTCGATGTCCAGGGCGTCGGTGTCGCTCAGGCGGTTCATTCGGGCTGCTCCGTGCCGGGTTCGGGTTGAAGGCGTCGCTTGCAGTGCAGCAGGGCAAACGCGATGTGCTTTTCCACCATGCTGGTCGAAATGCCCATGCGCTCGGCGATCTGCGTTTGGCTCAGGCCTTCGAAGCGGTGCAGCATAAGGGCTTCTCGCCTGCGGGGCGAGAGTTCGGCGAGGACTTCTTTCAACTGTTCCAGGCGTTGCAAGCGTTGCGCGGCGACCATGGGCTCGTTTTGCTCGTCGGTGGCAGGCTCCACGTCCCTGTCGGCCTGATCGTGATGGGCGGTCTGCCGTACCTTCTGTTTGCGCCAGTGATCACGCAGCAGGTTGCGCGCCATCTGGAACAGGAACGCCCGTGGCTGCTCGACCTTGGCTCGGTCGCGGTAGTCCAGCCACTGAGTAAAGACATCCTGGGTCATGTCCGCCGCGTCGCTGGCGTTGTCCGTGCGTTTGCGCAGGAAATACAGGATATCTGTATAAAACCCGCGAAAGGCATCGGCCGACAACGGGTCGGGCTTGGGACGAGACATGGATATCCTTCTTGACGAAGCACGACGTGGAAAAGTCGCGGATTCTATCGAGAATAATTATCATTTGTCTCTATTTATAGGATGTGCTCGATTTAAAATGTGGAAGGGGGGCTTGCTTCCTCCCTCCCTCCCACATTGGCTCGCGGCTTTAACGCAGCAATGTTTTCAGCTGTTCGATTCCGGCCTCGCCCAATGGGAACACCGGCAAACGTGGGTCACCCACCTCCAACCCGGTCAAGCGCAGCCCGGCCTTGATCGTCGCTGGCAACCCGCCCTTGAGGATGAACTCCAGCAAGGGCAACTGCGCATAAAACAGTTCGCGCGCCTTGCCCAGGTCATTAGCCAACACTGCCGCATACAAATCCAGATTCATCTGCGGGATCAAGTTCGGCGCGGCTGTGCACCAGCCCTTGGCACCCGCCGCGAAGGCCTCCAGCGCCAGCGGGTTGCACCCGTTGTAGAACGGCACATCGCTCTGGCGATGCAATTGGTGCATGCGCTGAATATCCCCGGTGCTTTCCTTGACCATGCTCACGTTGGCGACCTGCTTGACGATGCGCAGGATCAAGTCCACCGACATGTCGGTGCCACTGGTGGCCGGGTTGTTGTAGAGCATGATCGGCACGCCAATGCTGTCGCCAATCGCGGCATAGTGGGCGAGGATTTCCGCTTCGCTGAGTTTCCAGTAAGACGCCGGCAGCACCATCACCACATCGGCGCCATTGGCTTCGGCGTAGCGGGCGCGACGCACGGCTTTGGCGGTGGTCAGGTCCGAGACGCTGACGATGGTCGGTACGCGCCGAGCGATTTTCGCCAGGCTGTAGGCGCTGACGTCATCCCACTCGGCGTCGCTCAAATAGGCACCCTCGCCGGTGCTGCCCAAGGGGGCGATAGCGTGTACGCCGCTGGCGATCAGGCGATCGATGGAACGGCCCAGGGCGTTGAGGTCAATGTGCTGGCCGTCGGCGCTGAACGGCGTGATGGTGTAGCCGATGATGCCGTGAAGGGTGGGGCTGGACATGGACGGTCTCCGGGTAAAAAAAGGCAATCAGTTCAGGCAATCGGCGTGTTGGCGCAGGTTCTGCCGGGCGTAGTAATTGAATGCGGCGCCATGGCGCTTGGGCCGGGAGATCCAGTCATGGGCCTCGCGCCCCAGCTCCGGCAGGATCGGCTTGATGGTGCCGGCCGCCATTGCCAGCAACTGCAACTTGGCTGCGCGCTCGATCAATTGCGCGATCACGCAGGCTTCCTCGATGCTCGTCCCGGTGGACAACTGGCCGTGGTGCGAGAGCAGGATCGCGCGCTTGTCACCCAGTGCCGTGGTGATGATTTCGCCCTCTTCATTGCCCACCGGTACACCCGGCCAGGCCTCCAGAAATGCGCAGTCTTCATAGAGCGGGCAGAGGTCCATGTGCGACACCTGCAGCGGTACTTCCAGCATCGACAGCGCGGCGATGTGTGTGGGGTGCGTGTGGATGATGCACTTCACATCCGGCCGGCCACGGTACACCCAACTGTGGAAACGGTTGGCCGGGTTGGGGATGCCATGGCCCTCCAGGACTTCAAGGTCTTCATTCACCAACAGCAGATTGCTGGCGGTGATCTCATCAAAACCCAAACCCAGTGGCTGAGTGTAATAGGTGCCCGGTTGCGGCCCGCGCGCGGTGATCTGCCCGGCCAAGCCGGAGTCGTGGCCGTTCTCGAACAGGATGCGACACGTCAGCGCCAGCTTTTGCCGGTCGGTCCACGTATTATCCGCGAGGGTGTTTTGCATCTGGATCAGCGCTTGCTTGACCAGCTGGTCTTTCGGGAGTGCTAATGTCTTGGCCATATCGGTGTCCTTTGGGTGGTTCAATGGACGTCTTGGTTTGCTGTCTCCCGCTGCTCGCAAGGTCGTTGGGTGAACGCAAATGACACTAAAGATGCTATATGACACATTGTGTCATTAGCAAGCACAGCTCATCGCTTACTGCATGGATTAATCGCAGCGCATGTCTATCCGTTTGAAATTATTGAGAAAAAAACTTGGCGTGACCTTGGAGACGCTGGCTGAAAAGTCCGGCATGACCAAGAGCTACCTGTCCAAGGTCGAGCGCGGGCTCAACACGCCGTCGATTGCCGCCGCGTTGAAACTGGCCAAGGCGTTGAACGTGAAGGTCGAAGAGCTGTTCAGCGAAGACAGCGTGAGCCTCGACAGCTACAGCCTGGTGCGCAGCCATGAGCGGCCGGACACCTCACCGGGTTACGCCGTGCTGGCCCATCAGGTCAGCGAGCGCAGCTTGCTGCCGTTTATCATCTACCCGCCGGCGGAGTTCACCGACAAGACCTTCAAGGAGCACGTGGGGGAAGAGTTTCTGTTCGTGCATGAAGGCCAGGTGGAGGTGGATTTCATGAGCGAGCGGGTGATCCTGGAGCGTGGCGACGCGCTGCACTTCAATGCGCAGAAGCCTCATCGGTTGCGCTCGGTGGGGGCGGTGCAGGCGCAGTTGCTGGTCGTGGTGCACAGCTCGGAAGACTGACGTCGCTCAATGTGGGAGCTGGCTTGCCTGCGATAGCATCACCTCGGTTCAACTGACAGACCGAGGTGCCTGCATCGCAGGCAAGCCACACACATTGTATTTAAGTCGCCCGAAAAATCAGCGTTCGACGGGGACTGACAGTGCTGGATTGCCCAATGGATGCGTCCGCCCCGCAAAAAATTTCAGCTTCACCCCAGAGCCATCAAACAACTCCGAATACCGCCGCTTCTGCTGACGAATAAACCCGTCAGTGCGCCCCGACACCGAGATCGCCAGCGTCGTCACGTTGGCCTGGCGAATCGCGTCCACCAGATGCTTGTCCTGCGCCCCCAAATCATGGCCGAAGACGCACAGCGCACCTTCATGACTCAGCAACTGCTCATAACAGAACGACAGGTAATCCGAGCTGCGGATGGTCTTGAGCTTCTCTTCCACCTTGCCCTCGCTGACAAACAGCGGCACGTCATCCAGGGTCTTGAGGGTGTTGTTGATCGCAAAACTACTGAGCAAGGTACTGTCGGTGGTCGGCAATTTGCGCGCGGTGCCATCCAGGTTGCGCACCAGGTGCAGGCCCCCGTGCAAGTACAAAATGCGCGTGGTGTCGGTACGGGTATTGCGCAGATCGAAGCTGGCGTCGGCGCTGCGGAACAAGTCGTCGATGCCGGGGGCATGCAGGATCGCCCAGTAGTTCAGCAGGTCGTAATTGGTGGTAAACACCGTGGGGTAGTTCGCCAGCTCGCTGTTGATCGTCGCCAGCGTCGACGGCTGCACCAGGCGCCATGGGATATGCACGGTGTGGATAGTGTTGATCAACGCTTCCTTGATCGCGTAGTAGCGATTGCGCGGTGCCGCCGAGCTGACCGCCAAGGCCTTGTTGACCCGGCTGGTGGTCTTCAACGCGCCCAGGGCCTGCTCGAAACTGCGGGTCTGCAGGGCGTCGAACACGCTGAGTTCGGATTGACTCAGGGGTTTCTCTTCGACGGTGCGGGCGTTTTCGAACAGCGAGTCGTAGGCGAAGTCTTCCCAAATCGTGCGGCTTGCGCCGTTGCCGATCAGAATCCCGCTGAAGTCGAGGGTCGCGCGCAGTGCGCTCCAGTCTTCAAGGTGGGCGTCAATATCCTGGAAATCCTTCATTGCGGCGGGTCTACTCGAAATCGGCTGGACGGTGACTTTATCACGGGTTGGCGTTGATCCTGATCAAGATGCCGCAGGCAAGTGAGGTGGATGCTGTAGGCATAAACGTCATCCGAGGATTCGCCATGAGCAGCACCTTCTTCATCCCCGCCGTTAACATCATGGGCACCGACTGCCTCGACGAAGCCATGATCGCCATCCGCAACTACGGATTTCGTAAAGCGTTGATCGTCACCGACGCGGGCCTGGCCAAGGCCGGTGTGGCCAGCATGATCGCCGAGAAACTGGCGATGCAGGACATCGACTCGGTGATCTATGACGGCGCCAAGCCCAACCCCAATGTGGACAACGTCGAAAAAGGCCTGGCGTTGTTGCAACAGAGCGAGTGCGATTTTGTGGTCTCCCTGGGCGGCGGCTCGCCCCATGACTGCGCCAAGGGCATCGCCCTGTGCGCCACCAACGGCGGGCATATCGGCGACTACGAAGGCGTCGACCAGTCCAGCAAGCCACAGCTGCCACTGGTGGCCATCAACACCACCGCCGGCACCGCCAGTGAGATGACCCGCTTCTGCATCATCACCGACGAAACCCGCCACGTGAAAATGGCCATCGTCGACCGCAACGTCACGCCGCTGCTGTCGGTCAACGACCCAAGCTTGATGGTCGGCATGCCCAAGGGCCTCACCGCCGCCACCGGCATGGATGCACTGACCCATGCCATCGAAGCCTATGTGTCCACCGCCGCCACACCGATCACCGACGCCTGCGCCATCAAGGCCATCGAGCTGATCAGCGCCAACCTGCGCCTGGCGGTACGCGACGGCAGCGACAAGGTCGCGCGGGAAAACATGGCGTATGCGCAGTTTCTTGCCGGCATGGCCTTCAACAATGCGTCGCTGGGTTTCGTGCACGCCATGGCCCACCAGTTGGGCGGTTTCTACGACCTGCCGCACGGTGTGTGCAACGCGGTGTTGCTGCCCCATGTGCAAAGCTTCAACGCCAGCGTCAGCGCCAAACGCTTGAGCGACGTGGGCCGTGCGTTGGGTGCCGACATCAAGGGCGTCACCGACGAAGAGGGCGCCCAAGCCGCCATCGCCGCCATTCGCAGCCTGGCCCATGACGTTGAAATTCCCGCCGGATTGCGGGAGCTCGGCGCCAAGTTGCAAGACATTCCCTTGCTGGCGACCAATGCGCTCAAAGATGCGTGTGGTTTGACCAACCCACGGCGGGCGGATCAGCGTCAGATCGAGGAGATCTTTCGCAGCGCGTTTTGATCCGACCGGCAGCGGGCGACGCACATTGATGCGGCGCCTGCCAACGCCACACATAAAACGGCTAACGGCCACGCCTGCGGACTCACCAGCAGGCTCGCCATGCCGCCGATCAATGCGGCCATCAACTGATGCATAAAGCCGCTCAAGGCCATGGCATAGGAGCCGTTCACCGGCGATTCATCGTTGGCCACGGATAAACTGATCGGGTAACTCATCGACTGCCCCAGCACGGCCACGCAATACGGTAGCCACAGCAGGATGGCGAGCCCGCCAGCAAACACGCTGAGTTACCCGATCAGTTTATCCCCCGTCAGAACCAGGGCCACGCCCCAGCCCATCATCTTCAGCCGCCCCGTGCGAGCCACGAAGCGGTTGACCATCAATGCCCCCGCCAGATACGCCGCGCTGATTGGCCAACCCAGCCAGCCATATTGCGCTGCGCTCCACTCGAAACGTCCTTGTAGAATCAACGGTGCGCAGGTGTTGAAGGCGATGATCACCCCATAACTCAGGCCACCGGCCAAGGCTGCATGCAGAAACGGCGGATGCCGCACGATCGTGGCGTAAATGCGCCAGGCGGATGCACAAGCGTCGGCTTTCACCCGTGCCGGGAACATCACTCGCTGCAACACCAGCATCAACATGACCGCGCCAATCGCCAACCCGTAGAAGATCGCCTCCCAGCCGAAGATCACCTGCAACAACGACCCAACGAATTGACCGATGCCCAAAGCGATCACGAACGTCATGCCCAGCCACGACAACCCTTTTGCCAGCAATGCACCGCTGAAGCTGTCACGCACCAACACCCGCGCCATCACCGAAACACCGCCCGCGCCCAACCCTTGAATAAGCCGCAATGACAGGAAGGCTTCAACGTTGAATGCCGAGGGGATCGCCGCACTCGCCAACGCGTACACGGCAAGCGCCGCCAACAGCACAGGCTTACGCCCAAAACGCTCGCCCAGGCTGCCCCACAGCAACATCGGCAACGCCATGCCGACCAGGTAGATCGCCAGGGCCAGCGCGACGTGGTCTTCAGCCGCAGGGAGGGCGCGGGCGATAGCGGGGACAGCGGGCAGGTAGCTGCTGATGCCGACTTGGGCAAGGAAGGCGGCGCTGCAGGCCAGGGCGAGCGTGGTGGTATTGTTCAAGGGCAGGCTTTTCCTTTTTCAGCGGTAAACTACAAGCTGATAGTGTGTTTGTCTCTAACGTGCGGCTAATCGTTTGTAACCAAGGAACCAACCCATGAGAGTTCTGTTATTCGGCGCCACCGGCATGGTCGGCCAGGGTGTTCTGCGCGAGTGCCTGTTGGCCGCTGACGTTCAGGAAGTCGTCGCCGTCGGCCGCACGGCCTTGACCCAGGAGCACGGCAAGCTGCACCAGGTGTTGCACGGTGACATGCTGGATTTCCAGCCCTTGGAGAACCTGTTGCAAGGGTTTGATGCGTGCTTCTTCTGCCTCGGTGTCTCATCGGCAGGGATGAATGAAACCAAATACACCCACCTCACCTATGACCTGACACTGGTCGCCGCCAGCACGCTGGCGCGGCTCAATCCGCAGATGAGCTTTATCTACGTGTCCGGCGCCGGGACCGACAGTTCCGAAGCGGGCAAGTCGATGTGGGCGCGGGTCAAGGGCAAGACCGAGAACGCCTTGCTGCGCCTGCCGTTCAAGGCGGTGTATCTGTTTCGGCCGGGGGTGATCCAGCCGTTGCATGGCGTGCGGTCGAAGACGCCGTTGTACCAGTCGTTCTATTCCGTGCTCGGTCCGTTGCTGTCGTTGGTGCGTCGGCTGAAACCGGGTTGGGTGGTGAGTACCGAGACGGTGGGGCGTGCCATGTTGCAGGCGGCCAGTCACGGCGCGCCGCAGCCGGTGGTGGAACAGGCCGAGATCAATCGGCTGGCCAGCGAGCGTCGCTGATGCTGCACAAGAGCCTGGTACGTCGGCTGGACCTGATCACATTGCAGCTGTTCGTCGCGGTGTTTGAGGAAGGCACGCTGACCCGTGCCGCCAACCGTGAAGCCATTGCCGTGTCGGCCGCCAGCAAGCGCTTAATGGAGTTGGAGCAGGTGCTGGGCGTCAGTCTGTTCGTGCGGCGTGCCAAGGGCATGGACTTGACGGCGGCTGGCGAAACCCTGTTGCACCATGCGCGACAGATGCTGTTCAACGTCGAGAAGATGGGCCTGGAACTGGGCGAGCATAGTCACGGCGTGCGCGGTTATGTGCGGATGCTGGCCAATCTGTCGGCGATCATTCAGTTCCTTCCGGAAGACCTGCGGGACTTTTCTGAATCGCACCCCGAAGTGAAAACCGACCTCGAAGAACGTCCCAGCAATGGTGTTGTGCAAGGCGTGCTGGATGGCGTGGCGGACCTGGGGATCTGCTCCAGCGACACCGACACCAAAGGCCTGCCCAGCGTGACTTATCGCCACGACAAACTGGTGGTGTTGATGCCGAAGGATCATTCGTTGGCCGCCCGCGAAAGCCTGGCCTTCGCCGAAACCCTCGACAGCGATTACGTCGGCCTGCACGCCGCCAGTTCCATCAATATGCGCACCCACGCCGCCGCGCGTGAGGCGGGCAAGATGCTTCGCCTGCGCATTCATGTGCCGGGGTTTGATGCGATGTGCCGGATGGTCCAGGCGAATATGGGCATCGGTGTCCTGCCGCAGAAGGCCTATGAGTTGTTCGGCCGCGCACTGGGTTTGCATGCCGTGCCGCTGACGGATGACTGGTCGGATCGCAGCCTGATTCTGGTGGTGCGCGACGAGGCGCAGTTGTCACCCGTGAGCCGGTTACTGTTCGATTATTTGAGTGTTCGCGTTTAGCGAACGCTCCTTGCCAACTGACGGTTGGATTTCTCCTGCGCCGCCCCTCTAGTCTTGGCAGCACATTCCAAAAACAAGAGGTACACCCCATGACGGCTCCCCTGAGCGGTATCAAGGTGATCGAGATCGGCACCCTGATTGCCGCGCCGTTCGCCGCCCGGCTGATGGCCGAGTTTGGCGCCGAACGGCGCGGCAATCAAGCCATGGGGCAGGGCGACCCACTTCGCAAATGGCGAAAGCTGCACGAAGGCACGTCACTGTGGTGGTACCTGCAATCGCGCAACAAGAAGTCCTTGGCGCTGGACCTCAAGTCGCCGGAAGGCCTGGACCTGATCAAGCAATTGCTCGGTGACGCCGACGTACTGATCGAAAACCTGCGCCCCGGCGGCCTGGAAAAACTCGGCCTCGGCTGGGACGTGTTGCACGCCCTCAACCCCAAGCTGACGCTGGTGCGCATCTCGGGCTACGGTCAGACCGGCCCGTATCGCGACCGCCCCGGCTTCGGTGCCATCGGCGAGGCGATGGGCGGCATCCGCTACACCACTGGCAACCCGGACTCGCCGCCGGCGCGGGTCGGCGTGAGCCTGGGGGATTCCCTGGCGTCGCTGCACGGCGTGATCGGCGCACTGATGTCGCTGCTGCGGGTCAAGACGGGGCAGGGCGACGGGCAGATTGTCGATGTGTCGTTGGCCGAAAGCGTGTTCAACCTGATGGAAAGCCTTGTGCCGGAATACGACATGCTCGGCCATGTGCGTGAACGCAGCGGCGGCGCCTTGCCTGGCATTGCGCCCTCCAATACCTACCTGACGGCCGACGGCGCCTATGTGGTGATCGCCGGCAACAGCGACCCGATCTACAAGCGCCTGATGACCACCATTGGTCGCACCGACCTGGCCGAAGCCCCCGAGTTTGCCCATAACGATGGCCGCGCCGCCAAGAGCGGGTTGCTCGACGCTGCGATTACGCACTGGACCAGCAGCCTGCCCATCGAGCAGGTGCTTAGCGCCCTGGAAGCGGCTGAAGTACCCGCCGGGCGTATCTACTCCGTGGCCGATATCGTCAGCGACCCGCACTACCAGGCGCGTGACATGTTGCTCAATGCCGAGCTGCCGGGCGGTGTGTCGGTGAAGATGCCCGGCATCGTGCCCAAACTCTCGGAAACCCCCGGCGGCGTGAACTGGCAGGGTCCGTCCCTGGGGCAACACACCGACGAAATTCTCGGCAGCCTGGGCCTGGCCGGCGCGGATATCCAACGCCTGAAAACCTCGGGAGTGGTGCAATGATCACAGACTATTCAGACCCGCTGATCGTGCAGGAAGTGTCCCCGCGCGATGGCCTGCAAATCGAGCCGACCTGGGTCGAAACGCAGGACAAGATCGCGTTGATCGACCAGCTTTCCCTGGCCGGTTTCTCGCGGATCGAAGCAGGCTCGTTCGTCTCGCCCAAGGCCATCCCGGCATTGCGCGATGGCGAGCAAGTGTTCCAGGGCATCGAGCGCAAGCCGGGTGTGATCTATGTGGCGCTGATCCCCAACTTCAAGGGCGCCCAGCGTGCCATCGAGTCCCGCGCCGATGAGTTGAACCTGGTGATGTCCGCCAGCCAGACCCACAACCTGGCCAATATGCGCATGCGCTGTGAGGCGTCGTTGGCGGCGTTTGGCGATATCACACGCTTTGCCGCCGACCACCCGGTAAGGCTCAACGGCAGTATCGCCACCACCTTCGGTTGCCCGTTCGAGGGCAAGATCGCTGAAGACCGCGTGCTGCAGATTGTCGAGGCGTACCAAGCGCTTGGAATCACCGGCATCAGCCTGGCCGACACCACCGGCATGGCCAATCCGCGACAGGTCGAGCGCTTGGTCAAGCGCGTGTTGCAGCGCGTGTCCGCCCGCGATCTGACCCTGCATTTCCACAACACTCGTGGCCTGGGTCTGTGCAACGTGCTGGCGGCTTATGAGGCCGGCGCCCGTCGTTTTGACGCAGCGCTCGGCGGGTTGGGCGGTTGCCCGTTTGCGCCGGGGGCGTCGGGCAACATCTGCACTGAAGATTTGGTCAACCTGTGCGAGGAGGTCGGGATTCACACCGGTATCGACCTGCCGCACCTGCTGCACATGTCCCGTCGCTTACCGGCCCTGTTGGGCCACGAACTGCCCGGCCAGGTGGCCAAGGCCGGGCGTAATTGCGACCTGCATGCCCCCCCGGCCTACATCGCCGCGCTGTAACACAGCACCAGACAACAAAAACAATCGGGCGCCAATGAGCAGCCCGCTGGAGAGAAAGCATGAGCACTAATACATTGGAGGCCGGCGTGCGCCCGGCCGCTGAAATCGATGCCGAAAAAGCCCTGGTCAGCAAGGTCGCCTGGCGCCTGATGCCGCTGATCATGGTGTGCTACCTGTTCGCGTTTTTTGACCGTATCAATATCAGCTTCGCCAAGTTCCAGCTGCAGGCGGACCTGAGCCTGAGCGACACCGCCTATGGCTTGGGCGCGGGGTTGTTCGTGGTGGGTTATGTGATCTTCGAAGTGCCGAGCAATATGATGCTGTACAAGGTCGGTGCCCGGCGCTGGATTGCGCGCATCATGATGTCGTGGGGCCTGGCGACGGCGGCGATGGTGTTTGTCACCGCCGAATGGCAGTTCTATGGCCTGCGCTTCATCATCGGTGCGATGGAGGCGGGTTTCGCGCCCGGCGTGCTGTATTACCTGACGTTGTGGTTCCCGCAGCACTTCCGGGGGCGTATCACCTCGATGCTGTTCCTGGCGTCGGCGTTTGCGGGCCTGGTGGGCGCGCCGTTCTCCGGCCTGGTGCTGGAGCACCTCGACGGCGTCTTCCAGATGCGCGGCTGGCATTGGCTGTTCCTGCTCGGTGGCTTGCCGTGCATCGGCCTCGGGTTCCTGGTGCTGACATTGCTCAAGGACCGTATCGAAGACGCCCATTGGCTGACGCCGGCGGAGAAGGCCTTGCTGGCCAGCCGTATCGCCAAGCATGAGCCGAACCCGCATGGAGGCTCGCTGCTGTCGGCGATCCGCATCCCTGGATTCCTGATGCTTGGGTTTATCTACTTCCTGATTCAGGTGGCGTCCTACGGCCTCAACTTCTGGGCCCCGCAACTGATCCGCAGCGCCGGCACCCAGAGCCCGGTGATGATCGGACTGCTCACGGCGATTCCTTATGTGTGCGGTGCCATCAGTATGGTGGTGATCGGGCGACTGTCGGATGCCACCGGCGAGCGGCGCAAGTTCGTCTGCGGCCTGGTCGTGCTGGGGGCGGTGGGCTTCTTCTGTGCGGGCATTTTTGCCGACCACACCACCTTCCTGATCATTGCCCTGGGCATGTTGGGCGCGGGCATCATCGCCTCGATCCCGACCTTCTGGACCCTGCCTCCCAAGTTGCTGGCCGGTGCCGGGGCAGGCGCGGCGGGCGGTATTGCGGTGATCAATACCCTCGGGCAGTTCGGTGGCATCGTCAGCCCGGTGATGGTAGGGCGGATCAAGGACCTGACCGGCAGCACCACCCCGGCGCTCTATGTGATCGGCGTATGTGCGCTGTTGGCCGCGGCGCTGTTGTTGTGGGGCCTGCCACAAAAGCTGCGCACCCTCGATAAGGGCTGATCAGCCAGCGGTCGCCAAGGCGCGGGCGGGCGTGGTGCTGAACTGAATCAACGCTACGCCCCCGATCAACAACAACGCGCCAAGAATCCGGGGCGTTGTCAGTTGACGCTCCACCAGGCCGAACAGGCCAAAATGATCAAGCGCCAGCGAGGCCAGAATCTGCCCGGCCATGGCCAAGGCGATAAAGCCCGACGCGCCGAGTTTGGGCAGCAGTATCAACGCCAGGGAAATAAAGCACACGCCAAACGCGCCGCCCGCCCACATCCACAGCGGCGCCTTGCTGATAAACGCCAGGCTTGGCAACGGCAAGCGCAGCGCCATTATCACCGGCAGCAACACGAGGATGCTCACCAGCAATGACGCCAGCGTGGCCCACAGCGGGTGACCCAGCCCGCGCCCGAGGTTGGCGTTGATCGCACTCTGGAACGGCACCACCGCTCCGGCGACGACCGCCAGTGCCAATAATCCCAACCAATGCAACGTGGTCATTTTTGAATCTCCCAGAGGTTTTGCTGGACTCTAGGCTATTCGTCACGCAAATTTAAATTCCAAGTTCTTATGCCGAGCATGCAGCTGATGAATGATCTGCGCCGCATCGACCTCAACTTGCTGGTGATTCTTGACGCCTTGCTCAGCGAGCAACAGGTCACCCGCGCCGCCGAGCGTTTGCACCTCAGTCAACCGGCGGTCAGTCATGCGCTGGCGCGCTTGCGTGATCTGCTCGGTGATCCGCTGCTGGTGCGTCAGGGCGGCAGGCTGGTGCCAACCGCTCGCGCGCTGGAACTGGCCACGCCACTGGCTGAAGCCCTGGCCCAGGTACAGGCCTTGCTGGCGCCCAATCGCTTCGACCCGGCGTCGGCCAAACGCCGGTTTCGTCTGGCGATGTCTGACTACAGTGCGGCGATTTTCCTACCTGACCTGGTGCGTACGTTGCGCCGTGAAGCGCCGGGTATCGACCTGCAGATTATCCAGGCCAGCCGCGAAGGCATGATGGATGGGGTGCTCAATGGCGACCTCGACCTGGCGGCGGGGGTCTTCCCCGACATGCCTGCCGAACTGCGTACTACGCCGTTGTTCGAAGAGCACTACACCTGCCTGGTGGACCGCAACAGCCTGCCGGCAAGTGGCATATTGGACCTGCCCACCTACCTGTCACGTCCCCATGTATTGCTGGAAATGCGCGGCAGTGGCACGCCGGAAATCGAACGGGCGCTGACAGCGATTCGTCAGCGTCGGCATGTGGCGATCAGCCTGCCGCATTGGGGTGTGGCGCCGCAGTTGATTCAAGGCACCGACCTGATTCTTACCGTGTCGTCGCGTGGCTTGCTGAATATTGATCACGCGCACTTGCTGGCCGTACCGCCGCCGTTTCATATTCCGTCTTTTGCGTTTGAGCTGGCATGGCACGCAAGGCGGGGCGGGGATGCGGGTTTGCAGTGGTTGATTGGGCGGGTGCAGGGGGGGGTAAGTGATTGAACATCCGCTACCAGGATGCGGGCGGCTGGCGCCGCGTATGGAAAATCCGCATGACTTGTAATCGTCCCTCTCGGATACGGTACGGAACGATGTAGGGCCATCGAGGCATAACCCTCTCGCGTGTTCCAAGTGCAACATACTACATCGTCACCGCCACCATGATTTGCCCCGTTCGTGAGGGGGTAGCGTTCTGAACGTGAAAAGGATATTTCCATGCTTTGCGGCTTCAATTTCATGGCCCTGGCTGTCACCG
>Ga0207650_10000342_pt1 | contig 45115 bp, 39 predicted proteins | sample KBSS63metaG_FD_184325 | JGI IMG/M metagenome (GOLD analysis project Ga0207650, IMG submission 184325) | Switchgrass rhizosphere microbial communities from Kellogg Biological Station, Michigan, USA - KBS S6-3 metaG (SPAdes) (version 2) | ecosystem: Host-associated > Plants > Roots > Rhizosphere...
CTGTTCAGCGTTGAGCCGCCAGTTGGACGGATCGAGGTTGAGGAATTTGTCGTGGCTGAAATTCGCCTCGATCTGCAGGAGCCGACCCAGCCTGCCGCTCGATGCCGCCTCGAGGATTTCGGCGATCGGCGGCTCGAAGCGCCGTTCGTGCCCCATGCCAAGGACGAGGCCTGCTTCATGACAGAGAGCCACCGAAGCTTCCGCGTCCCTGCGCGTCATCGCCAGCGGCTTTTCACAGAAGACATGCTTGCCGGCTGCAACCGCCTGGGCGATCTGGCTCTGATGCAGGGAATGGGGCGTCGCGAGGATTACGGCTTCGATCTGGGGATCGTTCAAAGCATCCGAAAGATCCGACGAAAACTGGAGGCCGAGATCGTCGGCAAAGGCACCGGCATCCGGGTTGGGATCGATGCCGCGCACGAAATGCATTTCCGCACCACCCGCATTGACGAGCGTGGCCATCTTCTTGCCCCACCATCCGAGGCCGACGATTGCCGCCAGCACGGGCCGTTGCTCTATCATGGTCATCGGTTGTCCACCCGCTTGCTGAAGGGATGGATATTGACGGACTTCCAGACGCCTGCGGCGGTGAAGGGATCGGCCTTGTTGAACGCGACAATCTCTTCCTTGGTATCGGCTTCGAACAGGAAGAGCGAACCGATCATGGTCTCGTTGTCATCCGCCAGCAACGGACCGGAGATGATTGTCTTCGTCTTTCCCGCGCCGAGGTAGGCCTTGTGGGCGTCGTAATTTGCGAGCCGCTTTTCGACGGAGCCTGGATGGTCAAGGCAGTGAACGATGTAGTGCATGGTGATAACCTCTGTTCTGGTTAGGAGATCGAATAGCCGCCATCGACCATCAGCAATTGGCCGGTGATACCGCTGGACGCATCCGACAGGAGAAAGGCGACGCCTGAAGCAATCTATTCCGGGCGGATCAGGCGGCCAATGCCGCCCGCAGCTCCGGTGAGCAGGTTTTTGCGGCCGCTAAGATCCATGGGGTTCTTCATGGGTTTAGCCCTTCATATTCACGAGAATTTTCATGTGCGATGCGTTCGGATCGATCAGCGCTTCGAAGCCCTTCTCGACGACGTCATCGGGACTAATCTGCGCGGTGACGATCTGCTCGACCGGGAAAATGCCGGCGCCGATCATCTGCGCGATCCGCGGCCAGATAGTTACCGGATAGCACCAGACCGCTTCGACCGTGATGTCCTTCAACGCCCAGAGCATAGCGTCGATGGAGGCCGGCCGGACATGAAGCCCCACCTGCACGACGGTGCCCTGTCGCTTGATGGCCTTCGCACAAAGATTGAGGGAAGCCTCGGCTCCGACGCATTCGAGCGCGACATCGACGCCAACACCCTCCTCGGTATGCTCCCGGAAAAGGGTTTCCGCGTCTGTTTCTCGTGGATCGAAGACGATTGCTTGCGGCACCAGTTTCTTGGCAAGCGCACGCCGGTTGGCATTGAGTTCCGACACGAAGATGGTGGTGGCGCCGGCCGCGCGCGTCGCCAGCAGAACGAGGGCGCCGATCGGGCCGACACCGGAAACGAGAACGGTACTTCCGGCCTCGACGCCACCGCGGTCCACGCCGTACACGGCAACGGCGGCCGGTTCGATCATAGCCGCCTGGATATCACTGACGCTGTCTGGAACTGGGAAGACGTTGTACCCGTTGACGACGGCACGCTCCGCCATGCCTCCCCACTCCCAGGAAAGACCGAAACAGGCCATCTTTTCACTGAGATGGAAGAGCCCGCGGCGACCATAGTAATCGTCACGCGGAGAAATCAGCGGCTGGATCGAAACGCGGGACCCGGGCGCCACGTGGGTGACATTCTTTCCAACCTCGAGCACACGCGCAGAGAGCTCATGACCGAGGATCTGTGGCAGTGTGGCGCCGGAATAGACATGCGGCGAACTCGGGGTCACGATGGGCCCGGCTATATATTCGTGGATGTCCGTGCCGCAGATGCCGCAGACCAGCGGCTCGATCAGGACCATGTCGTCACCAAGCGGGCCCGAGGGCGCTGGAACGTCTTCAACACGGATGTCTTTCTTGGTGTAGTAGCGAACCGCTTTCATTGGAAAATCCTCTTATATGTTGCCTGCCGCGACCTCAGATGAGGACCATGCCGCCATCGACCATCACTGTCTGGCCGGTAATGTAATCTGATGCCGGTGATGCCAGGAAAGTCGTGACGCCGGTGATATCCTTGGGAGCAGAGACGCGTCCAAGCAGGATCGACTGCGAGAACTCGTTGATGGCCTGCTCCGGCTTCGAGGTCAGTCCGTGATCCATGAATTCGCGATCCAGCTGCTGCCACAACTCTGTCGCGACGACGCCTGGAGCGAAACTATTGACGGTGATCTTGTGCTCCGCTAGAGCCCGCGCCGCCGCCTGGGTGATTGCCACGACAGCGAATTTGGACGCGCAGTAATGGGCAAACAGCGGGTAGCCCTGCTTACCTGCGATCGAGGCCGTATTGACGATCTTGCCGCCGCCGCCCTGCGCGATCATCTGTTTGCCTGCCTCCTGCGTGCCGATCAGTACGCCAAGGCCATTGATCTTCATGATGCGATTGAAGTCATCCTCGGTGACATCAAGGAAGGGGCAGGTCTGGCTAATGCCGGCATTGTTGAACATCACATCGAGCCGGCCAAAGCGGGAGACAGTATCGGCGATCACCGCCTTGACGCTTGCGCGATCTGACACGTCGACCGGGGCAGCCTGGGCCTCTCCGCCCTGTGACCGGATTGCCGCCGCGACGGCCTCTGCCGCCTCGCCATTCAGGTCGGCGATAACGACCTTGGCACCTTTGGACGCAAGATCATGCGCGATCCCTGCCCCGATGCCGCGTCCGGAGCCTGTGACTATGACAACCTTGTCCGCTACAGATTCGCTCATGAAATCCCCCTCCAAAATCCAACGCATGCAGGGGCTATCATCAGCATGATGACCTCGACCCTTTCGCGGTAGACTTTCATTCAACTGCTATTGCGGCTGAACAACACGTTCACTTGCTCGCCAGCGCGAACTTTCGTCGATGCTTTTGTCTGATGTATCTCATTGAAGCTCCTCCGATGCTTCGTCGCAGTGGGCGGCACCGGGCCAATGAATACTGACATCGTTTAGTCAGCGTCGGACTGGTGTCGCGGCCTTGCATCTCCTCCGATGCAACGCCATGCGATCGCTCTAAGAGGCTAGTTGATAAACATCCCGCCTCACAAACGCATTATTGTCCGGAATGGATATTTTAAGCCAAGCATTCTGCTTTCAGCTGGCCATAGTGAAGGCTTGGGAGGGTCACGGCGATGTCTGTTCAAACATCGGTGTCGCGACGAGATGCATCTCTCACAGTAGTATGGTCGACAAGCCTGATTGGGTGACCGCCGAGAAATACGGGAGGATAGGATGAGCGATAGATTTTCGGTCGGTTGGGCTGGAATTGGCAAGATGGGCGGGCCTATGAGCCGTCGCGTCCTCGATGCCGGCTATGCGCTGCATGTTTACGAGCCACTGCCCGAGAACCGGGCTACGATCGTGGCAGAAGGCGCGAACGTTGCGCACTCGCTCGAGGATTTGTCGGCGACCTCCGATGTCATCGTATTGACCATACCGAACGACGCGGTCCTTCGTGAACTGATATTTTCCAACGGCGGCCTCGCCAGTGTTATGAAATCGGGGCAAACGCTTGTTGAGATGAGTACCGTATCGCCGGCGATCTCGGCCGAGGTTGACGAAGCTATGACCGCGCTTGGGGTTGCCTACCTGCGAGCGCCTGTTTCGGGTAGCACTGCGACGGCCCTGGCCGGAACGCTTTCCGTCATGGCGTCTGGCCCTGAGCAGACCTACAAGCTCGTGGAGCCGATGTTCGAATGCTTTGCCTCGCGCCGTTTTTATGTCGGCAAGGCAGAGGAAGCCCGCTATCTCAAGCTTGTCCTTAACGCGCTCGTTGGCGCGACGTCTGCCCTTCTGGGCGAAGCCCTGACGCTGGGCCTCAAAGGCAACCTGACGCTTGAAACGATGCTTACCGTCATCTGCGAAAGCGCGGTTGCTTCGCCACTGATCGCTTACAAGCGAGACCTTCTTGTCGACCGCAATTTCGATCCGGCGTTTTCAGTTTCGCAAATGATGAAGGATTTCGATCTCATTCTCGGCGCGGCGCGATCGGATCATGTGCCGATGTATCTCGCCTCCATGATCCGTCAGCAGTACGAGGCAGCCTATACGGAAGGCCTTGCCGAAAAGGATTTCTTCGTGCTCTTCGAGCAGGCCGAACGTCTCGCCGGCATGTCGCCTCCTTCCGCGGGCTAATCATTTCACAGGTTATTCGCATAATCTCTTGCACGCCCATGGCTGCAAAGGCACAAGTGCGACGATCGTCAAGGTTGATTGACACGACGGACGGGAGGCCGACGTGAACGAATATGAGATGCTGCGGGTGATAGAGTTTCTGGAAAGGACCAGGCGGCCCTTCCAGGACGTAGTCGGCGATTTCGACGAGGACCCTGTCTGGAGGATCGTGACCTTCCTCATCAAGTCGCATATTCACAGCCAGACGGTCTCGATTTCGACGCTCGGGCAGGAATCCGGTATCCCTTACGCGACATCGATGCGGCTGATCAACCGCCTGATCGACAGCGGCTATATAGTAAAGGTGGCGAAGGGTCAGACCGGCAAGAGCTTTGCCCTGCAGCCGAGCGACCAACTGCTGAAATCCTTTCAAGCCTACGCGGGAAAGACGAAGTCGTTGTTGGCCCAGACGCTGGGCCTTAGAAGCGGCGAGCAGGAAGATGACTATTATTTCGGCGGTACGCCGCTCGGTTCGCAAATCATTCCGCCGATGCGACTGGTGCAAAAGCGAGCGGAATCGCAGATCGAGCTCCGTTTTCTGCTCAACGACGACAACTATTTCTCAGCTATGCGTAACATGTGGGCTGACTTTCGAAACAACCTTGCCTCCCGCAAAAGTTTTGACCTTCTGCCGCTACCCGATCTTTACAACCGGGTCTTGGAGAACCGAAACAGCTCCGTCTCGAATTACGACGTCATCGCCATCAACATTCCCTGGCTCGGAGAGTTTGTCGAGAAGGACGTCATCCGGCCGATCGATGCCTTGATCCAGAAGACAGGAATCAACCCGCTGGATTTTCATCCGTCCATTTGGTCGACGGCCAAATGGGACGGCAAGGATTACGGCGTTCCGGGATATTGCACCGTTGAGATCCTTGCCGCCCGGAGAGACCTGTTTGCAGACGCGGGCCTGGACTTCCCGCGTAATTTTGAGGATGTGATTGCCGCAGGACGCCATTTTCACTCGCCTGCCCATGGCATGTACGGCGCAGTCTGGGATGGCGCGCGCGGCATGCCGATCGCATCGAGCTTCATGTTCTTTCTCGGCGCCTGCGGACAGCCGGCCATTTCGTTGCGCAAGACACGCACCGGCTTCACGCTTGAGGGGGTGGACCTCGAGCAGTTGCACTGCACGATATCCTCGGACGCCGGCCTTGCAGCGCTGGATTTCATGCGGCGCCTCATAGAGGTCTCGCCACCCGATATCCTGAACATGGCCTGGGACCGCACACTCGACGTCTTCATGAAGGGAAAGGCGAGCCTCGGCTATTTCTGGACGATGCGAACGGCGCGTTTTGAATATGACGTGCAATCCGTCGTCAAGCGGCGGGTGGAATATCTACCCCAGCCCTCCGGCCCCGGCGGCACGCGCGCCTCGCCGATAGGCGGCTTCCTGTTCTGCATTCCGACGAACCTGCCTGAGGAAAGGGTGGAATTGGCCGCCGATGCCATAGCTTGGATGGCATCGCGCGAAGCGATGAAGGCGCATGTCAAGAATGGCTTTCCGATTGCGCCCCGCTTTTCGGTCAGCGCAGACCCCGAGGCCGCCGCAAGCTCACCAATTGTCAGGTTCGTGGACCAACTTGCAAAGAAAAACCTGCTGCACACATGGCAAAGACCGAACATCCCGCAATATACCGCGATAGAGCGCATCTTAGGCGAGGAAGTGCACAACGCCTTGTCTGGGATGAAGCCTGACAAGGTGGCACTTGCCGACGCCGCCCGCGAGATTGACCTTCACCTGCGGAAAAGCGCCTCGGGACGCCATGTGACCTGGTACTGAAGCCAGGTTTGGGGAATTATTTCCCACGCCAGCGGGATGAATCCAGCTGATCTCGCCACGTACCTTCCCGCGATGCGCCACGCTCGTTTCCTGAGTGTTTCTGCCACAGTATAGTTCGTGCGACAGCGCCTCCGACAAATCAAGGATTACCGAAGGGTCTCACATCCTGCGTCAGCTCAAGTGTACAGAAATCGCTTGACCAAGGCAGGGAAAAGGGTTTTTCTAGGATGAGAAAACGGTTTTTCATGTTGAAATTATGGACGTGCAGTGGTGTTAGACGAGAATAGAACAGGCGTGACGGGTTTGTCCGGTGACCGTGCGGAGGTCGCCGCACGCATCACCATCAAGGATGTTGCGCTCGCTGCGAACGTATCTGTTTCCACTGCTTCCAAGGCTCTTAACGCGCGCGGACGTATGACGGATGAAACCCGGAAGCGCATACAGGATATCGCGCAAAAATTGGGTTTCCGGCCGAACGCCATGGCCCGTGCGCTAGTCCACCAGCGCTCGTTCACCCTTGGTCTCCTGACCAACGACACCTACGGCCGCTTTACCTTGCCGATCGCCGCGGGCCTCTCGGCTGCGATGGCCGATCGCGGGGTATCGGTCTTCCTGTGCGCCATTGACGACGACCCCGAGCGCGTGCGGCTCAATCTGGAAGCGATGGAGGACAAGCGCGTCGATGGGCTGGTCGTCTCCGGAAAGCGCATCGACCGTGTCCTGCCGGTCGATCTTCCCGCCGTCCACATGCCCGTCGTCTACGTCAATGCGGCCTGCCCTCCGGGCGCCATCGGTTTCGTGCCGGACGATGAGGGCGGTGCCCATGCGGCGGTCGCGCATCTTGTCAGCCTTGGCCGCAAGCGCATTGCGCATGTGACGGGTCCGCGCAGCTTCGGCGCCGTCGGCCTCAGGGAAAAGGGTTGGCTGCGCGCGCTTTCCGAAGCGGCTCTGCCCTGCTTTGGAGCGGCGCTGTCCGGAGAGTGGTCGGAAGGCTTCGGTTACGAAAGCGCACAGCGCCTGATTGCCGATCCCGAAGCTGAGCGGCCCGATGCCGTGTTTTGCGGCAACGACCAGATCGCCCGAGGCCTGATCGACGCCCTGACGCTTGCCGGGGTTCGGGTGCCGGAAGACATCGCTGTCGTCGGCTTCGATAACTGGGAAATTTTTGCGACGGCAACGCGTCCGCCGCTGACCACGGTGGATATGGCTTTGAAGGAGCTGGGACGGTTGGCTGGCCTGACGCTCCTGGACCTTATCGACGGCAAGCCGGTGGAGGCCGGACAGCGCCGTCTCCCATGTCGTTTGAAAGTACGGCAATCGTGCGGTTCGGAGGAGCCGTCGACTGAATAGGATTTAACCGCACCCGAAACCGGGTGCAAAATGGGAGGGTAATGAAATGCATAAATGGATTTTGGGTCTCAGCGGCCTTGTTGCCGCTGCACTTGCACTGCCGTTATCCGCCAGCGCGGACACGTTCACGCTCTGGACGCGATCGGACAGCTCGACCTTCATGCCGAAGCTCGTCGATGCCTTCAACAACAGCCAGAAGGAGCATCACGCGGATCTGCAGATCGTGCCGGTCAATGAGCTGGTGCAGAAATACGCCGTGGCAGCTGCAGGCGGCACGGCGCCGGATGCCCTTTCGCTCGACCTGATCTACACGCCCGCCTTCGCCGCGGCGGGTCAGTTGGAAGATCTCACGGATTTCGCAAAGTCCCTTCCCTACTTCAACGCCCTGTCGAAGGCGCATATGTCCGTGGGGACCTACAACGACCGCATCTACGGCGTGCCGTTCTCTGCCGATGGCTCGGTGCTCATCTGGAACAAGAAGCTGTTCAAGCAGGCGGGTCTCGACCCGGACAAGGGACCGACGACCTGGGCGGAAATCCGCACGGACGCGGAGAAGGTCAATGCGCTCGGCGGCGACATCAAAGGCTTCTATTTCTCCGGCAATTGCGGCGGCTGCAACATCTTTACCTTCACGCCGCTGATATGGGCGTCGGGCGGCGACATCTTCTCCGCCGATGGCCGCAAAGTGACTCTAGATACGCCGCAAATGCGGGATGCGATCGCCTTCTACCAGGGCATGGCAAAGGATAAGCTGATCCCGGCGGGAGCGCAGACCGATACGGGCGCCAACTTCTTCTCCGCCTTTGCCACCGGCAAGATCGGAATCACCCCCTCTGGCTCATTTGCGATTGGTGCATTGGCCTCGCAGAGTCCAGATCTCGAATACGGCGTTACCCCACTTCCCGGCAAGGACGGCGGCTCCTCCTCCTTTGCCGGCGGTGACAATTTCGTCGTCTCCAAGGGGACGAAGAAGATGGAGGCGGTGAAGGCGTTCCTCGAGTTTTCCTATTCGCTCGATGGCCAGAAGCTGCTTGCCCGCAACGGTTCGCTGCCAATCCGCAGCGATATCGCCAAGGAAGCGCTTGACGGCCTCGATTCTCGTTATCTGATCGCTGCAGACGCGATGGCCAAGGGCCGGACGCCCTACTCCACGGTCTTCAACGATCTCATCAATTCCGCCAACGGCCCATGGATCACCATGCTGAACACAGCCTTCTTCGGCGGTCCGGATGCGATCGAACCGGCGATCCAGGCTGCGCAGAGTACCATGCAGTCGATCGTCGACACCGCGCCCTGAGGGCTCATTCCTCGAGAGGCGGAGCGGCAACGCTCCGCCCCACGGATATCAGCGGAGGACTAGACCAATGTCAGTCAACACCCCGGCGACGCCAGGCGGCGCGCCCAATGCCTCTCTGCGCCCGCTGCGCAAGCCGCGTCGCGACTGGATGGGACTTCTCTACGTGGCCCCGGCGCTGGCGCTGGTCCTCGTCTTCTTCCTGGTGCCTCTCGGCATGACCGCCTGGATGTCGCTGCACAACTGGCCGCTGATCGGCGTGCCGCGCTGGATTGGCTTTGCCAATTACAGGGCGCTCTGGAACGACATCAATTTCTGGAACGCGCTCGCCTTCACCATCCGCTACACCATCGCTGCCACAATCGGGCTCATGCTGGTGGGGTTTGCGCTTGCCCTCCTGGTGGAAAAGCCGCGCCCCTTCGCCGGCTTCTATCGTACCGCGTTCTTTCTGCCTGTCGTGATCGGCTTTGCTTCGGCGAGCCTCTTGTGGAGCTGGTTGTCGAATGTCGACAGCGGACTTTTTTCACCGCTCGCCGAGGCGCTGGGGCTGACGGACGGCCGCCTCAACCTGCTCGCTACCTTTGCGCCCGCCTTCTGGTCGGTCACCGCCATGGTGATCTGGAAGATGGCGGGTTTCTACATGGTCATCCTCATGAGCGGGCTGCACTCCATTCCGGCCGACTTCACGGAGGCGGCCCGGATCGACGGCGCAAGCGCGCTGCAGCGGTTCCGCTTCATCACCCTGCCGCTGGTGCGCCGTCCCTTTGCCCTTGCGCTCATTTTGTGCGTGTCCGGCTCCATGCTCGCTTTCGACCAGTTTTACATCATTCTTGCCGGCGGGCCGCAGAACAAGACGATCACCGCGGTTTACTGGATCTTCAGCCAGTCCTTCGTGTCCTTCCGTCTCGGCTATGGGGCGGCGCTGTCGATGGTGCTGCTCGCCATCCTGGTGGTGCTGAGCGTGATCCAGCTGCGGCTTCTCGGTGACAAGGAGACCGCACGATGACGATGACCGCGACGCTTCCCGTAACAACGTCGGCGCCGGCGCGCAGGCGCGGCAATGCTCGGCTCTACAGGGTGCTGTTTCACGTCACCGGCCTGCTCGTCGCACTGCTGTTTCTAGCGCCGATTGCGCTGGTGCTGCTCGCGTCTTTCCGGCCGCCTGCGATGGCGGGACACGGGCTGCTCTCGGTCCAGGGCCTTGGCTTCGGCAACTACGGGCGGCTCGAGGATTTTGGCGCCGGCATCCTGCATTACGCCGGCAACAGCCTGTTCGTCGCCGTCGCCACGGCCATTCTGACCGTCGTGGTCTCGGTCTTTGCCGGCTACGGATTTTCGCGCTTCCGCTTTCCGTTCAAGTCGGTGGCCTTCGTTCTCATCCTGTCGACGATCATGGTGCCGTTTCAATCCATCCTGACACCGCTGTTCCTGATCCTCGCCAAGCTCGGGCTGCAGAACACGCTGAGCGGTCTCGTCCTCATCTATGTCACGCTGCAGCTGCCCTTCTCCGTCTTCATGATGCGCAATGCCTTCGACGCGGTGCCGAAGGAGATCGAGGAGGCGGCGCGCATCGACGGTGTCAAGGGTCTGCGGTCGCTCATCTATGTGATGGGACCGCTGGTGTTCCCGGGTATCGTTTCGGTTGGCCTTTTTGCCTTCCTCAACGCCTGGAACGAGTTCCTGGCTGCGCTGGTGCTGTTGACCGACCAGGACCGATACACGCTGCCGGTGCTCGTCACGGCCGTCCGCTCCGGCCATTACGGCTCCGTCGACTGGGGCGCCGTGCAGGCCGGCGTCACCGTCATGATGATCCCCTGCCTGCTGCTCTTTCTCGCTCTCCAGCGCTACTACATCCGCGGCCTGACGGCCGGCGCGGTGAAGTAGGCGCACTACCAATTCAACTGAGGACCTACATCATGAGCCTGCCTTCTCCTGCCGCCGACACGATCCGCCAGAATGCCAAGTTCCGCCCACCGGCCGTCCATCAGGTACGCGTCGGCGGCTTCTTCGGCCCCCGCATCGAAACAATCGCGACTGCCACTGCCCACACCCTGCTCGACCGCTGCATTGAAGCGGGCATGCTGGACCAGGTCGATCCGGACCGGCCAAACCCCGGGCTGCGCATTCCCTACCAGCAGGGCAACGATACCGTCAGCACCCAGATGTTCTGGGATTCCGATTTCGGCAAGAGCATCGAGGCCGCCGCCTACGGGCTGCTGCACAAGAAGGATGCCGCCCTCGAGGGCCGGATCGACGAAATCGTCGATGCCTATGGCCGGCTGCAGGACGAAAATGGCTACCTGAATTCCTGGTACCAACGGATCGAGCCCGGCAAGCGCTGGACCAACATGCGCGATTGCCATGAGCTCTATGACGCCGGCCACCTGATGGAGGGAGCCGTTGCCTATTATCACGTCACCGGCAAGCGCAAATTCCTGGATATCATGGCGCGCTACGCCGATCATATAGCCACGATCTTCGGGCCCGGAAAAGACCAGAAGCCAGGCTATTGCGGACATCCCGAAATCGAACTTGCCCTCATCAAGCTCGGGCGTGCCACCGGCGAGCAACGCTATCTCGAGCTTGCCCGTTTCTTCGTCAACGAGCGTGGCCAGCGGCCCGACGGCGAACACTATTACGACCGCGAAGCCCGCGCACGGGGCCGGGATCCGGCCGATTATCATTTCGCGACCTACGAGTACTCGCAGAGCCATGTGCCGGTGCGCGAACAGCGCCATGTGGTCGGCCACGCTGTACGTGCCGCTTATCTCTATTCCGGGATGGCCGATGTTTCGACCGAGTTCGGCGACGACAGCCTGAAACCGGCGCTGGAGGCGATCTGGGCCAACCTTACGGAAAAGAACCTCTATGTCACCGGCGGTTTCGGCCCCTCCGCCCACAACGAGGGCCTGACCTTCGACTATGACCTGCCGAACGAAACGGCCTATGCCGAGACCTGCGCGGCCGTGGCGCTGGTCTTCTGGGCCAACCGCATGCTGGGACTGGGTCCCGATCGCGCCTATGCCGATGTGATGGAGCGGGCGCTCTACAACGGCGCGCTGGTCGGCCTCTCGCTCGACGGCACCCAGTTCTTCTATGACAATCCCCTGGAAAGCCGCGGCAAGCACCATCGCTGGACCTGGCATCGCTGCCCCTGCTGCCCGCCGAACATCGCCCGGCTGGTGGCGTCGGTCGGCACCTACATGTATGGCGAGGCGGAAGACGAGATCGCCGTGCACCTTTACTGCGAGGGCATTGCCGATCTGGAAACGGCGGGAACGCCAGTCAGGATCCGCCAGGAGACCATCTATCCCCTGGATGGCGCCGTCAGGCTGACCCTGGAGCCGCAACAGCCAGCCGAGTTCACCCTTTCCCTGCGCCTTCCGGCCTGGTCACCGGGCGCAACGATCCGTGTCAACGGCGCGCCGGTGGAGCGAGCCGCCGTCGAGCAGAAGGGCTATGCGAGGCTGTCGCGCCGCTGGCAGTCGGGCGATGTGGTGGAGCTCGATCTCGAGATGCCGGTGCAGCGGCTCCACGCGCACCCGAAGGCAGGTATCGATCAGGGGCGTGTCACCCTCCAGCGCGGCCCGCTGGTCTATTGCCTCGAGGGCGTCGACAATGGCGATGACCTGAATTCCCTGGTGCTGCAGCCGAAAAGCAGCTTCCGCTGCGAACCCGTCACCGCGCTTGGCGGCATCCCGGCGCTTGTGACGACCGGACTGCGCGAAGTGGCCTCTGGCGAACAGCTCTACACGACGGAAACGCCGCACCGGGAGGAGACGGAAATCCGTGCGGTGCCGTATCATGTGTGGGACAATCGCGCAGCCGGAGAGATGCTGGTCTGGATCCGGACGGAGGGCGGTCAATGAATGCGATGGACAGGAGGGTGGCGTCGACGCTTTCGGCGCAGACCAGTGGCGTCGAGCTGAAGGGGGTTTCGAAAAGCTTCGGCGCAGTCGACGTCATTCACGACATCGATCTTTCCATCGCGGCTGGCGAATTCGTCGTGTTCGTCGGACCGTCCGGCTGTGGAAAGTCGACGCTGCTGCGGCTGATCGCCGGACTTGAGGAGACGAGCCGGGGCGAGATCCTGATCGGTGGACGCGATGTGACGGAGGCCGATCCGTCGGATCGCGGCATCGCCATGGTGTTCCAGTCCTACGCGCTCTATCCGCACATGACCGTCGCCCAGAACATGGGATTCGGCCTGCGCATGGCGCATCGGCCGAAGAAGGAAGTCGCCGACATGGTGCAGGCGGCGGCGGAAATCCTCCATCTTTCCCCTCTGCTCGATCGCCGTCCGGGTCAGCTCTCCGGCGGACAGCGCCAGCGTGTCGCCATCGGCCGGGCCATCGTGCGCGACCCGAAGGTCTTCCTGTTCGACGAGCCGCTCTCCAACCTCGATGCCGAATTGCGGGTGGGCATGCGCATCGAGATCGCCCGGCTGCACAAGCAACTCGGCAACACGATGATCTACGTCACGCACGACCAGACCGAAGCCATGACGCTGGCCGACAAAATCGTTGTCCTCAGGGCGGGCCGCATCGAACAGATCGGCTCCCCGTTCGACCTCTACAACGATCCCGACAATTTGTTCGTGGCCGGTTTCATCGGCAGCCCCAAGATGAACGTCCTGCCGGCCAACTGCGAGGCCGGCTCGCTTATGATCGGCGGCCAGCGCCTGCCGTTCGCCGTGCCTGCTGGCATGCCGGCAAACCGCGAATTGCAGTTCGGTATTCGACCGGAACATCTGCGCCCGACCCGCGACAACGAACAGGGGCTCAGTCTTAGCGTCGACTTTACAGAATTCCTGGGTGGTGCGACCTACCTCTACGGGCAGCTTCAACCGGGCGTGTCGCTGGTCGTCCAGGGCGGTCGGGGCCCGGCGCCAAAAGTCGGGGAGACGATTTCGGTAACGTTCGATCCGGCGGATGCGCGCTTGTTCGATGCCGACGGGCAACGGATCCGCAGCGATGGTTGAGTAGTTGTCAGGGAGGGCCGCCAGCAAGCCACGGTGCCGCTCTCCGCATTTTTTGCATGTCGGACATCGGCTTGCATGTCAGCCTCTGAGCTGCGAATGCACTTCCCTGGTGATTGCGTTGAGGTCGAGCGTTACACTCTAGCGCTCGATGCCCAGATATTTGGCTACATGCCTGGGCATCCCGGGTGTCGCTAGCCTCGGGCGAGCCATTTGACCTCTTCGGCGTCGAGTTTAACGTCGAAGGCGGCGAGGCTGTGGTTGAGCTCGTAGAGGGACCGTGGGCCGATGAGCGGGACGACCGGCCAAGCCTGGTTAAGGACATAGGCAAGTGCCACCTGGATCGTGTCCTTGCCCTGCTTCCTGGCAATCTGCTCGGCCCGGTCCCGTCGATCGAAATTGGCGTCGGAATACCACGACCGCACAAGTTCGGGGTCCGTGAACTTGTCCCTGCCCGCCCGATCGGTGAAAAAACCCCGCGCCTGGCTCGACCAGGCAAAGTTGGTCACCGCCCGGCTTTGAAGCCACTCCATCCATTCCGCGCTGGAGCAGGCGATGCAGCCGTCCCAGACGGGTTGAACCATGTCGGCGAGCGAGAAATTGTTGGAAAGGACGCTCGGCTTCGTCTTTCCGGTCCGCTCGGCATAGGCAATTGCCTCGTCCATGCGTTCTCGGGTCCAGTTGGAGCCGCCGAACGGCCCGCGGATGCGACCCGCTTTGACTTCCGCATCCATCGCATCGACGAACTCGCCGACCGGGATATCCGGATTGTCGCGATGCATGAAATAGATGTCGACATAGTCGCTCTTCAGCCGCTCCAGGCTGGCGGTCAATTGCTTGCCGATGACATCAGGGTAGCAGAGGGGCGTGTGCACACCTTTTTCAATGACCACCATCTGGTCGCGCACCCCGCGGCTGGCAATCCAGTCGCCGATCAGCCTGTCCTGCAGGCCGCCATTGTAGCCGAATGCGGAATCGACGAGATTGCCGCCTGCCTCGAAGAAGGCATCGAGCACGATCGAGGCGCCGGAGAAGGTCGAGAATTCCATCAGGCCGAGGGCGGCCATCGACATTTCTTTGGGCAGGTTGGCGATGCGGCCGCGCCTTATCTGGTTCTTTACGGCGGCAAGGGGCGTGCCGCGCAAGGTGCGGGTTCGCAGCGCGGGCGTTTCGATTGCGTATTCCAGGCCGATTGCCGCCCGCCAACTGTCCATCGCGCGCAGGTTTCCGAGGGTATCGGCGCGGGTCATGCCGGGATAGGTAAATTCGCTCTGTCCCGCCCGGATCGCCGCGCCCGCGGCGTCGACCTCGAAGCTGTAGATGTGGCGTGGCTCGAAGACGGAGATCTCCTGCCGGGTGCCGTCGGCGGCAAAGACGCGGATGGTCGCTGTGCCGCCCGACTTGCCGCCGGCAGACCAGAACTGGTCGATCTCGATGCGGCCTTCGGTGCCGAAGATGCGCAGCACGTTGTCCTGCTCCAGGGACACCGAGCAGGAGAGTTCGGCAATCGCTCCGCTTGGAAAATGCAGAACCGCCGATGTCCATTCGTCGACGCCGGTCTCGCCGAGATGGCCCACGGCAAAAAGCTTATCCGGTTCCATGACGCCGCCTGTCTGCGCGCCGGCGATCAGCCGTGCCATCGACACGGGATAGCCGCCGACATCCAGAATGCCGCCGCCGGCAAGCGCGTTGGACAGCAGCCGATGCTCCGGATCGAACGGCAGCTTGGCAAAGCCGAAGCTGGATTTGATCAGCCTGATGTCGCCGATGGTCTTGGCCTGCAGCAATTCGACGAGCTTCAGCGTCAGGGGGTGGAGGCGGTACATATAGGCTTCGCCGAGAAATGTGCCGGCCTGGCGCGAGGCTTCCTGCATCGCTTCCGCCTCGGCAGCGGACAGCCCCATCGGCTTTTCGCACAGAACATGCTTGCCGTGTTCCGCCGCCTTGATGGCCCATTCGGCGTGGCTTGGATGGGGTGTGGAGATATAGATCGCATCGATTTCCGGATCGGCGAGGAGAGCGTCATAGCCGTCGACGATCCGGGTTCCCGGAAAACGCTCCGCGAGGCCGGGCTTTTGCGGATTGCGCGTGCCGATTGCCGTCACGCGACCGGTCTCCGACTGCGCGACGCCGGCAAAGAAGTCCTGCGCGATGGCGCCGGGCCCGAGGATTCCCCAGCGGATCTTATCGGTGGTGTTCATGGATATGGTCCTTTCAAAGGCAAAGGCCGCGCTGGCGGTGCTGCGGGCCGATGGTCACCTCAAGGCAACGAGCGCGCAGCCGTAGGTTTCGAGGGAACGGTTACGGGCGACGGCCTGCCGCCTTGAGACAGTTGCGCCGGCCCGATGTCTTTCCACGCCTGTCGAAAGTCATATGATCTCCTCCCTGTCCGCTCTATTCTTTCCTCAGCGACGATGCCTGCGCCACCCTCCTCGGTCGCGCCTACATTGCCCTAATACCGCTGGACCAACGGCGCGCTGTAAGGCGCGGTCTGCATAAGTTACGGTATCTGGTCTTCTGACTGATCTCGTCCGCGGGAACCGGATGTTGATCAGTCGCCAAAGTTATGCATATGTTCCGAGGGGCTGCAATAATTAATTTACAAAATTAAGAAAGGTGGCGCGTGCAGCTGAAGGGGGACCAGGGCACTTCGCGTGCTATCAACAGACGGCTCATTCTCAATCTGCTGCGGCAGGAGGGAGCCAAGAGCCGGGCCGATATTGCCGCTCGTACTGGCCTTAGTCCGGCAGCCGTCACATTCGTCGTCAGCGATCTGATTGAGGAAGGCCACGTCTTGGAAGGCCGTACGGTCGCAGGCACGTCAGGCCGCCGGCCCATTCCCATTTCCATCAACTATGCCAATGGCCTTGCGATCGGTTTCAAGCTCATGGCCGGTGCTGTCGAGTGCGTCGTCACCGACCTCGCGACAAATCCGCTGGCCTCGATGCGGCTCTCCTTCGAGGGCACCGATCCTGCCCGGATCATCGGGACTCTGGCGGATGCGGTGCCCGAACTCCTGAAAGCGGCGGCCTGTCCCCAGGCAAAGCTAGCGGGGATCGGGATTTCCGTGCCCGGCGTGATCGACAACGACCAGGCAGTTTGCGTCAGGAGCCACCGGTTTGACTGGGACAATGTGCCCCTTGCCGCGATGCTGGCCGAGGTCGTCAAGGTGCCCGTCTGGCTGGAAGACGATACCAATGCCTATGCCATCGCGCAGCAGCTTTTCGGGCTCGGTCGACAACACCAAAACATGGCGGTCCTGGCCGTCGGCGTTGGTATCAGCTGCGCCATGGTCGTCGATGGCAAGCTCTATCGCGGTGCCCATGGGGCAGCCGGGAAATTTGGACATACCTTGATCGAGGAGGACGGTCGCCTTTGCGAATGTGGCAAGCGCGGCTGCCTGATGGCCTACTATTCCCTTCCATCCCTTTCTGCATCGCTGCGCGCCTCGTGCATCGCCGATGGGCCTGTCGATGCGGTCTGGATGCAAGGTCACCTGTCCACCGGCAACCCCGCCGTGACGGCTCTGGTGCGGGAGGCTGGGCGCTCCATCGGTCGTTGTCTTACCAATCTGATCAACGTCACGGACCCTGAAGTCATCGTCGTGGGCGGAGAGGCCGTCACCCTTGGCGACGTATTCCTCGATGAAATTCGTGCAGCTCTCCAGGCCCATTCGTTCAGGGCTCCCCCGCCCCTGCTTCCCGACTGGGAGGATGATTCCTGGGCGCGGGGGGCGGCTGCTCTGGTGACGCAGAGGTTTTTCGATTTCGAAAACACCGCGGGCACCATGGGTCAGCAGACCGGCGCTTTCTCGTTTGCAGATTAACGCGGCCGGCTCTGCCGCGGACATTGCTTCTTTCGTCGTGGCCGTTAGGCGATCTTCCCTTCGGCACGTTGAATGCCCTTTCAGCAAAAGGCAAAACTGCACCGCAAGCACCTTTGGCATTGGGTCGCAGCCGGCGTTGAGCACGCTCGGTGCCGATGCCGCCATCGATATTGTTCCATGAAGTATTTTTCCAATGCTTGATGGAGCTTATCGAGCGCCTATCTCCGGCATGATGAGCAAGATCGAAACCAATCCGGCACGCGGCAATCGGAAGAGCCTTAGGACCGAACTGCGGAGGCTCGAGAGGGTCGAAGGGCGCGGAGCGTTCATCATCCAATCGGTTCTGGCGATAATCGATATTGCCATCCTGGCGTTCTTCGTCCTCGGACCATACCTTCGCACCAGCCCGTCATATCTTGTCATCGATTACGCCATCGCGCTCTGGATAGCCGCCGAAACGACGGCGCGCGCAATCGCTTCGCCGTCGTTGCGACAGTGGATCCTTCGCCCGATGACATGGATCGACTTCATCATCCTCGGCACCCTGCTGTTGCCGGATGTGCTTTTCAACTTCGCGTTCCTCCGGGTCATGCGATTATGGGCGATCGGAAGAAGTCCGTTGCTTCGGGAAGCGCTCCGCATGGCGGGCTATGCCCATCTCCGCGATGTCGTGCGCGCCGTCATTAACTTCCTTGTCTTCCTGTTTCTGATCACGGGATTCGTCTACACTTCTTTCTTCTACCACCGCGATGGCGGCGAGGGATTTGTCGATGCCCTTTATTTTACCGTCGCGACGGTCACCACGACTGGTTTTGGCGATATCACTCTGCCCGGCACGGTCGGCAAGCTCACTTCCGTGGTCACCATGATCGTCGGTATTTCGCTGTTCGTCCGCCTGGCCCAAGCCGTGGTTAGGCCCTACAAGGTGACTTATTCATGCCACCGATGCGGCCTTCAACGGCACGATGCGGATGCGGTTCATTGCAAGGCATGTGGCGAGATCCTCAATATTCCGGATGAGGGAGCGTAAAGACGATGCGCCCGTCGCGGTCATCCTTGCTCCAAGCCTCTTCGACATCGGAAAGTGGAACGGCCTCGGTTGTGATCGCAAGGCCGGCTGTACGCGCCGCCGCAAGCATTTCGCCGATTGAGCCGAGGAGATTTGGCAGCGACACCGAACCAATGCCGCTACCCATCAACTCGATCGCGGACGAGCGCAAGGCTGCGGCCGGTAGTGCGATGTCGCCGCCAGCCATCGAGCCGATCTGCACAAAGCGGATTGCTCGGCCATCCGGCCCGAACTTTGCACCCGCAAGCAGGATGCTGCGCGCGCTTTCACCCCAGAGGTAGTCGAGAACCACGTCCACGCCGTCCGAGAAATGCTTCCGGAGATCGCTTTCGGTCTCGCCTCCGGTAAGCGGGATCGTGGCATCCGCACCGAGATCCTTGAGACTTTCCAAGGTAGCCAGGTTGCGCCCGGTCGCAATGATCCGCCCTGCCCCCAGATGCCTGGCGATTGCCACGGCAAGCCGTCCTGAAACCCCCGTCGCACCATTGATCAACACCGTCTCGCCCGGGTGCAAGCGTGCACGATGGCGTAATGCCGCCCAGGAGGACATGCCGGGATTGGCAAGCGCGGCAGCCGTGACATCATCGAGATCGTCGGGCACCGGTACGCAATGACTGGGATCGACGAATGTTTGCTCCGCCATGCCGCCGAAAGGCATGCGGGGCATGGCGAAATACACCCGGCTTCCGTCATCGAGACGGCCAACGCCGTCCACGCCCGGCACAAATGGAAATTGATTATCGGCGCTATAGTGACTGCCCGACGCCCTGCCTCGAGTCAGATGGGTCAGCGCGGCAGCGCTGACCCGCACTCTTTGTTCGCCCGATTGGGGTTCGGAGTGATCAAAGTCTCCGTAGATGGGTGCGACGCCCGGGCCGGTGACGATTGCGGCTTTCATTGGAAGTTCCTTTCATAACAGTTAAATATGTGTAATATGCATATATACCTGTGCAGAATACGAGTCAAATAAAACATGCAAAATACACACATGTCAGAGAAGCTGAAGGCGTTGCACGGTTCGCTCATCGACATCGTCACGGTCATGAACCAACCGCAAAGAGACGAAGTCATCATCAGAGCGGCTGATATCAAGCTTGATCGTGCGTTGTTCCCATTGTTGGTGGGTATCCAGCGCGTGGGGCCGATCGGGGTTGTGGAGCTCGCCGATCGGGTCGGTCGTGACTACACCACGGTCAGCCGACAGGTCGCGAAGTTGGAAGCCCTTGGGCTGATCGAGCGACGCGCCGGCGCCAAGGACAAGCGGATACGAGAGGCAGTCATTACGCCTGAAGGCAAGCAACTGACTGACAGGATCGATGCTGCGCGCGAAAGGATTGGCCGGGCCGTGTTTGGCGAATGGGAAGAGAAGGAGTTCGATGACATGGTTAGGCTGATGCGCAAGCTGGCCGACGCGATGCTGAAGGGTCCGCCGGCGGATGTTTGAACGGAAGTCGAGGTGTTGCTTGGCGGACCCCGTCAAAACCGGCGAACGCGAAATTACCAGTCGACTTTAAAATACAAACTGTATACATAGAACTCATCGCGGCGGGGATGCTGCCGGCCACCTTTGGAGCTGATGATGACGTCTAATATCTTTACCGGCTGTATTCCGGCGCTGATGACACCCTGCCATGCCGACCGCAGCCCCGATTTCGAGGGGCTTGTCCGCCGCGGCAAGGCTCTGGTGGAGGCCGGCATGTCGGCAGTCGTCTATTGCGGATCGATGGGCGACTGGCCGCTCCTGACCGACGCGCAGCGCATGGAAGGCGTCGAACGCCTCGTCAAGGCCGGGCTCCGGGTGATCGTCGGAACCGGCGCAGTCAACACCAAGGTCGCCGCCGAACACGCTGCCCACGCGCAACGCGTCGGCGCCCATGGCCTGATGGTGATCCCGCGGGTCCTGTCGCGCGGAACCTCCGTATCCGCCCAGCGGGCCCATTTCAAGACCATCCTGTCGGCCGCGCCGGATCTGCCGGCGGTCATCTACAATAGCCCCTATTACGGATTTGCCACCCGCGCCGACCTGTTTTTCGACCTCCGCAGCGAACACAAGAACCTTGTCGGCTTCAAGGAGTTCGGTGGCCCTTCGGATCTGCGCTATGCCGCTGAAAACATCACCAGCCGCGATGACGACGTTACCTTGATGGTCGGCGTCGACACGGCAGTGTTCCACGGCTTCGTGAATTGCGGCGCTTCGGGCGCCATCACCGGGATCGGCAATGTGTTGCCGAAGGAAGTGCTGCAACTGGTCGCTCTCTGCGAAGCTGCAGCGGCCGGCGATGCCAAGGCTCGGCAGCGCGCGCTGGAGCTGGAAGGAGCCCTTGCCGTCCTCTCCTCCTTCGACGAAGGCCCGGACCTCGTGCTCTATTACAAGCATATGCTGGTGCTGACGGGCCACCCGGAATTCACGCTGCATTTCAACGAAACGGATAGACTGTCCGACAGCCAGAAAGGCTTCGTCGAAAAGCAGTTCGCGCTGTTCCAGACTTGGTATGCGGATTGGTCGAAGCAGTTCGCCTGAGCCAAGCTGCGCTGAAGGACTGCGGGTCCTGGCTCAAAAACAGATTTTGCCGACATCCTGGGGATGTCGGCAAGCTTGCACGCTCGATTTTCGATCAGAGCAAAACAGCCTCAGGACCTAGGCGGCGCGGCTCATCGCGTTCAGCGCACGGCCATGGTCCAGGCTGAAATTGCCTACCAGCTCCGTGAGCGTGATCGTTTCGTCCGACAACTGCCGGGTCGCGGCATTGGTCTCTTCCACCATCGCGGCGTTCTGCTGGGTCATGCGGTCGATCTCGTTGATCGAAGATGTCACTGACTTCAGCGATCCCGCCTGATCGCTGCTCGACGAAGCGATGAGCTCGATCTGCGCGAAGATCGCGATGATCTCCTGCGAAATGCCGATCAGCTCGTTGCCCGTCTCGCCGACATATTCGGAGCCCAGCGCTACTTCGTCAACGGACGTCCTGATCAGCTGGGCTATTTCCTTGGCGGCCTGGGCGGACCGCTGGGCAAGCTCCCGAACCTCCTGGGCGACCACCGCGAAGCCCTTGCCGGCATCTCCTGCCCTTGCAGCCTCGACACCGGCATTCAGCGCCAGCAAGTTCGTCTGGAACGCAATCGCGTCAATGACCGTAACGATGCTCGATATCTTCTCTGAGGACTCCTTGATGCGACCCATGGCGGATACCGCGTTCTTGACGATCTCAGCGGAAGCCTCGGCGCGCTGCTTGGTGTTGTGAACGACATTGAGGGCGGTGGTGGACCGCTCCGACGTCGTGGACACGGTCGAGGAAATCTCGTCGACAGCCGCCGCCGTTTCTTCCAGCGCCGCAGCCTGCTTTTCGGTGCGCATGGCGAGATCGTTGACAGCCGATGCCATCTGCTGGCCGTTGTCGTGTATGACCTCGGACGTGTTGCGGATGTTGACGAGGGTCTTGCGCAATCCATCGATCGAGTGATTGAAATCCTTGCGCAGGCCGTCGAGATGCTGGGCGAAGGGTGTTTCGATTACGAAATTCAATTCGCCCTTGGACATCCGACGCAGCGCCTGTCCGAGGGCCTCGATCGCGGCGTCTATCTGGTGGCGGGCCTCGCGGCGATCGGCCTCGTTTTTGGCGCGCTCGGCTTCGGAGAGGGCGCGGTTGGCCTCGGCTTCCTTCTCCATGGTCCGACGGGAAATAGCATTATCCTTGAAGACGGTGAGCGCCCGAGCCATGTCGCCGACTTCGTCGGCGCGGCTTTCGCCGGCAATCGACGTTTCGAGCACGCCCTCGGCAATCCTACGCATCGCCGCCGTGATCTGGGCAATCGGTCCCTTCAGCGTCAGTACCAGAGCACCACCGGCGATCATGGCAATGAGCACGCCGATCGCCATGGCGCCGATGGAAACGCTATTGGCCTGCTTCCGCTCCAGCCCCGCATTGTGCTTCTGGCTGTCGGCAAACTGAGACAGCAGGTTCCAGGTGCTGTCGATCTGCGCGGCGGCAGCTGCAAATTGCGTCTGCTTCTCGACCGAATTTGCGGCAATGTCCGATGCGGCCTGGGTGAGCTTGTCGAGCACAGGCTGGAACTTGCCGGAGATTTCGGTGAAGGTCGCGTCGTCCTTCACGAGATCCGCCAGCCGTCCGACCTCGGTCCCATACATATAGATCGATTGCTGGACCTTCTTGACGCTCGCCTCGTCGGGGTTGGACACCAGCTCGGCAAAGACCACGCGAATTTCATTGTTGCTGTTGACGATGGCCCGCAGCTTGTTGCCGATTCCCTCGGCCTTGGAAACTTCCTGATCGGACGCCGCCAGATCGAGCACGGACCTGAGCATCAATGCATTGGCTGTCGATTTCAGCTTATCGGAGGCCGCGACAAGGCCCGCCATCGCGATATCGGCACTGGCGGCCGACTGCGTGGGATCACTTGCCTTGGCCGCCTGGTTGAGCGCATCCAGCTGGACCTTGATATCGCCGAGCACCGTCGGCTGGTCTTTCGAAATCGCCGTTTCGAGCGGCGAAAGAGCTTCCGTCAGTTCAGCCGCATATTTTTGGGCGATTTCCGCCTTGGTATCGGGCGTCGAGGCTTTGGCGTAGTCTGCGCTGAGCGCGGTGATCTTCAAGGCGGCGGCGTTGATCGCGCCTGCGTTCTTAAGCCCGGCCTTGTTGGCATTATCCTTGATTTTCGCCGTCGCCATGACGCCGAAGGATCGCTTGCCAATTTGGCCCTGCAGATCAAGTAGGGTGGCGGAGTTGGCCACGATGTCGTTCCAGATCTTCTCCTGGTTCGACTGCAGTTGCCATATGGCCTCGATCTTGTCGGGAATTGTCGCGGCTTCGGAGAGCGCCTGGTCGAGCAGAGCGACGTCGGACGTTGCGCGTAGTCCGTCCGCTGTCTGCTTGAGCAGTGCGATCTGGTCGTGCGCCTGCGCTGCAGCGCTGTCATGCGTCTCTTGCGAGGGCTTCATCAGGAAGGAGGTCATGCTGGAAAAGACGTTCTTGAATCCGCTCAACGATTGAAGAACCTCATTGGAAACTTCCATCCTCCCCTCGAGAAGACGCGATGCGTAGATGCCGGTGAGGCCCACTGCGAAGATGCAAAGGATGAAGGGGGTTACAAGCAACAAGACTTTGGTTTGAATCCGCACACGCGACATCAACCTGTCGATCATAAATTACACTCCCGTATTCCCGAACAACTGCGCTCAAGCCTCATTCCGCAAGTTGTCATTAGTTCATAAATTAGACGTTAAGCACCTGACGCCCGCAAGCCAGGCGACGCGTTCAGTCGAGCGGACCGCCTGAGCGCGTTGCTGCCATGATCGCCTCCGGGTTTGACCTCATGGCAACTTATTCGGATGACAGATTGGCAGACATGACAGCGAGACTTGACGCACAGTCCCGCCTGCCGCCTGCACGCCCCCAAATTCTCAGCGCTTTCGGCCGACAGAGAACAGCACGCCTGCCAAAATGATGAAGGCTCCGATGATCGCCAATTGCCAGGTGCTGGGAATGCCGACGAGGATCAGGACATTGTTGACCAGCGTAATGAGGATGACGCCGAGCATCGTGCCTATCACGGATCCCGAACCACCGGTTATCCTTGCGCCGCCGAGAATGACGGCCGCAATGACCTCTAGTTCCGATCCGGCGAGGTCGAAGGGATTGGCCAGACGATTGCTTGCCACATGCATGATCCCCGCAATCCCCGCCAGCAGGCCGGCATAGGCAAATACGCAGATGCGCACGGTCCGCAAACTGTAACCCAATCTCTCGGCGATATGCGGGCTGCCGCCAACGGCGAAAATGGCGCGCCCCATCAGGGTGCGCTTCAGCAGATACCAGGTCACGACCGCAGCCACGAGCAAGACCAGCACATAGGCCGGAAGGGTGGCGACGGCGCCGTTCGCACCGGTGTAGTGAAACAACGGATATTTTCCGAAGGCATCCATCGAGTTCGGGATGTTCATGAACAGAGCCGTTCCAACGAATGTGAGCAGAAAACCGCGGATCACATATTGAGTGCCGATCGTCACGATCAGCGCCGGCGCCTTCAGCAGGCTCACGAGGACGCCATTGGCCGCACCGAGCAATGCGCCGCCCGCCGCTGCAATCACCAGAATGACGGCGATAGGCATGTTGGGCATCCAATCCGTGACCAGCATGGTGATCGCGTACATCACCAGAGCCGCGATCGCGGTGAAGGAGACATCCAAGCCACCGGACGCAAGCACCACCAGAACACCCAGCGCGAACAGCCCGCGCACGACGCTGGAGCGCGTCATGTCGAATAGGTTCGACACCTCCCAGAAAGACGGGTTGATGCTGCCCACGACGATGCAAACGAGAATGATCAGGGCCAGCGTCACCAGCGGCGGATAGCGCAGCGACAGCCGGCGGATACGGGCACCGAGGTTCTCCTTCGTGCCGCGATCGGCGGTACGGGATATCATGCCGGTCATTTCTGTAACTCCGGTGCGTCTTCTGAAATCATCGACTGATAGAGCGCCTCTTCCTCGACTGTTTCTGCGTCGAAGGTGGCGGCAATGACGCCTTTGCGCATGACCGAAATCCGATCGCAATTCTGCAAGAGTTCCGGCAAGTCGTCGCTGATGATGATCACCCCCATGCCGTCGGCCGCAAGCTTCTGAATGATCCGGAAGATCGTGTCCTTGGACCCGACGTCGACCCCCACGGTCGGACCGTGGAGGATGAGTAACTTCGGATTGATGGTCAGCCAGCGGCCGATGAGGACGCGCTGCTGGTTGCCACCGGAAAGCGACATGACCGGATTGTCGATGTCAGGCGTCGCCACCTGCAGATCTGCGATGGTCTGCTGCGCCAAGGCACGGCTGCGTTCGCGATTGACGAGGCCGAGCTTCCCGCGCAGTCGGTCGAGCACGGCGACGATGATGTTTTCCCGGATCGATTTTTCAAGGAAAAGCCCTTCCGACAGACGATCCTCCGGCACATAGCCGATCCCCGCCTCGATTGCGTCTGTCGGACTGCGCAGGATGAGCTCGGCGCCCGAAAGCGTGATCCTCCCGCGATCGGCCGGCGCGACGCCGGCGAGTGCCAGGGCGAGCTCATTTCTGCCCGAGTCAAGAAGTCCCGTCAGGCCCAGGATTTCGCCGCGTGCGAGCGTGAAGGAAACATCGCTGAATCCGCCGCTGCGACCGAGAGCTTTGATGGAGAGTCTCTCTTCGCCACCATGCGGCGCGGTCCGGTAGCGCTTGTCGTCCAGCTTCTTGCCTGTCATGAGAAAGCCGAACTGCGTCTTCGTCTGCCCGGCCACATCGCATTCGGCAACCTTCAAGCCGTCACGCATGATGATCGCACTGCCGCCGATCGCCTTGCATTCTTCCAGCTTGTGAGTGACGAACAAGACCGACACGCCCTGCGCATGCAACTTCCCGACGACGTCGATCAGGTTGTCCACTTCTCGGCGGGTCAGGGCGGTTGTCGGCTCGTCCATGATCACAAGGCCGGCGTGGGAGGCAATCGCCCGGGCAATTGCGATCAGCTGTCGGGTGGCGATCGGCAGCTCCTCGACCGGCGTGGCCAGAAACTCGGGGTCGGTCGGCAGGTTCACCGCCTCCAGCGCGCTGGTGGCAGTCTGCTTCAAAGCCTTGACATCCAGCCGGCGGGCCAGACTGCCGCCTGACGCCACCAACTGCCGTGTCAGGGCGACATTTTCGGCCACGCTGAGATTGGGAAGCAGCGATAGGTCCTGATAGACCGTTTCTATCCCGGCAGCCAAGGCACCGATCGGCGTAAGAGACTTTTCGAGCTTGCCGTTGATAATCAATTCGCCGCTGTCTGCAGATTGCGCGCCTGAGATGATCTTGATCAGCGTACTCTTGCCACAGCCGTTTTCGCCCATCAGATGGTAGGTACGGCCGCGCTCGATCGTGAAGCTCACCCCTTTCAGAGCCTTCACGCCGCCAAATCGCTTTTGGAGATTGCGCACCTCGAGAAAAGGTACGGAAGGATTCTGGCCTTTGGCGAGCGGAATATCGGCTTGAGTTGGCAAAGACATATTTTTGTTCCAGGCGTGGTCTGCGATGGAGCCGGCGCTTTGCGCCAGCCCACTCGTCGAGGTCTAAAGGATCAGAACGGATAGTCTTTGTAGTTGGCCTTGGTCACATCGACCCAGGCTTGGCCCGTCACGATGACGCCCTTGCCGGGGCCCTTCTTGACGGAGACCTTGTTGTAACCCTTGACGCCGAGATCCATACCGTCGGTCATTTCCTTGCCATCCATAACCATGTTGGCAATCTTGTTCATGACGTAGCCAGCATCCTTCGGATCCCAGAAGGAGATGCTCTGGACGGCACCCGATTCGAGATACTTGGCCGTATCCTTCGGCAGGCCGAGACCGACGACACAGACCTTGCCGACAAGGCCGGCCTCTTCGACCGCACGGCCGATGCCGATGACGTCGATAGCCGAGCCACCCTGGAAGCCCTTGATATCGGGATATTTGCGCAGGATTTCCCGCGCCTTTTCATAGGCCTTGTTGGCGTCGTTGAAGGATTCGTTCTTCGCCGAGACGAGCTCCATTTCCGGATATTTGGCCTTGGCATTCGCAGCCCCGCCATCCGCCCATTCGACATGGGTGAGACTGCCAAGCGATCCCACGAAAGATGTCCACTTGCCCTTCTTGCCCATGCAATCTGCCAGCTGATCGTCGAAATGGGCGCCAAAGGCAGCGTTGTCGAACGCTTCCATGTCGACAAGCGTGTTCTTCAGGCTGCTGCCCTCATGCGAGATCACCTTGATGTCGCGGTCCAGCGCGCGTTTCAGAACACCCTCGATGGCGGAAGGGTCCATCGGCACGACGGCGATGGCGCTGACCTTCTTGGCGACCAGATCCTCGATCAGCCGGCCCTGCTGGGCGGCGTCAGCCTTGGCCGGGCCGATTTCGCTCGTCTTCACGCCCGGATTGTCTTTTCCGTAGGCGATCACGCCCTGTTCCATGCGGGTAAACCAGTTCTCGCCGGTAACCTTGACGACGGTGACGATGGAGGGAGTGTCTGCGGCAAGCAGCGATTGAGCGGCGCACAGGGCGCCAACCGCGACGGTGCAGGCTGCAATCTTGCGAATTAATGACATCAGCGTTTCCTCAGTTTGGTTGTTTTACCCGTTCGATTGGCGTTGATGCCCGCACGGCGATGCCGCCGGCAACAACGGTTGACGTCACGCCCGTTTCGGAAACAGAGATCCGAAATCGAAGCGCGAGACGGCAAGGAAGAGCAACAGCAGCAGGCCCCAAGCGCAGTCGCGGAAGAAGTTCGATATGTCCAGGAAATTGAACAGGCTGGCGAGCATCTGCAGCGCGGTGGCCGAAAGCACGACGCAGATGATCCGCCCATAGCCGCCGTCCGGCCGAACACCTGCCATGACGACAATCAGGATGGCGATCAGGACATAGGACGTGCCATAGTCCCACTTCACGCTTGAGGTGCGCGCCGCGATGACGATACCGGCGATGCCGGCAAGCACGCCACAGGCCGTATAGGTCAGGAACAGCATCTTCCTGCGGGCGATGCCGGCATATTGGGCCGCCTTGGCGTTGCTGCCCATCAGATAGAGGCGCAGGCCGAAGGGACTGAAGCGCAGGACGACACCGATCGCGAGCGCGATCACGAGAAATAGCGAGAAGCAGAGCGGCACGCCCAGGAACGGAGAGTTTCCGAAATCGTCAAGCGGCTCCACATAACCGATGCTGAGAGCCGAACCGTTGGTGAAAGCCACGGCGATACCAGTAAAGAACATCTGCGTGCCAAGCGTGGCAATGATCGGCGTCAGCCCGGCGAAGGCGATCAGATAGCCATTCACCATGCCGCCGACGAGGCCGACGATTATTGAAACGCCGGCGAATGCCCAGCAGAAAAGCATAGGTGAATCATCTGACGACACCCAGTCGCGCACCAGCAGATAGGACGTAACGCCGGCAAGATTGGCAAGCGCGATGCCGGACAGGTCGATGCCGCCATTGCCCGACACCATGGCGAGCATGACGCCAAGAGCCAGCAAGCCGAGTTCGGGGACCTGGGCGGACATGGACTGGAAATTATAGAGGCTGATAAAAGTCGTGCCCGCAAAGGCGACGGCTGCTGCTATCACCAGCAGGTTGGCAGCTGCCAGGAAATTGAGCTGCCGGTCCGCCATCATATTCTTCATCGTCAGTTCCTCCCCCAAGCGGCTTCGCCAATCTTCGCGTCATCGGTGTCGACCCTTGCTTTCCGAATATTCGCGCCTGCGCTGCACATTTTGTGCAGCCACAACGTGAACCTACAGAGCTGCCCATGGGCGCAGCAACAAGCACGACTTCGCATCAATGCGTTGAATAACTTGGATCTTCCTCACCAAAGCACGGCGTCCTCCTCCATGCTCGATAACAAGGCTATAACGAGAATTGACATTTGTCGAACACTATTTGAATTATGTAGAAATCAAATTTTGTTGCCCTTCTGGTTGTGTTGGTTGAGGGATGGAGCGGTTGGAGGCTGGAAAAGCAGGAGTCCGGCCACGGCCGAGCGATCTCCATAAACTGAGACGGTTCATCCTTCCTTCGGTCTCAGCGCACCGTCGATCTGTTTTCTCTATTGCTTGATGCATGAAGGATTGATCTATCCCCTTGCTACCAGCGGGACGAGCGAGCATAGTCGGGCGTCGGCAGCCATTTCACGGGCGCTGCTGCTTAAGGGCGTTACCCTGGCCCCAATCGAAGGAGGACTTCATGTCTTCCACTCAGACATTTATCTCGGGAAACCGCCGTGCCCATCGGAGCGCACAGGGCGGCGATGATGGATATGCGGGTTTGGGACCGGATGTCGTCCGCGCCACCAGCAGACCATGCCGAGCGCCTGACCTTTATCTGGAGGCATAGGCCTCGGCGACTGCTCCTGCAGAACTCGCCAAGGCGCATTGCCAGCCCATTCTGCTGCCTGGAGCGATGCGCTGTTTCCGGTCGCCGCCGCTCACACTATTGAAGGAGAAAGATATGGCGAAAGTCACGCTCATCAACGCCGTTTGGGTGTCCATCATGTGCGTCATACTCACCTGGGCGGCCATCTTGTACGGAGAGAAATTGCCGATCAAGAGGGGGGGCCGGTCCCTCCCCTGTTGCCATGCTCGACTGACGGTCGGTGGGTGACGGGGATAAACGACGCTGATGAATGCTAAAGCATGGGGAGTAGGAGGCCAGAATGTACAACGCGAAACGTGACAGTAAAGGCGGCGTTGCCGCGCACGCCATCCCATCGATGGGAGAAATCGAGGGCAAGCTTACGGTTTTGGAGGTCGTTGCAGCGACGACGCTCCGCATGCTCCTGCAACAAGGCGATAAGCACGCCGCTCAACATGTCCTGTCCGAGGTCAAACGGGCAATGCGGTCGAAGTGTGACGATATCCGCCTGTCCCCTTCGGATTCGAAGTCGGCCATCGAGTATGCGCAAGAACTTATTGACGCTATCTACGAGGACGCCGAATTTCGCACGCCGACGATCGAGGATGAGATGCTGATTGCCTAGGTAAAGGGTGGGCGCGCGATCTCGAATTTGCCTCGGAGGCTGGGTGCAGGGATTCAGGGCGACCATTCAGCCGCAGAGGGCCGGCGGGCCTGGTGAGTTCGTCTCATCGGGCAGCGCCTTTCTCAAGCTCGGCCTGATCGCGATGCCTAAGACCGGGCCGCTACATCGGCTGTTGTCGTGCTTCAGTTGCTCTGGAATTGAGCATCATCATTCCTGCCTTTGTCGTTGATGCTTATCGCGACGAGCCAGGTAAAGCTCGATGCAAGCGCGGGTCAGGAAAGAAGCCAGCCCCACGAGAACGGCCACAACACGGATAAGCGTTTCGTCAGCCTCGACCTTCGATTGCCGCGTCGCCAACAGCGCTTTCTCCGCTTCGGTGATATCGCCGATGACCTTGCGGATGGCATCCATCGTGGCCTGTTCCATTCTGGCGATCTCCAGCGTCCTGGCTGCCTCGAACCCCGTGCTGTCGCGCAAGATGATCGATTGCTTGAGCTCGTCGAGCTTCTCATCGACCAACATGTCCAGCTTCGTCATCCTTGCGGACTGGTCAGCGTCATCCGACAAGGACGCTTTCAGCGTGGCGCGCAGTTGCGTCAGGCGCGACAACGCTTTTTGATAGGGATCGAGATAACGGCGGTCGCCGCTGAGAAGATACCCACGCTGGCCGGTTTCTGCGTCGTCCAGTCCGATCAGGACGTCTTTCGTCGTATCGACGATCTCGAAGGTGCGAACGACAAGCTGCTGATGGCTTCCCATTAGACTATGCGTCCATGTCGTCGCAATCACCCCTGCAGCAATCACAACACCAACGGGTATTGAGCGCAGGAGAACAGGTGTCGTCAGATAATTTCGACGCATGCTGCGCCACGACCAGTCCATGATCGGTTCCTCTTCCAAAAGCAGATCTGCCGTTTAGCGCCTGCGACCAATTGTGACCATCAGTTTCTGGAGCCGCTTTGATCGGTAAAGCCCCTGCCCGCAAACCCGATGGCCGGCAGCTTCCGGCGTTTTGAAGCAAGCAACGCACAAGCGGCGCGCATGCGAAGCACCCGCGCGTCTGATCCGGCATTGGATGCTGCGTGAGCGGCTTGGCGGCACATTTCTAGGAAGCGGTTGCACTCGCTATGGCGAAAACGCATAGTTCGGCTTCGCTACCTATTCGGCAGACGGGACCGCCAGGCATTCATGAAGAAATTGACGCATCGGACGATGGAGGATTTCGCGAAATCCAGCGGCATATCGCGTCCAACCCTATCGAAATATTTCGACGACCCCAGCCGAGTGAAGCCTGCAACGCGGGCGCTGATCGAAGCGGCGCTGAAATCCTCGGATTACCAGCCGAATCTCTATGCGCGAAACCTGAACCGCAAGCGTACCCGCAATATCGGCATTCTGGTGCCGGCGCTGGGCGACCCGTTCTATGCCGAGATGGTCAACCGACTGGAACTGCGGCTACGCACGAGCGGCTATTGGCCGATCGTCATCTCCTCTCACGGTCTGCCGGAACTCGAGGCGGAAGCCGTCAAGACCATGCTATCCCTGAAGGTCGCCGGCGCTCTGGTTGCCCCCCTGGGCTTCCGGTCCGATCCGCGCGTCTTTGAAAAATTGGGCCAAAACCTTGCTATGGTCTATTTCGATACTTTCCTCGAGGGCAGCGTTCCTTTTGTCGGCAACGACAACAGCCAGAGCGTCGCGACAATGGTCGATTATCTCTGCCGATCGGGGGAAGCGCCGGCCTATCTCGATATCCCGCACATCAACCATAATTCGCCCGAGCGGCTGGCGAGCTACCAGGCAGCCGTCCAGGCAGCCGGTTTCGAACCCCGGGTGATCGAGACGATCGCGGATTATACCTGGGATTTCGAGCGCATCGGCTACGAGCAGATGGACGAGATGCTGCGCAGGAAAACCCTGCCGAGCAGGACGATCCTGTGCGCCAACGACCGTCTTGCATTCGGCGCGATGGCGGCGGCCTTTGCTCATAACCAGCGGGTCGGACGCCGCAAAGGCGCGCACCTGCGCATCGCCGCCCACGACGATCACCCCTTGAGCCGCTATGCTTCCCCGCCGCTGACCACCATGGCTCAGGATTTTGCCGCCATGACCGCCAACAGTGTCGAGACGCTACTTGCCCTGCTTGGCGACGGTGACGCATCGACCATGCCTATTGCCCACGCTATGCGCTCCGGCGGTACGCTGGTGATGCGCCAGTCCGCCTGACGGAGTGGGATCAACGAAGCGCTTCGATTTGGCGCCAGGCGGATATGGCATCTTCCACCGCCGTTCGCGCGGCGGGAATGTATCTTCCCATGGAAACGAAGCCGTGGATCTGAGTGGGAAATTGCCGAAGCACGACGGCCACACCGTCCTCTCGCAGCCGCTCGGCATAGGCCGTGCCCTCGTCGGCGAGAATGTCGAGCGCTGCAATGGCGACGAATGCGGGCGGTGCGCCCGCAAGGCTGGGCGCCCTCAACGGTGAGACGCGCCAGTCCTCGATGTCGTCCATCGTCCGGATGTAGTGATCGCGAAACCAGCGCATCGTTGCTTTCGTCAAACCGAAGCCCTCGGCGTAGCGCCGATAGCTTTCGGCAGTCTGGGCCGCATCGGTGTTCGGATAGAGCAGCAATTGCGCCGAAATGCCTGGCGCCTTGCCGGTCCGGGACATCAGGGCCACCACCGCAGCCAGATTGCCGCCGGCGCTGTCGCCGGCCACGGCGATCCTCTCGCGGTCGATGCCGAGGACATCAGCCTGATCCCCCATGAAAGCAAGCGTCGCAAGGCAATCGTCGAGGCCTGCCGGAAACTTGTGCTCCGGTGCCAGGCGATAGTCTGGGCAAACCACGGTGCAAGCGGCACCATTCGCAAACCATCGGCAGATCTCGTCATGGGACTCGAGATTGCCGATGACCCAGCCGCCGCCATGCAGATAAAGGAGCGACGACCCGGGCTCCGCCTGTGCGTCGATGCCCCGATAGATGCGAACGGTGATGGGCCCGTTCGGTCCTTCAATCACGCGGTCCACGATCGAGGCGACCGCTTCCGGTTCGCCGCTCAGTTCTTTCGCCCCGCGATCGTAATCGCTGCGAGCCTCGCCGGGGGAGCCCAGCTCGAAAGGTCGCGGCTTGGCGGCCTTGCTCAGGCCGAGGACGCGTCGCGCGCCCTCATCGATGGTGTCGCTGGTATCCTTCATGCGAGCAGGCTTCGTGCTTCATCTTCGCCGAGCACGGCGGGCTGCGCAATGCTGTCCTCGATCGTCACCGACTGCCCGCTTTCGCCTGATGTCAGGATCGCCTCCATGATATCGAGCACATGCAGGGCAAGGTCGCCGGATGCTCGTGGCGCGCGCTCTTCGTGCAAGGCGCGGACGAGATCGGCGACGCCGAGCATGCGATAATTGGCCCGGTCAGGGGCTGCGAACGGCCAGTTCTTCGCGCCATAGAGATCACCCTCGCTGGTGAAGTCCCGCCACTCGGCCCCGCCCTCGGACAAGGAAACCGTGCCGCCAAAGGTATCCGGGTCCGGCAGGCGCAGCGAGCCCTTCGTGCCATGAAGCTCGATCGGATGGTTGGAGTGGCGGAAGACATCCCAGGACGCGCCGAAGGTGACGGTCGCGCCGGATTGGAATTCCAGCAGGGAGAACACGTTGGTCGGCGTGCCCACCTTGAATGTCGTGTTCTGGAAGGGGCCATCGGCGGTAATCAGCCGTTCCTCCTGCCCCTTGGTCGCCATCGCCATGACGCGCGCCACCGGTCCAAGCAGATTGACCAGCATCGTCAGATAATAGGGACCCATGTCGAAGACCGGTCCGCCGCCCGGCTGGTAATAGAATTGCGGATTGGGATGCCAATGCTCCATGCCGCGGCCCATCATGAAGGCGGTGCCGCCGACGGGACGGCCGATCGCCCCTTCTTCCATCAGCCGCCGCGCCCGCCGGCCGGCCGCTCCGAGGAAGGTGTCCGGCGCCGAACCGAGCAGCAGGCCGCGTTCGCGGGCCTCCGCCACAAGTCTGCGCCCCTCGGCCGCCGAGGTCGCCAGCGGCTTTTCGGTGAAGACGTGCTTGCCCGCCGAGAGCGCCGACATGCTGACGTCGAAATGCACGGCAGGAACGGTCAGATTGAGGACGAGGTCGATCTCGGGGTCGGCAAGGAGTTCGTCGACATCAAGCGCCCGGATACCGTATTCCTTGGCGCGAAGTGCCGCCATATCGGCCGATATGTCGGCGCAGGCGCGCAGTTCGACCCCTGAAAACAGCGCGGCATTGCGGAGATAGGTCATCGATATATTGCCGCAGCCAATCACGCCAAGGCCGATTTTTGCTCTGTTTCCGTCTGTCATGAAGCGCGCTCCTCCCGCTATTTTTTAGCCTCCCAGAGCAGTGGCTATACACTGCACGAAGACCGAACATCCGATTTAAAGCATTTTATTTGTTGACGCGCGACAAATTTTTATAAATCATACGGCAATACCGGCATGGAGTTTTGGAGATGGCCGGCTGTCCTGGGAGGGATACAATGTCTGATATCAAAAAGGCGCCTTCGCGCTCCAATTCTCTTTCGAATTCAATGATGATCGATCGTCGCCGGCTGTTGATGGGCGCGGCTGGAGCGGCCGTTGGTGCGGCTGCCCTAGGCGTGACCTCAGGTCTTGGCATGGGGTCCGCGCGGGCTGCCGGCCGGACGGAGATCAGCTTTGCTTCCGCCAGCTTCTTCGGCAAGGAAGGTCTCGGCGATCTCGTCAAGGCCTTCAATGAATCGCAGGACCGGATCATGGTGAAGTTCATCGAACTGCCGCCGCCGAGTTCGTCGACCGAAGTCTATCAGGGTCTGATCCAGCAGCTCGCCCGTCGCAACGGCACTCCCGATGTGTTCACGCAGGACGTCGTCTGGATCGCCGGCTTTGCCGCCGCCGGCTGGGCGCTTCCGCTGGACGAGTATTTTCCCAAGGACAAGCGGACGGACTATTTCCCCGGCACGGTTGCCGCCTGCACCTACAACGAAAAGCTGACGGCCCTGCCGTGGTTCGTCGATTCCGGCATGTTCTACTATCGCAAGGACCTCGTCGAAAAGCATGGCGGCAAGGTTCCGGAGACCTGGGACGACATGGCCACGATGGCGGCCGCCGCCCAGAAGGCAGGCGATGCCAAGTTTGGCTATCTCTGGCAGGGCAAGCAGGCCGAGGTGCTGATCTGCGATGCGGTCGAGATCATCACCTCCAACAACGGCTCCATCCTGGCACCGGACGGAAAGTCGTCCGTAGTCGGAGACAAGGCGGCGGTCGAGGCGATCCAATTTCTGCACGACACCATCGGCAAGACCAAGATCAGCCCGCAGAACGTCCTGTCCTGGGATGAGGAGCCGTCGCGCCAGCCCTTCACCTCGGGCGAGGCGATGTTCATGCGCAACTGGTCCTACGTCTACCCGATCGCGCAGGACGCAAAGGCCTCGCAGGTCGTCGACAAGGTCGCGGTTGCGCCCCTGCCGCATTTTGCCGGCGGCAAGAGCGCGGCCTGCCTCGGCGGCTACCAGCTTGGCGTCAACGCCAATTCCAAGAAGCGCGAAGCGGCGATCGAGTTCCTGACCTGGATGTCGTCGCCCGAAACGCAGACCCGTCTGGCGCTGAACTTCGGGCTGGCACCGTCGCGGCCGGCCATCTTCGAGGACGCCAAGCTGAAGGCGGAGCAGCCCTTCATGGCAAGTCTGCAAAGCGTCTTCACGGGCGCCACGCCTCGGCCGATCACGCCGCAATACGCAAAGGTCACCCTGGCACTGCAGTCCAGCATCTCAAAGGCGCTGGTCAGCGGCGACGTCAAGACCGAACTCGAGGCTGCGGCCGCGCAAATCAACAAGATCGTCGCCTGATATGGCCTTCACAGCCTCAGCCCCGGCGACGGGACAATCAAGCAAGGCAAGGAGGGCGCTACCGCGCGCCCTCTGGCCGTGGCTGTTGCTGTTGCCGGCTTTCTTGTCGCTTGCCTCCGTATCCTTCTATCCGATCGTCAACGGCCTCTATCTGTCGCTGACCAATCGTTCGCTGATCACCCAGGACAACGATTTCATCGGCTTTGCAAATTATGTGCAGCTGTTCAACGACCCGGCCTTCTGGAATGCCTGGCGTCACACGATCTGGTTCACCTTCGCCTCCACCGTACTGGAAACGCTCATCGGCCTCGGCATGGCGCTCATCCTCTGCGAAGCCTTCAGCGGGCGAGGCGTGATCCGGGCAGCGATGCTCGTACCTTGGGCGATGCCTACGGTCGTCACGTCGAAAATGTTCGGCTGGTTGTTCGACGGCCAGCACGGCGTGATCAATTTCATTCTCCTGCATCTCGGGCTGATCGACCAGAACGTCAACTGGTACGGATCGCCCGACACCGCACTCCTGACCATCATTCTGGCGGACGTGTGGAAGACGACCCCCTTCATGGCGCTGCTGCTGCTCACCGGCCTCCAGACCGTGCCGAAATCGCTGATAGAGGCGGCCCGGATGGACGGCGCCAAGGCCTGGATCATCTTCTGGAACATCCGCCTGCCGCTCCTCTTGCCGACCTTGCTGATCGCCGGGCTTTTCAGGGCCCTGGATGCCTTCCGCGTCTTCGATCTCGTCTACGTTCTGACCGGCGGCGGCCCGGCGGATTCCACCGAAACGCTGTCGACGCTGTCCTACAAGGTTCTCTTCTCGACGCTTCAGTTTGGTTACGGCTCCGCCGTCTCGACCGCGATGTTCGTCACCGAAGGCCTCATCGCCGTGGTCTTCTGCCTCTTCCTCGTCAGGCAGATAAGGAAAACGACATGACCGACAGTCGCTCCACCCTGCAGACAATTCTCATCTATTTCGGCGCTCTGTTCATCCTGATCTGGTCGGCGGGACCTTTCCTCTGGCAGTTTTCGACGTCGCTGCAGCTCGACAAGGCGCTGACGGAGGGAACGCCGAGGCTGATCCCGAGCCCCTTCACCCTGGAGCACTATTACAATGCCTTCGTGGAAAAAGGCCTGCATCACTATGTGCTGAACTCGCTGATCGTCTCGTTGGCGACCACTGCGCTTTGCCTGATCGTCGGATCGCTCTCCGCCTTCGCGCTGTCGCGCCTGGATATCAAAGGCCGGTTCGGCATCCTGATGGTGATCCTGTCGGTGTCGATGTTCCCGCAAATCGCGCTGGTCGGCCCGCTCTATCTGCTGGCCTCCGACCTCGGGCTGCTCGACACCCACACGGCGCTCATCATCACCTATCTGGCGCTCGGCCTACCGCTGGTGACATGGGTTCTGTTCGGCTATTTCGAAACCCTGCCCCGCGAGATCGACGAGGCGGCGCGCATGGACGGCGTCGGCGTGGTCGGCCTGCTCTGGCACATCATCCTGCCGATGTCGCTGCCAAGCCTGGTCACGACAGGCTTGCTTGCCTTCATCACCGCTTGGAACGAATTCCTGTTCGCGCTGGCATTCACCTCCGATCCCGACAGCCAGACCATTCCTGTCGGGATCGCCAACTTCACCAACCAATATTACGTGCCCTGGGGCGATATCGCGGCCGCGTCCGCAGTGGTGACAGTGCCACTCATCATCCTGGTACTGGTCTTCCAGCGGCATATCATCGAAGGCCTGACACAGGGCGGAATCAAGGAATAGACCATGACCAAGGACCTCAAGGTCGGCTGCCAGACGTTCACATGGGAGATGCTCGGGCCGGCCTGGACCGGTGATGCCGACGACCTGTTGGCGGCCATCGCCGCCGGCGGCTATGCAGGCATCGAAATCACCGACACCATGATCGGCAGCTATGCCGACAGGCCGGGCGAGTTCGCCGTTGCCCTGAAGAACCATGGACTGCAGCTGGTATCCTTCGCTTTCGGTTCGCACACGGGTTTTACGCTGGCAGACCAGATCGACGCCGATCTCGTCTCTGCCCAACGTTGGGTGGACTTCGCCGCACATTTCAGCGGCGCGCTGGTGTCGATCGGTTCTGCGACCGTGGTCTCCGACGGGCCGCGGTCGGAAAAATTCAAGGTTGCCGCCGAGTTCTACAACCGCGCCGCAGCCCTCGGCCAGGCATCCGGCGTCACCGTCGCGGTGCATCCGAGTTCGCACCACAACACGCTGCTGTTCGACCGCGCGGACTACGATACGGTCTTCGCGCTGCTCGATCCTGATTTGGTCGGTTGGGTGCCGGACACCGGCCACATCCTGCGTGGCCACGACGATATCCTCGACACGCTCAATACCTACCACGACCGCATCCGCTACCTCCACCTCAAGGATGTCGATGCAAACGACCGATGGGCGATGCTTGGCCAGGGTGTCCTCGACACGCCTGCCGTCATCGATATCGTCGCCAAGGCGCCGCACTTCAACGGTTGGCTGGTGCTCGAGGAAGAATCCGAGACGGCGGGGCGCGATCCGGCCGCTGCCGTGAAACTCAACCGTCAGACGATGCGCAGCTACGGCGCATAGGGAAACGAAGCGATGATCGAGAAAGAAAAACGTCGATTGCGTGTGGGAGTGCTCGGCTGCGGACCGATCGCCCAATTTGCCCATCTGGAATCCTGCGTAAAGGCCCGCAATGCCGATCTCTACGCGATCTGCGATGCGGCACCGGACCTTTTGGCACGCATGGGTGCGACCTACGAGCCGCAGAAACAATATAGCGACTACGACGCCATGCTGGCCGATCCCGAGCTGGAAGCGGTCATCGTCGCCACCTCGGATGCCTATCATGTGCCGATGTCGATCAAGGCGCTCGACGCCGGCAAGCATGTGCTTTGCGAAAAGCCGATCGGCGTCTCGGTCGAGGAAGGCCAGCAGCTGGCCGACGCCGTCAAGCGCTCGGGCAAGATCCTGCAGGTCGGCCATATGAAGCGCTTCGATCCGGCGCTCGAAGCAGCACGCGACTTCGTGCGAGACGATATCGGCCAGATCTTCGCGCTCAAGGCATGGTACTGCGATTCCACCCATCGCTACACCAATACCGATGCCGTGCAGCCGCTGCCGGTCACCAGCAAGCTGGCGCGCAAGCCGGGCGGCAATCCGAAGGCCGATCTCAGGCAATATTTCATGCTGGCGCACGGTTCCCATCTGGTCGACACGGCCCGCTTCTTCTGCGGTGAACTGGTCGCCGTGCGGGCACGTCTGCTAGAACGTGCCGGTGCCTATTGCTGGTTCGTCGAGACGGAATTCGCCAATGGCGCGCTCGGCCATCTCGATCTCACCGTTGCAGTCCGCATGGACTGGCACGAGGGCTTCCAGCTCTATGGCGAGCACGGCTCCGTTCTCGCAAAGACCTTCAATCCCTGGTACTTCCGCGCGAGCGAGGTCGATATCTTCCACGAAAAGGATGCGACGACGCGCAGGCCGCTGGGCGCAGACGGCCATTTCTTCCGCCGTCAGCTTGAAGGCCTTGCCGAGACGGTCCTCACCGGTGCACCGATGCGTGGCGCCAATGTCGACGACGGCATTGCCTCGATCCGCGCCATGGTGGCGATCGCCCGCTCGGTCGAAACCGGCGAACGCGTCGAAATCGCCTCCGTCACGGGGTCCGTCTGATGCAAGTCGGAATCTTCGCAAAGACCTTTTCCGGAACCGATCCGCGGACGGTGCTCTCGGCGGTTGCCGATAGCGGCTACAGCGCAACGCAATTCAACCTTGCCTGCTGCGGACTGCCGTCCATGCCCGATGCGGTCGAGGCTGGAACCATTGCCGCAATCCGGGACGCAGCAGATGCGAGCGGCGTCTCGCTCGTTGCCTTGTCCGGAACCTATAACATGGCCCATCCGGACGCAGCGGTGCGCGATACGGGATTGCGGCAGCTCGAGGTCGTCATGAAGGCGGCCTCCGCACTCGCCATCCCCCTGGTGACGCTCTGCACCGGCAGCCGCAATGCGGCCGACCAGTGGGCCCATCATCCCGACAACAGCGATCCCTCCGCCTGGCGAGACATGGCCGCCGAGATGGCCAAGGCCTTGCGGTTGGCCGAAGACCACGGCGTGACGCTTGGCATCGAGCCGGAGCAGGCAAACATCGTCACTTCGGCCGACGACGCGATGCGCCTCATCGCCGAGATGGGATCGCAGCGCCTGCGCATCGTGCTCGACCCTGCCAATCTGTTCGAAGCGGCCACACCCGCGACGGCCCGCTCGATCGTTGCCCGTGCCGTCGATACGGCGGCCGGCCATATCGCCATGGCCCATGCCAAGGATCGCCATGCCGATGGCAGCTTCGCCACCGCCGGCAAGGGCATTGTCGACTTCCCGGATTTTCTCGGCCGATTGAAGAGCGCTGGTTTCGACGGCCCTCTCGTGACGCACGGGCTTTCGGCCACCGAAGCACCCGGCGTTGCCGTCTTTCTCAAGGAATTGGCGGGATGAGCGGCCCGAATCTCCTCATCCGCGATGATACGCGACTGGCTTTCTACGACACCGGCAGCGGTCTGCCGGTCCTTTTCCAGCACGGGCTCGGCGGTGACGTGGCGCAGGTGGCGCAGGCCTTTCCCGACGTAAACGACCTCAGGCGCGTGACACTGGAGTGCCGGGGGCATGGCGCTTCTTCGCTGGCTAACGATCAGCCTTGTTCGATCGCCCTGTTCGCCGGCGATGCGCTTGCAGTCGCGGACCGATGCGGCATCGACAGGCTGGTGGTCGGCGGCATTTCAATGGGAGCGGCCATCGCTCTCCACCTCGCCCATTTCCACAAGGATCGGGTCGCAGCGCTTGTCCTGGTGCGGCCGGCGTGGACCTTCGATGCTTCGCCCGACAACATGGCACTGATCCGAACGATCGCCGAACTCATCCTGTCGCATCCGCTCGATCACGCCCGGGATTTGTTTGCGGCCTCCGAAGCTGCCGCGGAGCTGCAAGAAAACGCACCCGATAACTTTGCCTCCCTGCTCGGCTATTTCGACCGGGCGAATGCCAAAGCCTTTGCTGCCGTGCTTTCCGATATCGCCAAGGACGGCCCCGGCGTCTCGCAGTCGGCGGCTGCCGCCCTCGATATTCCGACCCTTGTGATCGGCAACCGGCAGGATGCCATTCATCCGCTGGCTTGGGCCGAAACGCTCGCGGCCACCATTCCGGGTGCCACCTTCACCGAAGTCGCCGCCAAGGCCGCCGACAAGGCGCGCCATTTCGCGGAGACCAGGACCGCCATCGCCCAGTTCCTTGCATCGCCAACCCTCCGGAGCCAATTCCCATCATGACGACGAAATCTCTCTCTGGCCCCGCCGCCATCGACGCCCTGCCCCGTGACCGGTTGCTCGGCGAATTTTCGCTCTGGTCGGCCGATCTCATCAACATGGAGACGGACCTGAAGCGCATCGAGGATCATGTCGATCTGCATCACATCGATGTCGCCGATGCCCGCTTTACCCCCGGCTTCCTGTTCTTTCCCGATCTCGTCGCCCGGATCGCCAAGGCGACAGCCAGGCCGATCCATGTCCACCTGATGGTCGAGGCTGAGATCGTCGAGGAGCAGACGCGGCAGTTCATCGAGGCAGGCGCGGATCTCGTCAGCATCCACGCGGAAAACGGCGAGGCCGGACTTCGCGCACTGGCGCTGGCCAAGGAACTGGGAGCCGCCGGCGGCGTCGTGCTGCGGCTGGAAACACCGGTCGAGGCAGTCAAGCCGTTTCTCGCCCATGTGTCTTTCGTCACGTTGCTCGGCACCTCCATCGGCGTCAAGGGACAGAGCCTGTCCGATAAGGCCTGCGACCGGCTGATCGAAGCCCGTGCGCTGATCCGCGCGGCGGGTCGCGAGCAGCAGATCATTCTCGCTGCCGATGGCGGCATTCGCGAGCAGACCGTCCCGCTGCTTCGCGGCGCAGGGGCGCAGACCGTGGTGCTCGGGTCGCTGGCCTTTGGTGACAAGGACCTCGGCGCCCGGATGAAGTGGCTGCATGCCCTGGAGAGCCACGCCCAGTGACAGACGTCGCCCTGGCATTCGATCTCGGAGGAACGGAACTGCGCGCCGCGATGGTCAGCAGGACAGGCGAAATCCTGTCGTTCCTGTCGGTGCCGACCATGGCGAAGGATGGCCCTGAGGCCGTCCTCGGGCAGATGGAGAGACTGGCGGTCGAGATCCTGCAGCAAACTCCCGGCCGGCGTCCGATCGGGATCGGCGTCGGTGCACCTGGGCCGCTCGATCCTCTCTCGGGCATCGTCATCGCGCCACCGACATTGACCGGCTGGCATCAGGTGCCGCTTCTCGCGCTCCTCAGCGAGCGTCTGGGCTTGCCCGCGAAGCTTGAAAACGATGCCAATGCTGCGGCGATCGGAGAGTGGCGCCATGGCGCCGGACGCGGGGCGACCTCGGTCGCCTTCGTCACCGTCTCAACCGGCATTGGTGGCGGCATCATCGCCGACGGGCGCATCCTGCACGGCCGGCGCGGTCTGGCCGGCGAAATCGGTCACATGACCATTACGAACCAGGGTGACCGGTGTTTTTGCGGCGCGATCGGCTGTTTCGAGGCTGTGGCGTCCGGGACCGCCCTTGGAAAACGAGCGACGGTCGCCACCAGACCCTTCGATGGTTCGAAGCTCCGTGCGCTCTCTTCGGACGGCGATGTTACCGGCCGCCATGTCGTCGAGGCAGCGCGCGCGGGCGATCTGCAAGCGCTCGAGCTGCTATCCGTCGAGGCCCATTGGCTGGGCGTCGGATTCACCAACCTTTTGCATTTGTACTCGCCCGACATCATCGTCATGGGCGGCGGTATCTCCCACGGCTTCGATCTGCTGGCGAGCGGGATCAGGGCCACGATCGATGAGCGCGCCATGTCCGCCTATCGCTCGGTGCCGATCGTTGCGGCGGAGCTCGGCCGCCACGCAGGTCTTGTCGGCGCCGCCAGTCTTATCCTCCACGGCGACGGCGGTCCCGCCCTGGCGCCTGACCCATCCCGCAATTCCGGCGCGGAATCTCCCGCCGATCTGAAGGAGGCCAGACATGGCTAATCTGCAACTGCGAAGCGCCCACAAGGCCTATGGCGCCGTCGAAGTGATCAAGGGCATCGACCTCGATGTGGAGGATCGCGAATTCGTCGTCTTCGTCGGCCCCTCGGGCTGCGGCAAGTCCACGCTTCTGCGGATGATCGCCGGTCTCGAGAAGATCACCGGTGGTGACCTGATGATCGATGGCGTCAGGGCAAACGAGGTCGATTCGTCCGAACGGGGCCTGGCGATGGTATTCCAGTCCTATGCGCTCTATCCCCATATGACGGTGGCGGAAAACATGGGTTTTGCGCTGAGGATCGCGGGCGTTCCCGTCGCCGAGCGTGAGCGCAAGGTGCGCGAAGCCGCGCAGGTTCTGGAACTGGCCCACCTGCTCGACCGCCGTCCGAAGGACCTCTCCGGCGGGCAGCGGCAGCGCGTTGCCATCGGCCGGGCTATCGTCCGAAATCCCAAGATATTCCTGTTCGACGAGCCGCTTTCCAATCTCGATGCGGCGTTGCGCGTCAATATGCGCCTCGAACTGATGCGCCTGCACCAGACGCTGGAAACCACGATGATCTACGTGACCCACGATCAGATCGAGGCGATGACCATGGCTGACAAGATCGTCGTGCTGAATGCCGGCCACATCGAGCAGGTCGGCTCTCCTCTCGATCTCTACAATCACCCGGTCAATATCTTCGTCGCCGGCTTCATCGGCTCGCCGAAGATGAACATGCTGCGGGTCCGCGTCGAGGCGATAGACGCCCACGGTGTTTCGGTTGCGCTGCCGGCCGGTGGCACCATCTCCGTGCCGGTGAACGGAGGGTCGATCAAGGTTGGCGACGAAATCACGCTTGGCATTCGCCCCGAGCACATCCGCATCGACGCGGCCGGGCAGTTCGGTGGAGAGGTCATCCTCGCAGAACGGCTTGGCGGCCTGACGATCTTCCATGTCGCCGTCACCGCTGACGTCACGCTCGTCGTGCAGACAGATGGCGCCGACAGGACGGCCCTGCATGTGCCGATCGCGCTCGGGATCGATCCGCACAACTGCCACCTGTTCGACGCTGCAGGCAAGGCTCTCACGAAGTTGAACTGACAGGGACCGCCTGTCGTGCCATCGGTCGTCCATTGAAATAGAGGTACACGATATGACATTCACCCGCGAAACCCTGACGCTCAGCCATGCCGGCGCCCTGCAGGCGCTATCAGCCGCCGCCGACAAGGCGGTCGCCATCGGCGTGCCGCAGTGCATCTTCATCGTCGATACAAGCGGCGAGACGATTGCCAGCCTGCGCATGGACGGCGCCAAGTATCTGAGCATGCACACCGCCCGCGCCAAGGCCCGCACCGCAGCCTCGATCAACGCGCCGACCGGTTCGATGCCGTTCGAGTTTGGCGCTGCCGCCGGGATCGCATCCCAGGGCGGCGTCACCCATCTGCCCGGCGGCCTGCCCATCCGTTTCAGCGGCAAGACCGTCGGCGGCATCGGCGTCGGGTCGGGCAGTGGCGATCAGGATTTCGAAGTCGCACGCGCTGCGCTCGCCGCAATCGGTGCGGACGCGGTCTGATTTGAAAAGACATCCCGCTGGGAGCAGGGCTGTATCCCGGCGGGTGGCTTCATAGGGGAAGCATAGCCCCGCCTGAACTTATATCTCCAGGGTATTCGATAGCGCCTCGACGCTAGGCACTCACCTTGGCCCGGCTCGTTAGAGGTGCCGGTGCCTGCTAGGCATTCACCGACAGACCCGACTTTTTCAGCTTCTCGGGTGCTTGGCCGCCATAGGCCCAGTCGAGCAGTTCGATGGTGTGGAGGATCGGTGTTTCGGTACCGCTGCCAATCTGGGTGATGCAGCCGATATTGCCTGTGGCGATGATGTCGGCGCGCGTGGCTTCGAGATTGCGCAGCTTTCTCGCCTTGAGTTGGCCCGAGATTTCCGGCTGCATGATGTTGTAAGTCCCCGCCGAGCCGCAGCAGAGATGCCCTTCTGCCGGATCGCGGACGGCAAAGCCGGC
>Ga0207650_10000346_pt1 | contig 44774 bp, 44 predicted proteins | sample KBSS63metaG_FD_184325 | JGI IMG/M metagenome (GOLD analysis project Ga0207650, IMG submission 184325) | Switchgrass rhizosphere microbial communities from Kellogg Biological Station, Michigan, USA - KBS S6-3 metaG (SPAdes) (version 2) | ecosystem: Host-associated > Plants > Roots > Rhizosphere...
CGGGGGTCACGGGCTGCACCGCCAATCCCAACTCACCCTGTTGCCCGCTCGCAGCGACCTCGGTGTCTTTCATCTCACCGACGGTGATCGCAAGCGTCATCTCCTTGCCATCTCTCAACACCTTGATTGACGTGCCAGTTCCGGGTGCGACTCGCGCCACCAACCCGGGTAGCTCCGTGGAGTCTTTGACTTCTTTGGAATTAAACTCCGTGATAATGTCGCCGGTCTTGATTCCTGCTCGTTCCGCCGGGCTGCCCCGCACCACATCCGCCACCAGCGCTCCTCTCTGCTGTTTCACACCGAGAGAATCAGCGATCTCTGGAGTGATTTTTTGCACCGTTGTACCGAGATAACCACGTACCACCCGGCCTTTGTCTTTGAGTTGCGGCAAGACTTCCTTGATCGAATTGGTCGGGATCGCAAAGCCGATTCCAATGTTTCCACCCGACTGGCTGTAAATTGCCGTGGTGATGCCCACCACCTCGCCCCGTAAGTTGATCAACGGACCGCCCGAGTTCCCCGGATTAATCGATGCATCGGTTTGGATAAAATTGTCATACGGACCCGCCCCAATCTGCCGCCCCTTGGCGCTCACGATTCCTGAAGTCACCGTGTGATCCAAACCAAACGGATTGCCAATTGCCATCACCCATTCACCGACGTCGAGGCGATCGGAATCGCCGAGCGTCACGGCGGGCAAGTCTTGCCCAGCGTCGATTTTGATCACGGCGATATCCGTCTTTTCGTCCTTGCCGAGCACTTTTGCATCGTAGCTCTTCCCATCTGATAAGGTGACGGAAATTTTTTGCGCGCCATCGACGACATGATAGTTGGTGAGAATCGTACCGTTACGATCTATGATAAATCCCGATCCGAGCCCCATTTGCCGCTGTGATCCGCGTGGAATTCGTCCGCCAAAAAATCGCTGCCAAAATTGGCTCATCGGATCGTCGCCATCGAATGGCGACGGCACGTCCGCTGCTGCTTTGCGCACCTGAGTGGTTGAGACATTCACTACGGATGGACCGACTCGCTTGGCGAGGGTCGCGAAATCCGGCAACCCTTGAGACACAGCTGGAGCCTGAGCGTTGGCGACGGCCGCCATGCGACCGCCAGCCTGATACTGATCGATCGCGCTGCTGATGCTTACGCCCGCAAGCAGGCACAAGACACTGCCGAAAACCAGCGATGAAACCCTAATGCTTTTTTGTTTTGTCAGCTTACTGAACATCCTTTGAACCTCCGCTCGATTAGACGCGGCGTCGTGCAGTTCGGTTCACATCAACTCAACCCGCCCGCGTCATCCAACCGAAATCAACCAACTAATAATTTCCTGGTCTCCTTCTTGCCTCGACCGCTAAGGGCGGCCTCTTTCCAGCGCATGAGTCCTTGCCTCATGTAGGCCGGATCATAGCCGAGTGCTTCGCAGACGTTCTCGAAAGAGAATGGGTAGTTGCGATCGTCATTGACGATCCATTCTTCCGCATCTAAATGCATTAAGCGCTTACGCTTGCATGTCGCTGTAACGTTATCTTGAAAACAAACTACGGCATCCTGCAGAACCGCGAGCATCAGCACGCGCTCCGGTTCCAGATGGAAGCGCCGACGGTATGTCGACTGATATTGGTTCTCGACCAGTATGTCCGGCTGAAAAATCGCGAGTGCCCGTTCTTCCATCGGCGCCCGCGGCTGCCCGACTCCATTAAGCCAGAACGGCGACCGGCCATGCTGATGGTTATGGCGCCCTTTCACTGCTTTTTTGGCGATCATGACTACCTCCAATAGCTTAGACAGCGGTTTGGCTCGGATGGTTCCAATTCTTCCGCGTCAAAGCGTTACGTGAATGACCAATCCCCAGAGGCAGCCCGTGGGCGCCCAAGGGGCGACGTAACTGAACGCCTGAATTGTCAGGAACGGCTTAGATCAGCAGGACCGAATCGAGCAGGTGAAGGGAAATTTTCGACGCATATGGATTGGCGTAGATTAGATTGTCCTCGCGGGTGCTGCGAGGCAGACTCAGTGGCCTGTGGGTTTGGACCACGCCGAGGCCCAGCGCCGGTGCATCGCAGGTTTCGCAATCCAAACCGGTCCGCAGAGCGCCACCGCTTGGGTGTGCCAGCACAGGCGAAAAATTCACTCCGCCAAGATAGATATCTCTTTGCGGGGCAAGGGTATCATGGGCGAGACTGAGCGCAACGCCGCTGAGCGTGACTACGAAGAGTAAGCCAACAACCGCAAGTGTCTTCCGCAGACGTCTACTCATAAACCCGCAAAACACGCTAACACCGATGTGCGCAAAGTCAACACGTCGGATAACGACAATAATCCAGATTTTTACCGGCTTCCCGTAATCTTAGTGCGGCGAAAGTCCGGTTGACGGCTCGCACCAAGATGGTACATTGATTCCCCGTGCCGCTAGCCAGCATTGAAGAAGCCGTCGACGAAATCCGACGTGGTGGAATGGTCATTCTCATGGATGACAAGGACCGCGAGAACGAAGGCGATCTTTGCATGGCGGCAGAGAAAGTCACTCCGGAAGCGATCAACTTCATGGCGACTCACGGGCGCGGGTTGATTTGCCTTCCACTCACTGAAGAGCGGGTGAGACATCTCGGTATAGCCATGATGGTTTCCGATAACACCTCGCCGTTTGGTACTGCATTCACCGTTTCCGTCGATGCCGCAACGGGAATTACCACCGGAATTTCCGCCGCCGATCGCGCCAAAACCATTCTCGACGCGATCGCCGATGACGCCAAGCCCCACGATTTGGTCACGCCCGGCCATATCTTTCCGCTCCGAGCGCGTAATGGCGGCGTGCTGGTCCGCGCCGGGCAAACCGAAGGTTCAGTCGATTTGGCTCGTTTGGCGGGTTTAAAACCGGCCGGAGTGATCTGCGAGATCATGAAAGATGACGGAACCATGGCGCGGCAACCCGATCTCATGCGCTTCGCCAAGAAGCATAAACTGAAGGTGGTGACGATTGCTGATCTGATCCAGTACCGGCTGAATTACGATCTACTGGTATACCAAGCCGCATCGGCGCCGCTGCCGACTCGGGTCGGAGGTCTCTTTCGGGCGATCGTCTACAACACCCTAGTGGATCAAAGCGAACATCTCGCCCTCATCAAAGGTGAGATCTCGGCGCGCGAGGAAACTTTGGTGCGAGTTCACACCAAATATGTCCCGGGGGACGTTTTTGGCTTTGAGTTGCTCAATACCAATGCGGTCATCCAACGCTCGATGGAGATCATCGCCAAGGAAGGACGCGGTGTGATCCTTTATCTTCAACCGCAGCGCAAAGGTTTGCGACCGGCGATGGTGGCTTATCCGAAACTCGAAGGCAAACAACAGAAGGAAATGAACCGCTCGTTTGTTTATCAGGCCGATTTCAAGGAATACGGTATCGGCGCGCAAATTTTACGGGATCTGGGCGTGCGCAAAATGCGCCTACTGAGCAACAACAAAAAACACCTGGTGGGCCTGCGCGGTTACGGTTTGGAAATCACCGCTCTGGAACCGATCCGGGACAACGTCGTGCGTGAGACTACGAAACCCAAAAAAACCAAGCTGCGGCACGCCTGAGGAGAGGATTACTTTATGCCGATTTTTGAGTACGCCTGCCGGCGTTGTCAGCACCGATTCGAAACCATCGTGCTTTCCACGAATGAAACAATCAATTGTCCCAAGTGCGCTAGCGTGTCTGTGGAAAAGCAGTTGTCGGTGTTTAGCTCGCCCGGCTCAACCAAAGAAGCAGACACGTCGAGCGGCGGCTGCGCATGCACACCGCAAACGTGCGGCTGTCACTAGGAGTCTTGCGGCCTGCGGAGATAATCGGCCAAGTCGACGCGAATCCGTTTCAGCGCTTCGCCCATGTTAGCGAAGACTCGTTCTTCTACGAGTTGTCCGTTGACCCAATAGTCCAGTGATGGCGCATCGGTAAAATTGATATCGAGGAAACGCGCACCGACCGGCTCGCCGGTGATGATCACTCTGACCGAAAACCCTGCGTCCACGACGACTCCGCGAGCAGCTTGGGGCAACGGCAGACCGCTTTTGATTTTGTTTAATTTTTCTATCGGATAGGTGCCGATTTCCAAAGAGTAGTATCCCCACTCACCGGGGCCAATCGAGAGGCCGTTCAAGATTTTACTGTTGATGTCGACGAGATTTTTCGCCGCTTGGTCCTGGTTGTAATTCTTCAGCAGATCGTAGGCCCATTTTTCGACGATTCCCTTGACTGGTGCCTCTGCTGGCTTTTCCCGCTCTTTAACCGGACCGCGATCAATCCACCATTTCGTTTCTTCGAAAGCTTGAGGTTTTTCGTCAGCCATAAAATCGCCACTCAGATCTTAAATTCCTCGAGAGTGCTTTTGGCGAACAGGGATTCGACCTCGAAACGTTTGCTGATCAGCCCCTGCTCATAGGTATACTGGATCAGAGTTTCCAGTATGTGACGATTGGGTTCCAGACCATACGCCCACGCATCGTCGCCAAGAATCGCTCTTTCCTTCTCCATCTCATCGATGGACCAGGCCAGCATGTACTTGAGAGCAGAGAACTCGTACATCGCCTCTTTGCAGAGCCGCTTGGATTCATCGAATGCCTTGAAAAGGCTCTGCGCGATCCACGGCTGCTTTTCGTAAACCTCTTCGCGTATGACGATGGTGTGCATGATCGGAAAAATTTTCGTGCGCTGAAAATATTCCTGCTCCACTTCGCGAAAATTGGGGATCAATCGACGCACCTTCGGATCGCGTCGCACAAACGGCGACGGCATATGCGCCGAAATCATTGCGTCAATCTCGCCGCGCTCGAGCATTCCTGAAAGCGTCTTGTCAGCCGGAATCGGCTGAATATCGATATGGGGCGGCAGGTTGTGCCTGACCTTGTCTTGCCGTCCCGGATGCTCTTCGCCGCCGGTGAACCATTTCATTTTTTCCGGTGCCACGCCGTATTCATGTTGCAGGATACCGCGTGCCCATGTGGCCATGGTGATCTGATACTCAGGAACCCCAACGCGTTTTCCCGACATATCTGCCGGTTTCTGAATCCCGGAATCTGTATTAATATAAATGCAGGAATGCCGAAACGTCTTCGAAGGAAACACCGGAATACCGATGAGCCGTGGTGCGCCTTTGTCGCGTGCCATCAGAAACGAGCCCGTGGACATCTCTGCCACATCGAACTCGCCGTAGCGCAGCATGCGCCAAAAGGTCTCTTCGACCCGGAGCGGCAAGTACGTAAGATCCACACCCTCGACTTCAACACGACCGTCTTGCAAGGCCCGCGTGCGGTCGTAATCCCAACAAGCCAAAGTTAACCGGATCTTTGCCATGATCTGCTCCTGCTTTCACTGGATGCGAGCTGCTTCGCTCAAGTTTGAACGCCGGCGAGAAATCGTGCCGCACTGATGACGAATTGTTCGTGCTCGTTCTGCAACACCACCGCGGCCTCGCCGGATGCGAGCGTCGTTCGTTGCTGGATCTTATAAGTCTTGCCACGAAAGGACACCGTGCAACCGGGCTCGAATTTTTTTAATGCCTCATGATCACCTTGCGGGTCGATTTTTTCCATCGCTGAGTTCATAACATATTGCGCGCGAAATCTTAAGCCAGGTTAAATTGACTTCAGTGCCACCCAAGCTTAAAGTCAGCCCAATAACATCTTCGACCTATGCGTATCGCAGTGATAGGGACAGGCGCCGTGGGTGGCTATTTCGGCGCCAAGCTCGCGGCAGCGGGACACGACCTCTTGTTTATCGCCCGCGGCAGACATCTCGAAGCCTTGCAAGCAGCGGGGCTGCGGATTCTGAGCCCAAACGGTGATCTGCATATTCACAAGGCGGATTTTCTCGCGAGCCCCGCGCAAGCCGGAGTCGTTGATCTGGTCCTGTTTTGCGTCAAGTCCTACGACACGCAAGCGGCGGCCGAATCCCTCGGTCCGCTGCTCGCGGAGAGCACAGCTATTCTCTCGTTACAAAACGGCGTTGATAACCCGGAGAAAATCGCCGCTGTCTGGCGCAAGCAACGCATTTATCCCGGAGTGGTTTACCTCGGTGCCGAAATTTATTCTCCCGGAGTAATTCGCCATTCGAACGGCGGAAAAATTGTGTTCGGTGCTCCTGACGGCCAAGCGGATGAATCGGCAGTCTGCATTGAGCAGGTGCTCTCGCAAGCCGGAATTCCATGTCAACTCAGCGCCAAAATTCACGAGGTGCAATGGAGCAAGCTCCTTTGGAATGCTCCCTTTTGCGCGATCAGCTGCTTGGCGCGCGCGGATGTCAAACAGATCGTCGATTCCGTACCACTCACCCAACTGGCGCTCGATTGCATGACGGAAGTTCAATGCGCTGCGCAGCTCCGCGGCGTGATCTTGCCACGGCAATTGTTCGATCAAACCATCGAATTTTCCCGTGGCCTCGGTGCTTTCAAACCTTCGATGTTGCAAGATCTGGAAACCGGCAAGCCGCTGGAATATGAAGCCTTCAATGGCATGGTGGTGAAGCTTCTGCAGGTTTCCGGCAAAGCCGCGCCGATCAATCAAAGCTTTCACTCGCTGCTTGAACATTTGGATAAACGGCCTCGCGAAAGCAAAAAAATTACATGAAGAAACTTTTTCGCCCACTTGGCTCGGTCACGTTGTCGTTCTTAACGCTTATAGGCGCTGCGATGCTGCAAAGGACCGCGAGAGCCCAATCGGATAACAAAGAACTGCTCGCCAAAGGCCAATACGTTTTCGCTCTGGCGGGCGGTTGTGCGTGCCACACGGTTCCTAAGGGATCGCTCAACGCAGGCGGCCGTGAGTTTCCGATCCCCACCGGCGCCGTTTACAGCACCAACATCACCTCCGACAAGGAAACCGGATTGGGCGGCTGGAGCGACCAACAGATTCTTGACGCCATGACCCAAGGCATCAGTCGCGACGGCAGTCGGATCTTGCCGGTGATGCCGTATGAGAAGTATTCCGGCATGGCGCAACAGGACTTGAAAGCACTGATCGCCTATCTGCGCACGCTGAAGCCGATCAAGAAACCGACACCGCCACTGAAGACATGGGCGCCGCTGATGCGGAGCGTCGGCACGCTAGGGTACTTGAAATTATTCGGCCGGTTCAGTAGCTCGCCCGCCGAAGCACCGAGCAGCGGCGTCGAACGCGGCCGTTACCTCGTCGAGCACGTCTCGATTTGCGGTGACTGTCATACACCGCGAAACTCGATCGGTGTACCCAATCAATCTCTTTACCTTGCCGGCGCATCAAAAAAAATCGGACCGCTGGGTAACGCCGTGGCCAACATTACCCCGGACAAAGAGACCGGAATCGGTGAATGGAAACGGGAAGACATTGTCGAGTTATTGCACTCGGGCACCAAACCCGATCTCGATAACGTGCAAGGACTCATGTATGAAGTGATTCAGGGCGCCCCCTATGGCTATAAAGATATGAAAAAAGAAGACGCCTCGGCGATTGCTGATTACGTGAAAAGCATCCCGCCGGTCAAGAACAAGGTGGACTGACTCTGGCGAAGTTACTGCCTGGGGACCTGCTTCATCACTTCGCCGATCACCTGATCGGCGGTGATATTCTCCGCTTCGGCTTGGAAATTGAGAATAATTCTGTGGCGTAGCGCCGGGAGCGTGATTTTTTCGACATCCTCATAACTCACGTGCACGCGTCCTTCGACCAAAGCATTTCCTTTGGCGCCGAGGATAATCGCTTGTGCACCACGCGGGCTGGAGCCGAAGCGAATATACTGCTTAATGGTAGTCCTCGCCGCTCCGCCGTTTTGTCCATCTTGCTGTGTCGCATGCACCAGTCGCACGACGTAGTCTTCGATGGGCGGGGCGATCATCACCTGACGCAAGAGTTGTTTCATCGCGTTTACGAGATCACCGTTATCATCCGGCAAAACTCGACCCGCATCAGGAATTTCCGCTCCCGTTGTGCGCTTGAGAATCTCGCGCAACTCGGGCGGCGCGGGCGGCATCACTAGCAGCTTGAAAAAGAATCGATCGAGCTGCGCCTCGGGCAATGGGTAGGTGCCTTCGAGCTCGATCGGATTTTGGGTTGCGAGCACAATGAATGGAGACGCCAGAACGTGCGACTCGCCGAACACGGTAACCTGTTTTTCTTCCATCGCTTCGAGCACCGCCGATTGCGTCTTCGGTGTCGCTCGATTGATTTCATCCGCCAGGACGACGTGAGCGAAGATGGGACCTTTTTTGAACTGAAATTCACGCCGTCCGCTCGTGTCGGTCAAGACTTCGGTCCCGACAATGTCAGACGGCATCAAGTCCGGCGTAAACTGAATGCGTTTAAACGACATTCCAAGCGCATGAGTCAACGCCTTGACCAGCAAGGTTTTACCCAAACCAGGCACACCTTCCAACAGCACGTGTCCGCCGGCAAAAAACGCAATCAAAATTTTGCGGATCAGATCGTTGTGCCCGACGATGACTTTTTGCACTTCCGCCTCAAGGCGGTTGAACGTCTGTTGAAACTGCTCCGGTTGCATCAAGCGCGCTTCCATCAGCGAATCATACCTCGATATTCGAGCGGGAGTTGTTGTTTCTCGCTGGCGGCGTTGGGAATGTGAGCCGGTAGTGGCACATTGCTCACTGGAATTTGCGAGCGACTCCGGCCGCCTTTCGAATCCTTACTTGGGCGGCTCTCGAATTTTCCCTCCGCCGCAATCTCCTCGGGCAACTGCACGGTGACATAGCCTGCGCCCTGAAGTCCTTGTTTGCCCTCACCTGACGGGTATAGCCGGTCAGCCGGCGCCACGCCTTGCGGCGGTGGCTGATCCGACGCCTGTTGTTTGCCCGCTCCTTCTTTGGATCCGTTCTGGGTTTTTCCGGCTTGTTCCTTATCGGGATCTTTATTCGCCTGGTTCGGATCTGTCTGGTTACGATCCGCTGTCTCGCCTTGCTGCGGATTTTTGTCCTGAGCGGGTTGGTTGGGTTTGGGCGTGCCGGCGTTTCCTTGCTGGATATCGGAATTGGATTGTGTTTTGGAATCCTCCTGACCTGCCCCGGCGCCTTGGCTTTCTTTGCTTTCTCCCTCTCCCTTCTGCGGCAAATTACTCTGAATCCCCCCGCCACCTTTCTGCTGTTCGTTACGTGACTGTGCGCTCGCGACTTGTTGCTCTGCTCCCTCCAGAGCGCCGGACGCCTCGCCTAGCAAATTCCGATTCTCTTGCGTGTTCTCCTGCTTTTGCTGCTGCTCGATCTGTTTCTCCACTTGTTCCGCAAGTTGCTGCTTCTCTTGCACGGTCGCTTTTGGATCTTCGAGCTTTGCCGCCAGCGCTTCCAGTTGTCTCGCCAGCGATTTAAGCTGCGGTTTTGTCGCCATCTTGTCAGCGAGCTGATGAAGCCGAGCTTCAACCGGCGCAACTCGAGTTCCTCCCCGGACCACGGGTGCGATGAGCTGAATCAAAAGCACTGCCAGTAGCGAAGCGGCCATAGAGCCATATGCCGAGCCTTTAATTTTATAAGGAAAATCCCGTTTGATTTCGATCCGGTTACCGAATGCACTACTCTCCCGGCGCAGCCGCAATATGAACGAGACCGGATAATTGCCCGACGGAAGTGTCGCTAATGTTAAAAAATGATCTTTGGCGCCAGATTGTCGGTCGGCGAGTTCCGCCACCTGGGGAATCTCGGGCGCAGACCGACGGTAGCGAACCATTGTCGCGCCCACTGTTCCTGCAAACGCAAGCATCACGATGATCCCGATCGCCCAGGTATCTACCGTGGCTCCACGAAACAGGATTGCCAGCGCGTAAATCGCCGCGCCAAACGGCGGCACAATCAAAAGTAGAGTATCCCAGAGCGCGTGTTGGCTTAATTTCGCGGCTAAGCGATCGAGGAGAATTTCGGCTGCACTACGCTCTTGTGCATGAGGCGTTGCCTGCATTGGCAAGACTATAGCATGCCGGTGTTGATGGCTTAAGCGCGGCTTTAGTGGTGATTGACGGACCTCGAGCGCGCTGCGGGCTCACGAACCGGTTGGTAAATCCGCACTGCGTGATTGTGCGCCTCGATGGTCTCAGAGAACAAATGAGTGCCGTCGTTTTTCGAGACGAAATAGAGATATGGCACATACGCCGGATATAACGCGGCACGAATGGAAGACAAGCTTGGATTGCAAATGGGTCCGGGGGGCAGGGCGGCAACTCTGTAGGTGTTGTACGGACTCGGATCGTTGAGATCCTTGCGAGTCAAATTACCATTGAACTCCTTCAGGCCGTAAATGACCGTGGGGTCGCTTTGCAGCGGCATTTGGTGTCTTAGCCGATTGTGAAAAACCGCGGAGACGAGCGGGCGCTCCGATTCAACTCCGGTCTCTTTTTCTATAATCGAGGCGAGCGTCACGACTTCGTGCGGCGTCATCTCCGTTACGTTTTGCGCCAAAAGTGGTTGCACGGACTTTCGAAACTGCTCGGCCATGGTGAGAAGAATATCTCGCTCGGGCGTGCCCGGAACGAAATGATAGGTATTCGGAAAAAGATAGCCTTCTATTCCTTTGCCCTGTAAGCCGACAGTTGCCAGCAGCGCCGGGTCGCTGGCTGCTGCGAGAATCTTCTCTTTGTTGGCGATCTGCATTTTTTCCAGCAGCTCGGCAATTTCTCTGACCGTGAGACCCTCAGGTATAGTCACGATTTGAAAAATGCCCTTACCCGTGACCAGCCGCTCCAAGACTTCCCGTGGCGAGACTTCGTCGGTAAAGCGATAGAGACCCTGATGGATCTTTTTGTCGGAGCCGACAACACGCGCCCAAAGGGAAAAAAAGATTGCGTTTGAAATAATATTTTGTGCGCGCAGTTTCCGCGCTACCGTAGCGAAAGAATCGCCCTGTTCAATCCGCACCTCGGCCGGTAAAGCTCCCGCTCCGGGAGTAGAATAGAAAATATTATAGAGAAACGTACCCGCTAAAAGGGCAAGGCAAATCACGGTCGCGAAGAGTGTAGCCCGTAAAGCTTTCACGATGACTCCGGCTGGCGCGAAAATAGAAGGTGACTTAGATCAATCGCCGGTTAATTTTCGGTCAAATTGACCTTCATCCAGCCTTCGATTTGGCGCACAAACCCGGAAAACGGATCCTCTCCAGGAGCCGCCGCAAAGTAGGCCTTGCGCGTATAGTCGAGCGCGCCGGAATAGTACTCGAATTTTTTCGAGAGCTCTTGGTATAGAAAATAGCCTGTACGGTAGAGCGAGAGATCGAGCTCGGAAACCGTCCAGTAAGAACGGCTGCCTTCTTGAATGTAATAATCGAGGGACCCGCTGCCTTCTACGTGCTTGCGAAACATGCCGCTCATGAACAGCGCATAATCACCGACATATTTACGTAACGAGCGCTCGTTTAGAACATCGGTTTCATCGTTACGCGCAAGCGGCTTTCGGAGCAGCATTTCCGCTACGCTATCGATCTTTCGACCCGCCCGTCCGCGAAGTTTGTAAAGATTATCTGTACGAGCAAAATCGGCAAGGACGTCTGCGACATAGTCGACCACAGTGGCATCGTAAATCCCTAACTGCCAAAAACTCTGACGCACAATCTTAACAAAGAAATCCTGCAGCCGGGGGTTTGAATGTCGGTCTTGCATCGCCACCAACGAATGATAGCAAAGTTGCCATAATGTGAAAAGATACTTTTCCTCGGGCGGTACACCGCCGCCGCGCTGGCTAAGCGCGGCCGGCTCTCGCTATAATAAGATGGCTGTTCCATCGCGAGCATCGCGGGCTTAGAGGCTGCGTGTTGAAAATAAATCGTCCATGCGCGCCAGCGCGGCACCTTGATTCAGTCACTTTCCAAACGGATCTGCTTTGGCTTCGCTGAACTGGCAGCTTCCAGATAGTCGTTGAACGGGAGGAAGGGAATGGCAAGAGATTTAAAGGAAGAATTCTTTCGGCTCGACGGCGCATGGGCTTCCTTCGAGCTGATGTCGATCCGTAAACGTGATGATTATTTAAAACCGTTCCGCGTGCTCCGTTGCAAGATTGACGATCAAGTCGATTTTCGCGCCAGCGAAGAGTTACGGAGCACGACCGAAGCGAGCCTATTGATTGAGATGTTCGGCGCCGAAGAACTCGTCGCCGCCACTGGAAACGGCCCGGTGCATGCCGTCGACAACGCCATGCGGAAAGTTCTCGAGAAACATTATCCGCAGCTCGCCGAGGTTCGCTTGGTCGAATTTGACGTGCACTTGCTGCACGGGGCGGCAGAAAGCGAGGAGGAATACGGCGCAGCCGCACTGGTGCGGGTTTTGGGAATTTTCACCGATGATCGGGATCGTTGGGGAACCGTGGGAGTGGCCGCCGATATTCTTCAGGCCAGCATCGAATGCATTATTGACGGCTTAGAGTGGAAACTCCGTGGCGAGCAGAAGCACTGAACGGTTTCTATGGGTCCAGAGCCACCTTAATCCAATTGCCCGTCCTGAGCGCCGACATTGCTATAGGCGTTCCTCACATATTGGAAGATCATCCGTTGGGTGTTGAAATACGAGCCATTCAGCGCGATGGCCGAGCGCATGACTTGCGCGAACTTATCTGCATCCTTGTAGTAAAGCGGCAGGATAACTCCAGCTAATTTATCATACAACGATAACGCTTCCGCATCGGAATTGTTTTCCGTACCGCTATCGCCGATCGACCACCCCGTGACACCTTCCACATGACCCTCGATCCACCAACCATCTAGAACGCTAAAGCTCGGCACACCGTTCAACGCTGCTTTCATGCCGCTCGTTCCTGACGCTTCCTGCGGGCGAAGAGGCGTGTTGAGCCAAACGTCGACGCCGGAGCAAAGCAGCTTCCCGAGCGCCATGTCGTAGTTTTCCAGATAAACCACGCGCACATCGTTGGCGAGAACCGCCGCGGCCTCGAAGATCCGGCGAATAATCGCCTTGCCACCCTCGTCCCGTGGATGCGCTTTTCCGGCATAGACGAGCTGTATCGGACCGACTTGACGCGCAATCTGTTTCAGACGCTCCCGATCGATAAAAAGCAGATCGCCTCTCTTGTACCCAGTCGCCCGGCGAGCAAAACCCAATGTAAAGACCTTGTCGTCGAGCTGAACGCCGGTGAGCCAGCGAACGTGGTTGAGCAGTTCCCTTTTCGCCGCCAAGTGGGTCTGTCGAATTATCGCAAGTGGTATATCGACCGCATAGCGCAAATAGCAATTGTCCCGGCGCCAGTCCGGCAGTACACGATCGTATAGCTCCGCGAACGGAGCGCTCGCCCAGGTCGCTGCGTGGACGCCGTTGGTGATTGCCGCGATCGTATAGTTTGGAAACATCGCACGGGAAATTTCGCCATGGCGTAAAGATACGCCGTTCACGAACCCAGAGAACCTGAGCGCCAGTTCCGTCATGTTGAGAGCGCCATCCATAACCGAGAGACGTGCCAGCGCATCCGCACGCTGTTTGCCCAAAACCTGAGCAACGAGATCAGCGTTGAACCGGTCATGACCTGCGGGGACCGGTGTATGCGTAGTAAATACACATCGGCGTCGGACGGCGTTCACTTCCAATTCGGTATAAGTTCGATCCGGCAAGCTACCCGCTTGTTCCTCCATCAACGCAAGCGTCGCCAAAGCCGAATGTCCTTCGTTCATGTGAAAAACACGAAGCTCGGCATAGCCGAGAGCGCGCAGCATGGCGATGCCGCCAATCCCCAAAATTACTTCCTGACACAATCGATAGCGCTCATCCCCGCCATAGAGAAAATCCGTAAGGCCGCGATCTGCAGGATCGTTTTCCTCCAGATCCGTATCGAGAAAATAAAGCGGCACCGAGTATCCGGTGATACCCTGAAATAAATACTTCCAGGCACTCACGCGGACTTCGCGTCCTTCCACTGCCACGATAACTCTGGGTGAAACACGCATTAGCTGGCTTTCCGGGGACCATTTGGCCGGACTCTCCAGCTGATTTCCGCCCGCATCGAGGCGCTGATCGAAATACCCTTTACGATGAACCAAAGATACGGCAACCATCGGAACCGCCAGATCAGCGGCGGAACGCAACATATCACCGGCTAAAACGCCCAAACCGCCACTGTAAGTCGGGATTTTTGAATCCACCGCTATGTCCATGGAAAAATAGGCGATGGTCCCCGTGGGGGGCAATGGATTAGTCATAGCCCGTTGCTCTTATTTGACGAAATTAGGAAACAATCGATCGAGTGGATGCGAGAGGATGCGACAATGTACCGAGTCTCTCCGGAATGTCGAAGTTAAACTAGCCATAACATAACGGCCTCACGCGGGCAATTAGCTGTATCTCAGCAAGGATAGTGCCATTTAACAGAAAAAGGCAGCTGAAATGTCGACTGGCCGGGTAAGTGAAACGAAAAAGCGAAGACCTTGTGTGAAAGGAGTGCTGCGGTGAACCGGGTTCTTGCCGCCTGCCTAACAAACGCCGAACAGGTCGCGCAATTCTGTCCAGGAGCGATACTTGGTCAACGTGCGCAACACCATCACGGTCGGCGGCATCATGGGAAAATCATTCTGCGCAAAACGTTCGAGCGCAAGTTGAGGCGAAATCCACAGGCTCTCAGAAACTTCCTCAGAGACAGCCAGTGGGCTTTGATCGGGCGGAAGAGCCGCGATGTAAAATCGTGTATCAAATCTCACCCGATAATGTTCGGGGGTCACACGATGGAAAAAATAGGTTAGACGGCTCAAGTCGCAATACAGCCGCTCGGCTGTCAGTAGCTCGGCAAAGCTAATTTTTCCGTTTTGCAACAGCGGCCTGCGCTCAGCCATGCGTTGGTGAATATTGTTGGATGCTGAATTAGATGTCTCCGGGTCGGAAAGCAAAAAGTAAATTCCCACTTCCTCGAAAAGTTCTCTTACAGCCGCGACCCAGTAACCCAGGCAGATTTGTCCCGGCGAGGCGGCGCCGAGCTTTTGCTGGGCTTCGGATGCAGTAAGGCCACGCGTGAGCGCCAGCATCGCTGCGGAGCAATCGCTCTCCTCAACGCGCCCCCCAGGAAAAACGAAAACACCGGCATACGTATCCAAGTGAGCGGGCCGTCGATTCAAATAGACATCGAAGCCGTTCTTTTCGTTCGGCCGTAAAAGCACCACTGTCGACGCCGGCTGAGGAATGGCGGGCTCGGCCATTAGGGTAAATCTCTCATCCGAACCACTGTGAAGGTCGCGATCATATTCCGTAGATTTTCTCAGCCCCGCGACGATGGCTTGCCGATATGAATATGAGCGCCCGTTGCCGCGCCCGGCACAGCATTTCTGAACGCGATGAAAGGAATTCCTGCTTGCCGCAGATAGGCGAGCAACGATTGACCTTCTTTGCTGTCGGGATGAAGCGCCACGTCCATGGCGTTGCGGTGATCGAAGTGCAGACGCTCGTGTGTCGCGGTCTGACCCAGGGCGCTGATCGGCAGGACACGACCAAACGTGTTGAGGAAAAATTTTTCGATATTCCCGGCATCCGCTAGCCGCCATGCCGTCTCGCCATTAAAACGAATCAGTGAGCCCGTCTCGCTGTAACCGCCCAGCGAAAGACGCGGCAACCGAAGCAGCTCATCGCGCATAGCGAATTCGGTGAGCGCCATATCGCTTTCCGCCAACCAGCGCTTATCCTCCTTCACACGCGTGATCGCCTCGGCCAGGAGGTGCTCTGCTTGCAGCACCTCATTGCGTGAGATCAGCCCTTGATAATACAGTTCGCGCCGCTGCTCATACTCCTCCGCCGATCGTTGCCGCGCGATTTCGTGTAGCGCTAATAGCTTTTCGGCTCCTTCCCGCGTTTCTCGCATTTTCTGAACGACCTCGTTACGGGCGCGCGTCAGCTCGGATTCGCTCGAGTTGCCGCGCGGAGTCCCGGAGGCACTGTGTGAACCCTCACCGGCCAGTCCTGCAGGTGAGTGCAACAGCAAAAACAGAACAAAAAGTAGTTTTTTCCGTTTCAGCAAAACCGCTGCCTCAGTGTTTCGTCGTGTGCGAGTCTAGGTAGTAAGCGGTTGTCGGTCAAGCCCTCCGCTTCTCTCTACACGCGCACAAAGCGTCAGCTTGCGTACGGCCAACCTGCGGGAATGTCGGCGTGCGATTTTCGCGATCCAGTTGCAAGAAAATGTCGCGGAGGCGCGATCAGTTCGGCGTTATGCTGAAGAAAATATCGCGCCGAGAAATTTCAACGGCAGATCAAAACTTCCCGAATTGCGAAGCTGAAGAGTCCCAACCGGCGGAAATAGCCGCGGTGTATCGGCGTCAGCCGCGCGTGACTCGAGTCGACGGCCGACCGACGTGGATGTGAGGCCCGGTGGAAGTCCCAGGAACCGCGCCTCGGAACGCGATAAACGGGATGCCCATTTTGCGCAGTTCTTGAATGAGCGCTTTACCTTCCGTGCTGTCTGGGTGGACGGCAACATCCATCGCGTCGTGGTGATCGAAACCCAAGCGATTGTGAGTCGCGGATTGCCCCAAAGCCGTCACGGGCAATTGGCGCCCAAAACTCTGGGCAAAATATTTTTCAATTCGCGGTGCTTCCTTGAGTGACCATTTAAAACTGCCGTTAAATCGAGTCGCGTCCCTGCTTTCACTGAAACCGTTGGCCGGCAATACCGGCAATCGCGCAACCTTTTCGCCGAAAACCGCTTCCGTGATCGCGATGTCGGTTTCGAGCACGGCATCGCGCATGGCATAAACCTGATTGAGTGCAGCGACGAATGCCTGCTCGGCCTCTTTGACTTCCTGTTGTGAGATTTGTCCGTCGTGATGAAGCTTGCGCTTGGTGATGACTTCCGCGCGCAACCTGCTTTGGTTCCGTTCGTACTCGACCAGCAAAGCTCGGTCGGCCTGGAGACTCGCGCGCATTTTCGTAATCCCATCGGAGCCGTCCGTCGCGCGCGAAGCAGCCCTGAAAGGCGACGACCTGGTTTGAAAACCAACAGCTTTCAGGCCTACCAATCCTATGCCGACGAGGGGCAGAAGAATCGCAGCTGCTTGAAAGCTTCGTGATTTTGCCAGGTCCGAAAACATGAGCCCCAAAGTTTAAGGGCTTACCGGGAAGGCGTCAACCGCAAGCACTCGGCTGCGGTATCGGTTCTTTTCGCGATGGCAAAGCGCGACAAACCGCCTTAGACGGAAGCAAGCAGGCCCCGCTGAATCAAATCCTGAGCGATTTTGACTTTGTAGCTATTGTCTTTGAGCGGTTTGGCGCCTTCCAGCGCGATCTCGCCGGCTTGGCGCGCGCTGGCTTCATCCAGCTTTTTGCCGCGTAAGAACTCTTCTGCCTTGGCCGCGCGCCAAGGAATCGGCGCGACGCCGCCCATGACGACGTGCGCGTTGCTCACCACACCCGCGCTGCTTTCGACGACGGTAGCAACGGCGACGATGGCGTGGTCCCAAGCGAGCCGTTCGCGCACTTTGTGGTAGAAACCTTTGCTCCCGGACTTGGGCGCGGGCACGATGATTTCCGTCACGATCTCACCAGCAGTAAGAATATTTTCACGCTTGTAATCCACGGAGGGTAGAAGAAAGAATTTCTCCAGAGGAATCGTTTTCTCTCCTGCCGGCCCGGCAATCTTGATTTGCGCGCCGAGCGCTACGAGGGCGGGCGCGGTGTCGGAAGGGTGGACAATATAGCTCGGCCCTGCACCCAAGATCGCATGAAAGCGGCTATCGCCCGTCACCGTGTAACACACCTGGCCGCCCTTGCGCAGACAGGTAAAATTCGCTGAACGGAAATACCAGCAAAACGGCCGTTGACAGAGATTCCCAGCGATTGTCCCGGCATTGCGAATCTGTGGCGACGCGGCCTCGCCCGCGGCACTCGACAAAATCAGCAATTTCTCGTGGATCGTTGGATGCATTTCAATGTCGGCGAGCTTGGTCAGCGCGCCGATGCGAAACGCGCCACGCTCCTCCTTAATATAGTCGAGGCCGGGAATCGTTTTGAGATTGATCAGATAATCCGGCTCGACGACGTGATCTTTCATCAACTGCAAATATTCGCTGCCCCCGCCGACGACCGCCGCAGTTTTTTTCTGCTGCTGAAACTTTTGCAGCAGATTAACCGCTTCCTTGACGCTTTTGACATCGATATTTTCGAAGCTCTTCATGGGGCGGCTCCTTAAACCTGCACGGCGCGGACGATTTTGTCCGGCGTCATCGGCAACTCTTTAAACCGTTTGCCGGTCGCATTGAAAATCGCATTGGCGATCGTCGCCACTGCCGCGGTAATCGGCGGCTCACCGACGACTTTGCCGCCAAACACACCGTATGGATCATAGTTTTCGATAAAGATGACCTCGACCTCAGGCGCTTCCAAGTGGGTCGGCACCTTAGCGTCGCGATAGTTGGGATTGATCGGTGTCGCTGTGACTTTGTCGATGATCAGCTCTTCCGAAAACGCCATGCCGATGCCTTGCACAACCCCACCTTTGATCTGGCTTTCTGCGGTCAAGCGATTGAGTATCGTGCCGCTATCGTGTGCCGCGACGTACCGGGTGATCTGCACGTGACCCGTCCACGTATCGACTTCGACTTCAGCAAAGTGAGCCGAGAAGCACTTTCCATCCATCTCTTTGGGAAAATTGGGGTTGGTCGTCGCGCGGCCAATCAGTTCACCCGCTTGCGCCACGACCTGTGACAGCGCGCGTTTTTGCGCAGGGTCGTTCTTGACGAACACCTCACCGTTGCGCAGCTCGATCTCCTCGGCTTTAGTTTTGAGCTGGCTCGCAGCCAGGTTGAAGATCTGTTTGCGCACATCTTCGGCTGCTGCCACGACAGCGGGGCCGGTAAATGCCGTAGTGCGACTGCCCGACTCGCCGACCGAATACGGCGTCACGTCCGTATCGCCGTTAGTGAGTTGAATTTGGTTGAGCGGAATGCCGAGCGCTTCCGAGGCGATGATCGCCATCGTCGATTTTGCACCCGTGCCGATGTCGGTGACGCCGACCAACACGTGCGCGGTACCGTCTGAATTGATTCGGATGGTTGCAGCGCCAAGGCCTGGCCGAAAGGGATAGCCGCCGAGGGCCATCCCGATGCCATGCTTTTTCGGACCGGCCGTTGCGCCGGGCTTGTGCCATTTTTCGCGCCAGCCAATGCGCTTCGCGCCTTCGACAATGCACTGTTCCAGGTAATTGGAGGTATATGCGAGCTTGCCTTTCGATTTCTGCGCGCGATTGCGCAGGAACATATCGAGTGGATTCAACCCCAATTCGAACGCGATCTGATCGAGAAAAGACGCAAAGCCGAAGACCGACTGGGGATAAGCGGGGGCGCGGTAGTTTGCGGCGACAACTGTATTGGTGTGCACCGGCTTCACGACTTTTTTGAAATTGGGAATATTATAAAAATCCGTGCCGCTCAGATTCCCGCTCTGTTTTCGGTACGCGCCCATGTTGGTGACCGCATCGAGCATCACAGCGGTGATCGTCCCGTCATTCTTGACGCCGACTTTGTAGTGCTGCTCCGATGACCAGCGGCCATGCATGCCGATAAAGTCGTCTTCACGGGTGAATTCGAGCTTCACCGGCTGGTCGGCCGCTTTGGCAAGCATGGCGGCCATGTAATCGTAATCTTGCGCTTGATTCTTGTTACCGAAACCACCGCCCATGTACTTACAGATGACCCGCACTTTGCTCAGCGGCAGGCCGAAGTCTTTTGCGATATCGGTGCGCGCGTTCGAAACGCCTTGCGTCGAAGCATAAACGGTCAGCTTGCCGGCATCCCACCTGGCGATGCTCACGCGTCGCTCCATCTGCGCATTGTTGACGTGCTTGGTGATGAAGGTGTCTTCGAAGATCTTGTCCGCTTCCTTGAATCCTTGTTCCACATCTCCCCAGGATTCTTCGATGGGCGCGCTGAACGGCCCCTTGCCGACAGACAGGTTCCCGTTTGGGGTAATTTTCGGGGCATCTGGTTTGAGCGCTTCATTAGCGTCGAGCACATGAGGAATTTTTTCATAGTTGATCTCGATCAATTTCAGCGCGTCTTCAGCGATGTGCCGGTCGGTGGCCGCCACGGCGGCAACCGGATCGCCGACATAGCGCACCGGATTGTTGAAAATATAACGCCGGTGCGTGAGCCCGCCGCTCGACCAAGGCACCTGGGCATTGCCGTGATGAATGATCGCTTTGACACCCGGCAGCTTTTCGGCTTTCGACGTGTCGATGCTGGCAATTTTCGCATGCGGAACGCTGCTCCGGAGCACGCGTGCATAAAGCATCCCCGGGAGTTGTAGGTCGCCCGTGTATTGCGCTTGCCCAGTCACTCGCTCATAGGCATCGATACGTGGCGTTTTTTTACCGACGATGGAAAATTCTTTTGACGATTCGGCCATGGCAGCCTCCTTAACTCGTCTTCGATGCCGCCGCCAATACTGCGGCGACCTCGCGATTGTAATTTCCACAGCGGCAAAGATTGCCTGATAAACCTCGCCGCACTTGGGCTTCCGTGGGCTTTGGATTTTTCATCAACACCGCTTTGCCGGACATGATCTGTCCAGACGTGCAAAATCCGCACTGCGGACCATCGTGCTCGATAAAGGCTTCCTGCAGCGGATCGAGTTTGTCGCCCTTGGCCAAACCTTCAATGGTGAGAATGTCTTTGCCCTGCATCCAGACGGCAAGCTGGCTGCACGAATACATGTTGCGGCCGTCTATGATTACCGTGCACGCCCCGCATTCGCCGCGATCGCAGCCAATTTTTGTCCCGGTAAGGCCCAGCTCGTCGCGCAAGACTTCGGCGAGCGTCTGGCGGTGTTCGACTTGGACCCGGTACGTCTTGCCGTTAACTTTGAGCGCTACAGCGGTCTTGCCGCGCCCCACACCCACCGTTTCCGAAACGTAAGCCGCTGCGTCATCGGTTTTGATCAGCCCCGTCGAGACCACGGCTGTCCCAAGGGCGCCGCCGCCGATGCTTTTGAGAAACGAGCGTCGCGAAAACCTCGCCCCTTTCTTTTCTTCTCCCATGCCTGCTTACCTCCTGTTTGGAACTGATTCGTGGTGGGTCAAACGCCTAAGCCGTAATATGGAATGACGCACTGTGTCAATGGCCGATGCGCCTTGCCGCACCAGTGCAAACTCGTTAAGCTTCCGACACGATGGCGAAAGCTTCCCTGCCGCAATCCGAGGGCGCGCTTCTCGACAATGTCTTGAGTGAGCTCGCGCGGAAACACGACGCCAGCGAAATATCCGGCTGGGAAACCGGCTTTACGAACTTGAGCCGAGCTCTCGATGGAATTCGATCGGGACTTTATTTGCTCATCGGCGCGCCGGCTATCGGCAAGACCTCTTTTGCGCGACAACTGCTTGATCAGGTCGCGCGTCATAATCATGTGCCGGGAATATTTTTTAGCTTTGCGGAAACCAGAGAAGAGCTACGCATCAGGACGCTCGCGCGCTTGAGCGGATTGGATCAGCGCGAAATCCGCCGCGGCAGCGCCTATCTGCTCCATTGGTACGGTGTGCCGCGATTGCCCGGCGGCGAGCCTAGCGATTTGCCGCCGAGCTGGGAAAAACTAAAGTCCGTCGCGGCACAAGCCAGAAACTGGCTCGACGGGATTTACTTGTTCGAGTGTGCGTCAGATATCACGATCCATCAAATCGAAGCGCAAATCGCCGAGCTGCGTACGCGCAGCCAATCGGAACAAATGATGATTATCATTGACGACTGCCAGCGTCTCGACGGCGGCGATCACGTAGGCGATACGCGTCTGCAGATCATCGCCGAGCAGCTGCAACAAACCGTCCGCAAGTTGAACCTGCCGGTGCTCGCAGTTTGGCCTGATCTCGCGAGCGGCAGCGGTGCACTTGCGCAAAGCTGGGGCGAGAAAGTCGCCTCTCCCGACGTAGTTCTGGTTATGGAGAGAGATGCAACTCGAATCAAAGCCATGAACGAGCTGGGTCAAGCGATGATTTTGCACGTGGTCAAAAACCGCGGCGGTGAGAAAGGCCGGCTGGCCTATGACTTCGTGCCCGCATTCGCCGCATTCACTGAGACACCGTAGAAGTCGAACTCCATTGATAAAGCTGTACTCTGACGGGCGCTCCCTCACTGACCAGCGCCGCGCTATAGCCGTCGCCGACAGGCAATTCCGCCAATGACCAGCCCGGCACAGACGCGCTGATCCGAATATCTGCACCACCCATCGAGGTAATCTCAACCTCGTCCAGTTTCCCGGATAAGCCGGTGCCTTTGGCTTTTAAGAAGGCTTCCTTGCTCGTCCAGCACTTGTAAAAGGCTGACCGCTGTAGAGGCTTTCGAAGAGAGCGCAGATCCGCCACTTCGAGGGCGGTAAAAAAACGCTCGGCAACTGGATCGCAATCAAAGTCTCTGACGCACTCGAGATCCACTCCGATCTCGCGTTTCAGAGCGGCGGCGATCAGCGCCAATTCTCCGGAGTGGGAGAGATTGAACCGCAGGTCAGTGCCCGAGTCGGATGCCAATTTGGGCTTGCCGTACGGACCTTCGGCGAATTCGACGGTCCTTGGGCTTGTTCGCAAATAGGTCGCACAGATCGAGCGCAGCGCGGCGTGGGCGACGGTGAACAGGCGCCGATCTCTGTCGAATTTGAATCGCGCTGCGCGCGCTTGCTCGCCCTTTGACAAGAGAGCGGTGCAAAGGCCTAGATCGATGTCGTTACCAAAGCCGTCAACCCGCCAAACGTGGACTTCATTTGCACCGAGTGTAAGATCCGCGACGGCGCTGGTCCAAATCGTTGCTGCCGCTGTATTCGTATTTTTTCCTCGCCCAGGATCTCAACCAACCGTACCTGACGCGGTCATCAAGTCCGGCCGATAGCTGGTTTTACGGATCACCCCAGGTTTTGGCGTGACGTGCTGCCAGTGACGATGACTCGATCGCCGTCGCGCGCAATCTGCAGATCGCACGGTCCATTGAAAAAAATCATCGTCCGTGGGTGTTCATAGACCGTGGTCTTGTGCGGAATCTCTTCGACATAGATGTCGAACATCCGGCCTGACGGAAAATTTACCGTCCGGGTGTGCATCAGATCGCCTTCGAAAAAAACTTCGATCCAATTTCGCTGTTCGGTAACTGCAATGATTAGCCCGGCGGCATTTTGGACCGTTACGGGCGCTTCATCTTGAGTCGCCACGGGCGCCGCCCCTTCTATTGGCTGAGTAGGACTGCGGCATCTCGCACCGTCTTGCCCGAGGAGGTGCGCGGTAGTGACTCGCGGACGACGATTTTGTCTGGAACTTTGAAGTTCGCCAGATTGGCGCGCAAGAAAGCGAGCAGTTCCTTGTCAATCACATTGCCTCCGACACGCGGCACGACAGCGGCACCGATCACATGGCCGCGCTTGATATCTGGAATCGCAAAAACGATCGCTTCCTGTACACCCGGATAGGTGTAGATCAAGTTCTCCACCTCTGCCGGGTAAACATTTAGTCCCCCCGTGATGATCATGTCGTCCCGTCGGCCAAGATGGGAAAAATAGCCGTCCCCGTCGCGCTTGCCCACATCCCCGGTGTAGAGCCAACCGTTGCGAATACGCGCCGCGGTCGCGTCGGGCCGGCGAAAGTAGCCTTTCATGACATGCGGGCCGCGTGTAATGATTTCACCCGGTTCTTCATTTCCGAGCTCTTTCCCGTTTTCATCGATAATCTTAACTTCAACTCCAGGCACAGCTTGACCGATGCTGCCGATTTTTTCCTTGGCTTTATCGGGATCCACCAGAGTGATCATCGGCGAGGTTTCAGTCAATCCGTAGCCCTGAATCACTTTGATGTGCGGTTGCGCGGTTTGAAATGCGTTTAACAACGGCAGCGGAATGCTCGTGCCCATCATGGCGGCAACTTTGACGCTGCTCGTATCGTAGCTCGAGAGATTTTTTACTCCCAATAGCAACTGGAAAACGATCGGCACGCTCTCGAAAACGGTCACGCGATATCTTTGAATTCCCTCGAGCAAGGTAACCGGATTGATCTGGTCGAAAATCACCAGGGTATATCCTCGTTCGGCGAGCTCATTGCAAACCACCGGTCCGACAATGTGCGACATCGGCAGAATGCAGCCGCGAATGGTCGATCCGTCAGTGATACCCATCTTGCGCATCACCTGAGGATACTGAGCGAGGTTTTGATAACTCAAAACCACACCCTTGGGCTCTCCGGTGGTGCCGGACGTATAAAGGATCAGCGCGTCATCACCGGAATTTAAGCCGGGTAATTCAACTCCACCTCCGGGCGCACGGAATCGTTTTTCGAAGCTCCGTTCGCCTTCAGCACCGACGACCCAGAGCGGTATCGTCGTCATCGCTTTGAAGGCTTCTTCGATCTCGTCAACCAACTGGACATGGACAATCAACAGTTTGAGGTCGGCGTCCCTGAGAACCCCTTCGAGCTCTTTGCCTTTGAGCCGCGCATCGAGAATTACCGTCACGGCGCCGATCTTCTGCGTCGCGAAATAGCTCAAGGGAATTGCTGTCGAATTTGGCAGCAGGATACCGACCCGATCGCCCTGCCGGACGTCTTCTTTTTGTAAATGCGCTGCGAGCGCATGCACGCGCCGATTCAATTCTTCAAACGTGATCTCCTCGTCCTTCGAAATAACGGCGGTCTTGTGCGGTTGAAGGCGCGCCATATCTTCCAAGACGACCGCCGCAAAAAAGCCTACTGAATCGGGATCGTTTGCCATAACGCAAATGCCCTCTGAAATGGTTTGTACCAGCGCGACAGATCCGCCAGATCACCGCGCTTGAGTTTTAGCTTTCCTTGCTGCGTGGCCAAGAACGGGTCGATGCGATTGCTAAACACCGCATTCCACCATTCCGCTTTGCCGCTGATCAAAAATTCGCCAGTGTCTCCTGGTTGAAGGGCGGTGATGGTGCCGTCGCGGAACTGCACGGTCCATGCTCGCTCAAGATCTTCGAGCAGAAGGGTCAAAGAGGTGGTAAGCCGGCTCTCGGCGCCGCGAGAGCGAAAATCCCTATCTGCATTTGCGCCATCGACGAGCGCTTTCATGTGCTCTTCGGAAAAAAGCGCAAAGCCTTCCCCTGACGCTACTATCGGCATCGGTTCCGCCTTTGAATGCGCCGCACCGCCGGATACCGTGGCGCCGTTCAGCCGCTCGTGGAAAAATTGACACTGCACGGCCTCTTCGAGCAAGTCCGTTAATAGGAATGCTTCTTCAAAGTCTTTGCCAATCGCGACGGTTCCATGCCCTTTGATAATAATCACCGGATGATATTTGAGCTCGGTAACGACTTTTTCCGGCTGCGTCACGGTGGGCGTGTCCTGAAAAATAATCGGCACCTCCCCGATGGTGTATTTTTCCTCGAAGCTGATGGGGACAAAGCTATCGTGTGTCAATGAGAATGCCAGCACCATAGGCGGGTGGGTATGAATAATGACTTGCGCATCGGTTCCGGCGTAGATCGCAAGATGCATGGGAGTCTCGCTGGAAGGCTTGTGCCCCTCGACCTCGGGTCGGCCGTCTTGATCGATGCGCACCAAATGCTTCGTCGCTAAAAATCCCAGCGGCGCGTGCTGACCGGTGATTAAAAATTTGTTCTCGTCGAGCCGGCAGCTCAAGTTACCGCCCCAGCCACTGATCAGGCGGCGCTCGAAGAGCAACTTGCCCCACTGGATCATCTCGGTTTCGAGCTTCACCATCGACTAGCCTTTGAGGAATTTCCAGGGAATCACTTCGGGTTCGACCTTTCGCGTCGTGACGTCCGCGGGCAAGATTTTGTGGCCCAGAAATGTCGAGACATCCCGATCCAGTATCGCCATTTTTTCCTGAGCGCCACTGAAAAGCTCGATCTCGACGCCGTGCAGTTGCGCGAGCCGAACCGCAAGCAAAGACCCGCACAGCGCAATCGGTCCTTCGTTGCTCAAACTGTCATAGAAAAGACACAATTTGCCGATCTCACCCTGGGCGAAAAGCGTACCCATGACATTGTCCGAAATCAGCGTCGTCGGCACGCGCCGGGCCTGAAGCTCCGGAGCGACAACTTGGGCACCCCAAAGCGCCGGCCGCATCTCCGGCACCAGCACTGTCTCGGCATCTGCGGTCTTGAGCGCGGTACGAAAAAAAGCGTACTGGTTCGGTGGGGGAACGCCGTAGAGCAAGAGATATTTTGCTTCGGGTTTGACGCCCTCCAACGAACTGGAGCTCTCGTGCAATTTGCGGAAAGTTTCCGGCGTATAGGTCTCCCCAAAGCCGATCAAATACGTAATTAAATCTCCGGGAGTCACATCGAATGATGGATAGCGCGCGCGCAGCTCGGTATTGCTGGCGGGCGTAATCGGTTGTCCTCGAAAGGTGAGCAGCTCCGCCGCCGGCCGCTCCTCGATCGGCACATCGAGGCCACGCTCCAGCGAGCGCGGCTCCTGTACGAGCGCATAGAACGGCACATCGTATTCGCGCGCCATCAATGCCAGCGGATAGGTGCCGACCTTATTTATGACATCGCCGTTCCGCGCGCATCGATCCGCGCCCACGATCACGCCATTGACTTCGCCGCTGGCCATGACCTGCGCGATGGCACAATCGGGTATGATCGAGGTCGTTACCCCGGCGCGGCCAAGTTCCCAAGCGGTCAAGCGCGTTCCTTGCAAGTACGGCCGGGTCTCCGTGGCGATCACACTAAATTCTTTTCCCGAGATTCTGCAGTGCCGGGCAATCTCGACCAATTCTCCGCTGATATTGCAATGGGTCAGGATTTGCGCACGCTGCGGCAGGATCGAGGCTGTGCGCTTGGCGCGTCCCTGCCGGGCGCGAACGATTTCATGGCCGAATTCGCGTGCGCGGCAGGCGATACTTTCGCCCAGAGCGCCAGCGGAATTCACTTTGCTGAAGCACTCGTCGAAGAACGCGCCGAGGCCGCGGAAGTCGAAGGTAGGTCGGGCGCTGCAAAACGCTTCCGTCATGGCCACGATCTCTTGGCGCAGCGGCGCAGCTTCATTACCGCGATACGCGCCCGCCAGCAGTGCCCCACTGTACAAAAACGTCAGCACTTGCCCGAAAGCTCGGGTTTTCATCTGCCGCACCGCATCGAGCGCCTGTGCGACTTGGGTGATCTGAATGTACTCGATCCGTTCGGGAACCAGGAGCTCATCGAGTATTTTAAAGCCGTCACCGTTCCACAACACCGGCTCGAACAGCGGGCTTTGCTGAATGCTGATCATCTGTCGCAGAGTTAGAGATATTGCAACGCGGCGCGCGCCACTTCGATGGTCTTTTTCTCGGCTTCCTGAAAGCGCGGATCGCGAAAGCCAAATTTGCCATAGAGGCATTCGTCCGAAACCGCGAGAATCGCTCCCGCTTTTGTCCCGCGCACCTGCGCGACCGTCAAAAACGTGGAGGTAACCATATCGATGGCCGAGACTTGCTGCTCGTTTAATTGTTGAATCAGTTCCGGGGTTTCCTGAAATAGCGCGTCGGTGGTGAAGATCCAGCCTAGGTGATAACGCACGTTAAAACTATCAGCGGCTCGCTTTAGAGCATTGATGATTTCAGAGTGGGCAACCGTGGAGAAATTTTCCGGCACATAATACCGCGAGGTGCCGTCGCCGCGGAGCGCGCCGGTAACAATCACCAGATCGCCGATTTGGACGTTTTCCTGTAGCGAGCCGCAGCTGCCGACCCGAATCAGATTCTTTGCGCCGCCGCCGCAAAGAATTTCCGTCGTGATCGCCGTATCCGGCGCATAACGCCCACCGTTCCCTACCGTAATCCGTTTGCCGTCCAGAGAGCCGGTGTACATCTCATAATCAAGAAACGTGAAATTCTTTTGTGGACGCTCGAGCAGCTTGAGAATCGTTTCACTGCGCTCCTTCGGGCCCGGAATCAGAGCATGGGAGCCGAAAGAGTCTCCCTTCAGTCCCAGCATCGCAAGCATGCGTTGCGGCGTGAAATGAGCTTCTTTGATGAGCATGATCAGAGTGCCTGCTGAAGAAAATCGAGAAAATCCTGCACCGGCAATCGCGGCTCTGTCATCTCCGCAAATGACCGTTGGCACAATGCACTGGCGGTCAGCATGACATCGGCACCGGTCGCGCGCGCCTCGTTACTGCGCTCTGCCGCGCTCCATTGTGCCAGCGCGGGATCCGCCTCAGGAACTCCGCCTCCACCGCCACAACACCATGCCCAGCGGCGGTTACGCGGCATTTCTATCAGTTCGACACCGGGAATTGCGCTGAGCAGCCGACGCGGGGCGTCGTAAACTCCCACGCCCCGACCGAGATGACAGGAGTCATGGTAGGTCACTCTTTTGCGTATTGCGCGGGTGAACTTCAGCCGCCCTGACGCTACCAGTTGGTCCATGTATTCGATCCCATGCAGAACCGTAAACGCGGCCCCGCCTGATTTGCCATATTCACGCCAGATTCGCTGGCAACTGCCGCACGCGGTAATAACGTTGGTGATTCCGGCACTCTGGATTGTGGTCAGATTCAAATCCTTGAGTCGCTCGTATTCGCGCCGAAAGCCGAGATCGAAGGCATACAGGCCGCAGCATTTTTCCTCTGCGCCAAGAACGACGAACTCCTCGCCAGCAACCTGAAGCAGCTTCGCCAGCGCCACAGCGCTGCTCCGACCGCTCGGGCGATCCGCCGAGCAACCGGCAAAAAGCAATGTCGGCGCGCTTGCCGCCCCAAGTTGTTTTAGCCCAAGACCTTCGCACCACGCGCCACGCTCCGATTTTTGCTGGCCCCATGGATTGTCATGGCGTTGCAAACCGTCATGAATCGCGCAATGCGCTTGTAGCGGGCCTTCTTTTTCGGTGATTTCCTCGCGCATGGCCACAGTGATATCCCATGGACCGTAGCCGTCGTTGCGCACCCCGCAAAGTTCCTGGCACATCAGGCAGTTCGTGCAAGCATAGATGACTTCTTTTAGCTCCGGAGTAATCGGATCCAGGCCGTGAAAAACCCGCTGTGCCATCAGCCACCGTGACTTCGGTGTATGGCGCTGAAAGCGGTAGTATTCGTAGGGCGGGCATTTCTCCTTTGGGCCAGGCTCATCTTCCATGGGATTAGCCGGGCCATGTCCATAGCATGAGCCACAGAGGACACAACCGCTCGTTCGTTCGGCAAGGTCTTTGGCGTAAAGCCATTTCCTGACCCGTTCGAGGCCAAGCGTATTTTTGCTCTCGTTTTTCACGAAGTTCGGGGAAATTAGTTAAGGCTTTAACCTTTATAGCTCCCCCATCCTGCCTGTCAACTAATTGGCGGCGACGGAGTTTGTTTCCGACAGTAGCGAGGAAATCGTCGAACCCTGAAACGAAGGATAAAATCAGCTCGCCGGAGCTTCTTGATTAAGCCTGCGGAGGAGTGACGAAAGTTCTTTCTGCTCGGGTCGAGGCAGCACGGCGAAAACTTCTTCGACGCTTTTTTCAAATAGCGGAATTGCGGTTTTATACAGTTTCGCGCCTTTCTCTGTCAGCACCACATGCACCACACGGCGGTCGTTGTCGTCGCGCTTTCGTACCACCAATTTTTTTTCCTCGAGCCGGTCGACAATGCCGGTCAGATTGCTGACGGTGACCATCATCTTCTGGCCGATCTCACCGAAAGGAAGCCCGCCCGCGTAGCCAATCGTCGCTAACACATAAAACTGCGGCTGAGTAAGCCCGGCTTTGTCTAAATTGCTTTCGAGCTTTTTGTGCGACTGCAAACCGAAACGAAGAAATCGGATCCAAAGGCTGGTGGTGTATGAAGTGAAAAATGGGCGCTTGTAAACAGCCACCCGTTGACTGTAGTCGGCCGGCCGTGAAAAAGCAACTTTATTTGCGCTCACTCGGACGTATCCCGTTGCATCGGCATCAGCAGAGTGTTACTCGAAAAACTATTAGTCTACACGGGCTCAAGTGACTATTCGATGAGACTTCATGTCCTCGGCTGCGGCGATGCGTTCGGCAGCGGCGGTCGTCATCAGAGCGGCTATCTTTTTGAAGCGAGCGATCGGCTGTTTCTACTTGACTGTGGGCCGACCACACTACTCGCCATGAAACGCGCCGGCTTTGCGCCCCGCCGTCTCGACGCGATTATCCTGAGTCATTTACACGGCGATCATTTCGGTGGGATTCCATTTTTTTTCATCGAATATCTCTATCAACATCCTCCCGCTACCCCCGTCACGATCGCGGGACCGCCGGATACTCGCGAACGGGTGATGGAACTTTGCAAGGTGATGTACGGGAGCGGCAAAAGTCCGGCCCAAAGCACGCCGTTCACCTTTCAAATTTTGCACCCAAAAGAATCGGCGAGCGTAAAGGGCATTGAGGTCTTTCCTTTCCGAGTACCGCACCAAACCGGAGACATTTCTCTGGCACTGAAGGTCGCCTATGAAGGCCGCCGGGTTCTTTTTTCCGGTGATTCAGCATGGACGGATGAATTCATCGCGCATGCTAACGGCATGGATCTATTTCTCTGCGAGTGCTCGTTTTTTACCGAGCAACCCGCGCTGCACATCAATTATCAACAATTGCGGGCGAACCGCGAACGGCTTGAGTGCAAAAAACTGCTGCTCACGCATTTAGGTGAAGAAATGTTGGCCCGAAAAAATGAACTGGAAATACCGTTCGCCGAGGACGGAATGGTCTTGACAGTCTAGACCGGCCTGCGATGGTCAACTAGCGAGGTAGCGGTCAGCGCGTCAGCTTGGATCGCCTTCTTCCCGCCCGGTTTGAAAAGGTAGGATCAAAACCCGATGACCGCTTTTGCTCAAAATTTGCTGAGCAGTCTCCTGCGCCGTAAGGAGCTCGGAATACGGCCCTACCCGGACGCGATAAGCGGTTTCGCTCGGACTCATGGCGGTTTTTTCAACGAAAGCGTCGATGCCTTTGTCGTTGATCTGGCGCGAAAGGGATTCCGCTCGCTCTCTGTCACGAAAAGATCCCACCTGTAAGATGAACCCCTCGCTAATCTTAACTTGGCTCTTTTCTTGTGCCGGTATCACGACCGCCGCCATGCGGTCGCCTCGGACGCCCACTTGCTGTTCCATCGCGGCTGCCTTATCGGGCGCTCCGGGCGCACCCTTGAGGATATCATAATTATCGAAGCCGAATTCCAAAAGCCGCTTCGTATCGCCCCATTGATCGTGCGCGCCAAGAATTGCGACAATCAAGGTCGTGCCATTCCGTTGTACTGCGCCCACAAAGCACTTTTGTGCAGCATATGTATAGCCGGTCTTGCCGCCGATCGCACCGTCGTAATTCCATAGCAAGCGATTGTGGTTCCTGACTGAAATCCGCCGCGGCACCACTTTTTTACGCACCGTTGCGGTGCTCGTCACCGAACTGAATTTGGTTTGGACAATTTCGCGAAATGTCTGGTTTTTCATGGCATACCGGAACAAGATCGCGAGGTCCTTGGCAGTCGAATAGTGATCGGTCGCGGTGAGGCCGTGGGGATTGGTGAAATGACTATTGGTCGCTCCGAGCTCGTGCGCTCTTTTCGTCATCAGCTCGCCAAATCGCTCCACCGAGCCGGCGACACCCTCGGCCAACACCACAGCGGCATCGTTGGCCGAGGCGAGCATAATACCGTAAAGCAACTCTTCGACCGTCAATGATTGACCCGGCCGGAGATATAGCTTGGAAGCAGGAACGCGAGTGGCCGCCTTTGACACCGTAAACTTTTCTTGAAGGCTGCGGCCGCTTTCCAACGTCAGAATCGCGGTCATAATCTTGGTCGTGCTCGCAGGCGGTAGACGGAGATCGGCTTCTTTTTGGTAAATTATTTTTCCCGTCGCCGCATCCATCAAAACGGCGGCCCGTGCCGTTAGGTCTTCATCCGGAGAAAATGCCCAGCTTGAGTTTGTGGGCGCGGCAATGAAGAAAATGGCGAGAACAAAGACCCTACCGATGAAATCTTGAACGCGCAGTGTTGCTGACCTCCGCCTTTTGACTTAGTTTGATGCGTTTTTCACGCTGAATAAAACCGAATTTTACCATGAGTTTTACATAAAACCAGCTTTTTTCCGAGCATCCTAGATGAAAATTTGCTCTCTGGTTAAGACACATTTGCCTGTTGATCAGGATATCCGGTTCCGACTCCGTTCAGGTCGCAAATGTAAGATAAGAAAAGGGGGGCGAACTCCCGATTTTAATCACAATGAGTTTTCTGCTGCGGGCGGTTATTTTTTGTCCGGAGTTACGCCGTGCCGGCTAAGTTCGCGCTCGGCGCTTTCGCTGTTTCGCGCCTGCTCGCCCATCGCTTCGCGGCGGATCTTGTCCTGACAAACTTCACAGATTCCGCCGCGCAAATTCTCCGCCGGCTTGGCGCAGACCATACATTTTTTTACCGATTGACTCATGGCGTTTTCCTATCAGTTCAAAATTTTTATCTGCTTGGGGTCTTCGAGAATGATCTCCAACCCGTACTGTGGATGATCTTTGATAAATCCGCTGATTTCTACCTCGCGATTTTCAAAGTTTTTTGGCGTCTGTTCGCTTTTTTCAAACAGTCCCGCTGCGGAATTGAAGATCACCGCGGTCAATGCTTCGCGTGACGGCCCGAAGCTTAAAAAATAGGTATTGCTCTTGGTCGCATGGCCAACACGAAAAATCCGGCCGCGGACGCGCGCTTGGCGATCCGCGAGTGCGCGAATCTTTTCCACATCGCGTGCCGCGAGCACGGGTAATTCAACTGTTTTCTGCTCCGGCGGCGACGCCAGCGGTATAAAACTCACGCGGTGCAGCGCGGGTTCGGCGTTAGCCGGCACCGACGGCAGTTCACTGACTACGGCAAATGGCTCCGACGCCGACGGGTTCCATCTCTGGTAGAGCATATGGGTGAAAAGCCCACCCAGAAATGACAGCAACAATGCGCTCGTGACTGCGCTTGAGAATCGGGTCATGGCTTTCGCTCCCAAAGCCGCACAAACGCGCGCCGATATTCTTCAGCCAGGGGAGCCGCTTCGCGAAAAAGCAACAGGTTTTCGTCGTTGGAGTTTTCCGCCGCATACGTCCAATTGTAGGAGCCGGCAAGAACTACGCTCCGATCGATGATCGCAAACTTTTGATGCATTAACCCGCCATCTTTTTCAGCGCCGACGGGCTTGGCTCCAGAAATCCGGCGTAACGGAATCTTCTGCGCGTCAAAGAATTTTCCTTTGGAGCTTGGATTGCCGAGATCAAACTCTCGATCGATGACGATCTGAACGGCAACGCCCCTTTTTTTTGCCTGTACCAGTGCATTGGCCAAATCATCACTCGTAAATGCATAAACGGCGACGAGCAATTCCTTTTTGGCCGAGCCGATTTCGCGCAGAACATGTGCGGCGCATTTCCCATTGGGACTGAAGCAAGCTTGGACGATCATTTCAGCGTTCGCCGCACTCGGCGTCAGCAGCGCATAAAAAACCCACAGGCAGGCTGAGAAAATTGATTTGCTCATCGGTAAACCGGACGGGCGACAAGCCCTGCTGCCTGCTTCCTGCGCATGCAGAGTCCTAGAACCAGCCTCTCGAGCACCAGAGCGGGCTGAGTCCCGCCCGATTTCAGACGATAGTCAGCGGCGAAGAGCGCCTCCATGTAAGATTCCAATTCAGCGAGGGAAAACCGCTCCGCGCGTTGAAAGCACATGTAGTCGGCGTATGGGCTGCGTGTAAGCATCGGCCCGTCGTTCTTTAAGACTACGTTTTGAAACTGCTGGTAGCTCATGCCGCGTCTCCACAGCTTGGCAAGTTCCGTAGCCAAGAGCTGGCGCGCCCGCAGCAAACGCCGTATCTCACTCGTAAGTGTGGCCAGAATTTTGAGCGCGGCTTCTCCCTGAGAGAGCAAACGTGCCAAGTGCACGAGCGCTGCCGTCGCATCGCGGTCGCCAAGGGCATGCGTCAGATCAAAGATCCAGGCTTCCCCCTGATCGATAATGACGTTTTCCACGTCTTGCACTGAAATCGTCGAGCGGTCACCTACGAACAGAAATAATTTCTCGAGTTCTTGCCGAACCGAGCGCAAATCATCGCCGGCTCTGGTCAAAAGCGTCTCCTGGGCCCGATAATCCAACGTTTTTCCCGCCTGTCGCAGCCGCTCTCCGATAATTTCCAGCAAGGTGGCCCGGCTCACCTTACCCGTCCTGTCACGTTCCAGTGCGAGATCAAACGCGGCGCCCACCGCTTCGAAGCGCTTGAAAATCCGGGAGCGCCGATCAACTTGGACGGCGCTGAGCAATAGAACGCTCCATTCAGGAAGGCCTTGGTCCAAAAGAATGCCGAGCCGATGATCCTCCGAGCCTTGATGTTTGGTGAAATCAACACCGCGAGTCTGGCAGTAGCTCAACAGACTCTCGATTTCTTCAGCGGACTCCGTCCCTTCGTCTTTGAAGAGATCCAGGAGCGGTTCTGAGGCGATACCCTGCAGACGTTCCCAACGTTCCTGTGTCCAGCCTTCCACGAGCAGTAAGTCGATTAATAATTTTGCGGCCGCGTCGTGCTTGCCGTCATGCCAGAGCTCGAGCACCTTCTCACTGAGCTCTTTTTTTTGCTCCCGAGAGTAGAAATAAGGTGCATTTTCCACCCACAAAACTTTTTTACCGGGGAAAAAGGGGGGCGTCATCAGCGACGCTTCGATTTGGTCCCAAGTGGCCGTGCGGCCGTCATAACGTTCCAGATTAAAGCCCCTACATTCCTGCGGCACGAGCTGATCCACCACCGCCTTGCAAGTCTCGTCAACCTGTAGATCGTCGCCGAAAAGGAGCACCAGGTGCGGAGCGTGACCGGATTTCAATTGGCTCAAGAAGGTTCTGATGTCGCCTTTCATCATTGCTCGCTGCCCTTAAAAGCTCCTGGTTGAGCGTTGCATGAGGAATAGAATCGCCGCCGATTCATGGCATCAATGCTTCGGCACCCACATCTGATTCTTTTCATTCCAAGCGTAATCCGATCGCCATACTTTCAAACCAATCGTATATTTGCCGCCGGACTTGGTGACGAAGATCCTTTCCAAGGAATGCGGGATTTCGGTGCGCGCGATGATCATGACTTTTTTCGAGATACCTTTATTGATGAGAATACGATCGCCTTCGCGCATTGTGACCCGATTTTCGCGTCTTCGCTTGCTATTCATGACAGAAAATTATCATCGGTGAAGTTTTCAAGCAAATAACTGCGACAGAGCGTCTCATAAAGGAACTCGAGACGCGCCCTCTCTCAATTTCCGCGAATTTTTCCGCGCGATCTATAGCCAGCCTGAGCTGAATCGCTCCTGCACCGTTTAGCTTGACAATCCGCATGCCCTCCGATAGCTCTCCTAAAACCTGGTTCAATCCCACCATGAATATTGATGTTCACGCTCACTATGTGCCTACCGACAGCCTCGAAATGGCAGCTCAGATTGGCGCTCGCCACGGTCTAGAAGCGCAAAACAACAACCGCGGTCAGGCCATTCTGCTACGCGACGGCAAGCCGTTTCTTACTCAGGCCAAAGCCGAATTTTCCGATCTTGACCTCCGTCTGTCGATCATGGAACAGCAGGGCGTAGACATGCAGGTCTTATCCCCCGCCGGCTCGTATTTTTTTTATTGGCTGCCAGCGGCCGATGCACTTGAATATGCCCGCTGGCTCAATGATCGCCTAGGCGATGCGGCGGCCAAATTTCCGCGGCGCTTCGTGGCGTTGGCCTCTGTCCCGATGCAAGATCCTGCGCGCGCTGCCGCCGAATTGGAGCGAGTCGTAAACCGGTTAGGCTTTCACGGCGCGGCGATCGCCTCGAATATCAATGGACGACATCTCGACGATCCGGCTTTGGAGCCGTTCTGGCAGACAGCGCAGGCTCTCGACGCGGTAATCTTCATCCATCCCAATCAGGTGCTCGGCGCCGAGCGCATGAAAGATTACAACCTCGCTAATTTGATCGGCAATCCTACGGACACCTCAGTTGCGGTGGCAAAGCTTATCTTTGGCGGCGTCCTCGAACGTTACCCGCAGCTAAAATTACTGTTGGCGCATGCCGGCGGCTTTTTGCCTTACACTTGGGGCCGCCTCGATCGCGGTTATACAATTCAAACCTCGGCTCAGAGAAAAATTTCCAAACCGCCGTCCGACTATGTTAAGTTGCTGTACTTCGACACGATTACCCATAGCCGCATGGCACTGGAATATCTGATTGGCAATTTCGGCGCCGAACGCGTTCTGCTCGGCAGCGATTATCCCTACGATATGGGAGACCCCGAACCACTGACCTCGTTGGCGAACGGCGATCTTGATCAGGCGCAGATACGGCAAATCGGCGGGGCGAACGCCTGTAAATTGTTTCACATCGACAGCTAAAAAATTCAACGCGGAGGCATGAATGCGATTTGTCACCTTCTTGCGCAAGAATGAGCAACGGCTCGGGTTAATGGGGCCACAAGAGCACATCATCGACCTCGCGGAGGTCAACCGGCGCTACCTGAAAGCCGGCAGCTTGCCTTTTCTCACCAGCATGCAAGCCTTCATCGAAGCCGGTGGCAAGGCGATTCAAGTAGCGCGAAAGGCAGAAAAGTACGTCGCGGGAAAAAATTCCGACGAAGTGAAAAAACTTATCAGCACCGGCGCTTTGGTTAAACCCAACCAAGCGAAAATCGTCTCGCCGATTCCACAGCCCAAGAAAAATTGCGTCATGCTCGGCATCAATTATCGAGAACATGTCGACGAAGGCGCACGCGCACGGTCGCTTGAAATCAAATATCCCGAGTGGCCGGTTTTTTTTACCAAGCCGGCAACCTCAGTGATCGGCCATCTGGGCAAGGTCATCAATCATAAATGCACCAGCAAACTGGATTGGGAGGTCGAACTCGCTGTCGTGATGGGAAAAAAGGGGCGCGACATTCCCAAAGACAAAGCCTACGACTACGTCTTCGGCTACACGGTGTGTCTCGACATGACGGCGCGCGAACTGCAACGCCAGCACGGCCAATGGTTCAAGGGAAAATCTCTCGACACCTTCTGTCCGCTCGGTCCTTGGATTGTGCATAAGGGCGCGCTGCCGGATCCTCAGCAGGTTCGCCTCATTTGCCGGGTCAATGGCGAGGTCATGCAGGACGGCAACACTCGCGACATGATCTTTGATATTCCGACGACCATCGAAAGCCTCTCTGCCGGGATCACGCTTGAGCCGGGTGATATCATCAGCACCGGCACGCCCTCAGGTGTTGGCTTCGCGCGAGTCCCGCCCGTATTTCTCAAACCGGGTGACAAAGTGGAGGGCGAGATCGAAGGCATCGGCACGTTGGCGGTCGAGGTCGTAGCTCCGTAGCTTTTTTGACGAGGTCCAAATGACCTCCATTCGGCCTGCCGCCGTTGCCGGATCATTTTATCCATCCGCGGCTTCGGAACTCAGAACTCTCCTGGAGGATTGTTTTCAGACTAGTCCTCTGGGACCGCACGGCGCGACGGAAAAAAATCGGTCCATTATTGCCGGCCTTGTGCCCCATGCGGGTGCTATCTATTCCGGCCCGTGCGCCGCGCATCTTTTCAGCCGACTCGACACTTCGCACCAGCGCATCATTATTCTCGGCGTCAATCACCGCGGGCACGGCCAGCGCGCCGCATTGAGTCCCTGGCCGCGCTGGCAGACACCGCTCGGCGAAATCGCTGTCAATCAGCACCTGAACGATTTTATCCGTTCGCGCGCAGATTTCCTCGCCGACGAACCGCGTGCCCATTCTGAGGAGCATAGCATTGAAATTGAGCTCCCGTTCCTGCAATACACCCTGCCTGATTTCGAGTTTGTCCCCATATCGCTGTCCCGTTTATCTCGCGACGAGTGCGGCGAAATCGGCGCCGCCATTGCGGCAGCATGCCAAGCTGAAGCCAACACCCACACGCTCGTTTTGGCCAGCAGCGATCTCAGCCATTATCTCTCGCCCGAACAGACCGAAGTGCTCGATCGTTTGGCGCTCGAGCCCATTTTGGCGCTCGATCCCGAGGGTCTGCTGCGCGTTATCGCAGAGCAAGACATCTCGATGTGCGGCGTCATACCCACTGCGATCATGCTGTTTGCAGTGAACGCCATGGGAGCCCAGCGCGCGCGATTACTAAACCATTGCCATTCCGGCGATGTGATGCCGATGCGCAAAGTGGTCGGCTACGCAGCGGTAGAGATCGAAGGTTGATCGATACTCCACCGGGCGAATTTTTTCCTAAGTGTAAACGGCTTGAACCTCTTGAACGGTTTCAATGGGCAGTGCTGATCACTTTGTTGACTTGCCGATACTGCTTTGTTAAGGGTGCTAGCGAGCTGGGGGTGTCTGCCCGCAGGCAGACTGAGAGCCTGATCAACTCAGGTAACCCTTTGAACCTGATCCGGGTCGCACCGGCGTAGGGAAGCGTGAGAGTCGCCGTCCCGGCTGCTTTAGAGCGGGACAAACTTGAAACCGTATTCCCTGGCAAGTCTGCGAGGCTGCCGCGGTGCGGTTTTTTTTATTGCTAATGAAATTGAAAATTAACGGCGAGGAAAGGGAGATCGCCGACGGACTCACTGTCACCGCGCTCCTCGAGGAGCTCAAAATTCGGCCTGCGCGCGTCGTCATTGAACGCAATCGAGAGATTGTCGCCCGTGAAGCTTACGGCGCTACGCATCTCGCCGACGGTGATACGCTTGAGATCGTCCATTTTGTCGGCGGAGGATAATTATGGAAGATTTTTTTGAGATTGCGGGAAATAAATATCGCTCCCGACTGATTGTCGGCACCGGAAAATACAAAGACTTCGCGGAGACCAAGCGCGCCATCGAAGTTTCCGGCGCGGAAATCGTTACCGTCGCAGTGCGGCGAGTCAACATTACCGATCCCAACAAAGAAAACTTGCTCGACTATCTCGACCCGAAAAAATACACCATCTTGCCCAATACGGCAGGCTGTTATAACGCCGAAGACGCCGTTCGCACCTGCCGCTTGGCGCGGGAAGCAGGCGTGGGAAAATTGGTCAAGCTCGAGGTTATCGGCGATGATAAAACTCTCTTTCCGGACATCCCGGCCACCATCGAGGCGGCGAAAACCCTGGTGAAGGAAGGTTTCGTGGTGCTGCCGTATATCAATGACGATCCGATTACGGCCAAGCGTTTGGAAGAGATTGGCTGCGCGGCAGTAATGCCGCTGGCAGCCCCGATTGGCTCCGGACTTGGTATTCGCAATCCCTACAATATCCGAATTATTCTGGAACAGGCGCAGGTGCCAGTGATTGTTGATGCCGGTGTCGGCACCGCTTCGGATGCGGCGCTGGCTATGGAACTGGGTTGTCACGGCGTGCTGATGAATACCGCCATCGCGAGTGCCAAAGATCCAATTTTGATGGCCGAAGCGATGCGCCTCGGCATCGAAGCAGGACGCAAAGCTTACCTCGCCGGAAGAATTCCCAAAAAACTCTATGCTACCGCCTCAAGCCCGCTGGATGGACTCTTAGGTTAAAGCCCGCAAGTGCCAACTCCGAATTTTGACCTTTATCTTGTAACCGATCGATTGCATACCGGTGGCAGGGACCTCCTTTGGGTGTTGGAGCACGCGCTCGAGGGCGGAGTTAAAGCGATCCAGCTGCGCGAGAAGGACTTGAGTGGCAAGGAACTGTTCATCCTCGCTGAAAAAACGCGTCGGCTCTGCCAGCGCTACGAAGCTGCGTTGCTCATCAACGACCGTCTCGATGTGGCCTTAGCGGTCGATGCCGCCGGCGTGCAGCTTGGAAAGAGCTCGCTGCCACTGCCTGACGCGCGCGCACTACTTGGCAGCAATCGCTATATCGGTGCTTCGGTTCACTCGGTCGAGGAAGCGCAATATGCAGAAACCGACGGCGCGGATTTTATCGTATTCGGCCCGGTTTACTTCACGCCTTCCAAAGCGGCGTATGGCGCGCCCCAAGGAGTTCCGGCCCTCAAGAAAATTGTGGAAATCGCCCGGCTCCCTGTTTATGCTATCGGCGGCATCAAGCCGGATAACATCACTGAGCTGCGGAGCGCCTGCGTAAAGCGAGTCGCGCTGATTTCCGCGATCGTTGAAGCCCCGCAACCCAAGCAAGCCACAGAAGAAATTATTCGACTGCTTCGGAGGTAAGGTTTGGGCGAGACACTTGAGAAAGTTGCAGCATATTTACAACCCAATCCGGTGTTATCGCTGGGCATCGCCTTCGTTGCCGGATTTGCAGCAATGAAAACCGTCGCCTACGATCAGCGAGCGGGCTTTATTCTCTTTGCGCTGGTTGGAGTGGTTGGTTTATTACTAGGTGAGTTCGTGTTACTTTACTACGGGCTCGACGGGTATTTAGAGCCAATTTCCGAATTCAGAATCTTATTTGATTTTATCGCCGCATACATTGGTTCCTTCATAGTCGCGGCGATCATCCATTTCATCAAACCCACCTGAGCCACCCTAGCTCAGTCGGTAGAGCAACCGATTCGTAATAACTCAGAGGGCGAAACACCGAGTGATATAGAGTGTCACGACGAGCACATTCCCTAGGTACGTGAGACGTACAGGCACTCTGTAACCTTCCGTGAGCATGCTTATCACTGACGATTAGCTACAGTCGAGGAGCCGAGCAAAAGACGGCACATCCAGGGGGCACAGGGGGGATGGAGACGAGGGCTCTATACTAGGAGCCGCGTTTTTCGCACGCAAGAACAAAAAGGCAACTCTATATCGCTCCGCGGCTTTCTGGTTTAGCTCACGACAAAAGCCGGACCACAACTGTCCCGACGAGTGTTTACTTGATCACGCGGTTCGCGCGCTCTAACACCCGCACTGGAATTATAAGATCGATTTCTTTTGCCGCCTTCAGATTGACAACGAACTCAAACTTCGTCGCTTGTTGAATCGGCAAATCAGCCGGTTTGGCACCTTTCAAAATCTTGTCTACGTAACCAGCCGCACGCCGATAGAGATCGACCGTATCCGCACCATAGGACATCAGACCACCCTCGTTCACAAATTCCTTCTGTGGATAAATCGAAGGTAACCGGTATTTGCCGGCAAGCTCTACGACCCGCTTTCTTTCGGCGAAAAAGCGTCGCGCACCAGTGATCACAATCGCATTCGCCTGCTTCTTCTTTGCGGTTTGAAAGGCGACGTCTAATCCTTTCTCTGCCTCGGACAGAATCTCCACCAAGTTTAGGTTCAGTGCCACAGCCCCAGCTCTGAGTTCCTTCCTTTGAGTTTCCGTCAAACCGATGCCTTCTGCTGCCTGTAAAAGTCCAACCCGTGTAAGCTTGGGGATGACATCCTTGAGTATCTCTAGCCTTTTGGTGTTTAGCTCGGGACCCAAACCGGTGAGCCCGGTGACGTTTCCTCCCGGCCGCGCCAGACTGCCAACCACACCCTCAGCTACGGGGTCCGGAAATTCCATCATAACAATGGGAATGGTAGTGGTTGCGTTTTTGGCCGCCAGTCCAGCCGACCGCCCTAAGATCACGACTAGATCGATCTTAAGTTTAACCAGCTCCGCCGCAAGCGCACTCACGCGGGGCGGACCTTTGTTCTCGCCAAATCGGTACTCGAAGGCGATATTTTTTCCCTCAATCCATCCAAGCTTGCTCAGCTCCTCTTGTAATGTGTTCCAAAGCGCCCTGCTGGCAGAAGCACTGCTTGGATCCAGGAAACCGATGCGAAAAATTTTCCCCGCCTGCTGCGCTTGGGCTGAAAAGCTAACAGCCAACAAGCCGCACAATGCAAGCGCAGTAGCGCTTCTTCTTAGTTTCACCTAATCACTTTGTCGGCTCTCGCCAGCACATCGGGCGGAATAATGCGGCTGATCTGTTTGGCGGCTTTCAGATCGATCATTGCTACCTGATCACTTGAGTTGCCCGTTCAAGAACTCGGTTTGGAACTGTCAGACCAATTTGTTTTGCGGCCTTCAAGTTGATAACAAATTGAAACTTCGTTGCCTGCTGCACCGACAAATCAGCCGGTTTGGCACCCTTCAGAATCTTATCTACATAGTGCGCGGCACTGCGGAAGAGATCTTCGTAGTCCACCCCGTAGGACATGAGACCCCCGTCGTCGACAAACTCCTTCGAAAAGTAAATAGCCGGCAGCCGATGCTTCCCAGCCAACTCGACGATCCGCTTTCTTTCTGCGAAAAAGGCGCGAGTAGCAACCGTCATAATCGCGTTGACCTGCTTCTGCTTTGCGGTTTTAAAGGCGCTCTCTAAACCTTTGGCGTCGGGCTGAGTATCGATCTCCTCCAATTTCAGTTTCAGTGCCACCGCCGCAGGCCTGAGCTCTTTCAGTTGGAGGTCTGCGGTTACGCTACCCAGCGACTGCAGAAGCGCAACTCGGGCGAGTTTCGGGATAGCGTCCTTGAGTATCTCCAGCCGTTTGGTATTTAGGTCGGCTCCTAAAGACGAAAGTCCGGTGACATTGCCTCCAGGCCGCGCGAGACTGGCAACCAGCCCTTGAGCGACGGGGTCCGAAGACGTCGTCATCACGATGGGAATAATAGTGGTCGCTTTCTTCGCTGCGAGCGTCGGCCCATCCCCTGTGGTCACGATCAAATCAACACTGAGACGAACCAGCTCCGCCGCAAGCTCACTGATGCGCTCCGCGCCTTTGTTCTCTGCAAACCGATACTCGATGGCAATGTTTTTTCCCTCAATCCATCCCAGCTTGCGCATCTCCTGCCAGAACGACTCCAAGAGGTCAGCGTTCCCAGAAAGATTGCTTGGATCCAGGAAACCTATGCGAAAGACTTTGTCCTTCTGCTGCGCGTGGACGGAACCGCAAAGCACAAAGAGCAAAGCACACAGGGCAAAAGTTGAGCTGGCTGCTGGACACCGATTATTGAGTAGTTTCACTTGATCACCCGATCCGCTCTCGCCAGGACGTTCGGTGGGATCGCGAGGCCGAGCTGCTTGGCGGTTTTCAGGTTGATGACCAGCTCAAATTTGCTTGGGCGCTCTATGGGCAAATCACCGGCTTTTGCCCCTTTGAGAACCTTATCGACGTAAGTTGCGAGACGAGAAGCCAACTTTGTTGTGTCAGGACCATATGACAATAGAGCGCCGTCAGGTGCCCAGCGACCCCAGTCACCGATTACGGGCAGTCGTTGTTTCGCCGCAAATTCGAGAATACGCACCCGATTATCCTGAATCGGGCGGGACGAGACGACGATGATCGCTTCAGCACGCTCTTTTATTATGTTCTGGAACTGCAACTCAAAGTCCTCGCCGCGCCGAACCTCAAGCGATTGTACCCGCACCGCCAGCACCTTCGCCTCACGCTGAATCTCCTTAAACTCGGGATCGGCGTGATCCGGATTCCACAGAACCGCTACTCTGGAAATCTGGGGAATCACTTCCTTGAGCAGTGCTAGTCTTTTGCCCGCCAGTTCATCGAGAATGAGCGTTACCCCTGTGACGTTTCCGCCTGGACGGGCAAGGCTTGCGACGAGACCGGCCTGCACCGGATCATTACTGACCCACATCACAATGGGGATTGTCTTAGTTGAACTCTGCGCGAACGGGACTACGTCTCCGCCCAGCGCAAGAATCACATCAGGCTTCGAGCGTACGAGCTCTGCGGCCAGTTCCGGAAGTCGCTGCGGCCTTCCATCCGCAAAATGATGCTCAATCGCGATGTTTCCTCTTTCCACATAGCCGATTTCGCGCAGACCTTGCCGAAAAGCTGCGAAATTCGGATCTGAATCGGGATTGCTATAGAGGAGAGCGCCCAATCGAGGAATCTTGACCCGTTGCTGCGCCTCAGCAATTACGGCAGCGGCGAGCAATGCTCCTGCAAATAGGATTGATGCGAGCGCAGTCCTCAATGGCCGCCTCATTGCGGGCGTTTTTACCATGCCGACGGAAGCAAAGAAAAGCGTTATTTACGAGCACCACTTCTTAGTGGCTGTCCAGTGTGGGTATCTACTTCTTGGAGTGCGCGAAGCTATTTGACCGTGTCAGTGAATTGTCCGTGTTCACGTCTCGCGAATGCATTCGCTCTTTGGCTTTACACTGCCGGATGATGCTGTACGCGATTCTGTCCAGACTCTTGGTTAATTTCCCGCTAAGTCAGGTCGAGGCGCGCGTCTCTCGTCCACTGAGCGAGATAAACGAAGGGCGGCCTACGTACGGGCTATGAGGGAATAGAGATCGCGCGTGTTAACCAGAAGGCGACCTGCGCGAAGCGGCTTTGAAGCTTTCGACCGTTGATTTAGCTACAAATTTAGCTAAAGTGGGCCAATCACAGCCTGGATCAGCTCACGTAAGTCCGCAATTTTTCTCACGGGCCACCCTAGCTCAGTCGGTAGAGCAACTGATTCGTAATCAGTAGGTCGCCGGTTCGACTCCGGCGGGTGGCTCCAGATTTTTCACTGCTTAGAGCCTGTCCGCTAAAAATCAATTGCGCTATAACGGCTGCATTCATCCGCCTTCTGTCCGTGTTCGCGCCCTAAGGACCCTTTTAGATGCCTTTTCTCTCCAGCCGATCACCTTAGCTCCCGTAGACTGTCGTTTGAGGTGCAAACTGTAACCTTTGTCACCTGAATGAGATCCGCTTCACTGACGATCTGCGTCAATCGAGACAATTCCGTCGAATCATTTTTTGATAAGGTGGATGACGAGTAGGAGGAGACTGCGACTAAGAAGAAAAAGCGTACGATTCACTAGGCGAGACTTGCTATTCAGGGAGGGAAATATGTTAAATCTCAGATCGAAGCGCCTAAACAGTATCCGACATTGGACGGGATCAGAAACATTTTAGAACCGCTGGCGCAAACTGATCCCAAGGCAAAAGCCGCCAAGCCAGAAGACTTTGTCGATATGAGATTCGTTAAAGAACTGGACGACAGCGGGTTATTACGGGCTTATACAAGGATCGAAAGCGCTAGTGCGCAGCTCTTCGTTTGACCGAGATGGCGCA
>Ga0207650_10000348_pt1 | contig 44624 bp, 44 predicted proteins | sample KBSS63metaG_FD_184325 | JGI IMG/M metagenome (GOLD analysis project Ga0207650, IMG submission 184325) | Switchgrass rhizosphere microbial communities from Kellogg Biological Station, Michigan, USA - KBS S6-3 metaG (SPAdes) (version 2) | ecosystem: Host-associated > Plants > Roots > Rhizosphere...
CCGCACCTGGGGTCAGAAAGCCGAGCCAACCTTCGGCCAACGGTGGGCTGTGCAGCAGCATATGGTAGAGATGCAGGATGCTGCCGCGTTCACGCTCTATGCGCGCCAGCAGCGGTTGCACGGCGGCTTCGCTCAGATCGGCATAAGGGAGATGGGCCATGCCGCATTGTGTGCTGGCGGGCCCACCTTGGAATGCAGCAAGGTGGGTGAGCGCAGCGCTAGCTGCGGTCGCCTGGGTAAACCTGTCGTGCTCGATACAGGTGGCGACCACATCAAGGCACGCCGCAAGGCAAGCGGCCCTGTCAGAAGCGTCTGGTGGAGCTGGGGGGAATCGAACCCCCGTCCGAAAGCCCTTGCCGGGCAGATCTACACGTTTAGCTGACTGATTTGGTTTTAATGCCCCAGGTCGCGCAGCAGCACGCTACCTTCGGCACGAGTCACTTGATTTAACCCGGCGCTGAATGACGCAGCACAAGGCGAGCCAATGTGTATGACCTCGCAGTCTTCAGGTTACCCCTCAGACCCAGCCCATCGGCCAACTGTTGCGAGGCTCACCGGTTTTAAGCGGCGAGAGCGTACGTTTGATCGTTCGCAGTTACTTTGTTTCCAGTGGATTTACGAGCGAACTGGTGCTCGACGTGCACTGTTCCGACTCCGTACCTTCGTCGAAGCCAGGTCAGCCCCAGGAAGCGTAGTTTAGGCCATTGGCCACAGCTTCAAGAGATCTGCCGGCGCACGAATGATGTGGTCGGCGCCCCACTCCTCAATGGCGTCACCCAGTCCCAGGTATCCCCACGCGGCGACCACGGTGCCCATCGATGCCGCTCGGCCCGCCTGCACGTCACGCAGGTCATCGCCCACATAGATGCACTCGGCTGGACCCACGCCGAGGCGACTGGCGGCCTCGAGCAGCGGGGCCGGATGTGGCTTTGCGTGCCGCGTGGTATCGCCGCACACAAGCGCCGCGGATCTCGAGTGCAAGCCCATCGCTCGGACCACAGGCTCGGCGAAACGGGTTGCCTTGTTGGTGACGATCCCCCAGGGAATGCCGCGGCGCTCCAGGTGATCGAGAAGTGGCGGGATCTCGTCGAAGACGCGCGTATCACGGGTCATCCGCGCTTCGTAGCGGCGCAGGAAGTCGTCACGCGCTGCGGGAAAGTCCTCGTGTGGGGGCGCAATTTGGAGGGCGATGCCGACCATGCCTCGCGCTCCCGACCCGACCATCGGTCTGAACGCTTCGTACGGGAGCGGAGGCAACCCGCGCGCTTCACGAAGCTCGTTGCCGGCGCCGGCCAGGTCCGGTGCGCTGTCGATCAACGTGCCGTCAAGGTCGAAGAGAACGGCGGCGGGCGCCCTCATGCCGGCTTCCGGCACGCGAACAAGTAGTTGACGCTGGTGTCCTCGCTGAGCCAATAGCGCTCGGTCAACGGGTTGTATTCCATGCCACGTGTCGCAGTCAGTTCCAGGTCTGCGGCGCGACACCAGGCGGCGAGTTCGCTCGGGCGAATGAACTTTGCATACTCGTGGGTCCCCTTCGGCAGCAGCCGAAGAACATGCTCGGCCCCGACGATGGCGAAGGCAAAGGCTTTCGAGTTGCGATTGATGGTCGAGAAGAAGAGCCAACCGCCCGGCGTCGCGAGCTGTGCACAAGCCGACACGATGGAGGCCGGATCAGGAACATGCTCGAGCATCTCCATGCAGGTGACCACATCGAACGTGGCCGGACTCTCGGCAGCGAGCGCTTCGACGGCCACCTCACGGTACTCGACGTTCGGCGTCGCGGCTTCCAGCGCGTGCAGTTGGGCCACGCGCAATGGCTTGGACGCCAGGTCGATGCCCAGCACCCGTGCGCCGCAACGCGCCATCGAATCCGAGAGGATGCCGCCGCCGCAGCCGACGTCGAGCACCCGTTTGCCGCTGAGCTTGGCGGTGGCATCGATCCAGTCGAGTCGCAGCGGATTGATCCGGTGCAGCGGTCGGAAGTCGCTCTCAGGGTCCCACCAGAGATGCGCGAGTTCACTGAACTTGGCGAGTTCCTGAGGGTCGGCATTGATCATCGGACTATGCTAACCACCCCTGGGATTTGCGGACATACCCCCGGAGTCGACATCGCAAATCTGCCTCCGAATCTCAACAGCCAAAAACAGAAAACCCCGCCGTAGCGGGGTTTTCGATGCGGCGAATACTCGATCAGCGGCCGCGGGTACCGACCACTTCGATTTCCACGCGGCGATTCTTGGCGCGGCCTTCGGCGGTCTTGTTGTCGGCAACCGGCTGCTTCTCGCCCTTGCCCTCGGTGTAGACGCGGTTCTTCTCGACGCCCTTGCTCACCAGGTACGACTTGACGGCTTCGGAGCGACGCACCGAGAGACGCTGGTTGTACGCATCGGCACCGACCGAGTCGGTGTGGCCGACGGCGATGATGACCTCAAGGTTCAGGCCCGTCATCTTGCTGACCAGGTCGTCCAGCTTGGCCCGCCCTTCCGGCTTCAGCACCGACTTGTCGAAGTCGAAGAACGCGTCGGCGGCAAACGTCACCTTCTCGCTGGTCGGTGCCGGCGGAACAACTGCAGCCGGCGGCGGCGGTGCAGGCGGAGTAGCCGGCGGCGGGGGCGGCGGAGGCGGGGGCGGCGGGGGCGGCGGCGGGGGCGGCGGCGGCGGCGCGCCATCGCATTCCTTCAAGGCGGTGGCCGGCGTCCAGTAACCATCACGCCAGCACAGCTCATTCGTACCGTTCTTCCACGGCAGTCCTGTTCCGCTGACCCAGTTGTCTACCGTGCCGGTAGGCGAGGTCTGCGCGAACGCGCCCGACATCGAAGTTGCGACAGCAGCGGTTGCGAAGAGCGACGCCACCTTGTTCAGTTTCTTCATGATTCTCCTCTCGAGGGAAAGCACAGTAATGTTCTGAAAAACGTCCGAACCTGAATCGGAAAGTACTGGTAACCCCCGACAAAACGGGCGCAACCACCGACCGAGCGATTGTGCCATAGGGCTTTCGCGCAACCGGATTTTGCCCGTTGGACGACCGCTAGCGGCAGCCAATGTTGCTTCGGTACTACAACCGCCCGCACTTAGAATGACGGCCTCGCGAACGCTCGTTCGCGCGCCTTCTTTTCGGGCTCGACCCCGCACATCCCGATGTCCCAATTCGCCAAGGAAACGCTGCCCATCAGCCTTGAAGAGGAGATGCGGCGGTCTTACCTCGACTACGCGATGAGCGTGATCGTCGGCCGTGCGTTGCCCGACGCGCGCGACGGGCTGAAGCCGGTGCACCGGCGCGCGTTGTTCGCGATGCACGAGTTGAACAACGACTGGAACCGCCCCTACAAGAAGTCGGCGCGCATCGTCGGTGACGTCATCGGCAAGTACCACCCGCACGGTGACCAATCGGTCTACGACACGATCGTGCGCATGGCGCAGGATTTTTCGATGCGCCACATGCTCGTCGACGGCCAGGGCAACTTCGGCTCGGTCGACGGCGACAACGCGGCAGCGATGCGGTACACCGAGATCCGCCTGGCGAAAATCGCGCATGAGATGCTGGCCGATCTCGACAAGGAGACGGTCGACTTCGGCCCGAACTACGACGGCAGCGAGCGCGAGCCGCTGGTGCTGCCGTCTCGCCTCCCGAATCTGCTTGTCAACGGCTCCGGCGGCATCGCGGTCGGCATGGCGACCAACATTCCGCCGCACAACCTGAACGAGGTCGTCGACGCCTGCCAGCACCTGCTGCGGAACCCGGAAGCGACGATCGACGAGCTGATGGAAATCGTGCCGGCGCCCGACTTTCCGACCGCCGGCATCATTCACGGCCTGGCCGGCGTGCGCGAGGGCTATCGCACCGGACGCGGCCGCGTCGTGATGCGCGCGAAGTGCCACTTCGAGGAGATCGATCGCGGGCAGCGTCAGGCGATCATCGTCGACGAGATTCCGTATCAGGTGAACAAGAAGAACCTGCTCGAGCGCATGGCCGAGCTGGTTCACGAAAAGAAGCTCGAGGGCATCAGCCACATACAGGACGAGTCCGACAAGTCCGGGATGCGCGTGGTGATCGAACTGAAGCGCGGCGAGGTGCCGGAGGTCGTCCTCAACAACCTCTACAAGCAGACGCAGCTGCAGGACACATTCGGGATCAACATGGTCGCGTTGATCGACGGCCAGCCGAAGCTCTGCAACCTGAAGGACCTGATCGACATCTTCCTCGAGCATCGGCGGGAGGTAGTGACCCGGCGCACCGTGTTCGAGCTGCGCAAGGCGCGCGAGCGCGGCCATGTGCTCGAAGGCCTCGCGGTGGCGCTCGCCAACATCGACGAGTTCATCGAGACGATCAAGGCGTCGCCGACCCCACCGATCGCGAAAACGGCGCTGATGATCAAGAGCTGGGACTCGTCGATGGTGCGCGAAATGCTGTCGCGCGTCGGCACCGACACGCCCGGCGGTCGCGACGCCTACCGGCCGGAGGGCCTGCCGATACGCTTCGGCATCCAGCCGGACGGGCTGTACCGGCTGTCCGACGACCAGGCCAGCGAAATTCTGCAGATGCGCCTGCAGCGACTCACCGGGCTCGAGCAGGACAAGATCCTCGGCGAGTACCGCGAGGTGATGGAGCACATCGCCGATCTGCTCGGCATCTTGGCAACGCCGGCGCGCGTGACGACCATCATCGCGGACGAGCTCGCCGCGATCAAGCAGGAGTTCGGCCAGACCAAGGTCGGCGCGCGGCGCAGCACGATCGAGCACAACGCGCTCGACCTCGGCACCGAAGATCTCATCACGCCGACCGACATGGTCGTGACGCTTTCGCACACCGGCTACATCAAGAGTCAGGCGCTGTCGGAGTACCGCGCGCAAAAGCGCGGCGGCCGGGGCAAGCAGGCGACGCAGACGAAGGAAGACGATTGGGTCGACCAGCTCTTCGTCGCCAACACGCACGACTACATCCTCTGCTTCACCAACAAGGGCCGGGTCTACTGGCTCAAGGTCTGGGAAGTGCCGCAAGGCGCGCGGGCTTCGCGCGGTCGGCCGATCGTCAACATGTTTCCGCTGCAGCCGGGCGAGAAGGTCAATGTCGTGCTGCCGCTGACCGATGGCTTCCGCCGGTTTCCGCCGGATCACTACGTCTTCATGGCGACGGCTCAGGGCGTGGTCAAGAAGACGGCGCTCGACGAATTCAGCAACCCGCGCAAGGCCGGCATCATCGCCGTCGATCTCGACGAGGGCGACTTCCTGATCGGCGCCGCGCTGACCGATGGTCATCACGACGTGATGCTGTTCAGCGACGGCGGCAAGGCGGTGCGCTTTGACGAAGAAGATGTCCGCTCGCTCGGCCGCGCCGCGCGCGGCGTGCGCGGCATGACGCTCGACGAAGGCCAGAGCGTCATCGCCCTGCTGGTCGCCGAGGACGAGACGCAGAGCGTGCTGACCGCCACCGAGAACGGCTACGGCAAGCGCACCTCGATCGGCGAGTACACGCGGCACCTGCGCGGCGGCAAGGGCATGATCGCGATCCTGCAGAGCGAACGCAACGGCAAGGTCGTTGCCGCGACGCTCGTTCGGCCGGACGACGAGATCATGCTGATCACCGACCGCGGCGTTCTCGTCCGCACCCGTGTCGCGGAGATCCGCGAACTCGGTCGCGCCACCCAAGGCGTGACCCTCATCGCACTCGACAATGGCAGCAAGTTGATCGGACTCCAGCGGATCGTGGAGAACGATGCCAACGTCGATGCAAGCCTCGAAACCAGCGGCGATGCGAGCCAAGAGCCGCCAGCCGAGGAGACCCCTTGATGAAACGATTGATGATGGCGGCGCTGCTTTCGAGCGCCGCGCTGGCCCATGCACAGACCACGCCGGCCGCTTCGGCGACGCCTGCCTCTCCCGCCAAGAAGGAATTGGTTCAGAAGCTGCTAGTCCTCCAGCAGCCCGGCATCGAGCAGGTCGCGCGCGGGCTGGTCGAGCGCCCTGCCCTGCAAATGATGCAGGAGGCCGGCCAGGTCCTGCAGCGCCAGATCGCGCCTGACAAGCGCGAGGCGATCGGCAAGCAGGTCGAGGCCGACGTCAAGAAGTATGTCGAGGAGGCCACGCCGCTGGTGCGCGAACGCGCCGTCAAGTTGGCGCCGGCGACGATCGGCCCGATTCTCGAGGAGAAGTTCAGCGAGGACGAGCTGAAGCAGCTGATCGCCTGGCTCGAATCGCCGATCAACAAGAAGTACGCGCAAATCGGCCCCGAGATGCAGACGGCGTTCGTGCAGAAGCTGGTGGTCGATGCGCGTCCCGTTGTCGACCCGAAGCTGCAGGCGCTCGACGCCAAGGTGCGCAGCACGCTCGGGCTGCCCGCACCCGGGGCGGCTTCCGCTCCTGCCGCATCGCGCCCCGCATCGGCGCCGAAGTCGAAGTGACGCGTCCGGTCGGCCATGGCTGACGCGGCGCCGCCTTCCGATGCCGAGTTGGTCGGCCTGCGCGAACGGATCGACGCCGTCGACCGTGATCTGCTCGGCCTGCTGAATCGGCGCGCCGAGCTGGCGCAGCAGGTCGGCGAGGTCAAGCGCAAGGAAGGCTCGGTGGCGTTTCGCCCTGAGCGCGAAGCGAAGGTGATTGACGCGCTGAAGAAGCAGAACGCCGGCCCGCTCAAAACCGAGAGTGTCGCGCCGATCTGGCGCGAGATCATGTCCGCGTGTCGCGCACTCGAGACGCCAACGCGGGTCGCCTACCTCGGTCCGTCCGGCACTTTCAGCGAACTGGCTGCGGTCGGCTTCTTCGGTTCATCGATCGTCCGCATGCCCTGTCCGAGCATCGACGAGGTGTTCCGCGCGACGACCGCCGGCGCCGCTGACTTTGGTGTTGTGCCGGTCGAGAACTCGACCGAAGGCGTGATCGCGCGTTCGCTCGACCTGTTTCTCACCGGTCCGCTCGTGATCCTCGGCGAGACGAGCCTGGCGGTCCGCCACAACCTGCTGCGCCGCGAGAACCGCCTTGATGGTCTGACGGCGATCTGTGCCCATCCGCAGGCCCTGGCCCAGTGCAACGCCTGGTTGAGCGAGCGCCTGCCGGGTGTCGAGCGCCGGCCGGTCGCCAGCAATGCCGAAGGCGCGCGCCTCGCCAGCCTCGATCCCTCGCTCGGCGCGTTGGCCAGCCTGCACGCGGCGAGCGAATATGGTCTCCATGTCGTGGCGCCGGCGATCCAGGACGACCCGAACAACCGCACCCGCTTCGCGATCGTGACCCACCCGGATCGCCATCCGCAGCCGCGCGCTTCAGGGCAGGACCGGACCAGCCTCGTCGTCTCGGTCGCCAACCGGCCCGGCGCGGTGCACGACATCCTGGTGCCGCTCAAGGTGCACGGCGTGTCGATGACCCGCTTCGAGTCGCGGCCTTCGCGCTCCGGCCAGTGGGAGTACTTCTTCTACATCGACCTGCAGGGCCATCCAGACCAGCCGCCGGTCGCTGCCGCGCTCGACGAGCTGCGCCAGCTGTGCGCGTTCTTCAAGGTGCTCGGCACCTATCCGATCGACGCGCACTGAGCGATAGTCGGGCGCATGTTCAACCAACTCGGCGTGATCGGATGCGGCCTGATGGGCGGCTCGTTCGCGCTCGCGCTCAAGCGCGCCGGCCTCGTCCGTCGCGTCGTCGGCTACAGCAAGTCGCCGTCGACGACCGAGAACGCACGCCGCCTCGGCATCATCGACACGGTGGCGGAATCGGCCTTGTTGGCGGTATCGGGCTCCGACATCGTGCTGATCGCCGTGCCGGTCTCGGCGACCGAAGCCACGTTCAAGGCCATCCGCCATCTCATCGAGCCGGGCGTGTTGATCATGGATGTCGGTTCCACCAAGCGCGACGTTGTCGATGCGGCGCGGCGCGTCCTCAAGGACCGGATCGGCTCGTTCGTGCCGGTTCACCCGATCGCCGGCAAGGAAGTCTCCGGCATCGCGCACGCCGACGCATCGCTCTATGCCGGCCGGCAGGTCATCCTGACGCCGCTGCCGAAAACCCAGCCCGAGCTGGTTCAGAAGGCGACCGACGTCTGGGCCGCGATCGGTGCGCAGGTCCTGCGCATGACGCCCGAAAACCATGACGCCGCGTTCGCTGCGGTCAGCCACCTGCCGCATTTGCTCGCCTTCGCCTTCTTCAATGCGGTCGCACGGCAGCCGGCCGGGCGCGACTACCTGTCGCTCGGCGGGCCGGGCTTTCGCGACTTCACCCGGATTGCGGCCAGCAACCCGGCCGTCTGGCGCGACATCCTGATGGCCAACCGCGAAGAAGTCCTGAAGCAGACGCAGCGCTTCCGCGCTGCCCTGGATGCGATGGAGCACGTCATCAGCACCGAGAACACCGAAGCGCTCGAGGAGCTGATCCGCAGCGCGTCGGACGCGCGCAGCGGCTGGCAGATGAACGCGTCGACGCCGCACACCAGCCGCTAGACGCACGCTCGGCGTTGACGCAGGCTGCCGCATGTACACGACGCGCTTCCTCGATCTCCCGCCGTTCGCAAGGGCCAGCGGCAATGTCTACTTGCCCGGCTCGAAAAGCATTTCGAACCGCCTGCTGCTCCTCGCCGCGCTGAGCAGCGGCACGACCGTGCTGACCGAACTCCTCGACTCCGACGACACGCAGGTCATGCAAACCGCGCTGCGCCAATTGGGCTGCGCGGTGGAGGCCGAACAATCCGAGGTGCGCATCACGGGGCTCGGCGGTCGCCTGCAATGTCGCGAGGCCGCACTGTTCCTCGGCAATGCCGGCACCGCGATGCGCCCGCTGGCTGCCGCGCTGGCCGTGCTCGCGGCGACGCAAGGCGGCCGCTTCGAACTGCGCGGCGTCGACCGCATGCACGAACGACCGATCGGAGATCTGGTCGACGCGTTGCGGCAACTCGGCTGCTCGATCGACTATCTGGGCACCGACGGCTTTCCACCGCTGCGGCTGAACGCCAGCGCGCGGCCGCTTAATCTCGGCGAGCCCATCCGGGTCCGCGGCGATGTCTCGAGCCAGTTCCTGACTGCGCTGCTGCTGGCGCTGCCACCGGTGGCGGCTGGTCACGACGTGGTGATCGAAGTCGACGGGGAACTGATCTCGCGACCTTACGTCGAGATCACGCTCAACCTGCTCGGGCGTTTCGGCGTCGCTGTCGAGCGGCACGGCTGGCAGCGTTTCGTGATTCCGGCCGGCAGCGCGTACCGCTCTCCCGGCAGCGTCCGCGTCGAAGGCGATGCATCGTCGGCCTCTTACTTCATCGCCGCCGGCGCGCTCGGCGCGGACGCAGAACCGGTGCGCATCCATGGCGCGGACATGGATTCGATTCAGGGCGACATCCGGTTCGTCGACGCCGCCCGCGCCATGGGCGCGCGAATCGACAGCGGACCCGGCTGGCTCTCGGCGCGGCGGGGTCGCTTTCCGCTTCAGGCCGTGACGCTCGACTGCAGCGACATCCCGGACGCGGCGATGACGCTGGCCGCGATGGCGTTGTTTGCCGAGGGCACCACCCGGCTGACCCATATCGGCAGCTGGCGCGTCAAGGAGACCGATCGCATCGCGGCGATGGCCGCCGAATTGCGCAACTGCGGCGCGCACGTCACCGACGGTGCCGATTTCCTCGAGGTCACGGCGCCGGCGACCTGGCGTGCCGCATCGATCGACACTTACGACGATCACCGGATGGCGATGTGTCTCTCGCTGGCGGCGTTCAACGGCGCCCGCTCCATTGCGCCGGCGCTGCCCGTCCGAATCAACGATCCGCGCTGCGTCGGCAAGACATTCCCTGATTACTTCGAGGCGCTGTTCGGCATCGTAGAGGCGGCTCCGGATTCAATCCCGGTCATCACCGTCGACGGGCCGACCGCATCGGGCAAGGGGACGCTGGCCAGTGCGCTGTCCGCTGCCCTCGGCTACAACCTGCTCGACTCCGGTGCGCTGTATCGCGCGACGGCGCTCGCTGCCTTGAACGCCGGCGTCGCTGCCGACGACGAGGCGACGCTCGCCGACTTGGCGAAGCGCCTCGCGCTGCGCTTCGACGGCGAACAGATCGCGCTCGACGGGGTCGATGTCACCCTCGCGCTGCGTCGGGAGGAAGTCGGCGTGCTGGCGTCGCGCATCTCGGCATGGCCGCGGGTCCGGGACGCGCTGCGCGAACTGCAACTGTCGTTTCGCCGCCTGCCCGGGCTGGTGGCCGATGGACGCGACATGGGGACGGTCATCTTCCCGGGCGCGCCGCTCAAGGTTTTCCTCACCGCGAGCGCCGCCCGCCGGGCCGAACGACGCTACGCGCAGTTGAGTTCGAAGGGCATTTCCGCTAACATCGACAGTCTTCGCGCCGACCTGGAAAGGCGCGACGCCCGCGATCAGAACCGCAGCGTCGCTCCGCTCCGACCAGCCGAAGACGCGCTGTTGCTGGACAACTCGGCCCTCTCCGTCGAAGACTCGGTGGAACTGGTGCTCGAAGCCTGGGAACGACGCAGGCCCTTCGGTTGAAATCGCGCTTCGCGAGCCCACTTGAAGAGCACCGACGGCCCGTCGCCTTCCCTCCTGTGCCGCTCATTCCGTAGGCACGCCGAGGCGCCGGATCATTAACCAACCGCAGCTTCGGCTGCACCGGAAATCTGCATGCCACAAACTCAAGTTGCCACCCCTGAAGGCGGCGAATCGTTCGCCGCGATGTTCGAGGAATCGCTCGCCAAGTCCGAGATGCGGAGCGGCGAGGTCATTACCGCCGAGGTGATCCGTGTCGAACACAGCTTCGTGGTGGTCAACGCCGGCCTCAAGTCCGAGGCCTACGTTCCGATCGATGAATTCAAGAACGACCAGGGCGAACTCGAAGTTCAGCCCGGTGATTTCGTCTCGGTTGCGATCGACGCGGTCGAGAACGGCTACGGCGACACGATCCTGTCGCGCGACAAAGCCAAGCGCCTCGCCTCGTGGCTTTCGCTCGAGAACTCGCTCGAGTCCGGCGAGTTCGTCACCGGCACCGTCAACGGCAAGGTCAAGGGCGGTCTGACCGTCCTCGTCAACGGCATCCGCGCCTTCCTGCCCGGCTCGCTGCTCGACACGCGTCCGGTCAAGGACATGAGCCCGTTCGAGGGCAAGACGATGGAGTTCAAGGTCATCAAGCTCGACCGCAAGCGCAACAACGTCGTGTTGTCTCGCCGCGCCGTGGTCGAAGCCTCGATGGGCGAGGAACGCGCCAAGCTGCTGTCGACGCTCTCCGAAGGCGCGATCGTCAACGGCGTCGTCAAGAACATCACCGAGTACGGTGCCTTCGTCGACCTCGGCGGCATCGACGGCCTGCTCCACATCACCGACATGGCCTGGCGCCGTGTCCGCCACCCGAGCGAAGTCGTCCAGGTCGGCCAGGAACTGCAGGCCAAGGTCCTGAAGTTCGACGCCGAGAAGAACCGCGTCTCACTCGGCATCAAGCAACTCGGCGACGACCCGTGGCATGGCGTCTCGCGCCGCTACCCGAATGGCACCCGCTTGTTCGGCAAGATCACGAACATCGCCGACTACGGCGCGTTCGTCGAGATCGAGCCGGGTATCGAGGGCCTGGTGCACGTCTCCGAGATGGACTGGACCAACAAGAATGTCGCGCCGAGCAAGATCGTCTCGCTCGGCGACGAGGTAGAGGTCATGGTCCTCGAGATCGACGAGGACAAGCGCCGCATCAGCCTGGGCATGAAGCAGTGCAAGGCCAATCCGTGGGAAGAATTCGCGACCACCGTGCAGCGCGGCGATCGCGTCAAGGGTCCGGTCAAGTCGATCACCGACTTCGGCGTGTTCGTCGGTTTGGCCGCCGGCATCGACGGCCTGGTCCACCTGTCCGACCTGTCCTGGCACGAGCCGGGCGAGGCAGCGGTGCGCAACTACAAGAAGGGTCAGGAAGTCGAAGCGATCGTGCTGGCCGTCGACGTCGACCGCGAGCGCATCTCGCTCGGCATCAAGCAGCTCGACTCTGATCCGTTCACCAGCTACACCTCGGTCAACGACCGCGGCATGACGGTGAGCGGCAAGGTCAAGACGGTCGACGCGCGCGGTGCCGAGATCCAGTTGAACGACGACGTCACCGGTTACCTGCGTGCCTCCGAGATCAGCCGCGACCGCGTCGAGGACGCTCGCAATGTGCTGAAGGAAGGCGACGAAGTCTCGGCGCTGATCATCAACGTCGACCGCAAGACGCGCTCGATCCAGTTGTCGATCAAGGCCAAGGACAACGCCGACAACCAGGAAGCGATGCAGCGTCTGGCTCAGACCAGCGAGCGCGAGAACGCCGGCACGACGAGCCTGGGTGCTCTGTTGCGCGCCAAGCTCGACAACCAGAACAGCAACAACAGCTGATCCGGTGACGACACGGAAGCGTGTCCGATGACTCGCTCCGACCTGGTGATCCAGCTGGCCGAGCGATTCGGCCAGCTGACCCATCGCGACACCGAGTTCGCGGTCAAGACGATCATCGATGCGATGTCGGTCGCTCTCGCGCGCGGGCATCGCATCGAAATCCGCGGCTTCGGCAGCTTCTCGATCAACCGCCGGCCGCCGCGCGTCGGGCGCAATCCGCGCTCCGGTGAACAGGTCGTGATCCCTGAAAAGCTGGTGCCCCATTTCAAGCCCGGCAAGGCGCTCCGCGAAGCAGTCGACGAGTTGCCGCTGGCAGCGTTGCCGCCGTCGGCGACCAAGGCTCCACCGACCGACGCATAGACTGATCGCGCGGACCCCGCCGCTAGAATCGCCGCGGGAGTTTCGATGCGATTACTAGTCTGGCTGGTGCGCGCGGCGGTGTTCTTCACGTTGTTCGCGTTCGCGCTGAACAACCGCGAAGAGGCGACGATCCACTGGTTCTTCGAGCAGCAATGGCGGGCCCCGATGGTCATCATCGTGCTGGCCGCGTTCGCGCTCGGCTGCGCGTTCGGGATCTTCGCGATGGTGCCGAGCTGGTGGCGGCATCGGCGCCTGGCGCGCCATCGCAGCGACGCCACGATCAGCACCTTCGAGCCCCCCGCGATGACCGCGGCCACCGAGCCGCCGCTGCAACACCCGCCGCGCGATGGACTTTGACCTGCAGTGGTTGCTCTGGGGACTTCCGCTGGCATTCGCACTGGGCTGGTTCGGCTCGCGCATGGATGTGCGGCAGTGGCGGCGTGAGCAGAAGGACTCGCCGAAGGTCTACTACAAGGGCCTGAACCTGCTGCTCAACGAGCAGCACGACAAGGCGATCGACGCGTTCATCGAGGCGGTCCAGCAGGACCCTGACACGTCCGATCTTCACTTCGCGCTCGGCAACCTGTTCCGGCGCCGGGGCGAATACGAGCGCGCGGTGCGCGTCCACGAGCACCTGCTCAACCGGGCCGACCTGCCGAAGAGCGAGCGCGTCCGCGCTCAGTACGCGCTGGCCCAGGACTTCATGAAGGCCGGTCTGTTTGACCGGGCCGAGTCGGCCTATCGCGCGCTTGAAGGAACTCCCTTTGCTACCGAGGCGCGTCTCGCGCTGCTGAGCCTGCTCGAGCGGTCGCGCGACTGGCGCGCCGCAATCGAGGTTGCGCTTCAGCTCGAGCAGGCCGGCACAGCCTCCTTTGCCGGGAGGATCGCGCACTACTGGTGCGAAGTCGCGATCGAGGCGGACGCGAGCGGTCAGACGGAAACGGCCGATGATGCGATCGCCCGCGCGCGCGAAGCTTCGCCGCTGGCGGCACGACCGCTGATCGTCGCCGGCCAGCGTGCACTGCAGCGCAACGAGCCGGCCCAGGCGCTGCAGTTCTGGGGCGGCTTGATGGCGACTCAGCCGGCGGCGTTCAACCTCGTGGCACGCGACTACGCGACCGCGGCCGCAACCGCCGGCGAGGCCGGTAGCGCACGTGAGCGCCTGCTCGGGCAGTACCGGCGCGCGCCGACGCTTGATCTGCTCGAGGCCATCGCGGCCCTCGATGCCGATGCATCCAACCGACGCACTCGGCTGCTCGCCCACCTTCGCTCGCATCCGAGCTTGTCCGCCGCACAGGCCCTGCTGCAGGATGGCGGCGCGGCGCTGCTCGGCGACGTCGAGTCGACGGCCTTGCGGGACGCGGTTCAGCGGGCCGCGCGCCCGCTGCACCGCTACCGCTGCGCCGCCTGCGGGTTCGAGGCCGAGCACTACTTCTGGCAATGCCCGGGCTGCCTCGGCTGGGACACGTATCCTCCGCAACGGCTCGAAGACCTGTGATGAACGCCCTGCCCTCCCGCGAACGCATCGAACAGTCTCGCGTCCTGGTGGTCGGCGACGCAATGCTGGATCGCTACTGGTTCGGCGCCGTCGACCGCATCTCGCCCGAAGCGCCGGTGCCGGTCGTGCGGGTCCATCCGAGCAAGGAGCAGGAGCGGCTCGGCGGCGCCGCGAACGTGGCCTGGAATGTCAAGTCGATCGGCTCGCATCCCAGCCTGCTGACGACGATCGGCGACGACGAGCATGGGCGGCGACTCGAGGCACTCCTCGAGAAGGAAGGCATCGAGACCCTGTTCTCGCGCGACCCGCGCCTGACGACCACGGTGAAGCTGCGCGTCATCGGCCGCTCACAGCAGCTTTTGCGCATCGACTTCGAAGAAGAGCCCGACCACGAGGTGCTGACCGCCATGCAGGAGCCGTACGAACGTGCGCTGGCAAAGGCGAACGTCGTGCTGTTCTCCGACTACGGGAAGGGCGGCCTGACCCACATCTCCCAAATGATCGGGATGGCACGCGATGCCGGCCATCCGGTCCTGGTTGATCCGAAAGGCAGCGACTACAGCCGCTATGCAGGCGCGACCGTGATCACGCCGAACCGCGCCGAGCTGGCCCAGGTCATCGGCGCCTGGAGCAGCGAAGCGCAACTGCACGAGCGGGCCCAGGCCCTGCGCGAGTCGCTGCGGCTCGACGCGCTGCTGCTGACCCGCTCCGAGGAAGGCATGTCGCTGTTCGACTCCGCCGGCCACCTGCAGATCCCGGCACAGGCCCGCGAGGTGTTCGACGTCACTGGCGCCGGCGACACGGTGATCGCCACACTCGCCGCGATGATGGCCGGTGGCCTGTCGCTGCGCGAGGCGATGCCGATCGCCAACCGAGCCGGCGGCATTGTCGTCGGCAAGTTCGGCACCGCAAGCGTCAGCTATGGAGAGTTGTTGGCATGAGGGCTGCAGAATGGCAGAGCGCTTTTCGTCGTTCGTATCTACACGCCGCAGTCGTAAACCACCCCGGAACCTTCATTCGAGCAGGCACCTGAGATGAGAGTCGTCGTCACCGGAGCGGCCGGCATGATCGGCAGCAACCTCGTACAGGGATTGAACGCGCTCGGCATCGACGACGTGATCGCGGTCGACGATCTGACCGACGGTCCGAAGTACCGCAACCTCCTCGGCGCCCGCCTCAGCGACTACTTCGATCGCAGCGAGTTCTACGGGCGCTTCGCGCGCGCCGAGCTCGGCCGCATTGACGCGGTGTTCCACGAGGGTGCCTGCTCCGACACGATGGAGCACAACGGCCGCTTCATGCTCGACAGCAACTACCGCTGCTCGAAGGACCTGCTCGACGCCTGCCAGGCGCAGGGCACGCGGCTGCTTTACGCCTCCTCGGCGGCCACCTATGGCGGCAGTGCGTCGTTTCGCGAAGAGCCCGATTTCGAGCAGCCGCTCAACGTCTACGGATGGTCGAAGCTGCTCTTCGACAACATCGTGCGGCGCGCGCTGCCCGAGATCACCACGCAGGTGGCCGGCTTCCGCTACTTCAACGTGTATGGCCCGCGCGAGCAGCACAAGGGGCGGATGGCATCGGTGGCGTTCCATCATCACCAGCAACTCGCGCAGACCGGCAAGGTCAAGCTGTTCGGCGAGTACGGCGGCTACGGGCCGGGCCAGCAGATGCGCGACTTCGTCTACGTCGGCGATGTCGTCGCGGTCAACCTCTGGTTCCTCGAGCACCCGGACGTGAGCGGCATCTTCAATCTCGGCACCGGGCGGGCGCAGCCATTCAACGACGTTGCGGTCGCAACCGTCAACAGCACGCGGGCCCAGCAGGGCGGCGCTCCGCTCGGCCTCGACGAGCTGGTTTCGCACGGCACCATTGAATACATCCCGTTTCCGGACGCGCTGGTCGGCAAGTACCAGTCCTTCACACAGGCCGACCTGTCCCGATTGCGCGCGGTCGGTTGCGAGCACGCGTTTGCAGACGTCGAAACCGGCGTGCGTGCCTACGTCGACTGGTTTTCGAGGTCACCCTGAAGAGGGTCATCGACGCCGCCGTCTACCGCGTTGAAAGACCTGCAGACCGATCACCCGACGGTCTGTCTGCCAAGATTGAATTCCGCTTTCCCACAAGGACGAGACCATCATGATCAAGAAGCTGCTAACCGTCATCCTCGCGCTGTTCGCCGCCGCGGCATTTGCCGCAGTCGACGTCAACAAGGCCACCCAGGCCGATCTCGAATCGATCAAGGGCATCGGCCCGATGATTTCCACGAAGATCATCGACGAGCGCAAGAAGGGGGGCCCGTTCAAGGACTGGGACGACGTCATCACGCGCGTGAAGGGCATCGGTGAAGGCAATGCGGCGAAGTTCTCCGGCGACGGCCTCACGGTCAACGGTGCCGCTTTCAAGGTCGCGGGAGCGCCGATGAAGAAGGACGACAAGGCCGGCGCCAAGACCGCTGCGAGCGAAAATGCGGACACAGCGAAAGCAAAGCCGGCAAAGGCATCGGAGACGGCGCCCGCGGCCGCCGTCTCAGCCAAGGATTCGAAAGCCGATGCCAAGGCGGACGCGAAGGCCGACAAGAAGTCAGCCCCGGCCAGCATGGCCACTCCCGCAAAGGCGGCCGCCAGCACACCTGCCACGGCGAAAACTGCCGCCAGCGCGCCCGCGGCGAAGAAGTAGCGAGACCTTGCGCACCGAACGCCCCGCTGGCGGGGCGTTTGTCATTCGATCTTCAACGAGCCGGCCGGCGCTTCGCTCGCGGTAGCCGACTCAATGAGCGGCGCACTCCAACCGAAGAATGCAACGACTTCGTCGCGTCGCGCGCTCGTGTCGGCGACCCCGAGCGCCATCAGCTCGCGCGTGTAAGGCGCCTCGAACAGCAGGTAGCTCGCCAGCGCTGCGCCCCGCGCATCGTCGCCCTGGCCCGAGACACCGACGCCGCGCAGCATCGCGCGGATCGGCAACGGCAGACTGCCGAGGTGCTTCGCCGCGATGTCGTCGAGGCGCTGGCTCGGCGAGATGACCAGCACGTCGAGCGGCTTCAGACTGGTCTCGACTCGGGCCCGTGGCGTCAGCAGCGATAGCGTCGCGTTGATGCGCTGCAGCCGCTCGACGTCGACCGCAAGCGCATCGAGGAAGATGTTCGACAGCGCATGGCCGGCGATCTGCGCGACGTTCGGGTACTCGCTGCTGCCGACACGCTCGCCCGGCGGCTCGTGCATGCGGCCGGCGCCGACGATCAGGATCCGCTCGGCGCCGAGGTGCACAACCGGCGAGATCGGCGCGGCCTGGCGCATCGAGCCATCGCCGCAGTACTCGACGTGGCCATCGATCGACAGCGCAACCGCCGGAAACACGAACGGGATCGCCGACGACGCGAGCAAATGCGCGACCGAGATCGAATCGCGCACCGCGAGCCGCTGCGAGCGCGTCCACGGCACGATGTCCTCCACCGCGTCGTAGAACGTGACGTGCAGGCCCGACCCGTAGCTCGACGCCGTGATCGCGATCGCATGCAAATGGCCCTCCCGCATGACCCGATGCAGGCGGTCGGTGTTGACCATGCGCTTCAGCAGCTGCTCGAGCGGCTGGTTGTCGAGCAGCGAGCGCGGCCGAGCCCGGCGCCAGCGCGCAATGACCCAGCCGATCGACATCATGGTCAGCCAGCGTGCGCCGCTGCGGATCACGCCGAATGAATCGGCGCGATAGACCTGTTCAGCGGAAAAGTTCTCCCAGACCCGGCACAGGCCCGCGACCGCGGCGTCGAAGTCGTCCGCCGCGCAGGCCAGCGCCGCCGCGTTGATCGCCCCCGCCGAAGTCCCCGAGATGACCGGAAACGGATTCACCTTCGACGACGTCGACTGCCGCCGGATCTCGGCCAGCGCCTTCAGCACGCCGACCTGATACGCCGCCCGAGCGCCACCGCCTGTGAGGACCAGCCCCGTCAGCGGATGGAGGTCGGCCACGCGCGTGTTGCCTAGTCGTAGACCACCGCAGCGCGCCCGTTGTGGGCACCGGCACGCCAGCGGTCGATCGCCGCATCGGTCGGGTAAAAGCGCGCCGAGTCACCGAGATCGAGCTCGGCACTGGCCCGATCGCGCAGCAGTTGCAGCCGGACGGTCAGGCCGCGTGCCGACTCGCCGCGGTCGGTCACGACGCGCCGCGAGGGGAAGTCGCGCAGCACCTCCGCCACCGGCGGAATGCTGCCGTTGACCTCGACCCGCAGGTACTTGCCGAAGCGACAACGCGCCGCCGCGAGGTCCCAGACCTGCAGCACGTTGAGGCGCATGCCACCGGAGAAGCGGTCGGGCTGCACCTTGCCCTGCACGATGACGAGCTCGTCGTCTTTCAAGAGATCCTTGTTGGCGTTCAGCACGTCCTCGTTGGCGACGGCCTCGATCGGCTCGGACGTGTCGTCGAGCTTGAAGATCGCGACCCGGCCGCGCTGGCCGTTGACCACGCGCAGGTCGCCGACGATGCCGGCGAGCAGCTGCGGCTCGCGGCTGTCGAGCAGGTCGCCGATGCGTGTCTTCACGAAGCGCCGGATCTCGTCGGCGCTCTGGTCGAACATGTGGCCCGACAAGTAGAAGCCGAGCGCTGCCTTCTCGAACGTCAGGCGCTCCTTGATGCCCCACGCCTCGGCGTGGACGAGCCCCGGCTCTTGCGTGCTGGCCGCGTGCGAGTCGCCGAAGTCGAACAGGCCGCCCTGGTCGGCGTGTGCGGCCTGGGTGTCGGCCCAATCGAGCGCGCGGCCGACGCTGGCCAAGGTCGAGGCGCGGTTCGGATGCAGCGCATCGAACGCACCAGCCTTGACGAGCGCCTCGACGACGCGGCGGTTGACGCGCTGTCGATCGACGCGCGCGCAGAAGTCGAACAGGCTCTTGAACGGTCCGCCTGCGGCGCCGTCGCGGCCTTCTCGCGCCACGACGATCGCCTCGATCGCGCCCTGCCCCGTTCCCTTGATCGCGCCGAGGCCGAAGCGCAATGTCTTCGGCCCGACCGGCTCGAAGCGGTAGGTGCCGCTGTTGACGTCGGGCGCTTCGAGCGTGATGCCGAAGGTGCGCGCATCGACGAGCAGCGCCTTCAGCTTGTCGGTGTCGTCGAGCTCCACCGTCATGTTGGCGGCGAAGAACTCGGCGGTGCAATGGACCTTGATCCAGGCCGTGTGGTACGCAAGCAGCGAATAGGCGGCGGCGTGCGACTTGTTGAAGCCGTATCCCGCGAACTTCTCCATCAGGTCGAACACTTCGTCGGCAACCTCCGCCGAGATGTCCTTGCTCGCCGCACCGCTGCGGAAGATCTCCCGATGCTTAGCCATCTCCTCGGCCTTCTTCTTGCCCATCGCGCGGCGCAGCAGGTCGGCGCCGCCGAGCGAGTAGCCGCCGAGCACCTGCGCGGCCTGCATCACCTGCTCCTGGTAGACCATGATCCCGTAGGTCTCGCCGAGCACGGTCTCGAGCAGCGGATGCGGATAGCTGACGTCCTCGCGCCCATGCTTGCGCGCGCAAAAGCTCGGAATGTTCTCCATCGGGCCCGGCCGGAACATCGCGTTCAGCGCGATCAGGTCCTCGAGACGGCTCGGCTTCGCATCGCGCAACATGCGCCGCATGCCGGCACTTTCGAACTGGAACACCGACTCGGTGCGCCCTTCCGAGAACAGCCGGTAGACCTTCGGATCCTCGAGAGGCAGGTCGTCGTACGAGAACCCGGTGCGTTCCGGATGGTTCGCAACGATCATCTCCTTGGCGAGCTCGAGGATCGTCAAGGTCGCGAGGCCGAGGAAGTCGAATTTGACCAGACCGATCGCCTCGACGTCGTCCTTGTCGAACTGGCTGACCGCGCTGTCGCTGCCCGGCTGCATGTAAAGCGGGCAGAAGTCGGTGATCTTGCCGGGCGCGATCAGCACGCCGCCGGCGTGCATGCCGACGTTGCGCACGATTCCCTCGACGCGCTCGGCCATCGCGAGCAGCTCGGCGACCTCTTCCTCGTTTTTCTCGCGTTGCTCGATCTCGGGCGACTCGCGCCGCGCATAGATCACGCCGTTGTCCGGCACCGCCGGCGGGCGCCGCAAGGTCACGCTCTTGCCGGGCGGTGCCGGCACGAGCTTCGCAACGCTGTCGACATGGCCGTAGCTCATGCCGAGGACCCGGCCGACGTCGCGCAGCGCCGCTTTCGCCGCCATCGTGCCGAAGGTCGCGATCTGGCTGACCGCATCACGCCCGTACTTCTGCTTCACATAGTCGATCACGCGATCGCGATTGGCCTGGCAGAAGTCGATGTCGAAGTCGGGCATCGAGACCCGCTCCGGGTTCAGGAAGCGTTCGAACAGCAGGTTGTAGCGAAGCGGATCGAGGCCGGTGATGTTGAGCGAATAGGCAACCAGCGAGCCGGCACCCGAGCCGCGACCCGGACCGACCGGGCAACCATTGCGCTGGGCCCAGTTGATGAAGTCGGCGACGATCAGGAAGTAGCCGGGGAAGCCCATCTTCAGGATCGTCTCGATCTCGAAGTCGAGGCGATCGACGTAGCGCGGCCGCTCTGCCTGCCTTACCGCGTCGTCGGGATAGAGCTGGCGCAGCCGCACCTCGAGGCCCTGGTGCGAGGCGATCCGGAAGTACTCCGCCATCGGCAGGCGCTCGCCCTGCACCATCGGCGTTTCGAAGTCGGGCAGTTGCGGCTTGCCGAGGACGAGCGCCAGGTTGCAGCGCTTCGCGATCTCGACCGTGTTGCGCACGGCGCTCGGCAGGTCGGCGAACAGCGCCTCCATCTGCGCCTGGGTCTTGAAGTACTGCTCGCGGCCGAAGCGCCGGACCCGGCGCGGGTTCGACAGCATCTCGCCCTCGGCAACGCAGATCCGGGCCTCGTGCGCCTCGTAGTCATTCGCGGTCAGGAACTGGACTGGGTGGGTCGCGACGACCGGCAGCCGCAACGCATTCGCGAGCTTGACGGCGGCCGTGACATGCGCCTCGTGGTTCGGCAGGCCGGCGCGCTGCAGCTCAAGATAAAAGCGCTTCGGAAAGACCGCGTCGATGCGCCGCGCGACCGCCTCGGCCCGCACCAGGTCGCCGCTCAGCAGTGCCTGCCCGATCGCGCCGCTTTCCGCACCGGACAGGACGATCAGCCCTTCGTTCAGCTCGACCAGCCACGCCCATTGCAGCCAGGCCTGGCCGCGCTGCGCGTTGTGCAGCCAGCTGCGGGACAGCAGCTCGCACAGATGATGGTAGCCCTGGCGGTTCTGCGCCAGCACGACGATCCGGCTCGGCGCGCGCTCGCCGACGTCGGGCTCGAGCCAGAGGTCGGCGCCGACGATCGGCTTGACGCCGGCGCGCCGCGCGGCCCCGTAAAACTTGACCGCACCGAACAGGTTCGACAGGTCGGTGATCGCGAGCGCACCCTGCCCATCCGCTGCGGCCGCGCCAATCGCATCGTCGATCCGCAAGGTGCCGTCGACAACCGAATACTCGGTGTGCGTGCGCAGGTGAACGAAGGCCATCGGCTCATTTTAGGGAGAGGCGACCGGCCGAAAGCCGCTTCCCGGGACACAAATCGATGTGTTAACCCGGCGATCCCCGCACCACCGTGTCGGCCGCTCGGATCGGCTACGCTGTGGCGCTTTCGTTGCTCGGATTCGCCAGATGGTCGCCTCGAAGCCACCGCACCCGATGCCGATCGCCGCTGCGGTCGAACGCAGCCCGCTCGCTGACCGCTACAAGTGGGTGCGCCAGATGTCGCTCGACCTGGCCGCCCCGCTGAGCGCCGAGGACTGCCAGGTCCAGTCGATGGCCGATGCGAGCCCGACCAAATGGCATCTGGCGCACATCACCTGGTTCTTCGAGACGTTCCTGCTCGAACCCTACGAAAAAGGTTTCGTGCCGTTCAATCCTTCGTTCCGCGTCCTCTTCAACAGCTACTACCAGGGCGTCGGCGAACGCCATCCGCGACCCCAGCGCGGCCTGATCACGCGGCCGACGCTTGATGACGTCAAGCGCTATCGGCGCAACGTCGACGAGCGGGTGCAGGCGCTGCTCGCCACGCCGGCACCGGACCCTGTCCGCGACGAGATCGTCACGCTCGGACTGCATCATGAGCAGCAGCACCAGGAGCTGCTGCTCACCGATATCAAGCACGCCTTCAGCTACGACCCGAACGCACGAGCGTACGCCCGCCGCTGGCCGATGACCCGGGTGCGGCCGCAGCCCATGCGCTGGTTCCGCCACGAGGGCGGCCTCGTCGAGCACGGTCACGACGCGGTGCTCGACGGCGCGTTCTGCTTCGACAACGAGACGCCGCGTCATCGCACGTACATCGCCCCGTTCGAGATCGCATCACGACCGGTCAGCTACCGCGAGTACCTCGCGTTCATGGAGGACGGCGGCTATCGGCGCCCGGAGCTGTGGCTGTCGATGGGTTGGGACTGGGTCCAGGCGGGTGCCCGGCACGCCCCACTCTACTGGCGCGAAGGCGAAGGCACCTGGTTGAACCACACCCTGCAGGGCCTGGTCGAAATCGACCCGCGCACGCCCGTCTGTCACCTGAGCTATTTCGAGGCCGATGCCTATGCACGCTGGGCCGGCGCACGCCTGCCGACCGAAGCCGAATGGGAGTTCGCGGCGCGGGCGCTGCGCCAGCCGCAGCGCGGCAACTTCGCCGACCGCGGCAGCTTTCACCCGCTTCCGCATGCCGATTTTGACAGCGACGGCAGCGAGCCGGTGCAGATGTACGGCGATGTCTGGGAGTGGACGCAGTCGAGCTACGCGCCTTATCCCGGCTATCGACCGCTGCCGGGCGCCGTCGGCGAATACAACGGCAAGTTCATGTGCAACCAGTACGTGCTGCGCGGCGGCTCGTGCGCGACGCCGCCCGGCCATGTGCGGGCGAGCTACCGCAACTTCTTTCCGCCCGATGCGCAGTGGCAGTTCAGCGGGCTGCGGCTGGCGCGCGACGCGGAGCCGGCCTGATCGTCGTCAATCCAAAGCACGCGATCAAGAGTTCAACACATCGAGCACGTCGGACCGAAATTCGCGCTGGTACAGGATGTAGACGACACACAGGGTCGCGACCATGAAGACGAGCGGCGAGAAGAACCAGCCGATCGCCGCGAACGAAAAATAGTAGGCGCGCAGGCCATCGTTGAAGGTTTCGGCCGCCAACCCGACGATCCGCCCGGCGCGGTCGGCGAACTCCTCGCGCGACAGGCCTTCATCCTCGAAACGCTGGGCCTCGGGCGCGGCGGCGATCAGCAGTGCACCGAACGTGTACTGCCGCATCGACCAGGTGAAGCGGAAGAAGGAGTAGACGAAGATTGCCAGCATCAGCAGCAGCTTCATGTCGAACACGAGGTTCGACGTGCGCGCGGCGAACGGGATGTCGCGCACCAGCGTGCTGGCATTCTCGGACGTGCCGAGCATCGCCAGCAGGCCGCCGATGATCAGGATCGTCGTCGAGGCAAAGAACGATGGACTCGACGACAGGTTCTGGATCACGACGCCGTCGACGACGCGCACCTCGCGGTAGGTCGTCTGCAGCATCCACAGGCGGCGAACCCGGTTGGTCGCGGCGAGGATCGAGGGCCTTGACTCGGCGCGTCGTCGAGCGAAGTGCGCATAGCCGGCCCAGCTGACGAACAACAGCGCCATCGCCAGCCAGTCGGAGGCCGGCAGGAACTCGAGGAGCTTGACGGTCGCTTCCATTCGAAGCGACTGTAGCAAGCAGCAGCCGACGCATGAGGCGCCGGCAGCGCATCAACCGATCAGGCGGTTGCCAGGCCGCCGACGCGACGCCGCGCGTCGAGACTCCAGCCGCCCGGACCGATCGCGGCCAGCACCAGAAGACCGCCGGCAATCGACAGGTTCTTCATGAACATCAGGTTCTGCACCATCTTCTGCGCCTCGGGCACGGCCCAGAAGTTGTGGAAGATCAGCGACGCGATCACGGTGAACACGGCGAGCGCGAGGGCAGCCCAACGGGTCATGAAGCCGAACATCAGCGCCAGGCCGCCGCCGATCTCGAGCAGGATGGTCAACCCGGCCAGCAGTTCAGCGGCCGGGATGCCCTTCGACTGCATGTAGCCGACGGTACCAGCGAAGCCGCCGATCTTGCTGAATCCGGCCAGCACGAACATCAGCGAGAGGAGGACGCGGCCGGCCAGGGCCAGCGGGTTTTGCAAGGAAGGGTTCATGAGAATCTCCAGGAGTTGAAAGAAGAGTGGAAATGCGATCGACCTAGGAATCGAGGTCGAACACGAGCACCTCGGCATCGCGGCCATCGGCAATCGACAGCGCCGCCTCGCGCTCGAGGCGCAGCGCGTCGCCGGCGCCGAGACGCTGGCCATTCACCGCCGCCTCACCGCGAACGACGTGCACGTAGGTCTTGCGATTCGGGTCGAGCGGCACCTCCATGTGCTCGTTGCCGTCGAACAGCCCGCTGTAGATCGATGCGTCGGCGTGGATCGTGACCGAGCCGTCGCGCCCGTCCGGTGACGCGATCAGGCGCAGGCGACCGCGCTTCTCGTCGCTGCCGAAGTGACGCTGCTCGTAGCCGGGGTCGATGCCCTGCGCATTCGGCTCGATCCAGATCTGCAGGAAATGGGTCGTCGCATTGGGCGCGTGGTTGAACTCGCTGTGGCGCACACCGCGGCCGGCGCTCATGCGCTGCACGTCGCCCGGCTTGATGACGCCGCTGACGCCAGCGTTGGGCTGGCCGTTGCCCATGCTGTCCTTGTGCGCCAGTTCGCCCGCCAGGACATAGCTGACGATCTCCATGTCGCGGTGGCCGTGCGTCCCGAAGCCGGTGCCCGGGGCGATGCGGTCCTCGTTAATGACCCGCAGGTTGCCGAAGCCCATGTAGCGCGGGTCGTGGTAGTCCGCGAACGAGAAACTGTGAAAGCTCTTCAGCCAGCCGTGATCGGCAAAGCCGCGATCGGTCGATTTGCGCAACGTGATCATGTTCAAGGTCCTTTCCAAGACTCCAATCTAGGTCCATCGGGCGGCGTCGACAGGCGCCTCGGTTGACGGCTCCGTTCAAATAAGATGAAGGCTCACTTGACGTCCCGATGATCCAGAACCGCAACGCGCTGACACCCGAAGCCCTGACGATGATGGATGTCATCGCGCGAACCGGCAGCTTCGCCGCCGCCGCGCGCGAGCTCGGCAAGGTGCCGTCGTCGCTGACCTACAGCGTGCGCCAGCTCGAGGAAGCGCTCGATGTGCTGCTGTTCGATCGGCGCTCGCGCCAGGCGCGCTTGACGGCGGCCGGTGAAGAGCTGCTCGGTGAAGGCCGGCGCCTTCTCGAGGAGATCGATGCGGTCGCCAACCGGGTCAAGCGGGTCGCGACCGGCTGGGAGTCGCAGCTCACCGTCGCCGTCGACGGCGTGATCTCGCGCACGACGATCCTCGAGCTGTGTGAGGCGTTCTATGCACTGGAGCGCGGCGCCGCATCGGATCCATCGGAGACCGGCGAGGAACGCGGGCACGGCACGCGGCTTCGCCTGCGCACCGAGGTGATGGCCGGCACCTGGGAGGCGCTCGTCACCGGGCAGGCCGACCTCGCCATCGGCGTCGGTGTCGGTCGCGAATCGACACCGGGCGTGCAGACCCGCGAGATCGGCACGATGGAATTCGTCTTTGCGGTCGCGCCGCACCATCCGCTGGCTGCAGCGACGGCGCCGATCACCGACACCGAACTGCTGCGCCACCGCGCCGTCGCGGTCGCCGATTCGGCCCAGCGCCTGGCGCCCTATACCGTGAACCTGCTGCCCGGCCAGGATGTGCTGACGGTCAGCAGCATGCAGATCAAGCTCGAGGTGCAGCTGCGCTGTCTGGCGTGCGGCTTCGTGCCCGAGCCGATGGCGCGCGAGCACATCGCGGCCGGCCGGCTCGTCGTCAAGGACGTGCAGCGTGTCGCGCAGATGGCGCCGCTGGCGTACGCGTGGCGCCTCCCCGGCGGGCCGAGCGGGTCGCCGAGTCGGAAGGCCGCGCTCGGCCTCGGCCTGCGCTGGTGGCTCGAGCAACTCGAGAGCCCGGCCACCCGCAAGGCGCTGCTCGAGCGCCACGGCAGCCCGTACGCAACGAGCGTGATGTAGCGCGAGCGACGCTTCACCCGAACCGACGTGCCGTACATCGGTCGCTTCGCGCCGTCGCCGACCGGACCGTTGCACGCCGGCTCGCTGGTCGCTGCGTTGGCCTCTTGGCTTGATGCGCGCGCACATGGCGGTCGCTGGCTCGTGCGGATCGAAGACGTCGACGGGCCGCGTTCGATCGGCGGGGCGGACACGCTGATCCTGTCTCAGCTGGCGGCTTGCGGTCTGTTGCCGGACGAGCCGCCGGTCTGGCAGTCAGCGCGCGAACCGCTGTACGAATCTGCTCTGCAGCGCCTGCTCGCAACGGGCTGGGCCTACCCGTGCGCCTGCACCCGCCGCGACCTCGCCGACGCGGCCGCGCTGCGCGGCGCGGCGCGATCGCGCCATTGCGAGCTGGTCTATCCGGGCACCTGCCGGCGCGGCTTGCGCGGACGCGCCGCACGGGCCGCTCGGGTCCTCGCGACGCCAACGCCCGATCGTTTCGACGAGCCGCTGACGATCACTTGGACCGATCGACGCCTCGGCATGACGTTCCAAGACGTGTCGCGCGAAGTCGGCGACTTCGTGGTGCGCCGCGCCGACGGCCTCTGGGCCTATCAGTTGGCCGTCGTCGTCGATGACGCGGCGCAGGGCGTCACCGACGTGGTGCGCGGCGAGGACCTCGCCGACAACACGCCGCGGCAAATTCATCTGCAACGTCTGCTCGGTTTGCCCACGCCGCGATATCTGCATGTCGCCCTCGTGCTGGGCGACGATGGCGAGAAGCTGTCGAAGCAGAACGGCGCCCGGCCGTTGGACGCGAGCCGGCCGCTCTCAGCACTTCGCGAGGCGGGCACGCTGCTCGCTCTGGACGTCGGGGCCGACGACCTTTCGGGGTGGCTGGCCGAAGCCACTGCCCGTTGGCGTGCACGCTGGATCGATTTCGAGGGCGCCGGCACGCCGATCCCCCGCTGAGCTCATGCGGCCTGCTGACCCGCGCTGGCATGATGAGCGTCCCCACCCCGATGAGAGAAAGGCGAGAACCGATGAACAGCACCGACTCCGGCCTGCAGTACGAAGACACCGTGCTCGGCAGCGGCGACCTTGCCGAATCCGGCCAGCACGTTTCCGTGCACTACACCGGCTGGCTCTACGACCAGGGCGTCAAGGGCAAGAAGTTCGATTCGAGCAAGGACCGCAACGACCCGTTCTCGTTCGAGCTGGGCTCGGGCATGGTGATCAAGGGCTGGGATGAAGGCGTCCAGGGCATGCGCGTCGGCGGCACCCGGGTCCTCGTGATCCCGCCGGACCTCGGCTACGGCGCGCGTGGCGCCGGCGGCGTGATCCCGCCGAATGCCACCTTGATGTTCGAGGTCGAGCTGCTGGACGTGTAGCCGTTACCCATGCCGATCCAGTACGACATCACCCACACGACGGTGTACAGCTATCGCCAACCGGTCACGTTCGGCGAGCACCGGGTGATGTTTCGCCCACGCGACAGCCACGACCTGCGCGTGCTGGCGACCGACCTCGACGTGTCTCCGGACTGCGACGTGCGGATGATCCAGGATCCGCACTCGAACTCGGTCGCACTGGTCCAGCCGCTGGACGCGGCCGACGAACTGCGCATCGTCTGCAGCTTCACGATCGAACATGCCCACACCAACAACCTCGAGCTGCCGCTGGCGCCGAGCGCCGAGCTGTTCCCGTTCGCCTACAGCGTCGACGAGCGCTTTGACCTCGAGCACTACCTGCGGCCGGCGCACGACGATCCCGGCGGCGAGCTGACCGCCTGGGCGCGCCAGTTCATCCGCACCGACGGACCGACCGGCACGCGCGACCTGCTGATCGCGATGAACCAGCACATCCGGGAGCAGTTTCGCTATGCGGCGCGCGACGAGGAAGGGACACAGGAGCCGAGCCTGACCCTCGAGCTCGGGTCCGGCTCGTGCCGCGACTTCGCGTTGCTGATGATGGAAGCCGGACGGCGCCTCGGCATCGCGACGCGCTTTGTCTCGGGCTACCTGTACGACCCGGCGCTCGACGGCGGTCCGGATGGCGACACGCTGGGCGCCGGCTACACCCACGCGTGGCTGCAGGCGTATCTGCCGGGCGCCGGCTGGGTGCCGTTCGACCCGACCAACAACCTGCTCGGCGGCAGCCAGCTGATTCGGGTCGGCGTCGCCCGCCACCCGTCGCAGGCGGCGCCGATCTCAGGCAGCTGGTTCGGCGAGAGCGGCGACTACCTCGGCATGTCGGTCAAGGTGTCGGTCCAGCGCCGCCGCTGAGCGGTCAGCGGCTGAAGCCGCCGGGACGCGGCCGGGCCGGCTTGAAGCCGCCCTTGCGTGCTGGTGCTGTGTCGGCGCGGGGCGCGAAGCCCTTCGGCTTGGTGTCGAAACGTCCCGCCGCGGGTGCGCGGTCGAACGGGCTGCTGCGGCGCGCGTCGCCGAAGGCCGGACGCGGCTCGTGGCGTGCCGGACCCGCGGAGCGATCGAACGGGGCGCGTTCCGCGAAGCCTTCATCGCGCCGTGCGAACGGCTTCTTGCCGTAGGTCTTGGCGGGCGCGTGACCGGGCTTGAAGGCGCGCGATTCCGGTCGCGCGTTGGTGCGAGGCTCCGGACTCTTCGGCTCCAGGCCGCCGATCGTGGCGACCGGGATCATCTGTGTCGTGAACTGCTGGATCCGGCGGATCATGCCGCTGTCCATGCGTTCGGCGAGCGTGACGGCCAGGCCGTTGCGGCCGGCGCGGCCGGTGCGACCGATGCGGTGAACGTAGTCTTCCGGCTTCATCGGCAGGCCGTAGTTGATGACGTGGCTGATGCTCGGCACGTCGATGCCGCGCGCGGCGACGTCGGTCGCGATCAGCACCTTCAGCTGACGTGAGCGCAGCCCCTGCAGCACGCGGTTGCGTCGGCCTTGCGGCATGCCGCCGTGAAGCGACGCCACCGCGTGGCCCATGTCGGCGAGGCGGTCGGCGAGCCAGTCGGCATCGCGCTGGGTGCTCGTGAAGACGAGCGCCTGCTCCATCTCGCGCTGCGTCAGCAGGTGGTCGAGCAGCGCGTTCTTGTGCGTGCCGTTGTCGGCCCAGTGCAGGCGCTGCTCGATGTTCTCGTGCGTGTCGGTGTGCGACGCGACGTCGATCCGCTTCGGATCGCGCAGCAGGTTCTGGGCGAGCCGGCCGACGTGACCCAAGAAGGTCGCGCTGTACATCATCGTCTGGCGCGTTGCCGGAATGTGATCGGCGATCGTGTTGATGTCGTCGATGAAGCCGAGGTCGAGCATCCGGTCGGCTTCGTCGAGGACCAGCACCTCGACGTGGTCGAGCACCGCCTTGCCGGTCTGCAGATGATCAAGCAGACGGCCGGGAGTCGAGATCAGGATATCGAGCGGGCCGCGCAGCGCCTTGATCTGCGCCGGGTACGGCACGCCGCCGACCACGGTCGCGACGCGCAGGCCCTGCACATGGCGGCCATACATGACCGCCGATTTGGCGACCTGCATCGCAAGCTCGCGGGTCGGCGTCAGCACGAGAATGCGCGGGCCGTAGACCGTGCCCTTGTCGCGCCGCACGCCAAGCACGGCACGCGCTGCCAGGATGCGCTGCAGCGCCGGCAGGATGAACGAGGCGGTCTTGCCGCTGCCGGTGCTCGACGACACCATCAGGTCTGCGCCCTCGAGGGCGGGCGGGATTGCGGCGGACTGGACCGTGGTCGCGGTCTCGTAGCCGGCATCGGTGACGGCACGGTTGAGGGCTTCATGCAGGCCCAGGGATTCGAAGGTCATCATCTGCTTTCAACACGCACACCGACCTGCCGCAAAGGCGGCCAGCACCGGTTGTCGCCACGCTGTGTGACGACGGAAAAGTCGCTGGGGAGAAAGGTCCGGACCGGCGCCCGAGCGGGCACCTTGAAATCCGGGAACAGTCAAAGCGACGGCATCGCCGCCAACCGTTCCCGCGAAGGGTTCGAACCAGCCACGCGGTGTACCGCGGGAAGCGTCGATGAGGTCAGGGAGATGAACGAATCGGCAGCATTTCTGCGCCGAGCCTTCGATTCTAACGCGGTTCGGGTTTGTGCGTATCCAACGCAGTCGCTAAAGGCTCAGAAAGTGCTGCCGGTAGTACGCCAGTTCGTCGATCGATTCTTCGATGTCGGCCAGCGCGGTATGCGCCTGCGCCTTGTGGAAGCCGGCCATGATGTCGGGCTTCCAGCGCCGGGCCAGCTCCTTCAACGTGCTGACGTCGAGGTTGCGGTAGTGGAAGAACGCCTCGAGGCGCGGCATCGTCCGGGCGAGGAAGCGCCGGTCCTGGCAGATGCTGTTGCCGCACATCGGCGACCTGTTCTTCGACACGTGACGCTGCAGGAATTCGATGACGAGTGTTTCGGCCTGCGCTTCATCGACCGTCGATGCCTTGACCCGGTCGATCAAGCCGCTCCTGCCGTGCGTGCCCTTGTTCCAGGCGTCCATGCCGTCGAGAACCGCGTCGCTCTGGTGGATCGCGAAGACCGGACCGGCGACTCGGTTGACCAGGTGCGGATCGGTGACGACGACGGCGACCTCGATGATGCGGTCGCGATCCGGGTCGAGGCCGGTCATCTCGAGATCGATCCACACGAGGTTTAGATCGCTCGACTCGAGCGCGGGGGTGGCAGCTGGCATTCACATCTCCGATCCGTGCACTGCGCTGGATTCTCGGCGGATTCCCAACCGCCTGAAGCCGCGCACTCCGGCCTGGCACCCACACGCCCCGGCGATTGATCGAGAGCCGCGCTGGCCCGCAGGGTTTGCGGCGCGCGCCTACACTGCGCGCGATGCAAGCCTCGTCGATCCTGACCCTGCTCTTCACCACGGCGCTTGTCGGTTCGCTGCTAGTCAAGTTCTGGCTGACGTCGCGTCAGGTCCGCCACGTCGCGGCCCATCGCAATGCCGTGCCGGAAGCTTTCCGCCAGACCGTCGTGCTGGCGGCTCACCAGCGCGCGGCCGACTACACGCTGGCGAAGTCGCGCTTCGGTCTGCTGGTCACCGCGTTCGGAGCCGCTGTTTTGGTCGGCTGGACCTTGCTGGGCGGCCTCGACACGCTCAACGCGTCGCTGCGCGACGCGATCCAGCCGCGCTTCGGCGACCTCGCCTATCAGCTCGCGCTGCTGACGGCCTTCGTGCTGATCGGCAGCCTGATCGAGCTGCCGTTCGAGCTGTACGGCACCTTCCGCATCGAGCAGCGTTTCGGCTTCAACCGCATGACGTGGCGGCTTTACCTGCTGGACATGGCCAAGGGCCTGCTGGTCGGCGCCGCGATCGGGCTGCCGATCGGCGCACTGATGTTGTGGATCATGGGTTCCACGGGACACTGGTGGTGGCTCTGGGCCTGGGGCGCCTGGATGGCGTTCAACCTTGCGGCGCTGGTGCTGTATCCGACGGTCATCGCGCCGCTCTTCAACAAGTTCGAGCCGCTCGCCGAGGGTTCGCTGAAGGAACGCGTGCAGGCGCTGATGGCCCGCTCGGGCTTTTCGGCCAAGGGTTTGTTCGTCATGGACGGCAGCAAGCGCTCGGCCCACGCGAACGCGTACTTCACCGGCTTCGGTGCCGCAAAGCGGGTCGTCTTCTTCGACACGCTGCTGCAGAAGCTGCTGCCCGGCGAAGTCGAGGCCGTGCTGGCGCACGAGCTCGGCCACTTCCGCCACAAGCACGTGACAAAGCGGATCGTCACACTGTTCGCGTTCAGCTTCGCCGGCTTCGCGCTGCTCGGCTGGCTCACGGACCAGCGCTGGTTCTACACCGCGCTCGGTGTCGAGCCGTCGGTGCGCGCGGCCAACGATGCGCTGGCGCTGATCCTCTTTCTGCTGGTGGTGCCGGTCTTCACGTTCTTCGTCTCGCCGCTGTTGGCGCACGTTTCGCGCCGGCACGAGTTCGAGGCCGACGCCTATGCCTGCAGCCACGCCGATGGACGCGACCTCGCCGCCGCGCTGCTAAAACTCCATGAGGACAATGCGTCGACGCTGACGCCCGATCCGTTGTTCGTGCGCTTCTATTACTCGCATCCACCCGCCGGCGAACGCCTCGCCGCGCTTGGCGCCGCGACAGCCTCCTGAGGTTCGACATGAGCAATCTCCTTCACGCACGTTGCCAAGCCCAGGGCGTGCATGCGATGAGCGATACCGAGATCCGACACCACCTGTCCGAAGTCAGCGGCTGGCAGGTCAACGGCGGAGCGATCGAGAAGACGTTTGCCTTCAAGGATTTCTACGAGACGATCGCGTTCGTGAACGCCCTCGCCTGGATCTGCAACACCGAAGACCACCACCCGGATCTGGCGGTCTCGTACAACCGCTGCGTCACGCGGTTCTCGACCCATTCGGTCGACGGCATTTCGCGCAACGACTTCATCTGCGCGGCGAAGGCCGACGCCCTGGTGTCCTTTGTCGCATAAGGGCCGACGCTGAAGATGCGCGCCCGACTCGCCGGGGCGCGGCCGTGAGCGCCGCCGTCGAGCTCGACATCGGCCTCGTCATCGCGGGCCACGGCCGGCACTACGTGGTCGAGACACCGGAAGGGCGCCGCATCACCTGCCATCCGCGCGGCAAGAAGAGCGATTGCGTCGTCGGCGATCGGGTCCGCTGGCAGGTCAGCGGCGATGAAGGCGTCATCGAACATGTCGAGCCGCGCCGCAACCTGCTGTTCCGCCAGGACGAGTGGAAGACCAAGTCGTTCGCCGGCAACCTCGATCAGCTTCTGGTGCTGGTGGCGGCCCGTCCGACGTTCAGCGAGTCGCAGCTGTCGCGCGCGCTGATCGCCGCCGAGAGCGCCGAGATCCCGGTTCGCATCGCGCTGAACAAGGCCGACCTGCCCGAGATCGATGCGGCGCGCGAACGCCTCGTCCCCTATTCGCGGATGGGCATCGAGGTGCACGAGGTCGCGCTGAAGTCAGCCCCGGACCAAGCACGCGCCACGCTAGGGCCGGTGCTCCAAGACAAGTCGACGCTCGTTCTCGGCCCGAGCGGCACCGGCAAGAGCACGTTGATCAACCTGCTGGCGCCTGATGCCGGCGCACAGATTGGCGACATCTCGCAGGCGCTCAATTCGGGACGCCACACGACGACGACGACGCGTTTGTATTGGCTCGATGCGGGACGGACGACAGCCTTGATCGACTCGCCCGGATTTCAGGAATTCGGGTTGCGGCAGATCGATGCGCAGCAATTGCCCAACTTGATGCCCGACCTGCGCGAACCGGCTCAGGCCTGTCGCTTCTACAACTGCACGCATCGGCAGGAGCCGGAGTGCGGCGTGCAAGCGGCGCTCGCGCGCGGCGAGATCAGCGAACCGCGCTACCGCATCTACCGCGAGATCTTCGAGGAGCTGTCGCCGCGCTGACGTCGCACCGATGCTGCGCGTCTAGCCGACGAGATTAGCGAGCGACAGTAAGGCCAGTAGCAGCATCCACAGCACGACCGATCGCCAGACCAGGCCGACGACGCTGCGCAGGTGGCCGAGCATCGGCGGAACGCCGGGCGTCGAGCCATCGGCGGCCACGCTTTCAGGCAAGGCTCCGGCCTCGAAGGTCTGCGATCGATCGGGTGTGACGCCAGGCGCCGCGACGCCGCCCAGCTGAACGCCGACCGCACCGGCCGCGGCTGCGAGGATGACGCCTTCGTTCGGGACTTTCCACAGCCACGCGTCGCGCCGCCAGCAGTTGACGGCCTCTTCGAAATTGCCGACGACCGCAAAGCCCGCCGCGGTCAGGCGCGCGGGCACATGATCGATCGCGTCGAACAACTGGCGCGACAGCTGCATCAGGCGTTCGTTCACGGCGACACCCAGGTTGCGGTTGCGAAACGCCCAGTAGCGGCTCGCGAACTCGGCCATGCGGTAGAGCACCGCGCCGGCCGGACCGAAGCCGAAGGTCGACAGCAACACGAACCAGAAGAAGACACCGAACATGTGCCGATGAGCCGCCAGCAGCGAGTGTTCGATGACGTGGCGCAACAGTTCGCTGCGCGGCAGCTCGCTCGCATCGAGGTGGCGCCACTCCGCAAGGAGCTGGCGAGCGCGGATCTCGTCGCCGCGCTCAAGCGCATCGCGGATGTCGGTGAAGTAGTGGCTGAACTGGCGAAAGCCCAGCGTCAGATAGAGCACCGCGACGTTGAAGATCAGCGCCAGCAGCACGCTGAGATGCTCGGCTGCGACGAAAACACCCCACGCAGCCAGCGACGGCAACAGCGCCGTCACGCACCAGACGACCCATGCGTGGTGATCGCGGCCGGCGTCGAAATTGCGCGAGGCCCATCGCATCCAGCTCTTCAGTGCATCGTGGACGACGTTGCCTCGGGGAAGCGGCTTCAACTGCTCGATCAACAGCGCGAACAAGACAGCGAAGAAACTCATGCGCGCCGATGATACCGGCGGGGTTTTGCCGCCCAGCCGGGCGACACCGACCTCAGGCCGACAGCATGCGGTAGAGGTTGCGCAGCATTGCCGCTGTCGCGCCCCAAATGAAGAAGCGTTCAGCTCGACCCTGCTCGTCGGCGCCCTGCCAGGGCATCGACAGGAACTCACGGCGCACGCCGGCGACCTCGATCGCGTGGCGGCGGTGGTTCGCCGGATCCATCAGGAATGTCAGGGGCACTTCGAAGACCGCGGCGACCTCGAACGGATCGACACGCAGCGCGATGTCTGGGCGCACCAGCCCGACGATCGGCGTCACGATGAAGCCAGTCCCGGTCGTGTAGGTCGGCATTGCGCCGAGCACTTCGACCTGGCTCGCCTCGACGCCGATCTCCTCGTGTGCCTCACGCAGTGCGGTGGCCGCGGCGTCGGCATCTTCGGGCTCCGCGCGGCCGCCGGGAAAGCTGATCTGGCCGGGGTGGTTGGTGAGGTGGTCGGTGCGCTGCGTCAGCAGCACCGTGACCGGGCTGCGCTGGATCAGCGGAACCAGGACCGACGCATGCACCGGCTCGCGGTCGACGAAGCGGCGTTCTGACTTGATCTCAGGCGACCAGATCGGCGGCGCGAGAAAGCGCTCGCGCAACGCCGCGACCGACAGATGCACATCCTCGATCGGCGGCAGGTGGTCGTCGACCCCGAGGACCGGAAGCTCCTGCGGGTTGAAGCTGAGGGCCATCGGACTCTTGCGGGTCGCGGCGTCAGCTCGTACGCCGAGGCGCCGGTGCCACGAAACGCTTCGACGAGACCGCGCCCGTGCCGGCGCGGGTCGCCGTCGTCAGGCGAGCTTTTCCTTGATGCGCGCGGACTTGCCAGAACGCTGGCGGAGGTAGTAAAGCTTGGCGCGTCGAACGTCGCCACGCCGCTTGACCTCGATCGAGGCGATCAGCGGGCTGTAGGTCTGGAACGTGCGCTCGACTCCTTCGCCGCTCGAAATCTTGCGGACGATGAAGCTCGAGTTGAGGCTGCGGTTGCGCTTGGCGATGACCACGCCCTCGAACGCCTGGACGCGCTTGCGCGTGCCCTCGACGACGTTGACGTTGACGATCACGGTGTCGCCGGGCGCAAAGACCGGGATCGTCTTCTTGAGGCGAGCGATTTCCTCGTGCTCGAGGGTCTGGATGATGTCCATCAATACTCCATGTGATCGTGCGACGCGCTTGGAGGTGTGCGTTGGTGGAACTTGAGGTTCCTGGCGTGCAGAGGATCGAAAAGCCTTCCATTATAGCAAGCGGGACTTGAGAAACCGCTCGTCCTGAGCGTCGAGCCGACCAGCCGCCCGGGCCGCATCGATCAGGTCGGGGCGACGCCGCGCGGTGAGGTCGAGAGCACGCTCGCGGCGCCAGCGCGCGATCGCCGCGTGGTGTCCTGATAGCAGAACGTCAGGCACCGCATCCGCGGTGCCCGGCAGGGTCTCGGGCCGGCTGAAGTGGGGGCCCTCGAGCAGACCGTCGGAGAAGCTGTCCTGCCGGTGCGACTCGGGGTCGCCGAGCACGCCTTCCTGGAGGCGGGCAATCGCGTCGAGCAACGCCAATGCCGGCAGTTCCCCCCCGGACAACACGAAGTCGCCGAGGCTGAGCTCACGATCGACGTACCGGTCGATGAAACGCTGGTCGATGCCCTCGTAGCGGCCGCACAGCAAGACCGCACCTGGCCCGGCGGCGAAGTCGTCGACGATCCGCTGGTCGATGCGCTCGCCGGTCGGCGTGAAGTGCACCAAGGGCACCGGCTGCTCGTCGCCCCGTTCGGCCCGGATCGCTGTCAGTGCGCGCTCCAGCGGCTCGTACAGCATCACCATGCCGGGTCCGCCGCCATAGGGCCGGTCGTCGACGCGGCGGTGCGGACCCTCCCCGAAGTCGCGCAGGGGCCAGGTGCGAACCTGCACCCGTCCTTCGTCGAACGCGCGGCGGGTGACGCCTTGGGTCAGCGGGATCGTGAACAGATCCGGGAACAACGTGATGACGTCGAAACGCATCGCTCATCGACTCAGAAGTCGACGCCCCAGTCGACCGTGATGCGGCGTCCGGCGAGATCCACGGTGTCGACGTAGGCGGCAACGAAAGGGATCAGCCGTTCCTCGACAGGCCCTTCAGCGCCTGGTCCGCTTTCCGGGTGTACCCTCAGCACGCTGTGCGGGCCGGTATCGAGCAGGCCGACGACCGTGCCCAGCTGCAAACCGTCGCGGTTGACGACGGTCAGACCAATCAGATCGACCCAATAGAACTCGTCCTCGGATGACGCCGGAAAGCTGGCCCGCGAGACGAAGAGGCGCGCCCCGCGCAGCGCTTCGGCCGCATTTCGATCGATGACCGCGGGCGACGTCGCGACGATGAAGTCGCCGTGCTGGCGCGCCTCGGCGATCTCCAGCGAAGTCGGAAAACGGGAGGCATCCAACCCGCGAGTTCGTGCGGCCGGCGACGCGCCATCGGGAGGGTGCACAAACCAGCAATGGGCAGCGAGCAGCGCCTGCGGGTCGCTGGAAAAAGGCTGGACCTTGAGCCAACCTTTGATACCCCAGGCGTCGACGATACGGCCGACTTCGAGTGCGTCGGTCGGCCAGGCCGGGTCTTGCACCCCGGCAACGTCGGCGGCACGCACGGCCGACGCGAACGGAGATCTAGGCGGCGGCCTTGGCCTGCGCGACCAGGCGCTCGACCGTCGGCGACATCTGCGCGCCGTGACCGGTCCAGTGCTCGATGCGGTCGAACGCCACACGCAGCGGTTGCTCGGCACCGGCAGCGACCGGGTTGTAGAAGCCGACGCGCTCGATGAAGCGGCCGTCGCGACGCAGGCGCGAATCGGCGACGACGATGTTGAAGAACGGGCGCTTCTTGGCACCCCCGCGTGACAGACGAATCACGACCATGACTGTTTCCCTTGAATGACCAGATGCGAAGCCACGGCAGGAACCACCGGCCAGGCGAACCGCGCATTATAAACTCGAGCGACATCTGCGCACCATGGCCGCCCCAACCGCTCTCCTGATCCGCCCCAGCACCCCGCAGGACCTGTCGGCGATCACCGAGGTCTATCGCTGGAACGTGCTGAACGGCACAGGCACATTCGAGCTCGAGGCACCCGACATGGCCGAGATGGAACGGCGTCGCGACGACGTCATCGGCAAGAAGCTGCCGTGGCTCGTGGCAGAGCGTGACGGGACGGTCCTCGGTTACGCCTACGCCAACCAGTTCAGGCCGCGGCCCGCCTACCGCTTCTGCCTCGAGGATTCCATCTATCTGGCGCCGACGGCGACGCAGCAAGGCATCGGCCGGCTGCTGCTGGCAGAACTCCTCGCGCGCTCGGAGGCCGCAGGCGCGCGCCAGATGCTCGCGGTCATCGGCGATTCCGCCAACACCGGATCGATTGCCGTGCACCGAACATTCGGCTTCGAGCCGGTCGGCACGATCCGATCCGCAGGCTGGAAGTTCGAACGCTGGCTCGACGTCGTACTGATGCAGAAGAGCCTGGGACACGGCGACGCCCATCCGCCGAGCGACTCGGCCGGATGAGCCCGCGCCAGGGTGGCTCGCGTTCGCAGACGATTGCGACCTGGCTGGCGCTGCTCGGCGGGCCGCTCGGCCTGCATCGTTTTTATCTGCACGGGCTGAGCGATCGCTGGGGCTGGCTGCTGTGGCTGCCCACCCTGATCGGCGCCTATGGCGTGAAGCGGATGCGCGCCCTCGGGCAGGACGACCAGCTCGCCTGGCTGCTCATTCCGCTGCTCGGCCTGGCCATCGCGGCCACGATGCTCACCGCCATCATCTACGGTTTGACTCCGAGCACGAAGTGGAAAGCCCGCTTCGATCCTTCAGGGGACGCGATCTCGTGGCCCTGGCTCAATGTGATCGGCGCAGTGGCGGGCTTGGCGTTCGGCGCGACAGCGCTGATCGCCAGCCTCGCGTTCATGGCACAGCGGTTCTTCGAGTACCAGGTCTTTCAACAGTCGGCGCGCCAATCGGCGCCGGCCGATCAGACGAACAGCCAGAGACTCAGGCCGTAGAACAACGCGGCGACCAGCGCCGCCGCCGGGATCGTGAAGATCCAAGCCCAGACGATGTTGCCGGCGACCCCCCAACGCACGGCCGAAGCACGTCGAACCGCACCGACGCCGACGATCGCGCCGGTGATCGTGTGCGTCGTCGAAACCGGGATGCCCAGCCCCGTCGCGAGAAAGAGCGTCAGCGCGCCACCGGTCTCGGCGCAGAAACCGCCGACCGGCTTGAGCTTCGTGATCTTCTGGCCCATGGTCTTGACGATGCGCCAGCCGCCGAACATCGTGCCGAGCCCGATCGCTAGGTAGCAGCACCAGATCACCCAAGCCGGCGGCAACCCGTCGCCGGCTGCCGAGTAACCGGTCGCGATCAGCAGCATCCAGATGATGCCGATCGTCTTCTGCGCATCGTTGCCGCCATGACCCAAGCTGTACAGACCCGCCGAGACCAACTGCATCCGGCGGAACAGGTTGTCGACCTTGAGCGGCGACGCGCGCCGGAAGATGTTGGCGACTGCGACCATCGACAAAGAGCCGAGCAAAAAGCCGAGCAGCGGCGAAATGAAGATGAACAGCACCGTCTTGCCGACCCCGCCGAGGACCAGTGCGCCGAAGCCGGCTTTCGCAATCACCGCGCCGACGATGCCGCCGATCAGCGCATGCGACGAGCTCGACGGAATGCCATACCACCAGGTCACGAGGTTCCAGAAGATCGCCCCGATCAGCGCACCGAAAACGACATGGTGATCGACGACGCCGGGCAGCACGATGCCTTTGCCGATCGTCGCCGCGACGTTCAGGTGGAAGATGAAGATCGCCAGCACGTTGAAGAATGCGGCGAAGACGATCGCCTGTTGCGGCTTCAGCACGCCGGTCGAGACGACGGTGGCGATCGAGTTTGCGGCGTCGTGAAAGCCGTTCATGAAGTCGAACGCGATTGCCAGCGCGACCAGCCCGGCGACGACCCAGAAGCCTACCTCGATCGTGTTCATCGAGCAGAGCGGATGCGCGCGTTTGCCATCAGGAGTTCTCGAGGACAACGCCTTCGATCAGATTGGCGACGTCCTCGCAGCGGTCGGAGATCGACTCGAGCAGCTCGTAGATGGTCTTCAGCTTGATCAGCTCGCGGACGTCCTTCTCCTCGCGAAACAGCTTCGACATCGCGGCGCGCATCACCCGATCGGCGTCGGACTCCAGTCGGTCGATCTCTTCGCAGGTCTTGATCGCCGCCTCGGCCGTGGCCGGCTGGCTGATGCTGGGCAGCAGCGAGACGGCGTGCTGCACCCGCTCGCAGCAGCGCGCGCTGATGTCGCCGAGCCGCAGCACCTCCTCCGTCATCGCTTTCACGTCGTACAGCGACATCGTCTCGGTCGCGTCCTGGAGCAGATCGAGGATGTCGTCCATCGCGTTGATGAGCTGGTGGATCTGCTCGCGATCGATCGGCGTGATGAAGGTCTTGTGCAGCAGCCGATTGACCTCCGCCGTGATCCGGTCGGCCTGGCGCTCGAACGTGTTGACCTCGGTCGTGTAGCGCTCGCGAAGCTCGAGATCGGCGTAGTTGCGGATCAGCTGGATGAACGAGCGCGCACCGTCGGCAATGAAGGCCGCGTGCTGGTTGAAGAGCTCGAAAAAGTTGCCTTCGCGCGGCAACAACTTGCCGAACAGCATGAATGTCTCCCGGGATTCGAAACGCGCATGGGCAGGAGCGCCGCCGCTTCGGAGTCGTCGCGATCGGTCGTCGATGCGAACGCCGGGAAGTGTACGTCCCAGGTCCGCACGCGGCGCTAGGTCAGCGCGGGGCATGCCCCCACGTCGAGGTATCCGCGCCAACCCTGAAACGCCGCGAGACGGTCGATCAGCAGCGCGAAATCGGTCTCGCGATCGGCCGGATTGAACAGCTCGGTCGCGACAGCGAACACCGGCGCGCCGTCGTAGCTCTGGAAGTGTGCGGCGTAGCCTTCGGCAAGGCGCTCGAGGTAGTCGGGTGCGATGCCCTGCTCCATCGTGATCGCGCGACGGCGGATGCGCTGCAGCAGCGTCGATGTCGGCGCCTGCAGCCAGATCACGAGGTCGGGCTCGCGCACGCTCAGCGCGAGGTGCGCGACCATTTGCTGGTAGAGCCGATGCTCCTCGTCATTCAGATTGAGCCGCGCGAAGATCGCATCCTTCGCGAACATGAAGTCGCTGACCACCGCCGTGCCGAAGACGCTCGGCTGCGCCAGCACCTGCATCTGCTCCCAGCGCTGGAGCAGGAAGAACAGCTGGGTCTGGAACGCGTAACCCGGCATGTCGGCGTAGAAACGCTGCAAAAACGGGTTCTCGGCCGGTCGTTCGAGCATCGGCTCGGCGCCGAGATGCTTCGCCAGCCGCACCGCAAGCGTGCTCTTGCCGACGCCGATCGGACCTTCGACCGCGATGTGGCGAAAGCGCTCGAGGCCGCTGCTCATGGCGTCAGAGTCTATCGATCCGCTGGTCGGCGACCGTCGGCAGCAGATCGGTGACGCGCCCCCGGCGCGGCACGACGAGGTCGGGCGCGAGTTCGGCCAGTGGATGCAGCACGAAGGCCCGTTCGTGCAACCGCGGATGCGGCACGGCCAGCGTGGTCAGCGCCAATTCCAGGTCACCGAACAGCAGCAAATCGAGATCTAGCGTCCGCGGCGCGTTCGGAACCGAGCGCTCGCGTCCGTGGGCGGCTTCGATGGCCTGGAGCTCCTGCAACAGCGCGAGCGGTGCCAGTGCGGTGCGCATCTCGACGACCGCGTTCAGGTAATCCGGACCCTCGGCTCCGATCGACTTGCTGCGGTACAGGCCTGAGGTCCGCAGCACCGTACTGGCCGGCAGCGTCGCGAGCGCGTCAATGGCGCTATCGATCGTTCGGCGACGGTTGCCAAGGTTGGCGCCCAACCCGACGTAGGCGATTGCGGAGGCGGGCGCATTCGCCGTGCCGCGTACGTCGCTCTCGGGCATGTTCAACGCTGCTTCATGGGAGCGAAATTGCCGGCTGCCGTATCGTGTGCCTGACATGGGCGGCGAATCATCGACCGCAGCCACCGTTCTTGGCTACTCGACCGGCGAGCGCTCCGTTAGATCGGCCTGCTCGGGCTCTTCACCCGCAGCCCCAGCCGGCTTGCGCCGTCGCCGGCGGCGCTTGCGGGCCGGCGCGGCGTCCGCCTCGCCGGTCGCTTCGCGCTGCTCAGACTCACCGGTGGCTCCTCGTCCTTCAGTCGCGGCGGGCGCATCCCGCCCTTTGGCATCGGGACGCGGCGCACGGCGCGGCCCGTCACGACCACGCAAGGCGTTCAGGAGGCGATGGCGCTCGTCGGCATCGGCCTGCGCGAAGCTTTCCCACCAGCGTGCCAGCTCCGGATCGACCTCACCCGCCTCACCCCGTAGCCGCAGGAAGTCGAGCCCGGCGCGGAAGCGCGGCTGCTCGACCATTGTCAGCACCGCATTGCCGGCACGCCGTTCGAGCCGCGGCTGCATCATCCAGATCTCGCGCATGTCGGCGGCCAACCGCCCCCGCCCGGAGATGTCGCCGATGCGCGCATCGAACACCGCATCGATCGCCTGCTGCAAGGCTTGGTAAGCCGGCTCGCCCGCCGCGAGCTGCTGCTGCCAGCGGCTCTGCACGTCGTGCCACAGCATGCTGGCGAGCATGAAGCTGGGTGCGACCGGGCGCCCGTTGGCGACCCGCACATCGGTATCGGCGAGGGCGAGCTGTACGAACTTCTCGCGGCCGTCGTGGCGCTGCGCCTCGTCGAGCGCGACATCGAGAACCGGGAACACGCCGCGGTGCAGACCCTGCTTCCGGAGTTCGACGATGCTGGCGAGCGCATGGCCCGTCTGCAGCAGCTTGATCATCTCGTCGAAGGTGCGCGACGGCGGCACGTTGTCGAGCAACGCCGCCATCTCCTTGATCGGCGCGCGCGTCTTCGGCTCGATCTCGAAGCCGAGCTTGGCTGCGAAGCGGACGACGCGGATGATGCGCACCGGGTCTTCGCGGTAGCGCATGGCCGGGTCGCCGATCATGCGCAGCAGCTTCTTCTTCGCGTCCTTAATGCCGCCGTGGTAGTCGACGACCACCTCGCGCACCGGGTCGTAGTACATCGCGTTGATCGTGAAGTCGCGCCGCGCCGCGTCCTCGCTCTGCGGACCCCAGACGTTGTCGCGCAGCACCCGGCCGCTGGCATCGACCACATGGCTCTTGCCGGCCATCGCCGTTCGCGACGTCTTGTCGTTGCCCTCGACCTGCTCGGCGGCCGCTGCGTCGAGGAACGCCCGGAACGTCGATACCTCGATCACTTCGCTCAAGCCGCGATCCTGACGGCCGCGCCCGAACACGACGTGGACGATCCGGAAGCGCCGCCCGATGATGAAGGCGCGCCGGAACAGGCCCTTCACTTCCTCGGGCGTCGCGTTGGTCGCGACGTCGAAGTCCTTCGGCCGCAGGCCGAGGATCAGATCGCGCACGGCGCCGCCGACGATGTAGGCCTCGAAGCCAGCCGCGGCCAGCGTGCTGACGACCTTCGCGGCGCGCTCGTCGACGAGTGCCGGGTCGATCCCGTGCTCGCTCTTCAGCACCTCGACGCGCTTGCCGCGGGGCACCTTGCCGGGCTCGGCCGCAGCCGACTTGCCGAGCAGCTTGTCGATGAATTTCTTGATCATTCGAACAGGTTCAGGATGCGCCAGCCACGTTTGCGCGCGATCGCCTCGAGCGCTTGTGACGGGTTGGTCGCGACCGGCTCGGTGGCACGCTCGAGCAGTGGAAGGTCGTTGACCGAATCGGAATAGACACTGATGCGATCGAAATCGCGCCAGGCGCAGCCGCCCTCGGCCAGCCACTCCTCGACACGTGTCACCTTGCCTTGGCGAAAGCTCGGCGTGCCGGCGATCCGGCCCGTGATCGTACCGCCTGCGGCGCGCTCGAGCCGCACCGCGATCAGATCGGCGATCCCGAAGGCTCTCGCGATCGGTCCGGTGACGAAGTCGTTGGTGGCCGTGACCAATGCGATCCAGTCGCCGCGCGCCTGGTGATCACGGACCAATTCGAGCGCCTCGGGGCGCACCGCCGGCATGACGACCTCGCGCATGAAGCGGGCGTGGGCCTCCGACAGCGACTCGACGCTTCGCGACCGCAACGGCTGGGTGGCGAACTCGATGTAGGCGTGGATGTCGAGTCGACCTTCTTTGTAGGCAGCGTAGAACGCATCGTTGCCCCGTCGAAACGGGCCCTCCTCGACCCAGCCGAGACGAATGACAAAGTCGCCCCACGCATGATCGGAGTCGATCGGCAGCAGCGTGTCGTCGAGGTCGAACAGGCAGAGCCCGCGGGAGCGGTCAATCGAGCGGTCGAGCTCTGCGGGCGATGTCACCAAGCGACGCTCACGCCCCGCCCTCGTCGGCGAGCATCTGCTTCAGCAGCGGCACCGTCAGCGCCCGCTTGCTGGCAAGCGCGAACGCATCGAGCCGCACAAGCTGTGCCATCAGATGCTTCAGATCGCGCTCGAATCGCGTCAACAAAAAGGCGATCACTTCGTCGGAGAGAAAGACGCCACGCCGGTCCGCCTCCTGGCGAAGCGCGGCGCGCACCTCCGGCTCGGTCAGCGGCCGCAACGCGAACACATGACCCCAGCCGAGGCGGCTGCGCAGGTCGTCGCGGAGCGGCAAGTCGACCGGCGGCACGCTGCCAGCCGCGACGATCGGCAGACCGCGCGCCGTCGCCTCGACGAACGCACGAAATGCCGCCTGCTGCTGCCCGGCGTCGAACCGGTCGCAATCGTCGAAGACGATCAGCGACCACGCGTCCGATGTTGCCCACGGCGCCGGCTCGGTGGCGTCGAACCAGCCGGCACGGCCACCTCGTTCCGCCGCCCGGACCGCGGTCGCCTGCAGCAAGTGGGTCTTTCCGCTGCCCGGGGGACCCCAGAGGTAGACCGGCGGCGCAGCGTGTTCCAGCGTCAGCA